>Ga0334890_1000380_pt1 | contig 81500 bp, 55 predicted proteins | sample GraSluR1_MG_3_FD_207220 | JGI IMG/M metagenome (GOLD analysis project Ga0334890, IMG submission 207220) | Sludge microbial communities from methane-producing bioreactor in Wageningen University, Netherlands - Granular Sludge_31_08-R1 | ecosystem: Engineered > Bioreactor > Anaerobic >... | reverse complement strand
CCGTTGAAACGGGGTGCCGGGCGGAAAGGGGGGTGTGTGCGGGGCGGTCAACCGGCCGTAAACGGCCGGCCTACAAGCCCGCCGAGGCGGGGAAGGCCCGTGAACGGGCCTCGGGGGAGGGACGGGAGAAACGCAAAAACGCAAAAACGCAAAAACGCAAAAAAAGCAGAAACCGAGGGGTGAGGGAACCGGGGGGTTCGGAGGGGGCGACACGAACCCGCCGTTGAAACGGCGGGCTGGTCTCGGGCGGGCCTACGGCCCTGATGGGAGGCCTGGGGCGGAGGGCGGAGAACGGGCACCACGCGAGAGCAGTGGCGCAGGGGACGGGCACTGCTCAAGAAGCAGTGGCACACACGCCCGGCGACTCGACGTTCCATTCATGAACGTGGGACTTCATCGCGCTGCGAATGGAATCCGACCCCGGCGGGGTCGAGGCGGGTGGCCACGGGTGGAGTCCCGATGACAATCAGGACGGAACCCGTGGATGAAGGTGCCCTCCCCACCCCTATCCCGCCCCCGGATGGGGGCGGAGGAGAAAGAGCGAGAATAAGGAAGCTAAACGGCCGGGTGGCCCAGAGCGGTTGCCCGCCCCGGGGCCCCAACAGACCTCCCGGCACGCCGGGCTGCGCGACTCGCGCATACGGTTCCTCAAGTCGCGGGTTCGCTGCGGACGGCACATCAAGTGGACCGGGTGTGGCACGGGATCCGACGCGGTGGCCGACATCAACGCCAAGCTGACGAAACCCTGGGCACCGTGCGGTACTGCATGGCGCCCCGAACTCGCCTGCGGCAATTCCACAGAACCCAGACAAGAGGCCGCGATTCGTACCTGGCGCGATGCCGGTTTCGCGCCCGCGCCATGCCTTGACATGGCTCGACAATCGCGTGTAATCCCTCACTACGTGCGGGGGAGTGGCTGGGCGGCGCCGCCTCTCCCGCAAGATGGTGATCCTGCCGCCCGCGTGACCGACCCCGCCGCGCGAGGTCGGGCCACCCGCCGGGCGAATCGCCGAGGAGAAAGGTCTCATGTCCAGCATTCACGCAGCAGGTCCCTATGCCCTGGTCGGGATCGACGGCGGGGCGACGGAGGTCAAAACCCACCTGGTGCGCCTGGAGGGTCCGCCCAGCGCCCCCCTCTTCCGCCTGGGCGAGACCAGCGCGTCCCGCAAGTATGAGCGGGTGGTCGGGTTCCGGCCCGTGGACGTGGCCGAGCAGCTCAAGCAGAGAGGCGACCCCGACCTCACGCCCGCCGAGAAAGAACAGGGCCGCCGTTACGTGGAAGCCACGGCCCAGACCATCGTGGAGGTCGCCCGGCAAGCCGGCGCCGAACGCGTGCTGATCGGCATGGGCATGCCCGGCCTCAAGACCCCCGATGGGCGGGGCATCGCGGTGATCAACAACGGGCCTCGCATCCCGGACTACCTGGACGATCTGGACGAAGCCCTGGAGAGCGCCGGCATCACGCTGGTGGCCCCCGTCTCCCGGCTGGGCAGTGATGCGGACTACTGCGGCATGGGCGAGGAATATGCGGCCGACGGACTGTTCCGCGACGTCCAGAACGCCTACTACCTCGGCGGCGGCACCGGCATCGCAGACGCCATGAAGCTTCGCGGCCAACTCGTCCCGTTTGACGAGGCCAAGCCATGGATCCAAAAGGCATGGCAGATCCCGTCGTGCCTGGGCCCGACGTTCGAGAAGCTGGCCTCCGCCCTGGGTCTCAGCACCGCCTATGCGAATCTGCTGGGCATCAGCATGGCCACCCTCGCCAAGGAAGAGCGCTATCCGGAAGCGGAAGCCCTCCGGGGGGACGTGCTGGCCGAATCGGTGCTGGAGGGCGCGTCACTGGTCCTGGCCGAGTTGATCTTCGAGCGGGTCAATACCATCAAGAACGGCCGGGCCGACGTGCCGCATCGCGGGCAGGCGTACCTGGAGCTGCGCGGGGACCATCCGTACCGCGGCACGTTGCTGGATCGAATCGTGATCGGTCAGCGCGTGGGCAACATGTACGACGAGCCGCAGTTTGCCGACGCGTTCAAGAAGAAGCTGGACCGCTGCCTGACCCGGCTGATCCTGAACTCCGACGACGCGGAGCTGCGCAAGCACTACCTGGCGGGGGATACGGTCCGGCCGGGCATCGTGGTGGCGTCGAAGCTTCGCGAGGCCCCGGCCATCGGCGCCGCGATCGACGCCGTGCGCTGCAACGCACACCTGCTGCAGGGGCAATAGGGTATTCCGGGCTGGTCTCGGGCTATGTTTCCCGCAGTGCGACGGCGACGGGGAGGCGGGCGGCGCGGATGGCCGGGAAGAGACCGCCAAGCAGTCCGATGGCCGCGGCCCAGAGGATGGCATAGGCCAGAAGCCGGGGCGTGACGGCAAAAGCGAACGCGATCTGGCTGAAGGTCTGCCAGTTGATGGTCGAGGCTTTGAAGCCGTCGAAGGCGAAGTACGCCAGCGCCGCGCCGGCGGCGCCGCCGATCAGGGCCAGGACGAGCGACTCGGCCAGAACAGAGAGGATGACCGGGCTGGAGCCAAAGCCCAGGGCCCGCAAGGTGGCGATCTCACGGGTGCGGGCCGCGACCGCGCTGTACATGGTGTTCAGGGCGGCGAACAGCGCGCCCAGGGCCATCATCGCCGCGATGAGCACACCGATGGTCTGAATGAACGTCGTCAGCATGCTGGACTGGTCGGCAAGGTAGTCGCGGAGGCGCAGAACCTTGACCTTCAACTGCGGATTCGCAGTCAGCGCGTCTTTGAACTCCTGGAACGCGTCCGGCGAGGTGAGCTTCGCGTACACCGACTGAAACGAACTGCCGCGGTGGTAGGCAGGCTGCAGCACGGCGGCATCCGTCCAGATTTCCGACTCGGCCGCACCGCCGCCGCCGGCGAACACGCCCACGACCTCCCACTCATTCCGGCCAATGGTGATCCGTTCGTTCAGGTCCAGGCCGGCGAAGGCCCGGGCCGCGCCGACGCCGACCATCACCTCGTTGCGGCCCGGCTCGAACCGCCGCCCCTCCAGGATCCGGATGTCCCCGCGCACCTGGGCGCCCATGCTTCCGACGCCGCGGAGCGGCACATTCGCATCGGTGCCGGTGGAGCGCTTCAGGAGATTGATGATCACGAACAGCTCGGCCGATGCGAGCGGCCCGTCCGGCGTGCGGGCCACGCCGGGGGCGTCGGCGATCAGCCGCGTCTCTTCGCGGGACAGGCCGCTGGTCATCTCGCTGTCCGCGCCGCTGCGCAGCACGATGGCCAAATCCGCCGGCCCCGAGACGGCCATCGCGGCGCGAAAGCCCTCGGCGATGGAGAGCACGCCCACCAGCACGGCAACCACGCCCGCGATGCCCACCGCCGCCGTGACGGCAGCCCCTTTGCGCTGGGGAATCGTGCGTACGTTGAACCACGTCACCGAACCGACCTGGGACAGCCAGTGGATCACGCGTGTCTCCTCAAGGCGATGGCGATCTGAAGCCGCCTCGCCTGCAACGCCGGCAGAATCCCCGCCGCCAGGCCCAAAGCCAGCACAATGGCCGCACCGATCATCAGATCGCGGTGCGGCAGGGAGAACATCGGCAGCATCGTCGGCACGGGGTTGCCATAGCCGGCCACCAGCCAGGCCAGCCCCAGCCCGACGAGACCACCGACGGCGGCGATCAGGCACGACTCGGCCAGCACCAGTCCCAGCACGAGGTTGTCGCTGAAGCCCAGCGCCTTGAGCACGCCCAGTTCCTCCGAGCGCTCTCGCACGGCCTGGGCCATCGTGTTGCCGGCCACGAGCAGGATCGTGAAAAACACGGCGCTGAGAATCGCGATCAGGATGGTGCCGATGCTGCCGATCTGCTGAATGAACCCCTGGGCGAACGCGCCCTCCGGCTCGGCCTTGGTTTCGTAGGGGGAGTTGGCGAACTCCTCATCGATCGCCTTGGCCACATCCACCGCACGCTCCGGATCATGCACGCGGACCATGTACCAGCCGACCTCTCCCTTCCCGTACGAACGCGCCTCGTCGAAATAATCGTACCGAAAGAAGAACCCGGAGGTGTCAACGCTCTTCCTGGCGCCGTCGTAGATGCCCACGATGTCGAACGTCCAGGCACTGTCTCCTCCTTCCCGGGGCCAGATGGGCGAGGTGAGCGGCACCCGGTCGCCGATCTTCCACCCGAACCGATCGGCCAGGGTGCGCCCGACCAACGCGCCGGTGCGCGTCTCCAGCCAGGCCTGCCGCTGGTCCGGAGGGACCAGGTACTCCGAGAACATCTCCAGGAACGGCCCCGGGTCGGTGGGGAAGCTGCCGAAGAAGTTCTTCGGCTCGTTCTGGTAGATGCCGTTGAACCAGGTGAAGTGTACGGTGCGGTCCACGCCGGGGACCTCCTCCATGCGCGGCCCGTACGTCACCGGAAGCAGCATAATCAGTGACACTTTGTGACGTACGACCAGTCGGTCCGCGCCGGCCATCTCGATGCCGGCCGTGAACGCTTGCTTCAGGGCGCACAGCAGGCCGAACAGGGCAAACGCCACGCAGATCGATAGCACGGTGAGCGAGGTGCGCAGCTTGCGGCGCTTCAGATTGCTCCAGACCAGCGAGAGGTACGTCATTCCGGCTTCTCCTCGAAGAGCCGGCCCTTGTCGAGGTGCACGGTCCGCGTGGCCCGGGCGGACGCGTGCGGATCGTGCGTGACCATCACGATCGTCTTGCCGTGCTCGCGGTTGAGGGCCTGCAGCAGGTCCAGGATTTCATCGCCGGATTTGCGGTCCAGGTCGCCGGTGGGCTCGTCGCAGAGCAGAATCGTGGGGTCCGTAACGATGGCCCGGGCCAGGCCGGTGCGCTGCTGTTCCCCGCCCGACAGCGTGGACGGATAGTGACGGGCCCGGTGGGTCAGCCCCACGATTTCCAGGGCGGCGGCCACGTGCTTGCGCCGGTCCGCCTTGGGTAGGTGCGTCAGCAGCAGCGGCAGCTCCACGTTGCGCTCCGCCGTAAGCACGGGAAGCAGGTTGTAGAACTGGAACACGAAGCCCACGTGCCGCGCCCGCCAGGCGGGAAGCTGCCGGCTGGACATCCGGTCGACCCGGTCGTTGCCGACCGTGATGGACCCGCTGGTCACGCGGTCCAGGCCGCCGATCAGGTTCAACAGCGTCGTCTTGCCGGAGCCGGACGGGCCCATCAGGGCCAGGAACTCGCCGTTGCGCACCTGGAGATTCAGGCCGGCCAGAACATGGATCTCCTCCGATCCGCGCCGGAAAGTCCGTGCCACGTTGTCCACGTGAACCAGAACGTCGTTGCCGTTGGTCACGGCGTGCCCTCCTTCACTCGCATGCCCTCTGACAGAGGATCGGGGCCGTCCACGATCACCCGCTCCCCGCCCCGCACACCGGTGGAGATGGTCACCTGGTTTCCGGCTGTCTCACCCACAGTCACCGCCCGCCGCTCAACGCGGCCGTCGCGGACGATCCAGACGATGTCCTGCCCCTGGTCCCGGCGGACGGCGGCCCTGGGAAGGGTCAGGCTCTGCCGGACCGCGGTTGGTTCCTCCCCGGCGCTCTGAAACGCCACCTTCACGCTCATGTCGGGGAGAACGCGCGGGTCGGGCTTCTCGAACCCCACCCGCACCTTCACCGTGGCCTTCTGCCGGTCGGCGGTGGGGATGATGGCGATGACCCGGGCCGGGATGCGCCAGTCGGGATAGGAATCGAGCGTGGCCACCACCGGCTGGCCCGCCTCGACGCGGTTGATGTAGCTCTCACTCACGTCCACTTCGATCTCGAGCGAGCTCATGTCCACGATCGTGCAGATGCCGGTGCGGGTGAAGCCACCCACCGACATGGGGGAGATCATCTCCCCCGGCTGGGCGTTCTTGGTCGTCACGATCCCGGCGAACGGCGCGCGAATGACCGTGTCATCGAGTTGCTGTTCCCAGAGGGCCACCTCGCGCTGGACCACTTCCACGTCGGCGGTCTGTCGGGCCAGCCGTGCCTTCAGCGCTTTCGCTTCCGTCTCGGCCCGGTCCAGCTCCACCGGACTGGCCGAACGCGTCTGCACCAGCCCGGAGATGCGCCGCACTTCGCGCTCCCAGTGCTCGAGGTGGGCCTGCGTCTCGCCGAGTGACTTTCGGGCGGATTCAAGCTGCGCCTTCGCCAGGTGAAGGCTCTTCTCCACGTTGGACGAGTCGATCCGGGCCAGCACCTGATCGGCCACAACGTCCATCCCTTCCTCTACCAGCACTTCCACAACCTTGCCGGTGACCTTCGAAGATACGGTGGCCTCGCGTCGCGCCGTCACGTAGCCGGACGCGTTCAACAGTGTGCGGTTGCCGCCGGACGTCGCCTCCTGGGCCGCAACCGTGCGGACGACGACCGCGGAATCCCGGCTGACCCACCAACCCAACCCGGCCACCGCCGCGATGACGATCATCGCGAGCGCAAGCCACCCGGCGCGCGGCCGCCGCGGCGCCGCCGTCGCGCGGTCAATTCGCAGTGCATCCAGCGTGGTCTTGTCCGGGCTCATGGTTCAGGCTTCTACGGGGTCTTCGTATACCGGCCCGCCGCGCCGCGTTCAATTCTCGCCGCAATCGCGAACCGCGAACAGCCCCCGAACCGAACGCCGGACGGACCGGGGTCGGCCCCCGCCGGAACGAAGCGACCGGTGCCGCCGCCGCACCCGGGAAGCGCCGAACCTTCTTTCGTGACTGGGGTTAGGCCGCCATCCCGGCCCTTCGCCGACCGCGTCGTCACCGCGTGGGCCGGGACGGGAGTTCCATCGATCGGCGTCCGCACGGGCGATTCGGAGGGGAACCGCGTCCTCCGGCTCTGCCGTCCCAACAGACGCGGACCACCGCTGGAGCCGATCGAGCGGATGCCAACGGCCCCGACCCCGCCGAGTACCGGCCGCAATCTCCGCAAGCACTTCGTCTGCCGCTTCGAGTCATACGCCTTGCACCAACCGGAAGAGCACGTCGCCCGGCGCTCTCGTCCGGGCTCGGAAACCCGCGCCTGATCGTCGGGCAAGCTGGAGGGTCACGCGTAGGCGCTGCGGAACGTCTTGACGACGAAGAAGACCATCGTGCCCAGCATGACCAGGAAGAATGATACTGCGATGAAGTTCCACTCTCCATGGAGACGCGACTCGCCCTTGGCGCCGGCCAGGTAATCGATCGAAAGCTTGCCATCGGCGGGGGGTTGCCAGTCCAGAGGTTGGGCCATCGAATCCGTACGCTGGGCCCCGCTCTCTTCGGTGAACTCATAACGCACGACCAGGACAGTTCGGGTGCGGCGCATCCTCATTCGCTGGGTACTGGAGATGGTCGCTTCGGCCGTTTTGCCCCAGATCGAGTACTTGATCTCCTGGCAGGAACTGTAGGCGGACAGCACAAAGAGCAAGCCCACAAAGACCATGATCTTGAATCGGCGGGTTTCGTCTTCCATGCCTGTCGGCCCCCCGTACGAAGCCGGTGCCCTTCAAAACGCGAACGGATCACGGCACGCATGGATATGGCCGCAACCGTCCGAACCGAACTGCCCGCCATTCTACCAAGCAGCGACCGTCAGCAGCAACCGGCGAAACGCCGGTCGCCTGACGTCATCCGCCACAGACGGAGCTGCGGCACGCAAGGAGGGACCACTGTCCAAGAAGCAGCGGCACGTGGGGAGAGACTCGAAAAAACGACTCACGCCGCGAAGGGTCGCGCGGTACAATGGTTGGACACGGCCCCAAGGCGCACCCGAGCCCGGTCGTCTGGGGAGAGCCGGCCTGCTTCGGTTCCAGGGGCCGCAGTACACATCAGGAGGTCACTATGGAATACTCGATCAGTCCGGACGGTGAACGGTTCCCGCTGCCGAGTGAGGCCGACTATGCCTCGGAATTTGAGCGGCTGCAGACGGTCGTGGCCGAGAAGCGCCAGCAGGGCCTGGAGATCGTGGTCGTGGTGGGCGTGGGGTTCGTCGGCGCCGTGATGGCCGCCGTGGTCGCCGACACGGTCGACAAGGCGACCGGCAAACCGAGCAAGTTTGTCATCGGCATGCAGCGCCCGAGCCCGCGCAGCTACTGGAAGATCGCCTACCTGAACCGCGGCGTTCCCCCCGTGAAGGCGGAAGATCCGGAGGTGGAGCAGATCATCCCGCGCTGCGTCAAGGAAAAGGGCACGCTGATCGCCACGTACACGAACGAGGTGCTCAAGCTGGCCGACGTGGCTGTGGTGGACGTCCAATGCGACTACCTCAAGAAGGACTTGGGCAACCTGGTTACCGGCCACGCCGACATGGCCGCCCTGGAGAAGAGCTTCGAGGTCATCGGGCGCCACATCCCGCCGAATTGCCTGGTCCTGATCGAAACAACCGTGGCGCCGGGGACGACGGAATACGTCGCGCTTCCCATCCTCAAGCGGGCGTTCGAGGGACGGAAGATCGGGTCGGAGCCCCTGCTGGCCCACAGTTTCGAGCGCGTGATGCCCGGCCGGAACTACGTCGCCAGCATCCGCGACTTCTGGCGGGTCTGCAGCGGCGTGAACGAGGAGAGCCGCCGCCGCGTCACGAAATTCCTGTCTGAAGTGCTCAACGTCGAGCAGTTCCCGCTGACCGTGCTCGACCGGCCGATCGAGAGCGAGACCACCAAGATCGTCGAAAACAGCTTCCGGGCCACCATGCTCGCCTTCCTGGACGAATGGAGCCTGTTCGCCGAGCGGAACGGCGTCGATCTGATCAAGGTTGTCCAGGCGATCAAGGTCCGCCCGACACACAACAACATCATCTTTCCGGGGCCGGGCATCGGCGGGTACTGCCTTCCCAAGGACGGCGGCCTGGGCATGTGGGCCTACCGGCACCTGATGGGTTTTGAGGACGACATCTTCAAGATCACACCGACGGCGATCAACGTGAACGACACGCGGGCCCTGCACGTGGCGGAACTCACCCGCGACGCCCTCCGCAACATGGGCAAGATCGTGGCGGCCGCACGCATCGCCCTGCTCGGGGCGGCCTATCGTGAGGACGTCGGCGACACGCGATACAGCGGCAGCGAGCTGGTCGTGCGCAAGCTCACGGAGATGGGGGCCGAGATGCGCGTCCACGATCCATACGTCCAGCACTGGTGGGAGTTGGAGGCGCAGGACACGTACCCCTCGCCCGGACACAGTTGGGCTCGCTTCTTCCGCAACCAGGATCGCCTCAAGGACGTGCGGGTGCAGCCGGATCTGGCCGAGGTCCTCAAGGGAGCGGACGCGGTGATCTTGGCCGTCCGTCACAAGCCGTACCTGGAGCTTTCGCCGGACGAGGTGGTGCGAATGACGGGTCGGCCGGCGTGCATCATCGATTGCTTCGGCATCCTGGACGACAACCGGATCCGCCGGTACTTCGAGTTGGGCTGCGAGGTGAAGGGCCTGGGCCGCGGGCACGTCAAGCGGATCAAGGACGAAGTGGCCGCGACCCGACCGGCCTAGCAACGAAGCGCGCATACGACGCAGCCGCAGACGCTCGTGAAGTGCCGGAGAGGGTCGAGAAAGCGCGTGCCAAAGACCCCTCGCGAGGTCTCCTTACATCTTCTCAGGCAGGAAGTTATGTCCACTGGTCAGGGGCGGACTTGAACCGCCGACACACGGATTTTCAGTCCGTTGCTCTACCAACTGAGCTACCTGACCGGCAGGTGTGTCACCTGGGCGACCGGATTTTCTACCAGAAAAACCCTGCCCAGGCAATCGGTCCGGCGGCAATTCCGCGAACCCGGGCCAACGATCCGCTACGGGCTCGACCGGCATCTGGGGTCCGCCAGGTCCGCGGCTTACCAGTCGTGGTTCAGAATGTCCATGCCGCGGCGGCAGATCTCGATGGCATAGTCCGTCCAACGGCCCTGGCCCCAGTAACGGAAGCAGCTCGTCTGCGAGCAAAGCAGGTGGACCAGTGCGTTGCGATACGGCCGGCCGGTGTGGTCCGGGTGGACCTTGTCCTCCTTCTCGTTGAAGGCGGCGCTGAACCGTTGCATGGGGCTCAGGACGTTGTCGTAGCCGTGGACCCAACTGAGGTTGTTGGTCCACGAGCCGCCGTCCATGTGGAAGCGGTGGTCCTCCTTCCGCAGGGCCTCGATGGCCTCGTCCAGCGCCTGCCGGCCACCCCCGGAGAACCGGGCCCACAGCCTGGCCTGATGCAGGGGCTGGATGGCCGGGAAGGCCTCGGGCTTCACGCCGGCCGCCTCGATCAGTTCCAGGTACTCCGTCCCATTGAGGGCGACGGTCCCCTCGCGCCCGAGGGACGCCATCGCCGAGTTGTAGGCGTGTGGGAACTCGTTCATCATCACGCCGCCGTTCTCGCCGTCGCCGATCTGGCTGACCAGTGGGGGGATGGAAACGCCGCCGAGGTCGACGGGGCTCAAGCCGCGGGCCTCGCCCAGCGGCTGCATCTGGGCAACCAGCTTGGTGTCGGAGCCCTGGGTCTTGATGAGGGCCGTGATCCAAGCTTCGTCGCCATCGGAGTTTCGGGCTACCAAACGGTGCGGAATGTGGGGGCGGCGGATGCCCGACCCGTCCGGGTTCTCGACCGTGTGCTCCTGCAGGAGGACCCATGTGTAGCCGCACTCGCGAAGCGTCTGGACAAAGGCGTAGGCCACATCCGGGTCGTTGGGCAGATGCATCTCGGGCGGGGAGAACCCGCGGACGCGGGCCAGGGCCTCCAGCCCGAAGAGGGCCGCAAAATGGTGTCGCCAGGCCAGCATGTGGCGTTTGAAGTCCGGCACGGGGGTCGACGGCACAACGGCGTGCCCCCACATGGTGCCGAGCCAGTCGACGTAGCGGGCGTACTTCAGGTCCGACGCGATGGTGGCCAGATTGTCGAGGATGTCCCGTCGGCCCATCTGATCGAGGTTCCAGAGCAGGTTGCCGGAGTAGTCGAGCATGATCCGCGGGCTGTGCCCGGCGTCGGCGAGGTTACGGACGAAGTCGGCGATCCGGCTGTAGCACTGGGCGAAGACGGAGGCGTTGTGGTTGTCGCCGTCCCCGGGGTTCTCGAACATGCACTGCAGGTTGCCGATCAGGGCGGCGGTTCGGAGATCCTGTCCGCCGGCGGGGATGGTGGGCTGGTGCATGTGCAGCGCCAGGGCCAGGGCCGATCGGATCTTGGAAACATCCATGCCCGTGTGTGGCGCGAGCGCCGGGCCGGGTGCCGCCGCAGCGTCCGGCACGATCTTTCCCTCGCTGCCGCACAGGTTCGGCATGCCTTCGATGAGTGACGGACCCGGCAGCGTTTCAACTTGGGATGTCATAAGCTTCGTTCCTCTTGAATGATCAGAGATCGCGTTGTCAGTTTTCACAGGGGCAGAACCTCCAGGAGGGTCTTTCCGCGGTACCCTCGTGTATTATTGTCGGCTCAGAGGAGGCGACAACCGCTCCGGTATTCGCCTGCCGGCGTTGATTTCACGCAGTAACCGGTGAATTTCGCGTCAAGGTCTCGCATGGGGTGCACGCGACATTCTGAAAAACTGTACCTTAGAACAAGTGGCCGGCTTGCCAAACGGCTTCAGCGCATCCATAATGAGAGTGGGTTCCGGGCATCATGAGTTCCGTTACAGCGCTCCGCTCGCGCCTCGGGTGCGGTGCAGGGGATTTGTCGCAGGATTGTCGCAGTTTTGCAGCCCTGTGGCGGAGGTCTCGCACAGGCCGAAATGGAGCGCAGTTGTTACCTTCTGTCCTTTTTGGTCTTAGTGGCCGTGGGTTCTGAGGCGGATTCGCAATTTTCCCTACTCCGCGACGGGGGGAGTTGTCGAAAGAGAAACTAAGGCGGCGCGATCCGGCCTGACGAGGCTGCTGCGGGTGATGTTTTCGGACGCCCATGCGTTCACACCTGCAACAGACGATTGCAGGATCGGGATCGACCGGGCGGCCCCCCGCGCGGCACGGGGGTCGCCAACAGAGGTGGAAACGGTATGGCCCCAACCGAAACGCATGGACGTGCCAGAACTCACCATCCTGACCGCGCCTGCACATTCCTGCTCAGTAGTGCTGAAAGTGTGCCGGTGCGCGGACAAGCGGAGTGGGTGACCCTGGATCAGGCGTACGTGGTCGTGCCCTACGGAACAGCACGCTCGGTGCGGGAGTGCTGGAACGCCGTGGCGATCATTCCCGACCGCAAGAGACCCGATCAACCTCGCGAGATCCAACTCAAAGCGGAACTTGTCTCGGCCGAATCCATCGGCGCTCCGGAAGGCAGCCAGGAGGGTCTTCTTCTCCGGCTGACGGGAGTTGGCGAACGACTGCTTTCGGAGTTGGCCAGCGCTTTGCCAAAGTCTTGAGGGCAACCGCGAGAGCGGGCCACGCCCCGTGGACCCGGCCAACGGCGGGCGGTGGTCGCTCTCCACAGGGGGCTTACGGTGAGGATTGCACTCCTGTCATGGGAATCGCTTCACTCCATCCCGGTCGGCGGGGTGGGGGCACACGTGACGGAGCTGGGCGCAGCGTTGCAGCGCCGCGGCCATGACGTACACGTGTTCACACGCATCGGCCCCGGACAGCCGGACTACTCGTTGGTGGACGGCGTCCATTACCACCGCTGCCCCTGCCCCGGCCATCGCGATTTCGTCCAGGAAATCGAGCGCATGTGCGACGCCTTCTGGTGGCGGCTGGAGCAGACGGAGCGCTGCCTGGGCGCCGGCTTTGACATCATCCACGGGCACGACTGGCTGTGCGTGAGGGGTCTGGTTCGCGCCCGGCAGGCTGAACGGAACCGCGTAGTGATGACGATCCACTCGACGGAATACGGCCGGTGCGGAAACCAGCATCGCGGCGGCATGTCGCACCGCATCGGGCACATGGAGTGGGAGGGCACCCAGGCGGCGGCGCAGGTGATCTGCGTCTCGGGCGTGCTGAAGCTGGAAACACAGCAACTTTATGCGGCGCAGGAAGATAAGCTTAACGTCGTCTACAACGGGGTAAGCGCGCACCAGTTTGAACACCCGTTGGACGTGGGCGCCTTTCGCCGGCCGTTCGGCATCGGGCCGATGGACCCGATGATCCTGTTTGCCGGCCGGATGTCCACGCAGAAGGGGCCGGACCTGCTGATGGAGTGCATACCGGCGCTGGTCAGGCACCATTCGCGGCTGAAGGTGGCGTTCGTGGGGCAGGGTGACATGCTCAACGGGCTGCAGCGCCGTGCGCACGAACTGGGCGTCTGGCACGCCGTACGGTTCCTCGGATACCGCGCGGGCCAGGAGCTGGCGAACCTGTTCAAGAGCGCGGACATTGTGTGTGTCCCGAGCCGCAATGAGCCGTTCGGCATTGTCATTCTGGAGGCCTGGGCCTCGGGCAAGCCGGTCATTGCGACGCGGAACGGCGGGCCGGCGGAGTTCGTCGAGCACGGCCGGGACGGGATGATGGCCATTGACCACCCGGACTCGATCGGCTGGGGCCTGGGAACATTGTTGAACGACTTTGATCGGGCGCGGTGGATGGGCGAGAACGGTCGTCACAAGGCGCGGACTCAGTTCAGTTGGGACCATATCGCCTTGCAGACGGAGGAAGTCTACTCGCGGACGAACTAATGCCCGCCCGGCTCAAGCATCGAGCCGGCCGGACCATGGACGGGCGAACGCAATGAAGGATCCTCTGGCGAACCTCTTGTACCCGGGCGAACCCACCACGGCGACGGAGCTGACCCTGTTGCCCGTGTCGCCCCGCAGGGTGCTGGCCGCATGGCCCGTTCTCAAGGGCAACGGAAACGGCGCGTCGGGCGCGGGTGGCAACGGCCACGATCCTGAGCACGAGGCGCCCCGGGGCGACGCCAAGGGTTTGTGTCTGCGGATTCGGGAAGTGCGCGACACAGAGCTGGGCGGTGAGGTGCCGGGGCAGCAGTGGAGCTTCGATTTGGCGGACGGTCAGACGGGCTGTCTGGTAGAGCTCGAACGGCCCGGCCTGACCGTGCGGGCGGAACTCGTCGCCCCGCCGGGCACAAACGGAGCGGTTCCGCTGGCCCGCTCTCGGCGCGTGCGACTTCCGTCGCCGGAGCCGGTCACGGGGGAGGGGCCGATTCGCTGGATGATTTTCGAACGGAACGGGCTTGCCTGACGGAGCGCACGGATGGCCCAGGGATATTTGTCAGTCATTCTGCACGCCCACCTGCCCTACATCCGGCCGGCCCGGCGACACGCAGGGGATGCGGAGATCTGGTTCTACGAGCGGGCGCTGGAGTGCTACCTTCCCCTCATCCGCGTCCTGGACCACCTGCAGCGAGACGGAGTACGGACGCGTTTGACGCTTTCGCTCTCGCCGACGCTGATCGCCTTGATGCGTGATGAGATCATCCGGGAGCGGCTGATCGCACACGTCAATCGAATGGTGGAGCTGTCCGCCCGGGAATTGAACCGGACCGCCCTGCTGCCGGCCCTGCGGGAACCGGCGGGCACGTATCATCTGCGGTTGCTTCACCTTCAGAACGCCCTCACCCAGCGATGCGGAGGGGAGCTGTTGGGAGCGTTCCGCGAGATGGAGGCTCGCGGGCAGGTCGAGTTGATCACCGGGCCGGCCTCGCACGCCTTTCTGCCGGGGATGCTTGCGATGCAGCCCCAGGCGGCGCGTTGCCAGATCCGGCTGGGGCTGGATGCGTTCGAGAGTGCGTTCGGGCATCGGCCGGGCGGGTTCTGGCTGCCGGAGTGCGCGTACACGCCGGAGCTGGACGAAATTCTTGGGACCGAGGGCGTGGGATACATCGTGGTGGACGGCCGGGCCCTGGAACGGGCTTCCACGCCGGCGTTCCATGGAATTCACGCGCCGGTCTACTGCCCCTCCGGAGTGGCGGCATTCGGCCGGGACCGGGACGCCGCGTGCCTGCCGGGCTGTAATGCGTATGGGCATCCCACCGATCCGCTGTTTCGGGACAACCGTCGCGACATTGCTGACGATCTGCCGTTGGATTACCTTCGCCCGTACCTGCCGGACCCGAACACCCGGATTCCGACGGGGGCGCGATATCACCGCATCGGCACGACCGAGGACGGGTCGGACGTGTATCAGCGCAAGGCCGCGCTGAACCGCGCGGCAGAGCACGCGGAAGGGTTCATGCGAGACCGGATGCACCGGGCCCAGAACCTGGCCTGGAAGATGGATCGACCGCCGCTGTTCGTATGCGCCTACGACATGCACGTCTTCGGGCAACGGTGGTTCGAAGGAACGGAGTACCTCGACTACCTGCTTCGAAAAGTGCATTTCGATCAGAACGTGCTGGAGACGGTGACGCCGGGCGAGTACCTCCATCGGCACCGCTGCAACCAGATGACGACACCGGCCGTTTCGTCCTGGGCGGACGAAGGGTATTTCGATCAATGGGTGGGGCCGGATACGGCCTGGGTGTATCAGCATTTGTCCCGCGCGGTGCGAGTGATGCGGGAGTTGACGGAGTCGGTGTCGGAGCAGGATGGGGGTGACGAGGGAAAGGACATCGGACAAGACCAGGAGGCCCAGGACGCGTCCCCGGAAGGCCTGGGCCATCCCGAGGCAAACGATAACGACCTGCAAACACGAGCGTTACGGGCGGCGGCCCGGCAGCTCGTGCTGGCCCAGTCCGGTGACTGGGTGACGCTGCTGCAGAACCCGCAGCACGCGGAATACGCGCGGACCCGCCTGCACCTGCACCTCTCGAATTTCGCCCGCCTGGCTTCCCAAATCCGGGCCCGGCAAATAAAGTCCGGGGACATTGAAGCGCTGGAACGGGACTGGCCGATCTTTGGGGAAATCTGCCCCGACGCGTATCGGTAGCCTGGCTGTCGCAGCGGTCTGATCCGTCCGGGCTTCCGTCGCGGGACCGGTCGTTCAAGGGAGTGCGTATGCACGAAGCCATGATGGGAACGTCAACCCCCATGTATCTCGAATCGGAAACCGTGGGTTTGCTCTCCAAGCTTCGAAATCTGGCCATGAACCTGTGGTGGACGTGGCACCCGGAAGTGGTCGCCATCTTCCGCGACCTGGATCCGGAGGTATGGCGGGACGTGAACCACAACCCGATCCTGCTGCTCCAGCAACTCAACGAGCAGCGGTTGATCGAACGGGCGCGCGAGGGGGCGATTGAGGCCCGAATCAACGAGGCGGCGCACCGGCTGGCCACGTACCTCAGGGGAGACGACGCCTGGGCCCGATCGCGGGCGTCGAAGCTCCGGGTCTGGCCGGTGGCCTACTTTTCCTTCGAATTCGGGCTGCACGAATCGCTGCCTACGTACGCGGGCGGACTGGGCGTGCTGGCCGGCGATCACTTGAAGAGTTCGTCGGACCTGGGCGTGCCGATCGTGGCGATCGGGCTTCTGTACACGGAAGGGTATTTCCACCAGCGGCTGGATGCCGACGGCTGGCAGAACGAGGAATACACGCCCATCGACAAGAGCCGGCTGCCCATCGAGCCGGTGTACGGGCTGGACGGCAAACGGCTGATGATCGAGGTCCCCATCCTCAATCGCACGCCCAAAGTGCAGGTCTGGAAGGCGATGGTCGGCCGGAGCGAGCTCTACCTGCTGGACAGCAACGTGCCCGAGAACTGCAAGGAGGACCGCCAGCTCACGGGCCGGTTGTACGAGGCGGACCCCACCACCCGAATCCGGCAGGAGATTGTGCTGGGGATCGGCGGCATCCGGACGCTGGCCGCCATGCACAAGATGCCGGCCATCGTTCACTGCAACGAGGGACACAGCGCGTTTGCCCTGCTGGAGTGGATTCGCCTTCACATGGTGTGGGAGGGCGTCGGGTTCGACAAATCGCGCGATCACGTGGGGCGGCGGGCGATCTTCACGACGCATACGCCGATCCCGGCCGGGCACGATTATTTCAGCCCGGATTTGTTCCGGGACCACCTGGGGTACCTGCAGCGGGACCTGGGGCTCAGCGCCCGGGACTTCTTCGGCCTGGGCCGGATCAACCCGGACGACCCGTCGGAGCCGTTCTGCATGACGGTGCTGACGCTGAAGATTGCGCACCGGTCAAACGGGGTGTCGGCCCTGCACGGGCGGGTCTCGCGAAACATGTGGCGTCCGCTGTGGGGCATGCGCAGCGAGCAGGAAGTGCCGATCGGGCACGTGACGAACGGCGTGCATGTGCCGAGCTGGATCGCGCCGTCCATGTACCAGCTCCTGGAGCGATACCTGGGGGTGGGCTGGACCGATCACATGGAGGCCCTGCTGACGCGCGAGCGGCTGGCCCGGATCAGCGACGAGGAGCTCTGGGAGGCCCACCAGATCAGCAAGAACCGGCTGATCGGGTTCGCGCGGCGGCGGCTGGAGGCTCAGGCGCAGTATCGCGGGGAGCCGGCCGGCCGGATCGAGGAGGCCCGGCAACGGCTGGACCCCAACGCCCTGACCATCGGGTTTGCCCGGCGGTTCGCCTCCTACAAGCGGGCGACCCTGCTGTTCCACGACCCGGACCGTCTGGCCCGCATCGTCGGCAACGACGAGCGGCCGGTGCAGATCCTGTTTGCGGGCAAGTCGCATCCGGCCAACGACATCGGCAAGGAGTACATCCAGAAGCTCGTGGCGATGGCGACCGATCCGCGGTTCAAGGGTCGGATCGTGTTCATCGAGAACTACGACATGGGCGTGGGGCGGCACCTGGTGCAGGGCGTGGACCTCTGGCTGAACAACCCCCTGAAGCCGTTGGAAGCCTCGGGAACCAGCGGCCAGAAGGTCGTCCTCAATGGCGGGTTGAACCTGTCCGTGCTGGACGGATGGTGGGCGGAGGCGTACGACGGCTCGAACGGTTTTGCCATCGGGTACGGCGGCTACCACCCGGACCAGGAGGAGCAGTCACGGCGTGACGCGCGGCACCTGTACGAGGCGCTGGAAAACGAGGTCGTCCCGACGTTCTACGAGCGCGACGATCGCGGGGTCCCCCATCGATGGATCGAGATGGTGCGCTGGTCGATCCAGACGCTGGGTTGGCGGTTCAGTGCGGACCGGATGGTGCTGGACTACTTCACGGAACTCTACCTTCCGGCCGCAGGGGCGGCCTCATGCGATACGCGAAGCTTCCGGGCACTCGGAGACAAGTGAGACCGGCCTGCCCGGCAGGGCGGGACGGAATGCGGAGAAGCGGAGACGTCGGCTCAGAGTGGGTCGGCGTTTCTCTTTGCCGGGGGGGGTGCCCGGTTGCGTGCGCGCGGACATCGCGTTAGGGTTATGGACCGCGATCGGCGGCACAACCGGTTCAGGAACGTCCCGTTTGGCCGGTGCGCTGCAATTCCATCTCACAGGAGTTCGCAATCATGTCGAGTTCACTCCGCAAGGGTGTCCCATCGGTGCTCGAAGTTGTGCTGCTGGCTCTTGCCATCGGAATCACAGGCTGCAGGCCGACCGGCGGGGGCGGGGGAGGCGACGGAGGCGCGAACGTCAACGACAACACGAACACCAACGCAAATACCAACGAGAACACGAACGACAACAACCTCAACGAAAACGACAACGGCGGGGAGCCGGGCGAGCGGCTGCAGCCGGCGGACCTGACGTACCAGGGCGCGTTCCGGTTGCCGGATGAGTTCAACTGGGGCGCCCTCGGGCTGGCGTTCTATCCGGGCGGAAACGGCGGCGCGGGGGCCCTGCTGGTCACGGGCTTTGAAGGACTGACCGACCCGGACCACCCGGGCGAAACGTGCTGGGACCCGTCGTGGGACTGCTATGCGCACTACGGCCAGGTGAGCATCCCCGCGCCCGCCCGGGAGGCGACCTGGGAAGACCTGCCCGTGGCGGCCCGGGTCGGTGAGATGACCGCCTTTGACGGCGGCCTGGCCTCCACGGTTCATCGAGAGTATCTCTTCGTGAGCGATCTGGAATTTGTCGCCCGGCGCGGCACGCAGACCCGCGACAAGCTCTACGGCTCCATCAGCCTGTGGTACGCCGAGGGAGTGGTCGGCGAGAACACGTTCCCCACCGTCTGGTTTGCGAACCTGGACGGCACGGGTGCCCAAGGCATGTTCCAGGTGGGTCCCGACGAAGCGCCGTATCACGGACGAAAGATGGGCGCCTATCTCTTCCACGTGCCCGAATGGTATGCCAACCAGTACCTGGGCGGGCGGACACTGGTCACCGGGCGGTCGCGCGGCACGCCGCAGGACGGCATGGAACCGCTGACCATACGAGGCGGCTCGCAGGGTCCGACGCTCTTTGCCTTCCACGCGTGGGACACCGACGCGGCGTCGGGCAACCTGGACGCATTGCCGATGCTGTATTACCGCGTGGCCTTCCCCGGCTGCGCCGGGCCGAACGTGGGCGACCCCGAGGAATGCGATTACCCGGACTTCACCATGTGTGACGACTGGACTGGCGGGGCCTTCGTGGACAACGGCGAGCGGCATGCGATTCTGCTGCTAGGCTACAAGGGCCTCGGCGAGAACTGTTACGACGAGCCGCCGGTGGAGTGCAACGATCCGTGCAGCGACGCCCATGCGTACCATTGCCAGCCGTATGAGCGGCAGGTGATTTTCTACGACGTGGCGGCCCTGGGCCGAAGCGCGTTGGGGCAGCAGGATCCCTGGGTGGTGGTGCCGTACGCCATCTGGCGCCCGACGGAGTTCTACCTGCAAGGCAACCCCTGCACCAACGCCGGCGGCATGACCTTTGATGCGGCGGCCCGGCGGTTGTTCCTGGTGGAGCGCGGCCTGGGCGGCGTGGACACCAACGCGATTGTGGTCCACGTCTGGTCGCTCTGAAGGACAAGCGCGGCGACACAATGCAGGACGGCCGGACCGAGCGGGCGAGACGCTACCGCGGTGCGGTACGCCGTGATTTCTTCACCGGCATGAATCATGTTTGCCCAGTCAGCCGACCGGCCAGCGCCCTCATCTTCAGATGGGGGTGTCAGGCATGCAACTCTTGATTGTTCTGTATTCTGATCGTGGGGAGCCGACTTCAGTCGGCTTCCCTGGGCAGGCAGCCGACAAGCCGGCTGAAGCCGGCGACTCGGTCAAAAGGAAGAAGGAGTGTCCGCAACCCCCGGCCGAGGCCGGGGGCACTGGCCGGCCGGCTGGAAGCCGGCCCCGGAGGGTGCCATAAACCTGGCATCACAGACAACGTAAGCGCCCCTTGCCGCCGACGGCCCCGGTTGCATCGGAACACCACAAATCGGCCGGCGAGGACGCCGGTGCCACGAACCTCGGCCGGCGGGGGCGCCGGCACCACAATCTGGCCGGTGGGAACGCCGGCACCACAAGCAACATGACAGGACTACTTACCCGACGCGGCGCGATGTCATACCTGATCTCTCACGGCGCCGGCGCGTACAGCAGCAGGCGGGCCGCGTCCGTGCGCAGGGTGTTCATCGCGTCGCGCAGGCCGGCGAAGACGGCCGGTGAAAGGGTGTCCTGCCGGACCTCGATGGTTCGGTGGAATCGCACGGAGCCGTCCGTCTCCTCGACGATCTGCTCCGCCCGGCCCCAGTCGCCCGCCGCAGCCGGCATCGTCGCCGGCAGCACGGTCGCCGACCACGCCTTGGGCAGCTTGATAGTCAGGTCCACGCTTTCGCGAAAGCGCCCGGCCAGCCGCACGTCATTACGCCGATCCGACCGATCCAGCGGCATCGGGAAATCCGCCAGCGATGCGGGGCCGCTGCCCAGCGGCAACACCCGATTTGTGCCAAGCGACTGGAGCGGCTCTTTCGAGGCCACCGACACCGTAGCCTGGAACACGTCCGCGGAAAGGGCGGTCACCGAGTGCTTGCGAATCTCAAAACCGCTCAGCACGCCGTCCAGAATCCCCTTGAGCCGCTTGGACTGGCTATCGGCCGAATCCAGCGAATCCGGGTCGTAGAATGCGCCGGTCAGCCGAACGCGCAGCTCCCCTGTGGCCGATCCTTCGGCATCCAGATCGATCGTCCCGCTGACGTGCAACTCGCTCCCGTCCGCCTCGCCCCGTCCGAGCAGCGGCAACGACCGGACCTGCCCGGCCGGATCGACCTGCAGCAACGCGTGTCCGCCCCACGTGCCGGGGTTGCGGAACACGCCGTGCCCCGGATGCACGTACACCGTCCCGTCCGGCAGGTCGATTGAAACGATCACCCCCGCCAGGTCGGACGCCGTCGGCAGCGCCACATCCCACGCCGGCGTGCTGACCGCCAGGTACACGGTCGGCGTGTGGCCCAGCGCGTGCATCGCAGCGGCGAACAGGGCGCCCGCTTCCAGCGGATTGCCATAGTTGGTCGCGAAAACCTCGGATGCGCTCCGACAACTCAGATCGCGGATCGTCTTGGGCGAGTTGACGAGGTTGAAGGTGTCCCGCAGCTTCTTCACCACCGCAACAAGCCGGGCCCGCGGCTCCGTCTCCTCTTTCGCCGCCTTGGTGACGAACGCCTGGATCGCCTTGTCCGGCATGCTCGCCTGCTCGACGCGCGTCAGGTGCGCCGCCGTCCACGCGCCGGCGCTCGGACAGATGGTGAACCGCAACCGCCCGCACGATTCCTTCCACGGCGGCGACTGCGACTCGCTCGGCACGGCGGGCAGGTTGGTGAACCGCCAGACGTATTGGCCCGTTGCGCCTTCCGCGGGGGCGGCGACCGGCTGCGCCCGGTCCAGGCGGTAGTGCAGCGGCAGCCCCTCCGGCAACGTCACCGACACGATGCGCTCGGTAATCGGCTGGGCGGCCTGGAGGTTCAGATCCGCCTCCAGCCACGCGACCATGCCCGCCCGCGTGACCACTTCGTAATCCAGTTCCACCACCGCATCCGGTTCGATGCCGACGGCCGAAACCACCGTCTGCCGCCAGTCGCGGTACGCCGGCCAGCCGGCGACGTCGTCGGGCCCCACCAGGTTGATGGCGTACTCCGGCACGGGCTGCACGGTGCCGTCCGGCCGGATGGTCCGGGCCGTGTGGATGATCAGCTCGTCCGTACCGGTGCAGTGGTCCAGCCGCGGATCGCCCAGCAGGCGCTCCAGCCGGGTGGTGACCATCCGGATCTTCTTGTGCTCGCGGCGGCGAAGCGTGCCGTCCGGCTCCAGCGTCCAGCGCTGTTCCCAGCGCTCGATGACGGCGTCGGGCGGGGCGGCCTGCGGGCTCTGCGCAGCCGCACCCGGCTGTGCCAAGGCCTGGGCGGCCTGGCACCCCGGGCCGGTGAGGGCGATCCACGCAACCGTCAGGCATGCCACCGTCATGGAACACGAGAAACGTTCGGAATGGGAGTATCTGGTCATGTTTGGATCTCGAAGATACAGGGCATCGCGTTCGTGCGGTCAGGATGCGGCGTCCACCGTGCAGAGGACCCAGTCCTCGCTGAGGCTCTTCATGGCGTCCAGGACCTCTTTGAACCCGGGGTAGTCCTCCGCGGGGACGATCTGATGCTTGAGGCTCATCTCCAGGTGAATGGTCAGGCCGCCGTCGACGGGCTTGGCTTCGAAGGTCAGTGACGCGGCGCCGGAATCCATCTTCCGAGGTCCCGGCACCTGCTGCACCGTCCAGCCCGCGGGCAGCGACACCGTTTCGTCGTACCGGAACATCCGCGTCGCCCGCAACCGCATGCCGTACTCGCGGGTCTTCGCGTCCACGGGATACGTCAATTCCGGGGCCAGGAGCGAAGACAGCGGATGCGACAGCATCGGCACCCGGAACGCCCGCACGGGGCCGGAACCGGCCGCATACTGAGGCGCCGTCACCCGAAGCGTCATGCCGGCGTCCACGGAGTAGTCCAGCGGATCGGTGTACGTCACACGCTCGATTCGCGCCGTCGGCGAGATGGTCATCGCCTGCTCGAACATCCCCTGCCGCTCGCCCGGCGGCGTGCGCCAGACGGCTCGCCGCAGCGCGGTGCAGGCATATCCGCTCAGCTCCGCACGAATCGACATGTCAAGCGCGCCGCTCTCATCGAGCGCGCTCTTCGCAGTAAACGCGGCCAGGTTCACCTCCGGCGGGAAATACGGGGAAAGCGTCAGGTCCTCACCTTCCGGCGTGCCGTACACCACGCCCTGCAGCGGTTCGGACACGGACCACATCTGCCGGGACCACGGGGCCCAGGTGGGGTCATACAGCGTGAACGAGCCGTCCTCTTCTCGCACCGCCACCACCGTATGGTTGAACTGGTCCGCGGGAATGCGCTCCACGCGAGAGCCGGCCATCGTCAGCGTAGGATAGGCGTCGATGTCCAGGACCCGAAACATGGTGATGAGCATGCCCGCGATGTCCTTGCACACGCCCATCCGGTCGTGGAACGTCTCGATGCCCGTGTGCAGCGTGAAGCCCTCGCGCGGCCCCCGGCTCGTGCCGCTGTAGCGGATGTTGTCCGCCACCCAGTGCAGCAGGGCCGCCCGCCGATCCTCTTCCGTGGCGGCGCCGGCCGTCACCTCGGCCACCATGGCCCGGATGGCGTCGTCCGCCTCGAACTGGTCCTTGTTCACATCCCAGAACCAGCGCGACTTCATAAACCAGTCCGGCACGGTGGCCATCACCACTTTGGCGACGCCGTCGTCCAGGGCGACCATGCGCGGCTCGCTCTTGACGGCGGGGATGTCCTCCGCGGTGAAGGTGATCACGTGATGATCGGTGTTGAACCAGAACGATGACTTCAGCGGCTGGTTGCACACCTCGTACTGGACCGGCTTGTCCTTGGGCATGTGGACGGAATACCGCTTGCGCACGATCGGGTGCGAGCCCTGGAACAGCGTGGTCTCAAACCAGTGTCCGGGCATCGGCGGCTCGAGCTCGCCCGCCTCACCGGAGGCCGCCGTGGCTTCGCCCGCCAGGTACGCGATGTTCACGCCCGTCCGGCTGACCCTCAGCTCCAGCACGTCGCCGATGTCCAGCCGGGGCAGGTCCAGCACGTGCTGCTCGTTGCCCCAGTAGAGCATGTGCTGCGGCGCGGGCTGCGTGACCACGTCCGCCAGGGGCACTTCTTCCACACCCCCGCCGGACCGGTGAATCCGAGCGGAGCGAATGGTCACGCGGTACGTGTCCGGGTCAAATTCCAGCACCTGCCGGGAGAGCGTCTTGACGCCCGCGTCCGTCAGGATCTTGATGACCTGGCAGGCCTCCGTGGTAGCCAGGCCCGAGTCCCGCACGAACACGTCCGCCTCGTCCAGCAGGTAGACGAAAGGCGCGTCGCGGTAGTCTTTCGCCGAACCCGCCGACTGGATGAGGGCCTGGATGTCCTCGTTCGTGGCCGGTTTCGGCACATCGGCCCGCACGGCCAGCGTCCACGCCGCCATCGCGGCGGCAATCCACAGGCATGCTGTCTGCTTGTCTCGCATGGGTACGATCCCGGAGGTTTCATTCTGATGGGGATACCGCTTTCCCTGCCTCTCGCTGACAGGCAAGGCCCGTCCCAACCGGGCCGGAGCAGCCACTGTAGCCGTCGAGCGGCGGATCGTCCAGCGGAGGCCGGTCGAGCGTCGTGCGCGGTGAGCCGGTGTGTCTGCCTTGCCGTCGGGAGCCGGCGAAAATAGAGTATAGGGGGCGGGGCGGGCTGGACGATGGTTCAAGGGGCTTGCGTCCGCGGTCCGCCGCCCGAAGACGCCGCCCCGCAACCAGGAGCACACGGACGCGCTGATGAAATTCGCCTTGATTATCCCCGACGGCGCCGCGGACGAGCCGCTGGATCTGCTCGGCGGCCGGACCCCGCTGGAAGTCTCCACCATTCCGAACATCAACTGGGTGTCCACGAACGGCCGGCAGGGGCGGGTGCGCACGGTGCCCCGGAACTTCTCGCCCGGCAGCGACGTGTGCATCATGTCGCTGCTCGGCTACAACCCGGCCAAGGATTACAGCGGCCGGGCGCCGCTGGAGGCCGCCGCCCAGGGCATCGAGGTGGCTGGCGACGACCTGGTCTTCCGCTGCAACCTGGTGACCATCGTCGAAGGCATCATGGACGACTTCACGGCCGGGCACATCTCGACGAATGAAGCGGCCACGATTATCGAGGACCTGAACCGCCACGTGGCCGGCGACGACGCGAAGTTCCACCCCGGCATCTCGTACCGCCACCTGCTCGTGCTGAAAGACGCCGCGGACATCCAGTGCGAATGCACGCCCCCGCACGACATCATTGGGAAGAAGGTCCAGGCGTACCTGCCCAAGGGCGCGGGGGCCGACCGCGTGCGCGACATCATGGACCGGGCTGAGGCCCTCCTGTACAACCACGAAATCAACGACGTTCGGCGCGAGCTCGAGGAAAACCAGGCTTCGCACATCTGGCTGTGGGGCCAGGGTCGCAGCCGGGCGATGGAGCCGTTCAAGGACCGCTTCGGCCTGCGAGGCGCGGTGATCGCCGCCGTGGACCTGGTGCGCGGGCTGGCCCGCCTGGTGGGCATGGACGTCATTCACGTGCCCGGCGCCACCGGCTATCTCGACACGGACTATCGCGGCAAAGGGCAGGCGGCCGTTGAGGCGCTGGACGAGTACGACCTGGTCATCGTTCACGTGGAGGCGCCGGACGAGGCTGGGCACAACGGGGACGCCAAGGCGAAGATCCAGGCCCTGGAGCGAGTCGACAAGCACATCGTCGGCCCGGTGCTGCAAAAGCTGCGCACCTTCGACGCCTGGAAGATCCTCATCGCGCCAGACCACCCCACGCCGGTGGACAAGCGAACGCACACCGCCGACCCGCCGCCGTTCTGCCTCGCCGGCGAGGGCGTGCAAGCAGTGCTGGAACGACCGTTCACAGAGCGATCCGCGGAGGGCAGCGACCTGCAGATCGACCCCGGCCACTCCCTCCTGCCGTACTTCCTGAAATCGTAACGATCGTGCATAACACCTGCCGAAACAACCAGTAACGGCGTTTTCCCGCATGGCGGCAACCCGAGCGGCGGCGGCGCCCGAAGGCCCCGGCAGACTGCCGTAAAGTTTTTCGTGGCAAAGGGTCGATAAGTCTGAGCGACCGATAACGGGTCACGTGGACATTGTGTTCTGGCAGGAGCCGATGGGCATGGACATCCCGAGCTGGGTAGAGCAGAGACAGGCGGCCGCAGGGTTGCGGCAGGGACCGCGACGGGCTCGCACCATTCGCATGGCGGCCTCGGGCGACGGATCGTTCCCTCCGAACGACGAGGTCAAGCCGACGGACGTCTACATCGAGGCCACCGATCCGGACGGAGAGATTGCCGTCTGGTTCGACGACTGGTGGTGGATGGAGTGCCTGTCCCGCTGGAAGGACGACGTGGTCACCATGCACATCCTGCCCACACCGGCCGCCCTGCTGCATCCGGTGATCTTGCATCACGTGGAGATGGCCCGTCGCGTGGCGCCGCAATGGCGCATGGTCGGTCACGGCTGGCTGGAAGAGTTGGATCCCGATTCGGCGTCGGAAGCCATCGCCCGGAGCCCGTATCACGAGATTCGCGTCATCGAGGCCCCGGTGCCGGACCCCGCACGGAAAAACCCGCGCTGCGTCGAAGCACTGCAGGATCTGATCCGCCCGGTCCGCCAGCTTCAGCGTGAGTCCGGCCGCACGCTGCCCATCCTGGTTCGGGCCAGCGTTCCGGTCGTTCCCATGGGTGACACGCCCGTCGATCATCCGGCTCGCGTTGTGGAACGACGGGTGGAGAAGATCAAAGCCACATGAGCCGGAGTTCGCCCGCGGGCGAACCGCTTCAACTCGTCAACCGCTCGGATCCCGGCCTGCCGCGGCGCCGGTTTCGCGTATGCAGTCGGCCGACGCATGATCGCCGACGATTCCGGGGCCTTCGTTATCGAAACCTCGCTGCCCTGTGGATAGAATCCCCGTCATGCCGCTGATCGTACAGAAATTCGGAGGCACGTCCGTGGCGTCGGCCGAGAAGATCCATCGGGCCGCTCGCCGCGCGGTCAAGGCCCGGCTGGACGGCTACGACGTGGTCCTGGTCGTGTCGGCCATGGGCAAGACGACGGACACCCTGATCGCACTGGCCCGGGAAGTCACACCGCGCCCGCCGCGGCGTGAGATGGACATGCTGCTGACGACCGGCGAACAGGTCTCCATCGCCCTGATGGCGATGGCCATCGATGCGGCCGGGCACCGCGCCATCAGCCTCACCGGCGGCCAGCTCGGCCTGGTGACGAACGGCGTGCATACGGAGGCCCGCATCCAGCGCATCAGCCGGGATCGCATCGAGCGGGAGCTGCAGGCCGGCAACATCGTCATTGTGGCCGGCTTCCAGGGCATCGATGAGCGGGGTGAGATCACGACGCTGGGCCGCGGCGCGTCGGACACGACTGCCGCCGCCCTGGCCGCGGTCCTGGGGGCGGAGACGTGCGAGATCTACACGGACGTGGACGGTGTGTACACCACGGATCCGCGGATCGAGCCGCACGCCCGAAAGCTGGACGTGATCGGCTATGATGAGATGCTGGAAATGGCCGGGGCGGGGGCGAAGGTGATGCACTCCCGCGCCATCGAGTTCGGCAAGAAATTCCAAGTGCCCATCCACGTGCGCAGTTCGCTCACCGACGCACCGGGAACCCTGATCATGGCAGAAACCCCAGGAATGGAAGACATCGTCGTCCGTGGCGTGACCCTGCAGGAGAACCTCGCCACCGTGGTGCTCATCGGCGTGCCCAACACCCCGGGCATGGCCGCCACGGTTTTCGCGGAGATCGCCCGGCACCACATTGTCGTGGACGACATCATCCAGAACATCTACGACGGCGGGAATGTGGCGAACATTGGCTTCAGCACGCGCCAGACCGAAATGGGTCGCGTCCGGGAACTGGGTCAACAGCTCGCCTCCAAGTACGGCTTCCGCGACACCGAAGTGGACGAGAACGTCTGCAAGGTCAGCGTGGTGGGCATCGGCATGCGCACGCATTCCGGCGTGGCCTCACGCGTGTTCCAGACCCTGGCGGATGCAAAGATCAACATTCACTCCATCTCCACCAGCGAAATCGTCATCGGCTGCATCATCCACCAGGCGGACGGGCACCGGGCCGTACAGGCCCTCCACGCCGCCTTCGAGCTGGATCGGCCGGAGTCCACAAGCGCGCCGGCATCTCCGCCGGCCTGAATGAACCCCACGCATCGGCCGTTGGTTGCCGAACCTGTCCTCACCCCGTATAACAAGCCCGGATTCGCAGGCGACGGCCGGGCCTGCGGCGCGGCATCCGGCGGCCCGGCCGGTTCGGTCTCTACGTTCATTCGCAGGCGCGGAGCAAACGTCATGAAACAAACCCTTTCACCCCGTGCAATCGTTCACACCCTTTCCATCGCTGGACTCCTCGCCGGCGCGGCGATGCTCGCCGGCTGCGATGCCGGCGTGAGGCGGCCCGACCCGATTCGGGCCATCTGGGTCACCCGCAATGACTACCGGACCGAAGACGACATCGCCCGCATCATGGACAACTGCAAAGGCTTGGGCATGAACACCGTGGTCTTCCAGGTCCGCGGGAACGGCACCGCCTTCTACCCGTCCCGGCTCGAACCGTGGGCGGAGCAGTTTGACTTCCAGGATCCCGGGTACGACCCTCTGAAGACGGCCGTGCGCGAGGCCCACAAACGCAACCTCTTCCTGGAGGCCTGGGTCAACGTGCTGCCCGCGTGGCGAGGCACCGAGCCGCCGGACTGCTCGGACCAGCTCTACCACACGCAACCGGAGTGGTTCTGGTACGACCAGTACGGCAACCGGCAGGCGCTGTCCACGTTCTACGTCAGTCTCAACGCCTGCCTGCCCGAAGTGCGGGCCTACCTCGTCGACGTGTTCCGAGAGATCGTCGCCGGATACAACGTCGACGCGCTCCACATGGACTACATCCGGTTCCCCACCGAACCGCCGGCCACGCCGCGCGATTCCGACATCGACTACCCCCGCGACGCCCGAACCCTGAAACTCTATCGAGAGGCCACCGGACTGGCCCCCGATGACGACCCGCAACGCTGGATCCAATGGCGGGCGGACCAGCTCACGACGCTGGTGACGGCCGTTCAGCGAATGATCCAACGGACCCGGCCGCGGACGGCCCTCACCGTTTCCGTCAGCTCCGACCCGTTCCGCGCCCGCGAGCGGTACTTCCAGGACAGCCTCCGCTGGGTGGAGGACGGCCTGGTCGACGTGGTGTATCCGATGAACTACACGGATGACCTGTCGGTGTTCGCCCGCCGCATGGGCAACTGGGCGGGCGTCCCGGAGGACGTTGTGGTCGCCCAGGGCATCGGGGCGTTCCGGACCCGTTCGCCGGAGTCGCTGCTCGCCCAGGTGCGGACGGTGGAAGAGCAGCACGGCAGCTACTGCCTGTTTGCGTACTCCTCCTTCTTCGACTCCACAACCCACACGCCCAAGCCCGAGCAGGAACCCTTCGTGGCCGCCCTGCGCCAGCACCTGGGCGTGAAGCAGTGACGCACCGGCCCTGACCGTCGCGCGAGGCTCGCTCTGTCTGCGCCGGCCGCATTCCCGCGGCACCGGCCCCCCAGATTCGTGTGGGACCGGCCACCTCGGCGTAGGATGTCGGCCGGTCAGCACCGCGCAAGGACCGTTGGGACGGCGAATGAGGATGCGGACACAGGAAGACAGCTCTGCGATTCCATCCACACCCGATGCCACGTTGGCGGCACGCCCGGCCGAACCGCGATGGTCGCCGTGGACGGCGCTGGTCATGGCCTGGGTGCGGCCGGCCACACTGGCCCGGCGAACGAATCACGTTCCGCTGTGGCAGGCGTACTTCGTACACCTGACGGCGGTGCTGCTGGGCGTCGTGCTGATCGTGCTGCTGGTTGCATGGGCCGACTCAGATGGGTCCGTGTTGGACGCGACTGCGATCCTCGTCGCGCTTGTCGAAATGATGGAGGACCTGGTTCGCGAATACCAGGCCTGGCCGCTGGAGTTCGGCCTGTGGGTGTTCGGGACGTTCCTGATCATTGAGGGCAGCACGCTGGCGACGGCGTTCCTGGCGTCGGGCTGGGCGGCGGCCGACGAGCCGTTCCGCCAAAGCCTGGCCGCCGGGGTGCGCCGGACTTGGCTGGGCACGTCTCTGCTGCTGCCGGCCATCCTGTTTGTGGGCGGCGTGGGCATCACTGTCGTTCGTCTGGCGACCGACTATTACAGGACGAGCGAGGTGCAATGGCCGGCGCATCCGAAGCCCCCGAATCTGCAGGCAGATACCCCCGAATGGCAGGAGTACCAGCAGCAGCTCGAGGAGCACGTCCGGGCATACCACCAGGCATGGGACGAATATCAGCGAATGATGCCGTGGTATGTTCAGCGCGTGCGGACCGTGGTCGGTATGGCGCTTCCGTTGGCCCTGGCCTGGTCGATCTGGACGTGGCTGCGCGGGGCGGCGGCTGACCGGAAGCTGGCGCCGCGCGATCACCCGCCCCTGTGCGAATGGTGCGGCTACAACCTCACCCACGCCCCCGCGGACGGGCGGTGCTCCGAGTGCGGCCGGCTTGTGGACGAATCCCTCGGGCCGGGCGTGCGGCCGGGGACGCCGTGGGAGCATTGGGCCGTGGTGGGCCGCTGGCGGGCCTGGCGCCAATGCGCGTGGGACGCGATGCTCCGGCCGGCGGTGTTCGGGCGGCGGCTGCGGCTTCGCACGCGTGTGACGGCCCACGGATCGTACCTCGCGACCTGCATCCCGCTGTTGTTGGTGTGCGCATTGGTAGGCTGGTTGGGCTTCTACGCGGCCGTCGAGCAAGACAATCCCTCTGCCTCAAGGGACCGGGACGTGACGGTCGTTTTTGCCATGGCGGCGGTGTTCACCACGGCGTTTCTGGTGGGTGTTCTGTGCCTGACCGCGTGGGCGACCGGCGTGGGGTTCGCGTACCGGGACCGCCGGAACCTGTTGCCCGTGACGATCCAGGCGGCGGCGTACCTGGGCCCGTACCTGGTGCTGTGGACGCTGTTCGCGGGTTTCTCGGCGGTGTCGGTGGTCCTGCTGGAGTCGGTCTACCGGGGTGTCAACGAGCTTCTTGGGCTCAACCGCCTTCTGGGTTTCGGCCCGTTCGGGCTGCAGTTTCTGTCGTGGCTGTTGGCCAACCTCGCGTGTGTGGTCGTCTACGTGCATCTCGTGGCGCGGGTCACGTCCGGCGCGCGGTATGCGAATCGCTGACGTGCGTCGCGCGGCGGCGGCCGGAGCAGGGCAGCGTGCCGGCCTGCGTGGCTCGATGCGCGGCCGGCCGGGATGATCCGGCGCCTTTGGCGATCTCGCGGTTTTGAGTGCCATGGTGGCGGCAGGGGCCAAGCATGAATCGGTCGGATCCGGACAGCTTGCTGACGCGGGCCAACGATGGCGATGCCGATGCGCTGCAGCATCTGCTCATCCACGGGACAAAGGGGAATCTTTCCTGCGTCTCCTTTGCTGCTTCGCGGACCGGGCCGGATGCTTGCGTGACCGGCCGCGGGGGCGAAGCGTCGATTCCAGGCCCAACGTCCGCACCATCCGCAACAGCCACGGACCCTGGCCGTAGGGAGTACCCCGGTTCACGCAACGATGTAAAGCCTCCAATTCCGCCGCTACTGGGGACGGTCACCGGTTCTCAGTGAGCGTGCGATACTATGGCACCAGCGTTCCCGGCTGCGTCCGGCCAACCATCCTTCCCATTCGCTTCGTCCTGACGCTCCGCCCAGCCGTCCGAAGGGCGCGTCCCGGCGCGTCGGGGCCGCCCATCCCCGACCGGCCAGGCACAAACCGCTTGCCGGAAGTGTAGCACTTGCCCCCGGAGGCACAAAGCCGAAACCCCGCCCGGCCCGGCTATTCCGGCTTGAGTTGCCGCGTCATCAGGTCGTGGATGGCTTCGCGTGGGGAGCGGTGATCGTGGAGCACGGAAAACACCGCGTGCGTGATCGGCATCTCGATGTTGTGACGCAGGGCCAGCTCCAGGACGGCCTCCGTGGTGGGAATGCCCTCGATCACCGACGGGGTGGAGTCCATCACCTCCTGCACGCTCATTCCGCGGCCGATCTTCTCGCCGGCGCTGCGGTTGCGGCCGATGGGGGATATGCACGTGGTCACCAGGTCGCCGATGCCGGCCAATCCCTTGAACGTGCTGGGCTGTGCCCCCATGGCCGCTCCCAGCCGCGTAATCTCCACCAGCCCGCGCGTAAGCAGCGCGGCCTTGGCGTTGTCGCCCGCCCCGATGCCGTCGATGATGCCGGCCGCCAGCGCAATCACGTTTTTCGTGGCGCCGGCCAGTTCCACGCCGATGCGGTCGTTGTTCGTGTAGACGCGGAACGTTTCCGTGGAGAATGCCCGTTGCACCAGCCCCGCGAGGTTCAGATCGTCCGCGGCGGCCACGACCGTGGCCGGCAGTCCGCGGGCCACTTCCGGGGCGATACTCGGGCCGGACAGGGCGACCACGGGCACGTCGCCCAGCACGTCGCGGATGATCTGCGTCGGCCACATCAGGTGGTCGATCTCCAGCCCCTTGGTCACGCTGCAGACGGGCACGCCTCGCGGATAGCAACGGCTGAGGCCCTCCCACACGCTGCGCATGTACTGGCACGGAACGGCGGAGATGATCAGCTCCGCGTCCGTCAGCGCCTCGCCCTTGTCTGCCGTGGCGTGGAGGTTGTCGGGCAACGGGTGGCCGGGCAGGAACCGGCGGTTCTCGCGGTGAGCCGTGATTTGTCGAATCTGTTCCTCGAACGGCCCCCAGAGCCGCACGTTCAGCCCGCGGCCGGCGAGGATCAGTCCGCACACGGTGCCCATGGCCCCGTCGCCGATGATGGTTGCGATTTCAACCGGTGTTGCCATGACCACCGCTTGCCGGGCCGCCCGAGCCGGCGGGCGCTGCGGCCGGATCGTTCTTCCCCGCGGCGGCGACCGGCCCGCCGCACGGCGGAACGAGAGGGATCGTCAGAAGACGAACGGCTGCTGCACGTTCAGCCAATCGTAGAAGAAGCTCGTGAAGAAGTCGCTGGCGATGCTGACCGCCCACTGGGTCAGCAGGCCGGTCGGATCGCAGCCGGTCGTCTGCAGAAGCACGCCCGCCCCCATCACGCCGGCCGCCGCCCGCACGAATCGATTCCACTTGTTTCGGATCAACGGTTGTCTCCACTTGCCGGGCGTGTCCCCGGCACGAAATCGTATGGCCTTGTCCTGCGCTTGCGGACTTCCTGTTTTGTGACGAAGATCCTGAGCCTTGCCGGCCGGCCGGGGCCTACTCCGCCTTCGGCCGGTCCTCCAGCAGCACCAGTTCCTCGGCCACGATAATCGGGACCGGATCGACGCTGTCCACCTTCAACTGCTTCGTCTGCGCCCGCACCCCGACCCGCCGACCGAGGTACTTCGTCACGTCAATCGGGCTGTCCGGCGGGATTTCCACGTAGGCCAGCGTTCGCGTCACGTCCTTGCCCGGATCGAGCAGCCGGTAGCGGCGCGGCCCCGTGGGAGAGGCGTACACCGCGCTTTCGCGCAGCTCGCCCTGGGCGGCGAAGCCTTCCGTCTCGCGGATGCGGACCGTTTTGATCCGCTCGCGGTCGCGGGCGAACTGCTCGCGCTCTCCCGCGATCCCGCTGTGTACGTCGTACGCCTTTTTGACGGACTCAATCGTGGCGGCCAGGTCCAGCAACTGGGCCACCCGCGTTTTGGCGTAATGGACCGTGTATTCGTCTTTCGTCTGGTTGGCCAGGGCCTGGAACTTGTCCGCCAGGGGGCGGACGTTTCGCTCAAACAGCGGCTTGGTCATCTCCGCCTTCACCGCGGCCTCCAGGTCCTCCAGAACGGCCCGGTCGCCCTCCGCCGCTTTCTGCCCGGCGGGCGCGGCGGGAATGGTGATCCGCGTGACGTCCCGGGATGCCGTCACCGTCTCGCCGGCGGGCTGCGTCGTGGGAACGCCCGCCGGTGTGTCCGTGGTCGCGGTGACGGCCACGCCTTCCACCCGCTGCACGTACTGGCCGAAGATCCAGAGCTTGGCGCCCTCGGGCGGCGTGATGCGAAGGAACCCGTTGGGAAAATCGCCCAGGATGCGCACGCGCGCCCCGCGGTCCAACTGGGTCTGCACGGCGTACGGGTCGCGCACGCCCTCTGCGCCCGCCCGCACGTTCACCCGTTCCCCGTTGACGATGCCGACGGTCGGGTCACGGTCGCGATCGACGAAGCGGGCGTCGATCAGGCTGAAGCAGTTGGGCGGCGGGGCGACGGCGATCCAGTTTTCCTTCTCCGCCAGCACGGTCACCCGCTGGCCGGCGCTCGCTTTGCCGACCGTGTAATAGTTTGTGCTGGGCCCGCTCCGGATGTAGACGCTGTCTCCGGTCACCTCACCGACATAGGGCACGAAGGCGGCCGCGGGCGAGGCGGATTCCGCCGCGGGGGGCGACTCGACGGGCTGCGCCGCGCACCAACCGCCGATTCCCAGCAACCCTGCAATCATCGCAATTTGCCGAGCAGACATGGCACACCATCCTTGATGAATCGAAAAGCCTGACGCGTGGTTGTGCTCCGTTCGTACGGTTGCCATTCTTAGTCTCGCGTGTGCCAAATGTCAACGCAAGAGGCCCTTTCGACCCTCCGGCGGCCCCGGGGTATACTCCCGCGGTTATGCGAGTGCAGCCTTCCGGCAACGGCATTTGCGGCACCGTAACCCGGGTGCCGTGCGGCACGCCCCTGGAGTGGGCGGTGGTTGCGTTCTGTGACGCTCCCGGGGGATTTGCCCTGCAACGGCCCACGGCCGACGTGCCCGCCCGACAATTCACAATCCTGGGCTGTGAGCCGGTCCTCACGCTTGAGGCCGACACGGATGCCGACGCGGCCGCGCTGCTGACCCGCATGGCGGAAGCTCCCGTGGGGTGCTGTGCCGACCCGTCCGTTCCATTTTTCGGGGGATGGGTGGGCTATTTCGGCTACGAGGCGGGCTTGGGCATGGACCGGATCGCGCGTCGGCGGCGCTCGGCCCGCGTGCTGCCGCTCGCCCGGTTTGCGCTGTACGACACGGTGGCCATCTATGACCACAACTCGCGGACGTGGCACGTCGGCGGGGTGGACTGGGCCGCGATCGGCGGCATGCGCCGGCCCCCGCTGGCAGACCGGCTTGAAAGCGCAGCCTGCCGATTGCAGGAGGCGCCGCCGCCGGAGTCGCTGGACCCCGGCGACATCATCGGCCCGCCGCCCGAGCCGCAGATGTGTCGGGCCGACTACCTCGCTCGCGTCGAGCGCATTGGCGAGTACATCGCCGCCGGCGACGTGTACCAGGTGAACCTGACGCAACGCTTCTCCACCCGAACGGCGGTCCGGCCCGTCGAGCTGTTCCGCCGCCTCTGCCGGGTGAACCCTGCGCCGTTTGCCTCCTATCTGGCCTGGGACGACAAGGCGGTGCTCAGCGCGTCGCCGGAGCGTTTTCTGGACGTGCGCGGTCGCCACGTGGTGACGCAGCCCATCAAGGGCACGCGCCCTCGCGTGGGTGATCCGGTGCTGGACCCGGTCCGCCGCGACGAACTGATGGCAAGCGAAAAGGACCGGGCCGAGCTGAACATGATCGTGGACCTGCTTCGCAACGATCTGGGCCGGGTGTGCCGATTCGGCTCGGTACGCGTGCTCTCCGCCGGTGCGCTGGAGGAGCACCCGACCGTGTTCCACCGGGTGGCCACGATTACCGGCGAGCTGGCCGATGGCCGGACCTGGGCGGACCTGCTGCGGGCCGCGTTTCCCGGCGGCTCCATCACGGGCGCACCGAAGATCCGCGCCATGCAGATCATCGACGAACTGGAGCCCACGCCGCGGGACGTGTATTGTGGGGCCGTGGGGTGCATCGGCCTGGACGGCTCGCTCTCGCTGAACGTGGCCATCCGTACGATGGTGATGCAGGGGTCTGTTGTGCATCTGTACGCCGGCGGCGGCATCGTTGCCGACAGCGAACCGGAGGCGGAATATGAAGAGACGCTGGCGAAGGCCGCCGGCATGATTCGCGCCTTCGGCTACGACGGGGCAACCATACGGGCCCTGTAGCATTGCGAGGAGCCCGCGAACGTGGAAGACGCCGTACTGCTGAACGACCGCTTCGTCCCTCGCCGGGAGGCTTTGGTCTCCGTGGACGACGGAGCGTTTCTGCACGGGGCCGGCCTCTTCGAGACCATGCGCGCGGAGCACGGTCGCGTCTTCCGGCTGGAACAGCACGTGCAGCGGCTGATGAACTCGGCCGAGCGTCTGCTGTTTCCCCTCGAGCGCAGCCGGCTGCCCTCTGCGGACCAGTTTGTCGAACTGCTCCGCCGCAACGGCATGGCGCGCGGCCGCGTTCGTCTGACCGTCAGCGCGGGCCCTGTGCGCAACGCGACGGCAGAACCGACCCCGACCGTCTGCGCGACGGCCGGCGGCTCCGCGGACTACCCGGAGGCATTCTACCGAACCGGTGTCGCGGTCCTGATTTCGCGCTACCGTGTTTCCCCGTCGGACCCCGTGGCCGGACACAAAACGACCAACTACCTGCCGCGGCTGCTGGCCCTGCGGGAGGCCCAGGCGCAGCGATGCGCCGAAGCCCTTTGGTTCACCACGGAGAACCTGCTGGCCGAGGGCTCCATCTCCAACGTGTTCGTGGTCAGCCGCGGCACGGTCATGACGCCCCGGCTGGAGACGCCCGTGCTGCCCGGCATCGCCCGGGCGGTTGTGCTGGAGCTGTGTCATGGCGCGTCCATCCCGACGGACGAGCGGGCCCTGAGCATCAACGACCTGCTGGACGCCGACGAAGTGTTTCTGACCAATTCCGTCATGCAGGTCATGCCGGTCATTCGCGTGGAGCGCAAGGATATTGGCGAGGGTCGGCCCGGCCCGCTGGCCCGGCAGGTGCTGGCCGCCTATCGCGAGTGCGTGGCGAAGGAGTGTGGCGAACATGCCTGATCCGTATGCTTCACCAACCACCGTGACCGTTGCCGACGTGTGCGGGGCGTTGGAACGGCTGGCGCCGTCGGCTCTGGCCCAATCGTGGGACAATGTCGGCCTGCTGGCGGGCGACCCGGCCGCGCCCGTGCGACGGGCCCTGCTGTGCATCGACCTGACTCCGGCGGTCGTGGACGAGGCCGTGCGAAGGCAAGCGGGCCTCGTCGTGGCCTACCATCCGCCGCTGTTCAAGCCCGTCAGCCGATTGAACGCCGCAAGCCGCGGCACGGACGCCGCCGTGTTCCGGTGCATCGCTCACGGCATCGCCGTCTACTCACCCCATACGGCCCTCGACGCAGCGGAGGGGGGCACGAATGACGTGCTGGCCCGCCTCTGCAAAGTCCGGGACCCGAAGCCGGTGGAGTGGACCGAGGCGCCCGGTGAGGCCGAATGCAAGGTGGTCGTCTTCGTGCCGGAGGCGGAGGCGGAGCAGGTGGCCGAGGCCATGTTCGCCGCCGGCGCCGGGCGCATCGGCCAGTACAGCAAGTGCAGTTTTCGCCTGCCGGGGCAGGGGACTTTTATGGGTTCCGACGAATCGAACCCCACCGTTGGCAAGGCGGGGCAGTTTGAAACCGTGACGGAGCTTCGACTCGAGGCGGTGGCACCGGAATCTTGCGTGCCGGACGTGTTGCGAGCCATTCGCGCGGCCCATTCCTACGAAGAGCCGGCCATCGACGTCTACCCGCTGAAACGACCGGCCGCGGCGGGCCTGGGCCGGCAGGGCCGTCTCGAACCGCCGATCCAACTGGGCGCGCTGGCGGACCGGCTCAAGCGAGCGTTGGCGGCCAACACGGTCCAGATGGTGGGCGACTCGCAGGCCGTCGTCTCGCGGGCCGTCTGCCTGGTCGGGGCGGCGGGCAGCAGCGTGTTCCAGACCGGCCTGCGTCCCGGGGACGTGGTGGTTACGGGGGAGATTCGCCACCACGATGCCCTGGCCATTGGGCGGTACGGGGCTTGCGCCATCGCCCTGAATCACTGGACAAGTGAGCGACCGGCCTTGCGGCCTCTGGCCGATCGGCTGGCGGTAGCGGTTCCCGGGCTTCAGGTTGACCTGAGCGACGCCGACATCGAGCCGTTCCGCTCCATCTGACGTTGGGTTTGTCTTCGTGATGCGGGCCTGTTGTTTGCCGGGACGTCCGTGCCGTGGCACGTTAATTGCTACACAAGTTTGTTTTGCAGCTTTCTATCCGCAGCGGAAACAGCGTATTCCTTTTATTGAGAGCGGCCCTTATGCGCCAGTCTGATCGTCTTTCCCGGATTCCTCCCTATCTGGCTTTTGAGATCGACCGCAAAAAGCGGGAAGCGATCGCCGTGGGCATTGATGTGATCGACCTGGGTGTGGGTGATCCCGACCGGCCGACGCCTGATTTCGTGGTGGAGGCGATGGCCCGGGCCATTCGCGACCCGCGGAACCATACGTATGCGCTGGGCGCCGGTGTGCGGGAATTCCGGCAGGCCGCGGTGGATTCCATGGCCCGGCGTTTCGGGGTCCACCTGGACCCCCTGAAGGAACTGGTTCCGCTGATCGGGTCCAAAGACGCCATCGCGCACCTGCCGCTGGCCTTCGTCAATCCGGGCGAGCACGTGCTGGTGCCCGATCCCGGCTACCCCGCCTACATCTCCGGGTGCATCCTGGCCGGCGGCGTCCCGTGGCCCATGCCGATGAGCGAAGACACCGGCTGGCTGCCGCGTTTGCGGGATATCCCGGCTGCGGTGGCGGATTCGGCGCGGATTCTGTATCTGAACTACCCGAACAATCCGACCGGTGCCGTGGCCAACTTGTCCTTCTTCCGGGAGGCGGTGGCGTTTGCCCGGGAGCACGACATTCTGCTAGTGCATGATGCCCCTTACATCGACACCTGGTTTGACGAGCCGTCCCCCAGCGTGCTTCAGGTGCCCGAGGCCCGGCAGTGCGCCATCGAGCTGCACTCGCTGTCCAAGTCGCACAACATGACGGGTTGGCGGATCGGTTTTGCCGTGGGCAACGCGGAGGCCATCCGGCACCTGGCCTTCGTGAAGAGCAACGTGGACTCGGGCCCCTTCAAGGCGGTCCAGTGGGCCGCCGCCGAGGCCCTGGCGGAGACGGATGGCAAGTCCACCCGTACCATGAACGACTTGTATCGGCGTCGCCGGGACGTGCTTGTGGCCGGCCTGGCCGCGCTGGGAGTGAGGACCAGCCCTGCCCGCGGCGCGTTTTACGTCTGGGCCCGGTGCCCGGACGGCGTGGATTCGTTGACCTTCGCCAACCGCATGCTCGAACAGGCGGCCGTCACCGTCATCCCGGGCGTCGGGTTCGGTGCTGCGGGCGAGGGGTGGTTCCGCATGGGTCTGACCGTGCCGGAGAACCGCCTCCACGAGGCCGTGGAGCGGATGAAGAAGGTTCTTTGATGGGTGGAAGGAGGAAGGGGACCGTACGGGGGTGCGGACGCGGATCGGAGTCCAAGCCCAGGCGGCAGGGGGCGGACCCTCGGGTGTCCTGAGGCCGTCGTTACACGACAGGAACGGCGTTTCAAGGATGCTTGAGGAAGGCGGCCTGGTGAGCCGATCTATGCATACTAGCGATGGCATTATGCGTGGTTTTTGCGGCCCTCCGGCCGAAAAGCGGCACAAAGACCGCCCTCGGGCTTGCAAAAAAACGCTCATGGTGTAAATGAATGGTGGATTGGGTCGACGCCGTGGCAGGCAAGCCACGGTTCCAGAGGCACTACGTTTACCGGCGGCGAGTACCGTCGCGCCGGGTGTCGGTACGGCGTGCGTAACCACTGCGCGCCGGCCGGAGGAAGAGGTCATGAGCATTAGTCAGATTGCGCGCTCCATCAGTGAGTCCGCGACGCTGCGGTTGAACCAGACCGCCGCCCTTCTTCGCGAGAAGGGTGAGCCGGTCATTCACCTCGGCGGCGGCGAACCCAAAAGCAAGGCGCCCATTGATGCCCTGGTGGCGGGTGCAGCCCTGCTGAATTCCGGCGAAGTCCGCTACACGCCGGCCGACGGCACACGCGACATGAAGCGGGCGATCATCCGTTATACGGAGGAGTGGTACGGCCGGCGGGTGGAGCCGGAGCACGTGATCGCCTCCGGTGGTGCGAAGCAGGCCATCATGGTCTGCCTGCAGGCCATCCTGAATCCGCAGGAGGAGGTGATCTTCCCGGCGCCGTACTGGGTGAGCTACCCGGAGATGGTCAAGCTGTGCGGCGGGCATCCGGTTCCGGTGATGCCGGAGGACGGGACGTTCTATCCGCGGCTGCAGGACATCGAGGAGAAGGTCGGGTCGTACACCAAGGCCGTCATCATCAACTGCCCGAACAATCCGACCGGCGCGATGTATTCCGAGCAGTTCATGGCGGAGATTGTGGAGTTCTGCGAGAAGCGCGGCCTGTGGCTGATCGTGGACGACATCTATCATCGGCTGATCTTCGACGGCCGCAAGCCGATCAACTGTTACAAGTATGCCAAGGACTTCAGCGAGAACTCGCGGCTGGTGCTGGTCAACGGCGTGTCGAAGGCGTACGCCATGACGGGGTTCCGCATCGGGTGGGCGATCGGCAACAAGCAGCTTCTGGAGGCGATGTGCAACATCCAGAGCCACCAGACCTCCGGGCCATCGGTGATGCTGCAGCACGCGGCGATCGCCGCCATCAACGGTGTGCAGTCCGGCGTGGAATCGTTGCGGATGACGCTGGAGAACAACCGCAACGTGATGGTGGAGGCCTTGAGGGCGTTCGACGGCGTGAAGATCTCTCCGCCGGACGGCGCGTTTTACTGCTTCCCGGATTTCTCCGCCTATCAGAAGGATTCGACGAAGCTGTCCCAGTTCCTGCTGGACAGGGTGCGTGTGGTCACGGTGCCGGGCAAGGAGTTCGGGCTGGACGGCCACCTGCGGCTTTCCACGTGCGGGACGATCAAGGACATCACGGAAGGGATCGAGCGAATCAAGTGGGCGCTGGATCCGAACAGTCCGAACGAGTTGTACCTCGGCGATCGCAAACTGGTGCGTGACTGGACCTAGAAACGAGCGAGCCCTGCCGGCCGGCCGCCGGCGTTGACCGGCCCGGCCGTTTGTGAGGAACCGGAAATGGGAAAGTACCTGGAATTTGACACGCCTGCCTGCCGCCATGCGGACTTTCGCGCGTCGGATTACAAGCTGCGCAACCACGGGCTGCTCGGGCTGGACCGCGTTTTCTGGAACCTGCCCGAGGAGGCCTTGTACGAGGAAGCGATCTTCCGCGGCGAGGCGCACCTGACGCACGGGGGGGCCCTGGCCGTTTTCACCGGCAAACACACCGCCCGTGCCGCGGCGGACAAGTTCATCGTTCAGGAGGACACGACGGCCGACAAGATCTGGTGGGGCCAGTACAACCGGCCGTTCACTCCGGACAAGTTCACCACGCTGCTGGCCCGGCTGCAGGCGTTTCTGCAGGGGGAGGAACTCTTCGTGCAGGACTGCTACGCGGGTGCGGCCCCCGAGCATCGCCTGCCCGTGCGGATCATCACCGACACTGCCTGGCAGAGCCTGTTTGCCCGGAACATGTTCCTGACCACGAACAATCGCGACGAGCTGCGGCAGCACGTGCCGGAGTTCACGCTCATTGCCTGCCCCAGCTTCATCTGCGATCCCCGCGTCGACAGCGGGCGCAGCGAAACCACCATCGTCATCAACTTCGCGGAGCGCATGGCCCTGATCGGCGGGTCCGCCTACGGCGGCGAGATCAAGAAGACGATCTTCACCGTGCTGAACTTCCTGCTACCCAATGACGGCGTGCTGTCCATGCACTGCTCCGCCAACGTGGGCCGCGACGGCGACGTGGCGCTGTTCTTCGGCCTCAGCGGCACGGGCAAAACCACGCTGTCGGCCGATCCCAACCGGCACCTGATCGGCGACGACGAGCACGGCTGGAGCGACAGCGGTGTCTTCAATTTTGAGGGCGGCTGCTACGCGAAGGTCATCCGGCTGTCGCCCGAGCACGAGCCGCAGATCTACGGCTGCACATCGCGGTTCGGCACGATCCTGGAGAACGTGCCGTACGATGCGCCGTCCCGACGGATCGACCTGGACGACGACAAGGTCACGGAGAACACGCGGGCGTCGTACCCCCTGGAGTTCATCCCCAACGTGGTCCCGGATCGCATGGTCCGCCGCCACCCGAAGAACGTCATCTTCCTCACCTGCGACGCCTCCGGTGTAATGCCGCCCATCGCCCGGCTGACGCCGGATGAAGCGATGTATCATTTCATCAGCGGATACACGTCGAAAATCGCGGGCACGGAGATCGGCCTGGGCATCGAGCCGCAGATCACCTTCAGCACGTGCTTCGGCGGCCCGTTCATGGTGCACCATCCGTACGTCTATGCGAACCTGCTGAAGAAGAAGCTCATCCAGCACAAGGCCCAGTGCTGGCTGGTCAACACCGGCTGGACGGGCGGACCGTTCGGCGTGGGCAAGCGATTCAGCATCCACCATACGCGGGCGTTGCTGGCCGCCGCTCTCGACGGCCGGCTGCACGACGTACAGTATCGCAAGGACAAGCTGTTCGGCTTCGAGGTGCCCACGAGTTGTCCGGACGTGCCGCAGAACGTGCTGGACCCGTCCGACGGCTGGGGCAACAAGGACGAATACTGGAAGAAATATGACGCGCTGGCCGCCCGGTTCGTCGAAAACTTCAAGCTCTTTGCCGCCGGCTGCACCGACGAAGTGAAGGCGGCCGGCCCCAAGCGGTTGCGTTAGACGAACAGACGCCCGCGCCGCACCGCCGCTACTTCGTTCCCAGGCGCTCGGCCAGCGTCACCAGCGTCTTAACACCGAAGCCGTTGGCGCCCTTGCCCAGGTGCGCCAACGGCTCTTCCTTGATGCCCGGACCCGCAATGTCGCAGTGAATCCACTTCGTCCCGTTGGGGACCCACTGCTTCAGGAACAGCGCCGCGGTGATGGAGCCGCCCCAGCGGGCCGTCACGTTCTTGCAGTCGGCGATGGTCGTCTTGAGTTGCTCGGCGTACGGCATGTGCAACGGCAGCTCCCAGTACAATTCATCCTCGTCCGCACCGGCCTGGATCAGCGATTTCGTGAACGCGGCATCGGTGCCGTACGCGCCCGCGATGTCGTTGCCCAGCGCAATCACACAAGCCCCGGTCAGCGTGGCGGCGTCGACGATCCAGTCCGGCTTGCGCTCCGCGGCCAGGGCCAGGGCGTCGGCCAAAATCAGTCGCCCCTCCGCGTCCGTGTTGTGCACCTCCACCGTGCGTCCGGACCGGGTGGTGAGAATCGAGGTGGTGTAGAAGGCCTCCCCGGAGATCGCGTTCTCCGCCAGGGGGGTGATGACGGTCAGCCGGATCGGCAGCTTCAGCCGGGCGACGGCACAGGCGGCCGGAAACACCATGGCCGCCCCGCCCATGTCGTACTTCATGCCGACCTGCCCGTCCGTCGGCTTGAGGCAGTACCCGCCGGTGTCAAACGTGATGCCCTTGCCCACCAGGCACAGGTGGCGGCGCGCGCCTCGGGGGGCGTATTCGCCAATGACCATGCGCGGTTTGGCCTTGGCGCCCTGACCGACGCCCAGCACGCCGCCGCACTTCTCGCGGGCCAGGCGTTTTTCATCCCACACCGTGACCTTCAGTCCGTAGCGCCGGCCCAGGGTGGCAAAGGCCCGGGCCAGACTGGGCGGCTGAATCACGTTCGGCGGTTCGTTCAACACGTCGCGGGCGAAGTTCACGCAGTCGCAGACGACGGCCCGCCGGCTCAGCTCTTTGCGAATCGCCGCCGGATTCCGGACGTCGGAGACCAGCAGCACCGGCAGCGGCGGCGTCTTTTTGGCGAGATACTTGTCGAACGTGTATCCGCCCAGCAGGGCGCCTTCCTGCGCGGTGGCCAGGAGTTCCGCCTGGCGCCCCTCCACGAGCACGACCAGCCGGCTGCACTCCTCCTTCTTCGCGGCGGCCAGCGCAGCGGATACGGCCTTCTTGAGTTCCAGCCGCGGTGACGAGTGCTCGGCATCGAGCCGGGTCGTGCAGACCAGCAGGCCGGTCTTGCCCACCGTCCCGCGAAGCGCCGTCCGCGCGCCGCCGCGTTCCTTGGCGGGCCGGGCGGCGGCGACGATTTCCCGGGGCAGCAGCCGGGCGGGAAACGCCGCCTTTTTCTCGTGGAGGTAGGGCAGCAGCAGGCAGTCGTGATCGCGCGGGGTGTACTTCGTTGCCAGTTCAAACGTTGGTGTGGCCATGCTCCTGTGCGTCCTTGAAGGGATAAGGGCTCTGGATCGTATGCCTGTTCGGGGCCGGCACGCTCCGTGCGCGGACCGGCACGGGGTCCCGGCCCTGCACGGATTCGCCGACCCGTCCGGCGCGGATCGGAAGTGCGTCCATGCCGGACCGGCCACCCGGGATCGGTCCGGATCCGCCGGTCCGGGCCGTGCCTATAACCGTTCGCGCACGGCGGAGACCACGCTCTTCCAGGTGTTGATCACTTCCTCAAACTCATAGTGCAGCGTGTCGGACAGAAGAACGAAGTCGTGACCCTCGATGGCGTCGCGCACCTGTAACAGCCGATCGCGGGTCGTCTCGAGCAGATCGGCGGCCGACTTCCCGTCGATCTGGATACTGTTTACGTCCAGCTTCAGGATGGAGATGGAGTTTGCAATGCCCTGGTGAACCTGGTGCCAGGCGTGCATACAGCGAGCCAGCAGGTTGATGGCCTCCGGCGTGCGTCCGGCCGCCAGGGCGTCCACGATTCTCATCCGGTCCGCTTCGCTCTGACGCAGCAGTTCGTCGGCCTGATCCAGGGCGTCGTCGACCAGGTCCCGGGGGCTGCCCGTGAACAGGTCCACCCGCTGGAACGTCCCGAAGGGCTGCGTCATCCGCTCTTCAAAGCCCGATCCGGTGATGTCCGCCCCATCACAGCGGATATGCACCACAATGCGGTCCTCCACGCAGACTCGATCGCGCACCTCGTTGACCAGGGCGGACAGCGGCTCCTTGTCATCCAACGCGGCCTGGTAGGGGCGATCGTCGACGAATACTTCCACCTTGCACCTCCCCGCGTGACGTGTGTTGCCCGGATGCGGTTGTCCGCCCGCGAGCCATCCGGCGACCGTCGCGTCCCAGTATCCGCGCCGCGGCCCCGCGCGTCCAGTCTTGCTCACCGCACCGAGTCGGATGCCGAACTGACGTTGTCCGTGAAGGGAGGCGGGATCCGCCAGTCGCCGAGCATGGCCACCATGTCAGACACGCCGGGCGGGCGCGGCAGCGAGTACATCTCTCCGTACCGAAATCCGCACCGGGCCCCCTCCGCACCGCTGATCGCACGCACGTAGTGCAACAGCCCGTCCAGCCGGGCCCTGTCAAACTGCGACTGGTAGCACGAAATCGCCGCGATCTTCTGCTCCATCACGTCGCTGATGTCCATGACAAAGCAGCCCGGCCAATGCGTGACCTCGGCCGAACCGGGCACCGGGCGGTACACCAGGTGATCCACGCGGTGCGGCTCCGTGCCCGCGAATCGCTCGTTCCACTTCGTGAGTTGCGAGTAGAAGCGCGCTCCCTCCGTGATGAGCTGGGCCTGGTAGTGGTCCGGCGAGCCGGCGGGCGTGCGCCCGGCCATGCCCACCAGAATCTTCGGCCGGTACTTGCGCAGGGCGGTGGCCAGGGCGTAGCGGGCGGCGGGTCCGTCCATCAGCTCCCGATTGGGCAGGCCCAGGATCTCCCAGGCGGTGGCACCCAGCGCCTCGGCGGCGGCGGCGGCCTCCTTCTCCCGGATTTCCGGGGCGCCGCGCGGCGTCGGCTCGCCGTTGGTCAGGTGGACCATGCCGACGCGATAGCCTAGCTTGACGAGCTTGGCGATGGCCCCGCCCATGCCGATTTCCAGGTCGTCCGGATGCGGCGCGGTGAATACGATGTCCAGCGTGTTGTCAGCCATGCCCAACCCCTGCGGAACGCCCCAGGCCGGCCCGCGACCGCCGGTGACTATAGAGGTGCCCCGCCCCTCTGGTCAAGTCGGTCGGCGTCCGCTACAAGGAAACCCATGGAGCGACGGGTCGTTCAGGATGAAGATCGTCCGGCCATTGCCGAATTCATCGCGCGGCACTGGCACAGCCGCAAGGTGATGAGCGGGGGCAGGGCCTACTACCCGCACGAAGAACGGGGTTTCATCGAGTGGCGCGAGGGGCGGATCGCCGGCCTGCTCACCTTCACCGTGCAGGGCGATTCCATGGAGATGCTGACGCTCAACGCCATACCCTCCGGACACGGCATCGGCACGGCCATGACGCTGATGGCGATCGACTTCGCACGCGAGAACAACCTCCGCCGCATCTGGCTGACCACGACCAACGACAACCTGCGGGCGATCGGCTTCTACCAGCGATTGGGTTTTCGCATGACCCAGATTCACATCGGCGCCGTGGACAAGGCCCGGTTGATCAAGCCCGAGATTCCCGAGGTCGGCGAAGGCGGCATCCCCATCCACGACGAGGTGGTCCTCGAACTCACGCTACGGCCGCCCACCCACGCGGCTTCGTAGGCGCCTGCGACCGAATCGGGAGCATCCGGGCGCCCGCAACCCGGTGGACGATCGCGTGAGCATCGCTGCGGGCGCCGGGGACTCTGCCTCACCCGATCCCACGCAACGCCCCGCCACCGGCCCGGCCGGAACGCCGGTTCTGAGGAAGGCGCCGGCCCCATCGTCGCCGACCCCTGCGCCCCGGATCCCTGGATCCGTGTCACACGTGCGGGTCGTTTGACGGCGTGGAGCGATTGCCTTGAAATGGATCGGGGGATGAGCCGCGTCGGGTGGAGGCGTGAGGGTGGCCGACCGTGAGAGGCGACGATGAAGACGATTATTGAGCCGTTTCGGATCAAAGTGGTGGAGCCGATTCGCATGACCACCCGCGAGGAGCGGGAGGCGGCGCTGCGGGCGGCGGGCTACAACGTGTTTCTGGTGCATGCCGACGACGTGCTGATCGACCTGCTGACCGACAGCGGCACAGGGGCGATGAGCAGCGAGCAGTGGGCGGGCATCATGCGGGGCGACGAGTCGTACGCCGGCGCCCGCAGCTTCTACCGGTTCCAGGACCGGCTGCGCGAAATCACGGGGTTCCAGCACATTCTGCCGACGCACCAGGGCCGGGCGAGCGAGCGGATTCTGTTCGAGCTGGTCGGCGGGCCCGGCAAGGTCGTCCCGAACAACAACCACTTTGACACGACGCGGGCGAACGTGGAGCACTCCGGGGCGGAGGCCGTCGATCTGGTCATCGACGAGGGGCGGAACCCGCGCAGTCGGCATCCGTTCAAGGGCAACCTGGACCCGCAGAAGCTGGAGCGGCTGATCCGGGAGGTCGGGGCGGACCGCGTTCCGCTGGTCATGGTGACCGTGACAAACAACAGCGGCGGCGGGCAGCCGGTGAGCCTGGAAAACCTACGGGAGATCCGGCGCATCTGCCACACGTACAACAAGCCGATGTTCCTGGACGCCTGCCGGTTCGCGGAGAATGCGTTTTTTGTCAGGAAGCGCGAGCCGGGCCAGGCCGATCGCAGCGTGGCGGCCATCGTCCGCGACATGTTTGACCTGGCCGACGGTGCCACCATCAGCGCCAAGAAGGACGGGCTGGTGAACATCGGCGGCGTGCTGCTGCTGCGGGACGAAGAGCTGACTCGGCGTGCCCGCAACCTGCTGATTCTGACGGAGGGGTTCCCAACGTACGGCGGATTGGCCGGCCGCGACCTGGAGGCGATGGCCCAGGGTTTTGAGGAAGTGCTGCACGAGGACTACCTGACGTATCGCATCCGGAGCGTGGAGTACCTGGGCGAAAAACTGCTGGCCGCGGGGATTCAGATTGTCGAGCCGCCGGGCGGGCACGCGGTGTATCTGGATGCCGCGTCGTTCTGTCCGCACATTTCGCCACTGGAGTTTCCCGGGCAGGCGCTGGTGTGCGCCCTGTATCGCCATGCCGGGATTCGGGCGGTGGAGATCGGCAGCGTGATGTTCGGGCGCGGGGACAAGCCGGCCGCGATGGAGCTTGTGCGTCTGGCCATTCCGCGGCGCGTGTACACGCAGTCACACATTGACTACGTGCTGGAAGCGATCATCGAGGTACACAGGATGCGCGACCAGATACGAGGGCTGCGGATCGTTGACGAGCCGCCCGCGCTGCGGCACTTCACGGCGCGTTTCGAGGAACTCTGACCGGGCAGGAACCGCCCTATGCCCACGAACGCCGCCACGTCAGTCGGGGCAACCGACCCTGCGAAAGCTTCGCGGGGCAAAGGCTTTCGGCTGGTCTGTGGGACCCGGGCCGATCTGGCCGGCGTGGCGTGGGCGGAGCTGGCCGCCGACCCGAAGGCCGTCCACGTCAAATCGAACGAGTTGCGGCAGGTCTGGCGCATCGAGCGAGGCGGGGAGGCCTTTTACGCCAAGGTTTTCAGGACGCTCCGCGGCTGGGAGGCGTGGCGGCTGCGGCTGCGCGGGCGGCCGGAGGTGCGGGAGTGGCGGGCGGGCGACGGCGCGGACCGGCTGGGAGTGCCGGCGGTCCGGTTTGCGGCGCTGCTGGAGCCGGCCGGACCCGGCGGCGAGATCCGCGCGGTGCTCGTGTCGCACGCGGTCCCGAATGCCATCACGCTGGCGGATTTCTGGGAGCGGATACAGACCCTGCCCCAGCCGGCCGATCGCGCCCGCCAGGCCCGGGCGGTCATCGACGCGGTGGCACGATTGGTCGCAAACGCGCACGCCAGTGGCTTTCTGCATCGCGACACCTACTCGGACAACGTGCTCATCGTGCAGGACGATCGCGGCGATGGGGTCGAGGCTTTCTACGCCGACCTCGGCCAGGCCCGGGTGGGCCGTTCGGTGGGAGACCGACGCGCGGCGGCCAACCTGGCGGAGTTGGTGCAGTGGTTCCGAACCCGTTCGACGGTCGGCCAGCGTATGAGGTTTCTGACCCGGTACGTTGTGGAACGCTACGGACCGGCGGCCAAGCGTTCCGCCGGGGCCCGGAGGTTACGGAGGCGGTTTTTCCGCCGGGTGGCCGGTTTGGCACTGCGTCGTCAGCGGCGGCTGGTTGCGAAGCGAGACAGTCGTATCTTCCGCAACAACACACACTTCCATACATCGAACCTCGGCGGCGGATGGCGGGGGACCTTCACGCTTCGTTTTCGTCGGCGCGAAATGGACCCCCGACCAACCCAGCCGGACCGCACACCTGCTGAATGGGCCGAATGGGGGCGGAAGGTGCTGTCGCAGGCAGCGGACGCCGGGCGGATTGCGGGATCGCTGGATCGACTGGGACTGGTCGGTCGGATTGACCGTCCGCGCGGCCTCTGGGACCGAATCGTGTGGGCTTTCGTGGGGTCGTCCGCGCGGCGGGCGTTTCGGGACGGTCACCGGCAGCGGAATCGGGATCTGCCTGTTGCGGCCCCGATTGCGGTGCTGGAGCGGCGGGTGGGCCGGCTGGTTGCCGAGGCGGTGTTGGTTACGGAGCGAGCGGAAGGGAGGTGTGATGCGTGAGCGAGGACGTTTTTTCTGGAATCGAGATCGTGCGGGGCGACATCACGACCCAACAGGTTGACGCCATCGTGAACGCCGCGAACACGTCTCTGCTGGGTGGCGGCGGTGTGGACGGGGCCATCCACCGGGCGGCGGGGCCGGAGCTTTTGGCTGAGTGCCGGACGTTGAACGGCTGTCCCACCGGATCGGCGAGGATCACGAAGGGATATCGCCTGCCGGCCAAGTATGTCATCCATACCGTCGGGCCGGTCTACGGCGGCGGGGGCCGGGCCGTGGCCGAGAAGCTGGCCTCGTGTTATCGCACGTCGCTGCAACTCGCGGCCGAGCACGGCTGCCGAACGGTGGCGTTCCCGGCGGTGAGTTGTGGTGTCTATGGCTATCCGTTGGACGAGGCGGCGGACGTGTCGATCGGGGCGGTTCTGGCGTTTCTGGAGGGTTCGGCGTTTCCGGAGCGGGTGCGGTGGGTGCTGTTTGACTCGGTGGCGTTTTCGGCGTACGAGGCGGGGCTGCGTCGGGCCGGGGGGCCTGGGGCGTAAGGGTGGTGTTGGGGTCGTCGTGACGGCCGCGATCGCCTTGACAGGGCTTCTGGTGCCCCGAACAATAGTTTCCGTGGCGGTAGGGATGGGAGTTGTACGCACCCCGGAGTGCGGGGATGTGGCTGCGCTCGGTCGCCGATGCACCGTGTGGGGTCTGGCGCCCGGGGCAGGTGTTGCAGTCATTGGGTGGCATGGCGGATTCGCGTTCCGCCAGTCCGAGCCCCCGCGCCTCCAGGGAGCCCGTTTGGAAATCGCGTGAGAAAGGCCTGGGAATCAAGATGAGAAGTCCAAGTTCTGCGCCGCGTCGGTGCCTCCTGATCGTGCTTTTCGCCGTGCTGGTCGGCAGCTCAGCGCTGGCGACTGAGGATCCCGGGCTGGTCTACTACTCCAGGGGGCGTGCCTATGGCGTGCTGGAGTCGCAGACGGAACTGGCCGTCGAGTTTGCGGCGACCATGACCGCGGCGCAGGGCGATGCCGTGGGCCTGGTGGAGGAGAGTGTGGGCGGCGCCATCCTGCCGGTTCCGTGGGGGCGTGCGGACAGTCCGTTCCGGATCCTGGAGGTCCCGGCGGTGACGCCGAGCGTGGTGGACGCGGTACGGTCCACGGCGGGCGTGGTCTCCGTGAACCGGGTGTATCGTTTCGCGGCGGACGGTCTGCCATCGCTGGGCACGGGCCGCATTATTGTGAAGCTGGGTGCGGGGATGACGGCGAGCGAGCGGCAGAGCCTGTTTGCCGAATACGGGGTGCAGCCGGTCAACCCCATCGCGGGACTTCCCGACGTCTACGTGGTTCAACCACTGGACGGCACGCCGGGGGCGGACGTGGCGATCGCCGCGGAGCTGTATGGGGACGGGCGGACGGTGTACGCCCATCCGGACTTCCGGAATCCGAAGCGTCCGCACCAGAGCGGAGAGCTGCCTGAGGACGTGTACTTCCCGCAGCAGTGGCACCTGAACAACACCGGGCAGCAGGGCGGCACGCCGGGGGTGGACATCAAGGCGCTGGACGCGTGGAAGACCACCCGGGGCGCCACGATCCTGATCGGCATGTTTGACGATGCCTGCGATCTGGGGCACGAGGACCTGGAGGAGAACTACATCGGTCAGAGCCACGACGCCGCGACCAATGTGATCGGTGACGCCGTGGCGTTGCCGTCGGGTCTGGATGAATCGCACGGCACGGCCGTGATGGGGCTTGCGGTGGCGGCGGCGAACGAACTGGGCGTGCGGGGGGTGGCGCCGGCGGCGCGCTTCACGGCGTCGCGCGGTACGGGTGAGCTGACCAATGGAGAGAACGAGGCTCGCGTTTTCCTGTACGCCCGGCAGGCGGGGGTGGACGTGCATATCAACAGTTGGGGGTACATTCTGATTCCAACGCCGGACGTGGCCGCGGATGCCATTGGAGTGGCATTCCAGGGCGGCCGGAACGGGCTGGGCATGGTGGTGCTGTTCGCGTCGGGCAACGAGAACCAGGAGAACACCGAGAGGGACATCTCCTCGCTGCCGACGGTGATCAGCGTGGGGGCGTCGAATGCAAGCGATGTCCGGTCCGTCTACAGCAACTATGGCGTCAGTCTGGACGTCATGGCGCCCAGCAACGACGCCCTGCAGCCCGGCGTGGTCACGACGGACATCACGGACGACGCCGGCTACCTGGATCCCGGGTACAATGACGGCTCCGATCCGGACAACCTGGACGATCCGAACTATACGAATGATTTCGGCGGGACGTCGGCGGCGTGCCCCGTGGCGGCCGGCGTGGCGGCCCTGGTTCTCTCCGCGAACCCGAAGCTGACCGCAACGCAGGTCCGAACGGTGCTCGAACACACGGCGGATCGGATTTCGCCGGCCAAGGCGGAGTACAACGCGATTACGCGAAAGAGCCTGAAGTACGGTTTTGGTCGGGTGAACGCGGCGGCCGCGGTGGCCGCGGCCGCAAGCTCGAAGGACCACCGGCACCAGACCTGGCCCGAACCCGTGCGCAACGTGAGCGTCAGCGGCACCACCCTGATCTGGCAGAAGAACGACGATATGCGTACGGAGAGCGGGTCGAGCGAACGGCGCGGTGACGAGACCGTAGGGACGCTGATCGCGCAAGCCAACAGCGTTTTTGCGTGGGTGCCGGAAGACGGGGAGACGTACTCGGTCGGGCAGGAGGTGGCCGAGGGCGTGAGTGTGGTTGTGAATTCCGACGTCACGTCGTACACCTTCTCCGGAGAGCGGAAGCTGTATTTCGCGATTTTCGCCCGGAACTCCCGTCATCACTACTCCTGGGGCGTTGCCGTGGACTCGGACGGAAACGTGGTGAACCCCGGTTCGGACATCGGTGGTGACGGCGGCGACGGAGACGGCGGGCCGCTCATTCCGGTCCCACTGCCCACAGCGCCCGAAGTGAGCATCTCGGCGACCCCGTTGTCGGGCACGTCGCCGTTGCTGGTGGAATTCCGAGGCAACGCCCGGACGAACTCCAACGTGGTATCGCGGCTGTGGGACTTCGGCGACGGCACGACGGATCCGCGCGGCACGGCCACACACACGTACCGGGTTGCGGAAGGCGCGTCTCAGAGCTTCCTGGCTACGTTTACCGTCACGGATTCGGAGGGCGAAGTCGGTTCGAAGTCTGTCCTGATCCAGGTCGATTCCCCCGGGAGCACCGATGGGAATGACAACACCGGCACGGAGGATGCGTCCGTTTCGATTCGCATGACGGATGGCCAGGGGGCCGTTCTCAACAGCACAACGGCGTACCCCGTGCCGTTGCGGGTGAACTTTGACGCCCAGGTGAGCGGCTTCCCGCCGGGCTCGATTGTGACCTGGTACTTCGGCGACGGTACGGCGCCGGTACAGGCAACGTCGGCCATACACGACTACACCGTGGTCGGGAGCTTCCCGGTGACGGTGGTGGTGTCGTCCGTTCTGAGCTCCGGCAGCATGCTGGAGAGGCAGGCGACGACCGTCATCCAGACCGCGCCAAGCACCAACGGCAACGACAACGACAACGGCGGCCTGCCCCCCCCCGTGTCCGGCTCGGGCTCCCGGCCTTCGGGAGCGTGCGGCGTGGGGATTCTGCTGCCCTTTGCGGGGATTGTCCTGATGTCGCTTTGGCGGCGCCGGTTCCGTTGATCGCGGGCAGGCGCCGGCTCGGAATGTGGATCGGCCCGTGACCGACACGCGCGACCCCGAAGCGGGGAGGCGGACGGTCGCGGGCCGAGCGTTTGCGCGAGGCCGCTTCGGCGGCGGGGGCGGGGAAATCGCCTTGTTCGCCGGCGTGAGGCGGTCCTCTGCGGCTTCCGGGGCCGCGCGGTCGTGGGTACAATGGGAAGGTCCGCGGCCGGGGCCAGGGATGCACGGGATGACCGGGTCAGGTATCTTCAACGTCTACCGCATGACGCTGGCGATCGTCTTCGGAAGTTACGCGGTCGTTCGCACGGCGCACTTTCTGTGGCACTGGCAGTCCGACACCCGGCGAGCGGGGCGGCATGAGGCCCTGTTGCGCCGGTTCCTGCTGACGTCTCTGCTGCGCACGCGATTGCGGCGATTCTGGTTTGACTGGGTGCAGATTTCCGTGCTGTTGGCCGTCTTTGTGTATCTGGTGAGTCTCCAGTCGCCGGCCCGGGACTGGGGCCTGCCGGCCGGGCCGGCGGGGAGGGTCGGCTCCCTGGACGGGGGCCTTGCGGATGGGCAGGCGATTCGGTGAGCGCAAAACCGCCGCCAACGAGTGCGTCATTGTCCGATCTGCCGCTCGACCAGTTGATCGAGTATGGGCGATCGTTGGGCCTGACGCTGGCGGAGGAAACGCCGCAGGGAGAGGCCCTGCGGCGCGTTCGGGAGCGGCAGCAGTTGCTCGTGGAGCTGGACCGCGACGCCCTGCTGGACATCGTGGTGTGGTTGCGTCTGCCCGTCCGGCAGTCGGCCGGGAAGGAGACGCTCGCCAAGGAGATTGCCCGATGTGATCCCTCGGACTTTGACGGGCTCTCTCAACGTGGTCTGGAGGTGTTCGCGCGGTTGCACGGACTGGTCATCCGACCGGGTGAACCGCGGGAGGGAATCGAGCGACGGCTCTGCGAGCGGGGCGGCCTGTGGGGTCGGGTGCGTCGCAAGCGTCGCAAGGTTATGGGTCGGCTGATCACGAGGGTGCTCGCCGGCGAGGATCACGGCGAGCCGGCCGAGTACCGGTTCCTGCCCGAAGACGGACCGCCCTCTCTGCAACGGAACATCGAGCAGCAGGGCGTGGTGGGCGGCATAGCGCGAAAACTGCGCGGGGTGGCCGACGACTACGTCCGGGAAAAACTGGATGAGATCGAGCAGCGAATCGACCGCAAGCTGGACGAAATCGACGAGCGGCTGGCCGAGTGGCGTGACCGTGAAATCGCCAACCGCCTGCGGATCCTGCGCATTACCCTGGTCTTCTCGATCCTTGTGGCGTTGATCTGCCTGGTGTATGATTACCTGCGGTCTGGTTGAGACGGAATGCCGGTGCCCGCGGGCTTCGGCGAGGGCGGCTTGGAACGGCGAACCATCCCATGTATGAGAAGTTCAGCCCCAACGTCGAACGTGTGATCAAGCTCGCCGAGGAGATTGCCCGCGAGTACGACATGGAGTACGTGGGCACCGAACACGTGCTCCTGGCGATCCAGCGGGAAGGCACGAACATCGGAGCGCAAATTCTGACGCGGCACGGCATCACCGGCCAGACGCTCCGGAAGGAGATCGACCGCCTGACGCAGAAGAGCATGGAGGATACCTGGGTGTTTGGTCGTCTCCCGGGTACTCCGCATTTCAAGAACGTGGTGGCGATCGCCATCGAGCAGGCGCGTCAACTGGAGTCGAAGGACGTGCGTTCGGAGCACCTGCTCCTGGCACTGTTGCGAGAATCCGGCAGCGTTGCGCACCAGGCGCTGCGAAACCTCGGGCTGTCCCACGAGGCGGCGGTCAAGGACGTGCTGGCGATCGAGGCCGAAAAGGGCTGAGCCCCCCGATCTCTCCCCGGGATCCCATGTGCCATCCAGTCGGTTTGCGCGTGTCTGCGCCACAGACGGATTCTCCCGTATCCCTTGCGCGATTCGGACACAGGCCGATCCGCCGGCGGTCGGGTGCGTCGCACAGAGAATCCAGCGACACTTTCCAAACGCGTCGTCGGGGGGTTGGTTTGGAGTTGCCCTGCGAATGGGCTAGAATAACGATGGAGGCGGTGGCGGCGCTGTGATGGAAGCCAAGCCAGCCTTGGGTCGAGCACTCGACCGGACGCGACTTCGGTTACGCCCGCACGGGGCCGGCGCGTCTTGATGTTCCAGCCGTGTGAAAGCGACGGAGGCGATCATGAAGGACGGCTCTTGGTGCATGGAGGGGCGCGTCGCGGCGGTGGCGTTGTGCGCGCTGCTGGGGGTTTGCGGGCTTGCCGCGGCCGACGCGGTCTGGGGCGAGCAGTTCACCCTGCTGCAGCCTGACGGGGTGCCGCTGGACGTCCGGATCTGGGGTGACGAGTACTACGGCGTGACCGAAACGCTGGACGGGTATACGCTGGTACGCGATTCGCGGACCCTCTCCTTGTGTTATGCACGGCTCTCGGCTGACGGCAACGACCTGGTTTCGACGGGGGTTCGGCCGGACGAGGGGGATGCCGCGGCGCTCGGGCTGACGCCGCACGTCCGCATCCGGCCGGAGGCGGCGGACGCGAAGGCCCGGGCGGCCCGGGTCCGTTTCGACCAGGAGGCCCAGGCGGCGATGGGGGGTCTGCGGGCGTCGAGGGGGCCGAGCACGGGCGCCGTGGCCGGGATCACGCTGATCGTGGAGTTTCCCGACGTGCCGGGCACGATCGCCCCGTCTGCGGTGTCCAGCTACTGCAACCAAGTGGGCTATACCGGATACGGCAACAACGGATCGGTGCGGGACTACTTCTATGACGTGTCGGAGGGGCTGCTGACCTATACGAATTTCGTGCCGTCGGCCTACTATACCGCCGCGCATCCGCGCAGCTACTACACGGATCCGTCCGTTTCGTACGGATGGCGGGCTCGCCAGTTGATCGTGGAGGCCCTGACGGCCCTGGACAACGCGGGGTTTGACTTCAGCCTGTATGACGCGGACGGGGACGGCGTGGTGGACGCCCTGAATTGCTTCTACGCGGGCCCGCGGGTGAACAACTGGGCGGAGGGGCTCTGGCCGCACGCATCCAGCGTGTATTTCGTTGCCGACGGCGTTCGCACCGGTCCGTACCAGATCACGGACATGGGGAACAGCCTGCGTCTGAGCACGTTCTGCCACGAGAACGGGCACATGCTGATGGGCTGGCCGGACCTGTACGACTATGGACACGATTCGAGCGGCGTGGGTCGATTCTGCATCATGTGTTACGGCACGTCCGACACGAATCCGCAGGAGCCGTGCGCCTACCTGAAGTACATCGCGGGCTGGGCCAACGTGACCGTGCTGGACGAGCCGCAGGCGAACGTGTCCGTACCGGTGACGGGCAACACGATGTATCGGTTTTTGCACCCCACGAAGTACAATGAGTACTACCTGATCGAGAACCGGCAGAAGTCGGGGCGGGACGCCGGGTTGCCCGGCCAGGGACTGGCCATCTGGCACATTGACACGCTGGGCAGCAACAACAACCAGCAGATGACGCCCGAGTTGCACTACGAAGTGACGCTCGTGCAGGCGGACGGGCGGTGGGACCTGGAGAACGGCGCAAACTACGGCGACGCCACCGACCTATGGGCGGCCCCCACGTACACGGAATGCACGCCCGAGACGTCTCCGAACACGAACTGGTGGGACGGTACGGCGTCGGGTCTGGTCGTGACCGGCATCAGTGCGTCCGGCCCCGTCATGACCTTCACCTTCGGTGACGGCGAGGACTGCAACGAGAACGGAGTTCCTGACTTCGTGGACATCGCCAACGGCACCAGCGCCGACTGCAACGGCAACCTTGTGCCGGACGAGTGCGACATCGCCGACGGCACGTCCGATGACTGCAACGGGAACGACATCCCGGACGAGTGCGACATCGCCACCGGCACGTCCGACGACTGCAACGGAAACGACGTGCCGGACGAGTGCGACATTGCCCAGGGGCTCAGCTCTGACTGCGACGGGAACCTCGTGCCGGACGAGTGCCAGCCGGACTGCAACGACAGCGGGACCGCAGACGTGTGCGAAATTCTGGCCGGCCTGGTGACGGACGCCAACGGCAACGGCGTGCCGGACGAGTGCGAGATTGCCCCGAAGTTCGAGGCGGGCTTCGCCACCGCCAACCACGTGCCCCAAACGGTTTCCCTGCAGAACACCTACACAAACCCCGTCGTGGTGTGTACGGGCCAGTACTTCTTCAACGGCAAACGGATGATCCCGCGGGTGAGCAACGTGACGGCCAACAGCTTCGACCTGCACCTGGCGGACCCGACGAATGCGTCGCAGACGTACTCCATCCAGGAGGTGGTGTGCTACTGGGTCATGGAACAGGGAGTCAGCGAGCTGAACGGCGTGAAGATGGAGGCGTGGACGTACACGTCGACGGTCACGGACGGCAACGGCGACTGGACGGGCGAGGTGCGCCGGTACGGGCGGCAGTACGACAACCCGGTGGTGCTCGGCCAGGTGATGAGCGCGAACGACGCCTGGTCGGTGTTCTGGACGCGGGGCTCATGGAAGACGAGGACGCCGTCGCCCACGGCGTTGCGGACGGGCAAACACGCGGGCAACTCGGGTCTGGACCGGGCGGATGAGACGATCGGCGTGATCGTGTTCGAGAGCGTCACGGGAACCGGCCTGGGCGGCGTTCCGTTCGAGGCCGCCGTGGGGCCGGCCACCGTGCGGGGTCTCCTGCACGGCACGCCGCCGCACACCGCCTGTGCCCTGCAGACGCCGATGGCGGCGCCGCAGTTCGTGGCGGTGGCCTCGCCCGCGGGAATGCAGGGGAGCACGGGGTTCTGGGCCCAGCGGCACGGCCAGGCGGGCTCCGGCGGTTCGACGTATCTGCTATGGTCGCTGGATGACGATCTGGACCGCACGCATCTGACCGGCGAGCACGTGGCCTACGCCGTGCTGCAAAGCGCGATGGTCTGGCCCCGGGTGCCCGACTTTGACGCGGACGGCGACGTGGACCTGAAGGATTTCGGCGTCTTCCAGGCGTGTTACGGCCAGGCGGCGGCCGGCATCTGCCTGAACGCGGACCTGACCGGCGACGGCCTGATCGACGCGAATGACGTGCCGCACTTCCTCAACCAGGTGCAGGGGCCGTAGGCGAACCGGTCGGCCGGATGAGTCCGGGCTCGATCCAGTCAAAGCGGTCCTGGATGGTGCCGTTGGCGCCGAAGCCGACGCGGAGCTCCAGCATTTCTGCGCCCTTCAGGTCAATTCGGACCGGGCCGTGCAGGTGTCCGGGGGTCACTCTCTTCTGCTCGAACCGGATATGGCCGTCCACACGGATCTCTACGTCCACGTTGGCATACGGTCCGCTGTCGTCATCCATTCCGAAGTGGGTGACGAATGAGTCGTATTGCCGGTCCAGCGCGTATCGAAGCGTGGATTCGCTGTGTACGCCGAGGCCGCGTTCGAACGTGCGACCCGCCACCCGCAGCGGGTTGCCGAGCACGTTGCGATCGGCCTGCCAAGGCCACGCCAGGCTGAGCATGGGAGTGTGAACGTACTCGGACGGGCCCCGTCGCGAGAGCCAGGTCCAGCGCCCCCCATGGATTTCGATCCGGCGAACCTGATCGAACGGGACGGCCGTACGGCTGTCCCAGGGCGACACGTCCAGCGTGTCGCGGGTATCGGATGCCCCCGGCCATTGCGCCGCCCCCACCGTCAGGCGCGTTTCGTCCAGCAGGGTCAGACGAGCGGAAAGCCCGCGATCCGGTGATACGGTGTCAGGCACAAGGACGGCGACCGCGACGCGGTCCAGCGGGATTCGTGTCTGCCCGCCGGGTGTTTCCAGGACGACGCCCTCGGCGTCGATGGCGGCGATCAGGCCCGTGGCCGTATCGCCGTTGTTCAGCAGCACAAGGTCGTCTTGACGGCGAGTGTCCAGAAGGCTGTTGGCGGCGGCTCGCGCGGGCCCTTCCGCCCGCCGTGCGGATAGTCGCGTAATGGCGCCCAATGGTATATGCACGGGTCCCAGCGCAGGCGTCTCGACCTGCACACGGTCATTCTCGAATGCGAGCACTCGGCCGCTCAACCGGTCTCCGTTGGCCAGCTCAAACGCCAGGCCCTGCTCGGCGAGGGGTGCCGGTGGTCCGGCGATCGTGATCTGTACGACGTCTTGCGATGGGATGAGGCGGATCTCGGCGCCGGCCTTCGGGCGGAAGCGGACGCCGCGATCCAGCGAGAACGCGACGAGGTCGCCGTCCCGGGCGTCTTCACCAACTGTCTGAAGCGTGACGGGGACAGGTTGGATGTTTTCCGCGCAAACCACGGCCGCAAACGAGACAAGCGGCGCCGTCATTCGCAGGAGAATGCTCAGAGTTAACGCGACGGGCGCGCCGTCCGACAGCGTCCGATGTATGCGATGGGGTTGTCTGCCACTCAATCGCAGGCCTCCTGAATTTTCTTGCCCCGCTGGTCCTATCCTTCCGAGGCTGGGTGCCGGCATCGTCGTGGCGTGCCAGGATACATGGGAGGGTTGGCGCGGCCAATACGACCGCGACAGCGATCCGCTATTCGCGTTGGCGGGCGATTGGCATCGGATCACCGGGTCGTTGGGCGGGCTCGCGCTGTCTTTCCGCGACTGCCCAGCAGGAAGCCGCAAACGAGAAGCAGAAGGGATGTCGGCTCCGGGATCGCGTAGATCGCCTTGCTGCTGATCGTCTCGTCGAACCCGGTACCGGTGGTGCCGCTGGGCAGCGCATCCGGCAGCGGCATAGGCAAATCCCCACCGTCGGCCAGTCCGATCCCGTACCCATCGTTTTCGTTGCCAACCGGCGAGCCGTAATACACGTGGGTCGTCGCGGTGGCGGTCTGGATTGTCAGGCCGATGTAGTCGATCGCGAAGGCCGCATCGACGGTGTCGGTGAGCAACCCGTGCAAACCGATCCGGCCGCCGGACAGAGCAGGGTAGAAGTGCAAGGGAATGTTGACCATCAGGACGGCTGTTTCCAGCACACCCATGTCGAGCTGTGGTTCCGCCGGCCAGGCGCTCGTGCCGAACAAATCATCCGACAAGTCGAGTTCGCTCAGCCCGCTGCCGGCTCTGCAGTCGACCAGCCGCATGAAGTTCATCTCCACGGTGGTCACCGTCCGGTGGGCGTTCATGGCCGCGAGGTCAATTTCAAAGACCGCCGACGTGATGGGTTCCGCCAGCGGGTCATAGACGAAGGCAATGTCGCCGTGGGCGGGGGCGACTGGCGACAGGCAGATCATCACGCCGAAGGCGGCCACCGCCGTGCGGCCCACTCGCGCCCGTTGAATAGGTTTCTGAAGCCGCATCGCTGATTCCTCCTCACTTGTTCTCGTTACGAAGCCCATCATCGTTGCGGGCCAGATCCCGCGTAATCGCGATGAACTCAGATTGCCGGGGCTCGGGTGCGGACCCGGCGGGAACGATTTGAAACACGTAGTATGTCGGCGGCGGCGGGATGTAAGGCTCGCCACTCATCAGAGTCGCTTGAACGGTTGCCTCGATGATGGCAAGGCCTGGTTCGTCTGCCGAAAACATGGCCCATGCGCGGCCGTTGAGGTCGGTCCACGCATGGGTGATGACGCCGTTCGGTGTGATCACGCCGCTCGTGAAAGTGGAATTGCCAAACACCTTTCTGAATTCAACAAGTTCCGCGGACACCGGACGCAGATTCTGGAGGGCGACCGCCTCGACCTTGCCCACGTTGCCGACGGGAATGGTGTTCGGGAGTGTGCCAACCATGTGAAACGAATCGACCGTGCCGTCCGTGCCGGGGAGCAGGTTGCAGAGATACACGCGCAGTCCTTCTTCTGTCTCCTCGATACACAGGCGCATGGAGTCGTATTGCCAGTCGTCCGGCCAGCCGAGCAGGTCAAAGGCGTGACACTCCCACGGGTTTTGCGTCCACACTTCGATGCGTGGTGTGATCGGCCCAACAACGCATTCGGAGGTGGCCATGCCCGCGGCGAGCGGCGCCCACGTGAGATTCGCAAACACCATGGCGCGGGCCCCGGTTTCGTAGAGCGGATCATCCGGATACCAGATTTGCACGAGAATGTCAGAACCGCTCACGACATTCAATTGATGTTCAAAGACCGGGCCATCAATGCGCGAAAAGTCGAAGACGGTGTGGATGATGCTGGAATCCGGCTCGATGTAATTGAGGTCGAGTTCGTACTCGGCGATGTGGAAGCCGGCATCAAAGAAGTCGGTACCTGAGTAGCCGATACACGACCCCGGGCCCATCACAGCCTGGTTGAAAACAAGACCTCCTGCCGGATCGAAGAATATCACCTCGCCTTCACCCGGCGGATCCCAGGTGCCGGGATACGGGTCAAACCCGCAGCAGTAGAACGGATCGATGATTCTGTGCCAGCCTGGGTTCGACGGGACGTCGTCGGCAAGTGTGCGTGGACCGGTCAAGGCGATCACGAAACAGGTCAATACAACAAGCCCTGTCATACGCATGCTTGATTGCATGGCAAAACCTCCTTCCCGACTTCGATCTAATCTCTCTCTGTTCCCTCGGTGCGAGATGTGAAACCCTGGTCCGAGGTTCCCCGGATGCCCCTGGCCGGCTCTGCCAAAGCGGCCTGTCCGACTATCGTACAGCGCGCCGCGGCCTGTAACAACTCTGTTGTCGAGTTTTCCGCGGTTTTGCAGACCGAAACAATCATAGGTTCGCATGTTGCGGCGATTGCGTTCTCCGAATCCCTCCGGGGTGAGGCCATTGGTCGCCTGTTTCACGAGCGGAATCGTCTCCCCAGCGTGAGACGCAATGTGTTTCACCAACGAAACCGGAGACGACACAAGTTCCCGTTTTGGCTACCGCTGGAAGATCGGCAGCAGCCGGTTTGGCATCTGGAGAATGATCAGGGCCATGGCCGTTCCGTATTCCTTGCCGGCCTCGTCCTGCCAGGAGCCGTCGTCGTTCTGCCGGGCCAGCAGTTCGTCGCGGATGGCCGGCCACCAGGTCCGCCAGTAGGCGTCGCCCGCCAGGAACATCGCCTGGGCGGTGTAGTAATGGCCGTAGATGTAGTGGGTCTCCGGCCCCTGCTGTGGCGGCAGATGCTTCATCAGGTAGGCCAGTCCGCGTTCGATCTCGGGCCCGGAGTAGATGCCGGCATACTGGAGGGCCGCGACGCCCGCCCCGCTGCGGGGGAAGGCGGAGCCGCTCATGTTGATCATGTAGCGGAAGCCGCCGTCGGTTTCCTGGCAGTTCTTCACGTATTGCACGGCCCGGTCGATGGTGTCCTTCTCGACGAAGATGCCGGCGTTGCGAGCGGCCCGCAGGGCCATGATCTGGCAGATGGTGACGGAGATGTCCGCGTCTTTTCGCACGGGTTGGTATCGCCAGCCGCCCTCATCGTTCTGCGTGGCCACGATGAGTCGCACGGCCCGCCGCAGGGTCTCGTGTACCTGCGGATCGCGGCTGGAGCCGTACACCTCCGCCAGAAAGAGCGTGGCGAAGCCGTGCCCGTACATCGGCCCGTGGGAGGTCTGGGCCGCCAGAACGCCGGTCTCGGATCGGTTGGCGAGAATGAACCGGACGCATCGCTCGACGGCGGGCCCGTAGCGTCCGCGGCCGGGCAGGTGGCCGTCGCTCATGAAGGCCATGCCCGCCATGCCCGTGATGCCGACGTGCGGGCCGTAGTTCGAATCGTTGCCGAACGCCCCGTCTGCGTTCTGCTGCGCGGCGAGCCAGGCCAGGCCCTTGGCCGTCGCGGCCTCCAGGGCCGGCGTGACCTCATCCGGCGTGGCGGCGGGCAGTGCGGGGGCGGCTTCCTGAGCGAGCAGGAAGCCGGCGTGGATCACGGCGATTGCGGCAACAACCGCGAACACCCGTCGGCCCGACATCATTCCGTCTCCTCTTCCGCCAGGGCGCGGTAATACTGGTTGATCTGTTCGCGGTACTTCTCGAGCACGGCCTCACGCACGCCCTGGATGATCTCGTCGCGCTCGCGCGGCGGCAAGTGGCCCCAGCCGCGCCGGGACTCGCGGAATTCGCCCGACGGCGTGGTCAGACCGGTGCCGTCGCTCTGTACGGACCCTGGCTGGCCCGGGACGTCGCCGGCGGGCGTGGGGGGGCCGTCGGCCGTCTTGTCCGGTTGCCCGGGCTGTTGGCGTTCCCGTCGTTCTCCCGGTTGCGGTTGCCCCGAGGCGCCGGCGGTGCCCTTTGCGCCGGCCATCGCTGCCGCAATGAGATCGTCCAATGCGGCCACGATCTGCTGTTGGACGGCCTGCGTTTCCGGGCCGGGGTCGAGCTTGACGGAAAGCTGTTGGCGGCTCTGCTCCATGAGGGTCAGCGTTCGCGCCAGGGCCTCGCCTGCGGAGGGCTGTGTTGTCGGGGGTTGTGTTTCGGATGCGCCGGCCGGCAGCACAGTCGCGAGCAGCACGATGGCGCCGATGCGCGTGGGATTCACCATGTCAGTTTCGTCCTTTCTGTGCCTGCTGGATGAGCAACTGCATCAGCGCCTGCAATTCCTGCTGCTGCCGGCCGAGGTCGTGAATCTGCTGCAATTGGGCCTCGGACGGGGGTTCCTGGTTCATCTGCTCCGCGGCCTTCTGTGTGCGGGCGTTCAGGTCAAGCTGCAGGGCTCGCACGAGCAGCAGTTCGGCGGCGGTCGGCACGCCGCCTTCCGGCGGCGGGGAGGCCCCCGGTTTGTCCCCGGCCTCGGCCTGCGGAGCGGAATCACCCGGCGTCGGCAGGGCGGCGAGTTGCTCGAACGCGTCGATCAGCCGGCCCAGGTCGGTGAGAATTCGCTCCTGGCCGGCGGTCAGGGCCTCGTCAATCTGCCGCTGCTGGAATTGGTCGCGCGATTGGGTCATGTCGGCGAGGATGCGCGTCATGAGCCAGCGGAACGTGACGGCCGGTCCCATTCGCTCGAGAATGCCGGCGCCCTGCCCGCGTGCGTCTTCCTGGGCCTGGGCCAGGCGGCCGGCCTTGCGCGCGTCGGCACGGCTGAGCCGCTCGGTGTCGCGGGCGGCCCGGGCCAGGTCCGACGCGCCGTCGGCAATCGTTTGCTGTTGCGTTCTCAGGCCCTCCAGTTCCGTGCGGAGGGCCAGCACGGATCGGGCCGCGGCCTCGGCTCGCATCTGATCGGCCAGGCGTTGCGCCAACGTCAGCGCGCGGTTCAGCCGGTCCAGGGCTTCCTTCTGGGCGTCTGTTGCGGCCGCCGCGCGATCGGAACGGAGTTCCGACTCCGCCTGCTGCATGGATTGCCCGGCGTCCGAAACACGATTGCCGATTGAGGGGTCCATGGCGGCGGCCGTGTCACACGCCGCGGCCAGCTTCTGCGTTTCGCCGGCCAGGCCGGCCTGAAGGTCGGCCAGGCGGTCCCGGGCCGCGGCGTCGCCGGCCGCACTCGCGGCCTCGGCAGTGGCGTCGAGGAGTTGTTGCTGCGAGCGGATCAGGCCTCGCAGATGTTCGGCCAGTTGCGTCAGACCCTCCGCGGCGTCCGGCGTCTGTGGCCGAATGCGGCTGAGCAGCGCGTCCAGCATGGTCGACAGGCCGGCCTCGGCGGCTTGTTGCTCGACGCCGGCGGCGGAAGTCCGGTTCTCTTCAACGGCGCGGGCGGCCTGCCGCATGCGTTCCGAGACGTTTTGCCGGACGGCCGTCTGAGCGGCGGAGTCCAGCGACGTTTTCTGACGGGATGCGTCCTCTGCATCAGCCGCCGTGGATTCCGCCAGGCGACGCATCTGTTCGAGCAGATGCTCCAGGTCTTCCGCCAGCCGGCCCTGGTCGCGTGTGATTCGTTCCAGGACGAGGCGGCGTTCGGCGGGCAGCGTGTCTACGGACTGCCCGAGCGTTTCGCGGCCGATGTCGGCGGTCTGCGTGCGCACGGTTTGCTGTTGATCCAGCATCTGCCGCGTGCGATTCACGATCTCTTCGTAGTCTCCCCACTGGCCGAGCGCTTCGAGTGCGCTGCGAAGGCTGACCGCGGCCTCCTCCTGGCGTTCGAGGGCCTGCGTGAGCAGGTGGTTGCGCTCGGCCGCCGGTTCCGTTCTGGCGGCCTGGGCCAGTTCGGCGGCGGCGTCCTTCATCGGGCCGGTGGCGGCGGATCGGAGCCGGCCGCCGGCCTGCCCGGCGCGCCGGCGCGCGGCGGCATCGTCAAACCGGTTCCGATCCATTTCATCCTGCCAGTGCTGCAACCGATCCGACATCTCGCCGATGCGGCGCGCCAGGCGGTCCTGGGTCCCCGCGGCGGAGCGCAACACCGAGGACGGTTCTTCGGCGTCGGTGTCGCTGCCGGACGAGCGGACGCGGTCGGTGAGCGTTTCCTGCTCACGGAGTGCCTGGCGGACGCGTTCCTCCAGCAACTGAAATTCTTCGCGCAGCCGCTGACGGAACGCGTCGTGCGAGATGATCCGCAGGCGCAGCGAAGCCGATTCGCCGGTCTGCGGTCCGGCGTCGGCGAGCCGGCGGTTGTCGAGGGCCGCGGCGCGATACACCACGTTGTCGCCAGCCTGTACGCCCAGCGAACGCATAGACCACTCGAACGCGGCCCGGGCCTGGACCCGATCGGCGGCGAGCTCCATGTCCGTCACATCGGCCAGGTCGATCGTCTGCGGGGCCGAAGCGTCGTTGACGGCGGCGGAGAGCCAGATCCGGCCCAGCCCGAAGTCGTCTTCCGCTCGGACGGCGACGGGAACAGTGCCGTCTGGTGTCACTTCCACGAGCGACTGGGGGCGTTCGATGACGACCGCGGGCGGCTGGTCCGCCGCCGCGCGGATGCGATATTCGCGCCCGTCGCGATTCTCGAAGCCTTCGGCATCTTCCACGTGGATCCGGAACGCGAAATCGTCGGCCGATTCAAAAATCGCGCAGAACGCATCGTCGTCGTTCGGCGAGGGCAGCAGCGGAAGGTGATCACCGCCCGGGAACACCACGGCGGCTTCGGGTTCGCCGGCATCGTTCTGCGCCACCGGCTTGCTGAATTGGAAGCACACCGTTACCACGCTGCCCGGCACGGCCCTGGCGGGCGCGGCGGTCAGGTCGTATTCCCGTTCCCACTCGGCGGGCACGTAGGCCGGGGGGAGAACCAGGGCCCGGGCCTGAACCACCGACGGGCGCCGCACCGCGCGCACGTGAACCGGGCGATCGGCGGTTGTGGCGTCGCCCGCCTCGGCCCAGTACGAGAGATCCGCGGCCACGGCCGGAATGGAACACACGTACTCGCCGGCCTCGGCCGCCTGCATGGAGAAGCTGGCGCGGGAACCGCCCGTATCGCGGATGTGCAGCAGCGGCCGCAGCGACGGCCGATCGCCCCGAACCACTCGCATCCGCACCGGCAGCGAATCGCCGACGGCCACGGTGGCGTCGCCGGTCCGCATCTCGATTTCCACGGCACGCGGCCACTGGGCCGGGCCGAGCGGATCGGCCAGTCGGGCCACGCCGGTGCGAACCCATTCGGGCTGCCCCACCCAGAGTACGCCGACGACGCTCACCACGCCGGCCAGACGGGCGGCCCGCAGAAGCAGCGGACGCCGGGTGACGACCTCCCCGAGGCACAGTCCGCGCAGGGCGTCTTCCGCCTGGGCCAGAACATGCCGGGTAAGTGAGGCCGCCCCGGTGCCGCATCCTTGCGCGAAATCCGCGGCGCTGCGGAGCGCGTCGGAGGGCAGGCGGAAGCGTCGCTCCACGCGCTGCGCAATGTCGTCCAGCGGGATGGGCCGCCGCAGGGGATGAAGGACCCAGCGGATCGCCGCAACGGCCAAACCGATGACCAGGCCGAGGGCCGCGGTCAGACGGACGCCGGGCGGCAGCCAGAACAGCCAGTCGGCGACCATGACGGCCAGTCCGGCCGCCAGCCCACCCGTTAGCACGGAACACGTGCCGCAAAGGGCGAGGAGGCGTCGCGCCCGAGCGCGAAGCCGTGTCAGTTCTGTGATGATTCGGTCGTTTGTCATGCCTGCAGCGGCAGCCCGGCGGCCGGTTCTGCCTCAAATCACTCCCCATGCCTTTCGCAGAATCCATTCCACGGTCAGGAGAGCGGCCAGGACAATCCAGGCCAGCTTCGTCCGCCAGAGCGGAACTCGAACGTCGTCCGGCGTTCGCAGATCGCGCTGCTCTATGGTGGAAATCGCCTCAGCCAGCCGATCGGGCGGCACCAGCCGGCCCCCTGTTCGCTCGGCCAGTCGAGCAAGTGCATCCGGATCGGCTTCCAGCCGCCGTGTTTCGATGGAATCGTCCTCGATGCGGACCGGCGCCGACGCCGGCTTCTGCCCGGCCGGCGGCGGCACGCCCTCCACCTGCACCGTGAAGCGCCCCGGCCGCGACGGCGTCCACGTGCATTCGTACAGCGGGGAATCCGCACCGAGGCGCTGGGCCATAAGCCGGGCCGTCGGTCGATCCTCCGTGTCGCGCACCATCAGGTCGAGCTGGGCCCCCAGCGACTCCAGGAGTCGGGCGTCTGTCACGCGTACGCGCAGTTCCAGTGGTCGGGCGGCGGCGCTGACAGGCGGATCGGCCGTCAGGGTGAGGCGGCGATCCTGCGCCAGGTCGCGTGACGGCATGAGCTCGCGCACGAGCTGGACCCAGTATGCGTCGTGGAGCCATTCGCCGGTGCGGCGGCGCCATCGCCAGGTTTCGTCGATGCCCTGGAAGAGGACCTTTCCGGCGCCGTATCGTCCGATCACCAGCAGCGGCGCCGGGTCGGCCTCGGCCTGCGAAGCGGGATGCTCGATCAGCACCTCCGCCCCCGGTCGCGGTCCGCGTGTGCGTGCGAACCAGTACGGGCCGGGCAGATTTTCGAGCAGCCGGTCGTTCGCCGCCCGATCGGCGTCAAACCGGAAGAGCCGGCTCTGCCGCCCGTGCGGGGTGAAGCGAGGCGGGAACGACTCGGAGAGGCTGGCCGGCGTGCCGGCGGCGGTTCCAGGGTCGATGCGCACCGGCACCAGTTTCTCCAGCGGCGTGCCGCGGAACCGCGCGGGTGCGAAGCGTTCGCCCGCGATCAGCCCGAACCCGCCGCCGCGCTCGCCGACGAAATCGACCAGCAGTTGGGCCCGGGCCGTTCCCAGCCAGTTGTCGGCTGGGTCGACGTCGCCGAACAGGACCACGTCGTACGCGTTCAGCTCTTCGGCGGTTTCGGGAAATCGGCGAATGGGATCGTCGCCTTCCTGGGCGAAGTCACGGTCGGCGCTGAGCAGCAGGCAGCTCACGCGCACGGTCGGCTCGCGGATCAGGGCGGTGGAGAGGTAGCGGTATTCGAAACGCGGGTATCCGTCCACGTAAAGGACGCGAAGCGGCTCGCGGAGCACGTTGACGGTCAGCGTCTCCGCGTTGTTGTCCAGCCGGCGCTCGCCGTCCAGCGGCCCCACTGCCACCCGAAACGACTGAGCGCCGGCCTGTCGCGGGCGCGTGCGAAGCTCGATCTCGCGTGGGGGGTCGCCGGGGCTGATGCGAACCGTCTCGGTGGCGACCGCAGCCGTGCCGGACTCGTCGATCAGCCGCACAGTGGCTGTCAGTGGTTCGCGGATGCCTCGCGCCTCGAGGGTGGCTCGAATAGCGAGCACGTCGTTGACGAAGATGTTGGGGTCTGCGGTGGCGGGCCCCAGGGCCAGATCGCGTCGGGGATCGGCGGAGCCGAACGGGACGGCCAGGACCGGCACGAACGCCACGGACGCCGCGTCCGCGGTGTCGGACGATCCACCGGGCGCGGTCGCGCGGCCGTCGGAGAGCAGCAGGATCGCCGCAGGCCGGCCGACGGGCAGGGCCGTGTACGCGCGGAGCACGTCTCGGGTGGCGGCGGAGAGGTCGGTGACGGGGCCGTCGGCGGCGAGAGCTTGCAGAGCGGTTTCGAGTTCAGCGAGCTGGCCGGCGTCTTCGGCGGAGGCAATCGCACGCGCCGAACCGGACGCGGCATACAGATCGACTGCGTGTCGTTCCAGCAGCGTCCGCAAGACGGCGGACTTCTGCGCGGACAGAATGGTTCGGGCCCAGTCCAGCCGGGACGCCTCACCAAGTCTCTCGACCGGCGTCTGCGCGGCGGTGGACAGGGCCTGGGCCGCGTGGGTGTCGGAGTACACATCGGTGGCGTCCATGCTGCGCGAGGTGTCCAGCACCAGTGCGACCCGCGACCGTTCCACCTGGTTCCGCTGGAGTATCAGCACGGGACCGGCCAGCAGGAGCACGACCAGTCCGCACACGGCTGCCCGTAGCAGGCCGAGGACGATTCGCCGTCGCGGCGTCGTGTCTTCGCGACGGTAGAGCCGGTGTACGATCAGCAGCACTGCCGCCAGCACCAGCACGATGAGCCAGCCGCCGACCGGCGGTTGCCAGTCCCACGACCAGCGACCTTCGCCGGCCGGGCGAAGCGGATCAAGTTCCAGAAGCCAGTGCATCACAGACGGCATCACTCCTTGCCTTCAACCCGTCGCAGCGCCGAAGCGGACGGCCAGCCACGACTCACCGAGCAGAAGCATCAAAACGAGCGCCAACGCGGGCACGGACAGGTCCGTGGCGGGGGCCGCCAGGCCATCAGAATCGCGCAGCTCCGCGGCGGACACGTAGTCAAAGCGACAGGCCAGTCGTTCGGCCAGCGCGGCCTCGGAGAGCGGCGTCAGGTCCGCCTCGTTGACGTCGATGTTCACGGCGAACGTGTGGGCGGCCGACTCGACCTGCATCACGTACAGGCCCGCTTTGTCCGTTTCGGCATACGTGGCCGCCACGCCGTCGACTTCCGTCGATAATGCGGCGGTCTGGGTCTGCCCGTCCGGCAGCAGAACCACGGGCGGTTCCGGCCGGCTCAGGCCGGCGGGGCTGAGCGGTTCGGCCAACGGCTCGCCCACCTGTACGGACCGGTGTCCGGTCCGCGCGGGCACAAGGTGGGACACCAGGTTCGTCATGAGGGAAACGTAGTCGCCCTTGGCCGGCAGGTTCGTCCAGGTCATGTCGGCGGAGGTGGTGAACAGGCCTGACCGTCCGCGGCCAACGGTCCGGATCAGAATTGCGGGGTTGCCGTTCTCGTACCGCAGCGGCACGTCCGTGCGATCCGGTTCGGGGCTCGTCCGGACGTAGCGGGCGATGCGGCTTTGAAACAGCCCGCTGTCCGCGGCGTCGGCGAAGTCGGACGTCACCGGGTGCGGGTTTGCCTCGTGTTTCAGCCGTGTGCTGCGTTCGTCGCCCGCGGGCGGGAACGGCTCGCCCAGTTCCGCGGCCAGCACGCCTTCTCCGCCGGCATAGGCGACTTCGTTGTAGTGCGGAATCTGCACGTCCTCGCCAAGCGTGACCAGCAGTCCGCCGCCCGCGGCGACGAAGTCACGCAAGCCGCTCCACGCGGCCGGCGGCAGTTGCGGCACGTCACAGAGTGCAATCACGTCGTACGCAGACAGCACTTCGCCCGCAAGATCGTACGGGGCCAGCACCTTCGGGGCCAGCGCGTACCGGTCGCCCGCCGCGGTGCGTGGGGCCAGCGCCAGGGCGAGATATCCCGCCGCGCCGGACAGTCCGGCTGCGCCGGGCCGCCCGTCCACGAGCAGCACCGGGACATGTTCGCGCGTTTCGATGGATGCGTACCGCACGTTGTCCGCGGCGAGCGCGTCGGCCGATTCGCCCGCGAACACCAGGCGCGCTTCCAGCCCGAGCGAGCCGGCGGTGTCGAAGACGGCGGAGAACCACGCCGTTTCCCCCTTGCCCGGTGCGAGCGTCGGCAACTCCATGCGGCGGAGGAAGCGATCCTCCTGGTGTACCTGGACGGCCAGCCCGGCCACCGCCCGGGGCCCGAAGTTCGCCACGTCCACACCGAATCGAACCGGCACGTCGACGGCCAGCAGCGGGGACGTCGCGGCAAACCGAATGATCGCCACGTTGTCCAGGGCCTTCTCACCATCGGGCGTTCCGGCGCCAACCAGCACGAGCCTGGCCATGCCGGCCACCTCGCGGGCGGCGGACGCGACGGATCCAGCGGCATCGGCTGGCGCATCCGCCAGGACGTTCTCGCCCAGGGCGGCACGCGTCAGGTCGGAAATCACGTATACGACCACGGAGCCGGCGCGAGCCGCCCCCGCGGTTCCCCATTCACTGCCGCGGATCGTCTCTGCGGCGAGCCGAAGTCCGCCGTTCAGGTTCGTGCCGCGTTCACCGGCCGTCACCGCGTCCAGGCGGGTCTGCAGGTGGCGTCTGTCGCGCGTGGGCACCGATACGGCCCGGCCGGCAGGCGAGGCGAGCGTGATCAGCGACACCGAATCCGTGTCCGGGAAGGAGTCGAGAAGCTGCCGCGCGGCGGCCCGGGCCTGATCGAACCGTGTCGTCTGGTCGTTCGGCACCTCTCGCGCGACGGCATGCATCGAGCACGAATTGTCGAGAAGCAGGATCCGGAGCGTGCCACGGCCGGGCACTCCGGACCAGGGCGAACGCGTCAGAAACGGACCCGCCGCCGCCAGGCCCAGCAGCATGATGGCCAGCGTTCGCGTGGCGAGCAGGAGCCACTGCTCCAGTTGCATCCGCCGGCGACTGCGACGGTTGGCCGCCAGCAGGAAGCTCATGGCCGCCCACGGCGTGCGACGAAACCGCCGGCGGTGCAGCAGGTGGATGACAATGGGCACGGCGCCGCCGGCCACGGCCGCCACGGCCAGGCCCGGCAGCGCGAACGAGATGGCGGCCAACGCACCCACCGTCAGCCTCCTCCCTGCGTCCGCGACGAACGCGTCCGCGCCCGCACGCCGCGCGTGGCCAGGTACGCGCTCAAGGCCGGCCCCAGCGGCTCGGAGGTGTCACACACCACGTAGTCCGCCTGCATGGCCCGGCAGCCGCGGTCGAGCGTGGCGCGAAAGGCCTCCGTCTGAGCCTGGTATCGCCGGCGCAGCGCCCGCGGCTCCACCAGCAGCCGGCCCAGCTCTTCCAGACCTTCGAACCGCGTCGGCCCGCGGAACGGAAACGTGAGCTCTGCCGGGTCCCACACGTTGAACACGATGACGTCGTTGCCGCGGTACCGCAGGTGCTGCAGCCCGCGGAGCGTCTCCTGCGGATCGTCGAACAGGTCGCTGATCAGTACCACCACGCCGCGGCTGACCCGCTCGGCCAGATCGTCCAGCACGACCCGCAGTGACGTTCGGGCGGGGCCGATGCTCACCTGCAGATCGTCGATGAGCGGACGCCAGAGCGACGGATGGTTCGACGGCTTGCGAAACCGCGTGATCCGCCGGTCGAACAGGGCCAGCCCCACCGAGTCCCGCTGGGTGAGCGCGAGGTAGGCCAGGCTGGCGGCCACGGCGGTCGCGTACTCGTGTTTGCTCAGTGGTGCCGCGTCGCTGCGGTAGGCCATGGATTCGCTGCAATCGACGGCGAGTATGCAGTTGAGGTTCGTGTCTTGCTGGTATTCTTTCACGAAATACCGGTCCGTGCGGCCAAAGAGCCGCCAGTCGATGTGCCGGATGTCGTCGCTTTGGGTGTAGGGCCGGTGGTCGGCGAACTCGACGGAGACGCCGCGATACGGGCTGCGGTGCATGCCGGCGTACAGACCTGCGACGGCCAGTCGGGCCCGCAGTTGCAGTCCGCTGATCCGGGCCAGCACCTGCGGGTCGAGGTACTTGCGGTAATCGCGGGGCGGCGTCGGCCGGCGCGTTTCTCCCGCGGCTTCCTGCGGCATTGCGTGCTGGCCGGTTTCCGCCATGGTGAATCCGTTCAGCCGCGGCGCGGCTCCTGCGCGGACGTTTCGGCAAACACGCGGGCGGCGGACTGCGCGTCCAGTGCGTCCGACGGCTCGCTGGGCAGTGTTGCGATGAGGCGGTCCACGATGCCGTCCGGGCGAATGCCGTCCGCTTCCGCGTTGAAATTCGTGATGATCCGGTGACGCAAGACAGGGTGCGCGACGGCACGGACGTCCTCGATCGACACGTAAAACCGGCCTTCCAGCAGGGCCCGGGCCCGGCCGGCGGACACCAGGTGCTGCGAGGCTCGCGGACCGGCGCCCCACGACACGTAGTCCCGCACAAAGTCCGGCGCGTCCTCGCGGTCCGGTCGGCTGGATCGGGTGAGGCGCAGGGCATAGCGAGCCACGGGATCGGCGCACGGCACCTGCCGCACAACGTCCTGGAGCGTGGTGACGTCCTGGGCGGACATGACGCGCTGTACGGCCGCATCGGTCGGCCCGCCGGTCAGGTGGATGATGGCCAGCTCCTCCGCCTCGCTGGGATAGTCCACCAGAACCTTGAACATGAACCGGTCGAGCTGGGCCTCGGGCAGGGGGTACGTGCCTTCCTGCTCGATGGGGTTCTGCGTGGCCAGCACGAAGAACGGCTGCGGCAGCTTGTGCGAGTACCCCGCCGCGGTCACCTGGCCCTCCTGCATGGCTTCCAGCAGGGCAGACTGCGTTTTGGGCGGCGTGCGGTTCACCTCGTCCGCCAGAATCATGTTCGCGAACACCGGGCCGGGCACGAACCGCAACTGGCGCGTGCCGGTCGCCTTGTCCTCTTCGATTACTTCCGTGCCGGTGATGTCCGAGGGCATCAGGTCCGGCGTGAACTGAATGCGCGAGAAGCTGAGGGACAGCGTCTTGGCCAGCGTGCTGATAAGCAGCGTTTTCGCCAGGCCGGGCACGCCTTCCAGAATGCCGTGACCCCGGCACAGCAACGCGATCAGCAACTGGGTGATCACGTCGTCCTGCCCGACGATCACCTTGGCCAGCTCGCCGCGCAGGGCTCGGCAGGATTCCACGAGTCGTGTTGCGGAGGCCGGGTCGATCTCGCCCGAGCCGGCTCCGCCCGCCGGTGCGTGTGGGGCCATAAGGGTTTGCTCCTCCTGAGCTTCTCGCCGCGGACCGGCGACCGCCCGCCGGGCTTCCGCGTTCGCAGGAGATTCTACCGGTCCGGCCCCTGGCGGCCAAACGCGGCGCGAGTGTCCGTCAGTAATGCGGGAACCGCGTGTCGATGGGATGCACCCACACCCGGCAGATGGCGGCGTCCGATCGCTCGAAACCTTCCACCGACCCCTCCCGATCCGTGGAATAGAGCCGTCGTCCGTCCGCCGCGCGGAACTCGTACAGCAGCGCCGTCGTCGCGGGTGGGTCCGCCGCATCCGTGGGCAGGGCGTGGAAGACGGCTTCATCGGCGCCATCGGCACGAGCGCGCAACGCAGAGTGGCCGGGCGCTTCCTCGACTTCCACTACCGGCACGGATCCCGGCACCGGCCGATCGAACGCCCAGAACGCGATCCGGCCATCGCTTGTCTGCAGGGCCTGCGATCCGATGGCCAGACCCTGCGGGAGGCGTTCCGTCGGGTTCGATGGATTCGCACGACCGCCTGTCCGGTACACCGGGACCGGCAGGGCCAGCCGCGGATCGTCCAGGCTCAGCTTGTAGAGGATCTGGTTGTAATCGTAGCGGGGCGTGGGGACCTCCACGCCGGAGAACAGGGTGCTGTACGTGCCTTCGAAGAAGATGACCCGGCCGCCGTCCTGGTCGAGCATCGGGTGCTGCTTGGGGTTGTAGAAGCTGTACTTTGCGTGAGAGACGACTTTTGCCGCGTATACCCACGGGCCCAGCGGGGTGTCCGCCTCGGCGTGCCAGACTTCGCCCAGCAGCGACCTGCCACCCATCTCCAGGGCGATCAGCACCCAACGCCGGCGGTACTCGTTCCAGTACACCGTGCCCGAGTGGGCTTGCACCGGCTTGCCCGTGTCGCGATCGCGCAGGGGCAGCACGGCCTCTCGCGCGGTCAGCTTGCCTTCCTTCAGCAGCGTCGCTTCTTCAGCCGGCGTGACCGGGCGGGTGTTCCGCTTCCAACCGAGGCGAAGCGTGCCGTCCGGGGCACGGTCCAGCCGGACTTCGTTGGCCGGACAGCCTTCGACCAGGTACGTGAAGCCTTCGTATTGCGACACGTCGCGGTAGGCTTCGGGCCGGGCGGGTACGCGGATGTAGGGGTAGGGCGTGGTGAAGTGGACGTACTCCTCGTCGCGGCCCTTGTGGAGCAGCGTGTGGCCCTGCGGATAGAGCGGGTGATCCGGTGGAAGCTCGCAGACCTTATCGAACTGCGTCTGCTCGTCGTTGAAGACCACGATCCCCCTCTGCCAGGTCTCCAGGGACGCGGGCTTGATCTTCGCGTAGCCGGCGTACATCTGCTCGCCCTGGCCCGGCTCGTTCAGCACCACGAGGCCGCCGGCCCAGGTGGGGCCTTCGCCGGGCATGTTGCAGGTTTCTTTGGCGAACCCGGTCTTGTCGTTGACGAAGTAGCCCAGGCTGATGCCCACGTTGGCGTCCAAGCCATCCGCGGGCAACGGCGTGGTCGCACCGGGCACGTGGAAGTTGCCCAGCGGGTACGCCGGCCATGCGGTATCCCCCCAGAACCAGAAGATCCGGCCGCGATAGACGGCATTCAGCACGCTGTCCTGGCCCAGCACCCTGGCGTTGAGCACCGGATGCCGGATGGGCGCCGGCTTGCCCAGCAGCACGCTGTCGCGGTAGATGCCGCCCCCGGTGACACGGTAGAGCCGCTCCGCGATGTTGGTGCGTTTGACGGCGAGCTGCGTTTTGCCGCCCGGCGATACGGGCAGGGCCTTGCCCCGCATGCCGAATCCGTCCGCGGCGTGTTCGTACCCGTCGCCCTCCACGAAGAAGAACACCTTCTGGTCCATGAGCCCCGGCTCGAGGAACGCCACGTAGCCCTGGCTGTCGGTGACGTGGCGGACCTGGTTGACCGTCCGCAGCTCGATCAACGGCACGCCTCGCCCGGTGGCCTCGTCCACCACCTGTATCTCGAAGTATGGCGTTGCAGTGTCAGCCGGCTGATCGGCGGCCGCGGCCAACAGACAGACACAAATGCATGCAAACATGGCGCACCTCCGCGCAGCTCGAATCATCGTACACCGTACGCTCGCGGAGCGCCAAACGCAACGGACGTGGGAACGAACACCGCTGCATGGGTATTCTATCGTACTGAATACCAAGGCGGGACCGTACCCCTGCAGAGTCCCCGACCGGCTGGAAGGCAGCCAAACGGTACCCACAGCTTTCCATCATGTCGAGTGCAGTATCGACCCCCTCGCCTATTCGGGCAGGATGGTGAAGCGGGTGGCTGTGGCGGGGCCGGCGGGGGTGGTGCAGCGGAGTTCGAATTGGCCGGGGGGCAGGGTTAACCGGTTTGCCTGGTCGGGGGGCAGGAGGCGGCCGTTCAGGAACCAGGTGAGGCCGGCGTCCCGGTTGGCACGGGGGCGGATGACGGTCTGGCCGCCGAGTGCCACAAATCTGGCACCGTTACGCGGCGTGAGAATCTGCAGCGGACCGCCCAGTTCGGCCGGGCGGGGCAGCGGGTCGAGCACGGCCCAGAGCCTTGGCGGATCGGGGACCATGCTGGAGCGAATGGCCGGCAGGTCGAAGATGGCGCTCAGCAGCGGTTCGGCGGCGTGGGCCCCGACGTAGCCGGCGTGTCCGGCGCCGGAGAATCGACCGACCCAGACCCCGACGGCCACCCGGTGGTTGTGTCCGACGGCCCAGGCGTCGCGGCGGCGCGAACTGGTGCCGGTCTTCCACATGAACCAGGGAATCGTCTCGGCCGGCCACGATTCCATGCCCTTGGGCCGGCGGTGTTCGGAAGAAAGAATGTCGTCGAGCGCGGCGCAGACGTCCGGCTCCAGCGCGCGCGCGGGGTTTGTGGGGTCGTCCATGAACAGCCGGGGCGCCTGGCGGAGGCCGCCGCGTCCGATGGTGGCGTAGCCGGTGACTAAGTCGAGAAGCGTTACTTCCGTCGCTCCGGTGACGACGGCCAGTCCGCCGCGGGCGAGCACGTTGTCGGGCAGTCGCACGCCGGCGGATTCGATGAGGCCGGCGCAGCGGGCGAGGCCGACGGCCTCAGCCGTGAGGATCGCAGGTACGTTCAGCGACCGCTGGAGCGCCTCGGCGGCGGGCAGTGGGCCGCAGAAGGAGCGGTCGAAGTTTTCGGGCGACCAGCCGGCGCGGTCGATGGGGATGTCATACACGGTGGAATCTGGCGCAAGCCGGCGGGCCTGAAAGGCGGCGGCGTAGACGAACGGCTTGAGCGTTGAGCCGGGGCTGCGCCGGGCGATGACGCCGTTGACCTGGCCGTCGATGGGGTCGGCGGGGTCGGCGGAGCCGACCAGGGCGAGGATGTCGCCCGTGGAGATGTCCATAAGCAGCACGGCCACATTCGTGCCGGGGGGCAATGCGGCGGCGTGGGCTTTGACAAGTCGTTCCACGTTGGTTTGGAGAGTGGCGTGGATCGTGGTGCGGCCGCCGAGCGGGCGGCGGTGCAGCGCGAGCCAGGCGGCTTGGGGCGCGTGAATTTGGCGCGGCGCCGGCCGGAGGATGACGGGTTCGGCAACAGCCTGCTGCCATTGCGCGTGCGTGATGACGCCGGTTTCGAGCATTCGGTACAGGACCACGTTGCGGCGGGCCTTGGCGCGGTCGGGGTGGCGGTCGGGTCGGTAGCGGGCGGGGGATTGGGGCAGGCCGGCCAGGAGTGCGGCCTCGGAGAGAGTTAGCTCCGACGCGGGTCGGCCGAACCAGGCGAGCGACGCGGCCTGGACGCCGCGGAAGTTACGGCCATACGGGGCGAGGTTGAGGTACGCTTCGAGGATGTCGTCTTTGGATCGCAGGCGTTCCAGTTGGAGCGCGCGGAAGGACTCGGCGATTTTGGCGCGGAAGGAGCGTGGCCGGTCGTCCATCATGCGGCAGATTTGCATGGTCAGCGTGCTCGCGCCCGATTGGATGCCACAGGCCGCGATGTTCTGGCCGACGGCGCGGACGACGGAGATCGGATCGACGCCGGGGTGGAAGAAGAAGCGTTCATCCTCCGCGGCGATGGTGGCCTTGACGAGCCAGGGGGACATCTGGGTCAGCGGAATGGGGAATCGCCATTGTTCATCTTTGGCGACCAGGGTGAGCAGCACGCGGTCGGTGCGGTCGGTGACGCGCGGGCTGACCGGCCAGTTGTCGAGGCGCTCGATCGGGAATGGGAAGGCGAACCAGGCGACGGCGAAGGTGACAAGGGCGAGGGCCGCGAGGATGGCGGTCCATCTTGCTATCCTTCGATACCGGCCTTCCTTGTGGGACTGTTCTTCCTTGTGGGACCGGCTTTCTAGCCGGTCTCTTCCCTGCGTGCTGGGCCGAGAATCCCGTTCGGACGGGGACCGAGACGGGATTCTCGGTCCAGCAGGCAGACCCCTAGACCGGCTGGAAAGCCGGTCCCACAAAGAGAGGCGGTCTCCTCGGGCATGAAGCCTCTGCCGCAGTCGGGAGATCAGTCTCATCGGCCCACCACCAGCTTTCCCACTGGATGTCCTTGTGGGACCGGCTTTCCAGCCGGTCTCTGCTGCCGCAGTTGCCAGATCCGTTTCATCGGCCCACCACCAGCTTTCCCACTGGATGTCCTTGTGGGACCGGCTTTCCAGCCGGTCTCTGCTGCCGCAGTTGCCAGATCCGTTTCATCGGCCCACCACCAGCTTTCCGGCCCCGTGCATGGAGGCAAACCCGGGGTCGTACATGCACGACGCCTCGATCGGCGGCACAACGAATGAACCGGCGGAGACCGCACGCAGGCTGTAGCGGAACGTGCGGGCATCGCGGCCGACGGAGGTGAACAACAGCACGCGGTCGTCGAGGAACTCCACGCGGTCGGGCACGTCCGAAGGTTCGTCGGACGGCTCGGCACGGACGGAGGTGACCAGTCGCGGGTTCTCCACCTCCAGCCCGCCGGGCAGGGCATCGACAATGCAGACGTTGTCCACCGTCTGATGGCGGTCCAGGTTCGGGGCCGCCAGTTGCACCTCGACGATGATGAGGTCACCCGCCCGCACGCCGGCCGGGTCGATGGGGGTGCCGTCGCCGCTGAGCCACTTGCGGCGAACGGTGAGTTGGCGGTCGTAGGGCTTGACGGCATCATCGGCGGCCAGGCCGGTGTAGCTGACGGAGACGTAGATCGTTCCGGTCCCTTCGGATGCGATCTGGATCGGGTGTTGCCCGCGGTCCCATGTAAGCGAGAAGGGTTCGGCGTCCGTGAACGGCATGGACACGTTGGGGCCGCTGACCGTGCCGCGGAAATCGGCCGGCTCCGCGGAAAGCGCCTGGTAGCGGGCGAGCGCCGCCAGGGCGCCGGCGGTTTCCAGCGTGTTGCCCCAGTGGCCGTCCTTTCGGGCGGTCTCCAGTCGCTGCACGAGGGGCACGATCCACGGATGGCTTGTGTCCAGATCGAGCAGCACGAGTAGCAGGGCGGCCTCCTGCTGAACTTGGGAAGTGATCCGTCCGCCCGTGGTGGCCACGATGGATTGTTCCAGAGTGTCGTCGGCGAGCACCTGTTCCGCCCGGTCGCGGCGGCCCGCGTCCAGCCAGGCGGCGGCCAGATGCGCCCGCCCGGCAATGTCGAGTTGGATGTTCGGTTCGCTGAGCCGGGTCATCCAACCCCGCGGCGGGCGGTCCCAGCCGGCCAGCACGTGGCAGATCATGGCCCGCAGATTGGCGTCGATGTTGTCGTTGCCGGTGTCGTTCAAAACGGATTCGAGGTACTTGCAAAGTTCCCCGGCAAATCGAGGTTCGACGGTGAAGCCCCGGCGCGATGCATAGAGCAGGAACTCGCCGGCGTACGCGGAGGCCCAAGCGTCCGCGTGAGCATCCCCCGGCCAATAGCTGAAACCGCCGGACCGGGTCTGCATGGACCAGAGCCTGAAGATGCCGGCCTGGATCAACGCCTTTGTGATGTCCTCGGGCCTGTCCGGCGTATCGGGCATGGGGAACAGGTCCGGCGCATACAGCAGGGCGAACAGCCGGCTGGTCGTCTGTTCCAGGCAGCCGTACGGGTAGTCGAGCAGTTGCTGCAAGGCCGGGCGAAGCTGGACGACGGGGCGGGCCCCGACGCTGACGGCCGTCCGAACAGTCTCCGCGCGGAGCGTTTCCGGCGGCGTGAGCGTTACGGGATCGCCGGGCTTGACGGTCAGGAATTGACTCACCGTGACCAGCGGTGCGGCGGGGCGGATGGCCACGTCCGCCCGCGCTGTGGCGGTCAGGGCTTCGCCGTCGACTGCCGTGGCGGTTGCCTGGATTTGAGCTTCCGCGGCGCCGAGAGTGCCGGCCGTGGCGGAGAACCAGATCGTGGACGACCCGCCCGGCGGAACGGCAACGCCCGGCCGTTGCGGCTCCGTCACGGTGAGCACGCCGGCGGGGGTGGAAATCTGCACGTCTGCCGTCAGCGGGCTTTCAGAGGTATTGAACAGCTTGACCGGCACGTCGAACGTGTCGCCCGGGGCGGCGAACCGCGGCCACGCGGATTCCACGAGGAGCGGCGCGGTGACGGTCAGGGCGTGTTCGGCGTGGCCGTAGCAGTCGTGGTCCGCGGCGACGCCCATGATGCGCATCTCGCCGGTGAGGTCCGGCAGCTTGAGGTCCGCGCGGGCGGTTCCGTCGGCGTCCAGCGGGACAACGGTTTGCCAGATGACCGCGGGCTCTCGGTGTCGGACGCCCACGGGGCTTCGCCGCATGGACTCTTCCGCGATGCCGTCACCGCCGATGCGGGTCATGTCGGCGGGTCGGAGGTAATCCGGCATGAGGTTGGCGAACAGATCGGCCGACCAGACGCCAGCCGTTCGCGGCGAGAGGAACCAGGCCAACGGGTCGGGCGTTTCGTACGCGGTGGTCAGCAGAATGCCTTCGTCGACGGCCCACAGGTGGAGATGGCCGGGTTGTTGTGGGTCGACCGGGGGTGAAATGCGAGCGATGACCTGGACGGATTGGCCGGGTCGAGCCTTGGCCGGGGCCTCGATGGTGATCGGCAGTTTGTGTGCGCTGTGGTCGGCGGTTAGCCGTGCGGTACCCATCGCGCGGTGCGGGAGCCATTGCGGCTCGTCGGGATTCAGCGGTCGGACGATGGTGGCGGTGACGAACCCGCCGCCGCGGATGGTCTCAGGAACGGTGAGGGGGACTTCGATGCCGTTGCTGGTCATGTCCACGACCTGCGTGCTCAGCACGCGGTCCGTTTCCAGCGTGAGCCAGAGCGTGCCGGGGAACGGGCTTCGCACGAGGACGCGAGCCTGCGACCCGGGCGCGTACTGGTCCCGATCGAGGATGACTTCCGCGCGTTCGGGCTGATCCAGGGCCACGGTGACGGCCGCGGCGGCGTCGCGAACGGCGTGGAACCCCAGCCGCGTCACGCTGCCGGAGGTCTCGTCCGTGACGTCAAGACGGTATTGCCCGGGCGTCGGGCAGCGAACCGCGAGGACTCCCTCGGCCGCCGGACCGGCGGGCACCGTGCCGGTTGCGACTTCCGTGAGGTCCTCGACGGACTTGAACACCCACCGGCCGCTCACCTGTTCGAGAACAGATTCGTACTCAACCCGTTGCAGCACATAGTGCAGCGCCCCGGGCTCAGCCGGCTCGTCGGCGTGTGAAACCTGGGTCCATCCGATCGCCACATCCTGATCCACGGGCACGAGGTGTCCGGCGGGGAGTCGCAGCCCCACGTGTCTTCCGGCCGTATCGACGCGAAGGTTCGCGCCGGCGGAGACGGACCGCCCGCCGGGTTCGGAGACGGTGACGGCGACGGCGGCCTCCCACAGGCCGGGCGGCGCGTCTTCCGGGGGCGCGAGTTCGAGGGTCGCGTGACCCTGTTCGTCCAGCGTGGCCTCGATTTGCGGGGCAGCCATGCGGGCACCGGCATGCGGGTCCGCAAACGTGTGGTCGGGGAACCGCTCGGACTGGAATGACACGCGGCGGAAGGTCCCGCCTGCGGTGACAGGGAGTCCCGCCGCCG
>Ga0334890_1000379_pt1 | contig 81870 bp, 82 predicted proteins | sample GraSluR1_MG_3_FD_207220 | JGI IMG/M metagenome (GOLD analysis project Ga0334890, IMG submission 207220) | Sludge microbial communities from methane-producing bioreactor in Wageningen University, Netherlands - Granular Sludge_31_08-R1 | ecosystem: Engineered > Bioreactor > Anaerobic >... | reverse complement strand
GAATTAAGGAGATTCCCTCGAATTTATCGTTGTTTTTATTCCGTTTATTATTTTTTGAAAGAAAAACAAGTATTATTCTGAATTATTGCGCTTTATAATGATAATTTTTGCAGTGGCGCCATTAATTCCAGACTCAGCCGGAGCAGAGACAAGGGGTCGTTTTTTAATCACTTAAACTCTGATGAGTGATTAAAACCTGATTTAATTCCCCCTTTTATTATTATTGACAATCCTGCCTGCAATTATACCCTAATGTTAGGGGTATAAAATGAAATTATTGTTAAAGATCTCTTTACTGCTATTATTTTTTCTTTCCCTCCCTTTATATTCAGGTGATAATCTGACAATTTCTTCTATTATATCTGAAATAGAATCATATAGAAATAAAAGCATAACAATGACCTTAAAGCTGAAATATATTGACAGAATTTTTGAAAAGATTGTTTTTTATGATTCTGAGAATATCGATATTGAATTCGATATTTCCGGTAAAGAATTAAAAAAACGGCTCCACAAAGATCTGCTCAATGTTCATGAAGGGATGGTTTACAGGGTATCTTTTACTGTAACAGGTACAGGGCATTTAGGGGGCCTTGTCGGGGATATAGAGGGTTTTAAACCGGCATTTCTGGAGAAAATTCCATGAAACCCCTGAAACAAGAAAGCAGAATAGCTGGGCGGCTATCCTGCCTTCTCTTTTCTTTGCAGTGCCAGATTTCCGATATGATAAAAACGGGAGGGAATTATCATATCTCAACCTGTATTTCTCTATCGGCAGATCGGCTTAAAAACTTTAATTAATCTGGAAAAAAATGACAGGAACAGTTATAAGGGTTTTCGGCAGATATTACACAGTTAAATACAATAATGCTGAATATATGTCTGTATTAAGAGGAAGAATTAAGAAGGATAGCCAGTTTAAGCTCTTTTCCAATCCGGTTGCTGCGGGTGACCTTGTAAACTTCTCTATTGACAGGGATGGTCTTGGGGTTATTGAGTCGATCATTGACAGGAAAAATTATTTTTCCAGAAAGGATAAGCTCAAGGGGAAAGAGGACATTATTGCAGCTAATCTGGACCAGGTTATTTCTGTTCAATCCTTCATTAATCCTCATTTTAATCTCAGGTTTGTGGATCGAATTCTTGTAAGGGGGGTCAGCGCAGGGGTAAAGGTTGTTCTCTGCGTTAATAAGCTTGATCTTGCTGAAAAGGGTGAGACCGATTATATAAGGTCCTACTACAGGGATTCAGGTCTGGAAATACATTTTATGAGCGCCCTTTCAGGTGAGGGGATTGATGTTTTTAAAGAAACTATTTCCGGGAAAAGGTCTCTCCTTATCGGATACTCAGGTGTGGGTAAATCATCTCTCCTTAACAGGGTCTTCCCGGGGCTGAATATTAAAATTACAGAGGTTTCAGAAAGCACGGGCAAGGGGAAGCATACTACCACCAATGTGCAGATGGAGCAGATCGATGAAAATACGGAGCTTATTGATACACCCGGTGTGCGCGAATTCGGTATTATGCATGTTGAACCTCATATGCTGGGTGCATATTTTCAGGACTTTAAAAAGCCCTCTATGAAATGCAGGTTCAGCCCATGCAGCCATGACCATGAACCGGACTGCGAAGTGCGGAGACTTGTAGAGCTTGAAAAGATTCATCCTGACAGGTATATTTCATATCTTAATATTCTCTATTCTCTCAAAGAGAATCTGGAAAATATGTATTGACCCGGCTGCATTATGATTGATATTAAAAATCTTACTATTACTTTTGAAGAGAGAGCTGTTCTCAATGGTATTAACCTTAATGTAGGCGAGGGTGAAACCCTGGTGCTTGCAGGTAGAAACGGTTCAGGGAAGTCGGTGCTTCTTAAAATTGTGGCGGGCCTTATTCAGGGTTACGGCGGTTCTGTAAAGATTAAGAACAGTGATATCAGGGGCCGCTACAGCTCCGGAAGGGCCGCTGATCCTGACTCATTCAAGATAGCCTATGTTTTCCAGAAGGGGGGGCTTTTTGATTCAATGAGCGTTTTTGACAATACCGCTTTCGGATTACGAAGAATGGGGCTTGGAGAGGATGAAGTTTCCTCCAGGGTTTTTACGGTTCTGGAGCGGGTGGGGCTTAAGGGGAGCGAAAATAAACTCCCTTCGGAGATTTCAGGCGGCATGCAGAAGCGCGCCGGTCTTGCCAGGGCTATATGTATTGATCCTGATATTATTCTCTATGATGACCCTTCAGCAGGGCTCGATCCAATTCTTTCAGATTCCATATCTGATCTTATTGCAGATATTAAAAGTGAGAGCAGGACAACCGCCATTGCAGTAACCCATGATCTGGCAGTAGCAGAAAAAATTGCTGATAGAATAGTCCTTTTATATGAGGGGAAAATTGTATTTTCCGGCGCACCTGAGATTTTTTTTAAAAAGGACAATGAATATACCAGGCAGTTTATAGAAGGTGATCCGCAGGGCCCAATAGATATTTTCAGCCAGTAATAAATTAAGAGGAATAAAAAATATGATAGTTAAAAAAAATAAGTACGATGTTACAGGGATAGGCTCTGCACTCCTCGATTTTATGGTTACAGTTGATGACTCTTTTCTAAAGGAGATGGGACTGGAGAAGGGGGGGATGCATTTAATTGATGAAGCGCGGAGCAGGGAAATTTTTACTATAATATATGACCTGAAAATGGAAATAATACCGGGGGGGAGCAGTTCCAACGCGGTTGCAGGTCTTGCTGCTCTTGGCGGCAAAGGGGCTTTTGTAGGTAGAGTGGCTGATGATGATAACGGTGCAAGCTATATTGCCCAGACAATCGGTTCCGGTGTTGAATCTTTTATCACAAAGGGGAGCGGTATCACCGGTCATGCCATTACATTTATTACACCAGACCTGGAAAGGACTTTTGCCACTCACCTGGGCGCTGCTCTTGATCTTTCCCCGGATAATGTTGATGAGTCCCTTATAAGCAGCAGCTCACTCCTTCACCTGGAGGGCTACCTTTTTGAAGCTGAGAACCTGCGCCAGGTATGCTTTAAGGCTATGAATGCGGCAAAAAAGGCGGGTACACTAATATCTATTGATCTGGCAGATCCGGGGCTTATTGAAAGAGCCGGAGCAGTGCTTGAGGATGCTGTTGATAATTTTGCAGATATAGTTTTTGTTAATGAAAATGAGGCTTTGAAGTTTACAGGCTTTTCTGAAGAGGAAGCCCTTCATCGGCTTGCTGAGCGATGTTCTTTTGCTGTTGTTAAGCTGGGTGCACGGGGGAGTTTAATTAAAACAGCGGGTAATACAGTTAAAATACCATCATACAGAGTTGATGTTGTTAATACAAATGGCGCGGGGGATATGTATGCTGCAGGGATTCTTTACGGCCTTGCAAAGGGTTTTGATCCTGAAAAAGCGGGGCGGATAGGGAGTTATGCAGCTTCACTTGTGGTGGCATCACCCGGGGCAAGATATAAAGGGGCTGTTGATCTTTCCGGTATTATTTAAAAAAAACTTCCATGTCATTAACAGCTTTTTTGTAGGCTTCTTCAAAATTCAGGCCGGGTTTATATCCGGCCGCGTTTTTATGACCCCCGCCTCCGTTTCTTATGGCAATTTCAGCAACATTTATGTTCCCCTTGGTTCTCATGCTCACCTTAACAGGGCCGTCTGTGTCCTGCTTAATAAGGAGGCTTGCCACAACCCCCTTTACTGTAAATGGAAGATTAATAATCGATTCCCCTTCAGAAAAGGAGCCGTTTGTTTCTTCAACCATCTCGGGTGTCAGTTTCATCACTACCATTTTCCCATTGTGCATTATTTCCATAGTTGAAAGAATTTTTGTTCTAAGCTGAAAGCTTGAAAGGGAGTTGCTCTCATAGAGCTGTTCGTAAACTGTAAAGGGGCTCACCCCGTACTCAAGGAGATGTGATGCTATGCTGAAGGTTTCTGAGGTTGTTTTAGGGAATCTGAATGAGCCTGTATCAAAGACTATTGCTGCATATATTGCCTGTGCGGTTTTAAAATTCAGTTCCTTCCTGTAAAATTGAATGATACTGTAGATAATTTCCGCGGTTGATGATGCTTCTACTTTGATGAAATTTACATCAGCCTTATGCAGATCACCTTCGTGATGATCTATTATAAAAAAATCTTTTACCCTGGGGCGTAGAGTTTTATAAATTGATCCTATGTTTTCATAGTCATTTGTATCGAGTATAATATGAACAAAGTCTTCAATGTTTTCCGGCAGCCGGGATTCATCAATGAGTACTGTCAGTTCATCATCAATATCCATAAAGCTGCAAATATCGGGTACCGGGTCAGCGTTAAATATATATGCCTCTTTATTAAGCTGCTTTAAAAGATCAAGAAGGGCTATTTCTGAACCGAGTCCATCTGCATCAGGGCTCTCATGAGTTGAGATAATAAACCTGTCATACTTCGTGAGAAAATTATCCAGATTAGTGAAAGCACTGTTCATATCTACACCTCTTTGATCTTCTCCTTAAGCAGGGGGAATCCCATCTCTTCTCTTGTTAATACATATTTTTCTGCGCATTTTCTGGCAATGTTCCGTACCCTCGTTATATAGCCTACACGCTCAGTTACAGAGATAGCGCCGCGGGCATCGAGCATATTAAATACATGGGAACATTTCAGCACATAATCATATGCAGGGAGAACAACGTTGAATTTGTCATATGCAAGTATGGAAAGACACTCTTTTTCATAAAGGTCAAAGAGTTTAAAGTGCAGATCAGTGTCTGCTATGTTGAAATTGTAGTGTGAGAATTCAATTTCACCTCTATGGTGAACATCCCTGTAGCTGAACTGCTCATTCCACCTGATATCAAAGACATTGTCTATCCCCTGTATATACATGCATATACGTTCCAGACCGTAGGTGAGCTCTACTGAAACCGGGTCAAGATCTATGCTGCCGCACTGCTGAAAATATGTAAACTGTGTTACTTCCATGCCGTCAAGCCATACCTCCCAGCCAAGTCCGGCTGCTCCAAGGGTGGGGGATTCCCAGTCATCTTCAACAAACCTTACATCATGTTCTTTCAGGTTTATTCCTATATATTCCAGCGACTGCAGGTAAAGATCCTGTATATTTGCCGGGGATGGTTTCATTATCACCTGGTATTGATAATAATGCTGAAGCCTGTTGGGGTTGTCTCCATATCTGCCGTCTGTAGGCCTTCTTGATGGTTCAACATAGGCCACATTCCAGGGCTCCGGTCCCAGTACTTTTAAAAATGTTGCAGGGTTAAATGTACCGGCACCTACTTCCAGATCGTATCCCTGAATTATGACACAACCCTGTTTTGCCCAGTACTCATTAAGCTTTGCTATAATATCCTGAAAATACATCATTATTCCTCTTGGAAAAAAATTAAAACAGACTGATTGACTATTGAACAGAAATTCAAGTCAAGTCTTTTAGTATATTTTGAGCATTTACTTGTCATTCATGTTCGGTTCTGGAAAGATATTTCTTCCTGAGAGCTTCGTGGAAAGTCTCAAAATCTTTTTTCAGGTGGAGGCTGAAAAACTCAAGAACATTGTCATCTGCAATTTCAAAACGGGATTTTTTATTATCAATTTCCACAAAAAGATCAGCCAGGTAAACTGTATATATCAGTGTTTTCAGCTCATCAGGAGCGCGATGGGGCCTGTGGTGCAGTTCAATTGTTTTTGTCAGTGACTCATTAAAGTTCCACTTTTTGCAGATCATGGCACCAAGAGAGCTGTGGCTTATTCCCAGGGTTATCTCTTCAAGAAGGCTTGAATCTTCAAGGCCTTTGTAGCCTGAAATCTTTTTTAATTTATTAAATAGATCACCCTGAAGGGAAAGCATAACAATCCGCCCGATATCTGCAAGGAGCGCCGCAAGATATACCTGGTCTCCAAGCCGGGAATCTTTATGCTTCTTCTTCATTATCTGCTGCGCGTAAAATGCTCTTTTATATGAATCATTCCATATCTCTTCAAATTTTTTATACCTTGTTTCAACAACTTTCTGAACCCCGGTTGCCACAAGAAGTGTATTTATTCCCCGGATACCTATCACTTTTACAGCTTCATCAATTGTCTCAACACGGTTCATGGTCAAATAGCCGGCGGAGTTGGAGAGCTTGATAATTGAAGCAGTGAGCCCCGGATCGCGGGAAATGGCATTGCTTATATCTTTAATTGTGCTTTCCGTATTTCTGCACAAAAGTCGTATCTCCCGTATATTATCAGGGAGGGTGGGGATCTCAGCAATCTCTTTAAGTATCTCATCGGTAATTTTTGCGTGAGTTTCAGGTACACTGCTGTTATAGGGGATGCTCAGGTTTACAGAAGTAAGGTTGTCGCTTCTGTTTATTTTAAAGGAATCCCGGGGGAAGCCTGAATTTCTAAGGAGCATGAGTGCCATAATAAGTCCAAGTCCTGCACCTTCAGAATCATCAAGAACATCAGTAAAGGCTTCAGCGATATCCTGGTACTTATAGGCTTTATTAACCCTGGCCTTGATTTTGTTCAGTTCAGATTCCAGTATGGGGATATTGTTTCGTACTTCAATACGGATATTGTTTTCAGATGTGGCAAAGCTGACCCTTACAATATATTTTGAACCGTCCAGCGATTCAATCACTTTGCTGCCGGGAATTTCAAAAACATCTTCCTTAAAAGATTCCATCCCCTCTCTATACAGAGCGGGATTTTGAATATCAAGCCCTTTTGATTCAAAGTATAACCGTTTCAGATTTGCTTTTATTGCATTATTTATAAGTTCTTTTACTATTGAAAGAATAGTATCCTTGTGGAAAATAAGGTCATACTGCTCCAGGTATCTGTGTATTATCTTAATTACCTGAGCTTCAGTTTCCGGGTTGAACCTCTGGAATTGAATATAAAAATCGTCACCATGTATTATGGAGTGAAGGTAATCGGGAGGTTTAATGAAAAAATATTTAGTATCGATCTCTGCCAATTTTTTTCTCCTGACTTAACTGCTTAAATATAGTAGAAAATATGATAAAGTTATTTTTTTAGCAATCACTTTTCTTGCTCCTCTGTAGTTACAGGAGCGATCCCCTGTTAATTCTTAAAATAGAGCATATTTTAACTGCTCATGTATCAGATTGCCATAAAAGTCTGTTTCCTTTTTAATCTTATGATGGGGCTTCTTCATGATAATTATAAATAATAGAATTTCATCTTGACATGTTGAAAAGTTATAATTATTAATTACTTGACTGATGCCGGCCTGGTAATTCCGGTTATATATTGATCATCATAACTTATTCGGAGATTTTCAGATGAGGTATAAGGCCGATTTCCCAAATCTAAACACAAAAATCCCTGATGGTATTGCTCCCGGAGGGAGGCACTATAAAGTGATGGTTGTAGACAGCAGGGAGTTCAACAGAAAACAGATTGTGCAGATATTAGAATCTGAAGAATATGATATTGTTGCCACTGCTTCCAACGGCAAAGAGGCGCTGGCTCATTATGACAGGCTTAATGGGAAGCTCGATTTAATCACAACAGAGCTTGATATGACCGTACTGGACGGTTATGCCTTAACTTATGAGCTTAAAGAAAGGGGAAACACCTCTCCGGTAGTGTTTGTAAGTGAGGAAACTACAAAAGGGGTAATGCAGGATCTTATCCTTATGGGGGTTAAGGATTACATCCTGAAACCTGTAAACAGGCGGATCCTTCTTGAAAGGATTAAAAAAGTCATGACTAAGTATTCGTCATAATAGAGTTTTGTTTGTTGTTATTCCTGAGTTGTACTTGAAAAAGAGGTTTTTATGTCAAATGATTTAGAATCTGCAGCCAGTAATTTTTCCGAGCAATCCAAGAAGCTTCAGATTGCCATGTATTATACATATGATGATCAGGATAAATCCAAGAAGATGCTTGCAGGTTCCTATCTTGATTTATATGTTATCAAGGGGCGTTTTTCATCTTCAAGTGTATATGGCGCCTTTCTTCTTTTCATCAATTATGAGTATCTGAAAATAATGCATACATATACTATAGTCAGCCGTTCTTATGAAACCAGTGAAATTAAAACATCGAAGGACTGGCGTAATTTTGAAAGGGAGATGATAAGTATTGCAAATACCGGCGATTTTGATGAAGCATTTACCGGACAGCTTAAAGAGTTCCTCAATAAGGGACTTAATGTAAAAGAACTTACAACAATGGTGAGGCTTCTTGAACAGGATGATGCTATTGCTCTTAATCACGATTTTCAGAGATTTCTAATAGATGTTTCAGGGTATCAGAATATTGAGGTATCTATTGATTATGAAAAAATTTCTTCTCTTACAATGGAAATGCATTCTGTAACAAGTACCAAGGTTACACCTGAAGAGCTGGCAAAGGGGCATGTTAAAGCAAAGCCCCCTGAGGTTAAAATAGAAAAAATTGACGACCCCCTTGCAGGGAAAGATGTTAAGCTTATTCTTAACGGTACCCTCATCCTTTCACCTATAAAAGGGAAGGATATTGGCAGTCTTGTTGAGGGTGACAGAATTAAATTAAGTCTTGTTGATAATAATCCGAAAGCAGTTGAAGTTGCAAAAGCCTTTAATGCCTATGATGCTGAAAACAGCAGGTTTAAACCTATAACAGGGCGTATTATTTCCAGAAAACATGAGGGTGTTTATACATTTTTTGCCATAGTTGCCAAGGGTATTTTTGTTAAAATTGTTGAAGAAGAGGATAGTATTAAGGTTGCAATGGACCCTGCATTTTATGATAATGCTAAGGCTGATGATGACACAGCCGGATCAAAAAATAATATGGGTCTTATTGTTGCAGCACTAATATTCCTTATTCTTACAGGTGTGGTGATATATTATTTGTTGAAAAGCTGATTTTATTAAACCGGACGAATGGGGATACCTCTGGAGCTTAGTGTATCCTTTACCTCTTTTATGCTTATTTCCCTGAAGTGGAAGATTGAGGCTGCCAGTACAGCGTCTGCTTTTCCTGCTGTAAGTCCTTCGTATAAATGGTCAATAGTCCCTGCACCCCCCGATGCTATTACCGGTATTTCCAGAGCTTCAGAAACAAGCCTTGTCAGTTCTATGTCATAACCATCTTTTGTGCCGTCCTTATCCATACTGGTGAGAAGAATCTCTCCAGCGCCAAGTTTTTGAGTCTTTACTGCCCACTCAACAACATCAAGTTCCGTGGGGGTTCTTCCTCCGTTCAGGTACACAGTCCATCCGCCCCTGTCATTTTTTTTCGCGTCTATTGCAACAAGAATGCACTGGGAACCGAATTTCTCTGCTGATGCTGTAATTATTTCAGGATTAAGCACTGCGGCAGTATTGATAGAAACCTTGTCTGCTCCATTTTCCAGAATGTGGCGCACATCCTCAACTGATCTTATGCCGCCCCCTACTGTAAATGGGATGTGTACAGTTTCGGCCACCTTTTTTACCATATCGAGAATTATATTTCTTCTATCCGATGATGCGGTTATATCAAGAAAACAGAGTTCATCTGCACCTTCTGAATCGTAGAACCTGCCGTTTTCAACAGGGTCTCCGGCGTCAACAAGATTAAGAAAATTAACACCTTTAACAACACGGCCATCCTTAACATCCAGGCATGGGATAATTCTTTTGGCAAGCATAGGATACTCTCCCTGTTAATAGCGGGTTAAACCCGCATATAGATTTATTTACAGCTCATTCCAGATTTTCGGGATACAAAGGGAGTACTTTTTTGCTTTTCCCCCTGTCCCCCAAAGGGGGCACGAGTTAACTATTATCACTCTGAAAATATAATTGTTACCACTCCGATAACTATACCCTGTATACTATTCCGCAAATCTTTTACAAGCTCAACAATATAAAGGATCTTTTAATACTTTGATTTATCAACTTGCTTAAGTTTTTATTTTACGTGCCCCCTTCAGGGCGCCCGAGCGAAGCGACAAAGTACTCCCGGGGTAGACAGGGGGCTGGCTCCGGAATATGTGGAAACAAATCATATTATTACTGTTCCCAAAAATCTGGAGTGAGCCTGATTTATTGTAATAATAAAAAATGTCCTATACCCTATGTCAAGATATTGTTTCACAAAAGCCGTAATTATTTTGATAAATGTTATTTACAAAATAACTGCATGATAGCTTTAATCATAGATTCAGAAGCAACTGAAATTTGGAGAAACATGATATTATGAGTGAGCAGATAGACAGCTATACAGGCTATTATAAGTCATTTACTGATAAATATTCCCAGCTTATTGATACATTTATAAGCGATTTTTATAAAGAGAAGATTGAATATGCTGAATCAGATTACATGAAGGATATGTACGGCATAATTCTTGAATATTGCCTTCGAGATGGGAAACGGATAAGGCCGGTTCTTATGTTGAACTCCTATCTTGGTTACAGGAAAGGGTTTAAAAAAATAAAGGAGATTATTAAATTCGGTGCCGCAGTTGAGCTTATGCATTCATTTCTTTTAATACAGGATGATATTATAGATAAATCATTAACAAGGAGAGGGGGCGGGGCTATGCATATCCTGCTCCAGGAGAAATATTCACATATTACAGGTATCAGTTCAATCGGTTCCGATTTAGCCATAGTTCTTGCGGATGTGGTTTTTGTTAATGCAATAGAAATAATAAACAGAGCTGATGCAAGGGCAGGTGATAAAAGCAGATTCCTTGATATCTTTTCTAAAACCTATGAGAAAACAGCATGGGGACAGATCCTGGATTCATTAAGCTCCAAGCCGAAAGATGCGGATATCAATAGTGATACCCCTCTGCGCATAAGCCTTATGAAAACAGCTTTTTACACAGTAGCATACCCTATTATAATGGGGTATGTGCTTGCCGGAGAGAAAAAGAAGAGTGAGATGATGAGTATTGAAGAGTTTTCTCTCCCTCTCGGTATTGCATTCCAGATAAGGGATGATGTGCTGGGTGTTTTCGGAGTGGAAATGGAGACCGGTAAATCTGTAGATTCAGATATTGAGGAGGGGAAGTTTACTCTTCTTGTGCAGAGTACTCTGCAGAGACTCCCCGTACCTGAACAGGAGGAGTTTCTGAAAATTCTCCTCTCAGAAAAAAAGTCGGGTAAACAGGTTTCTTTTATCAGGAATAGTATTCTCCATAGCGGCGCTGCTGATGATACTCTGGCACGTCATTTGGAGTTAATAGCAGAGGCTGAAGCAAAGCTTGAAAAGCTAAGGCTGAATGAGAGTGCAAAAAATGTTCTCCGGGGTGTTGTTGATGTAATATCACATATCCCTGCGGATATAAGCAGTTTCAGATAGTTTTTAATCTTAATTCTTTACCAGGTATTTTAGTGTAGAATAAAAGATTAATTCTCCGGGGTTGTCTAAAAAGCTGGATTTATTTGTATTTGTCATTCCGGTTTCACCCCAAGAGTGCTTCCTCACTGCGTTCAGGGCGTGCAACTTCAATTATTGCAAATACCGGAATCTTCTGATTGAATCAGTTGTATGAGATACCGGCATTTCGCTTCGCTACAGCCGGTATGACAAAAAAATACTTTCTGGTCAGCCCCAGAAGAGAAAATTTTCTGTTATAAAAAGTTTCAGAAATGATCACTGGATAATTTTTATTATCTGCATAAGTCTCGATTTTTCTATTTCAGATTTTTCTTTAAGCTCTATGATCAGCGGATCATGCTCCGGTCCCTTATGGAATTGGCCGTAATCATTTATTATGCCGATCCCCCTTGTGTAGTCACGCTTTCTTGATTCAATCACTTCATTATTGAGTCTGCTGATAAAATAAATATAATTTTTAAGGTTTTCCTTAAGGGGGACATCTTTCAGTTTTATCTGTTCAAGAACTGACACTGCATGTATCCAGCAGGGGTTTTGAGGATCGTTCCGGAAAAGAACTTCCGGTTCAGGGGCGACATTATCCCCCAGCATTTTGGCTGCTCTCTCCGCCAGGTGCTTAAGGGCATAGAAGGCAATATGGAAATTATAGGCTTCAATTCCCGTTATTCTGCTCTTTTCGGTAATAAAATTTTTCCCTGTTCCGCTTATATCATCCGGTGTATATACATCTTTTTTTATATTGATCTTTTCCAGGCGCTTTACCGCATCTATCATCATATCAATATTTTCAGGCCTGAATATTTCCAGGTCGATTCTATTCTGCCCCGGTCTGCTTCTTTTAATAAACTTCGATTCATTTCTTATAATTGCATAAATATTTCTGTATAACCCCCAGGCAGGGGAAAGTTCATTTAAATAGAGGGGGATCCCGTCATAGTGAGCAGAGGGCTGATTTATTAGAGAAAAGGGAAACTCCAGTGACTGGGGCATTGCAGTTACACCGGTGCTTATAATTGTATAGGGTGATTTTCGGTAATCTGCAGGGAACTTGATGTTTGTACCAAGTCCGAAAAACATCCCCTCACCTGGAAATATTTCCTGATCCGGCTGCCGTGATGTATGATTGGAACCCACATTAGCGCCGTATCCTATATTCCCTCTCCCTCCGGGCCAGATCGCTGCTATAAGGAGGGAGTGGTGATGCGCTGCTGTAAAGGGCCCGGTAAATGATGATGTGATTTCTGCTTCTCCGATTGATGAACCCGGGCCGGTGATGCTGCTGATTATTATGCATTTTTTTTCACATTCCGAGTTTTCCATTATTACAGAATTGTGAATCAAAGCCATTGATGAAATCGTGCACCCCTGCTGTATGGCGGAATTTTTTATCTCTACACCATATCCTATAAATGCCGGGTTTTCATCATCGCTAAGAATAACCGACTTATCTATAATCCCTGCGCCTGAGATCACTGTGCCTGCACTTATAATTGAATCGGAAATGGAAAGTGTATTTTTTATAATGCAATTTTTACCTATTAATCCGCAAATAAGTGTGGAATCATCTTTGTATGCATTGATAAATTTTTCATAGGTTTCTCTATCATATTGCGGGCTTAGCAGTTCATTGAGAATATTAAGATTAATTTCACAAAAAACGGTGATTCCTCTCTCCCCGGTTTCCGGGCCTATACTTACAGAGAAAGAGGCTGCTTCATTAACCTGTGAAGCTGCGCTTATTTTTTTAACATGGAAAAGAACAGTGCCGGGTGATATTATATAGTTGGATACTATTCCGCATGATTCAAGAAGGGACTCAGAGCCGATTTCAGAATTAGAAATAATACTGCTGTATATCCCTGTAGATAAAAGAATATTATCTCCGCAGTCAATTTCTCTTCCGCTGAATCTCCCCAGGACACAATCTCCGTAAAACCGGTTGTTCATTATGAATTGAGCAGAAAAATCTTTATGGACCAGTATTCTGCTCCAGTCGCTGCAGAAGTTATTCTGTTTTACTAATGCTTTTGTTTCATCTTTGGATAAGGGCCTTACCTGCTGTACTGTTTTATTCCGGCCTGAAGCAAGCCTGATTTCCTCAAGGGTTTTCAGGAAGCGGGAGTTTTCAAGCACCAGTGAGAGATGATGTCTGAGGATGTTGTTCTCCATTTTCTTCTCCCGGAATTAAATATTTTAATCTGACTATTAATTTAAATCAATGTTTACTGATGCCACTATAGCCAGGATCAGTTTTAATTATCCCCGACCTCTTCGGCTGCTGGGGTAATATAGCATTTTATTCTAAATAAAATTTAAGGAATTCATACTGTATCAGCATAGACTTTTAATATGGGAAAGTAAAGAATAATTTAAGTAATGAAGATTAACTTTTCTGTAACTATTTATAAACTGGTGGTGAAATTGCTCTCCGCCCCGCCTGTGGCGCAGCGGAGATAAAATAACACCTGTTTTTGAACAGTTACACTTTTCTGCAATCCTCACTGATGACTTGTAAAAGATTCTTTTTTAAAGGTATAATATTTTTTATAAATTTTCACTGAGATAAGAGCAGTAATAGGAATTGAAACAAAAAGACCGATGCTTCCGATTGCAGATTTTACTATTTCTCCCAGAATAAGATTATAATTAAGGATCATACCGACGCTCATTTCAGGCTGAATCCGTATAGAAATAAAAAGAATCAGCGCCAGCGAGCTCCCTACATAGGCAAGTATAAGTGTGTTAACCATGGAACCGAGTATGTCTGTTCCTATGTTGAGCACTGACTTGTATGCAGTTTTTTCATCTATTTCCGGATTTGCGCTGAATATTTCTGCTGTGGATGATGCTATGGAAATACATACATCCATAATAGCGCCAAGTGCAGCTATTATCATACCGGAAAGGACAAGTCCTTTCATATCTATTCTGATGTTTGAGGCGTAATAAACAGTAAGCATTTCATTTGTAATAATACCGGCCAGGTGCATTATCGAACCGAAAGTATACGCAAGTATTGAAGAGAAAATTATTCCGCATATTGCACCCAGTATAGCTGCAAGTGTTTTCAGTTTAAAGCCGGCAATAATGGGTAAAGTTATAATAATTGATATAATTGAAATCAGAATGGCTATGGGGAGAGAAGGGTAGCCCTTAAGTGTAGCCGGGATAAAAACAAGAAAGAGGAGTGCTATTGTGACCAGAAGTGCCAACAGGGAGGCAAGTCCTTTAAGCTTTCCCACAATTATTACTATAACAACCATTAGCGCAAGAAGAACAATAAGGCTTTTTGTGTTGTCCATGTCGTAAATCGATATATATTCAGTGCTCCCTTCAATACCCAGGCTGGAAATCCCGATAAAGACCCGGTCCCCTTTCCGGTACTGCATCTCTTCAGGGAGTTCATTCTCCCCGCTGAAGACCGCCTTTTTTGTTTCCCCTTTAAATTCACCATCCAGAATTTTTAAAAATATCCATGATTCTACTAATGGAATACCCTGTGGATTTGCGATCTCCTGCAGCTGGATATCAGTTATTTCAGCCTTAGCATAAACCATGGAATCGTGGTAGGTTCCCTGCTGAGAAAAGATGGGGATGGAAATCAATAGTATAAAGAGTAATATTAGAGGTAATTTTTTCAAAGTCTCTCCTCGGGGGATTACAGGTCAGGCTGTTTCCCTGGTACGGCGTAGTTTATCTTCAACTATGGAAATGAAAAGTTCATGTATTCTGCTGTCATTAGTAAGCTCAGGGTGAAAACTTGAGGCCATGATATTTCCCTGGCGGACCAATACCGGGGTGTTTTCAAATTCAGCCAGTACTTCAATTGCTGGTGACACAGTTTCAATCCTCGGGGCTCGAATGAATACACCGTTAAAAGGGGGGCCTGGAATCCGTTTAACGGTGAACTCAGCCTCAAAACTTTCTTTTTGCCTTCCGTAAGCATTTCTTTGAACTTCAATATCCATTACAGCCAGATGGGGCTGCTCTGACCCTGAAATTTTTTTAGCAAGGAGAATCATGCCAGCGCAGGTTCCGAATAGGGGCATCCCCTTTTCTATTTGTTCAAGGAGGGTCAGAGCCATGCTGCCGGATTCAAGGAGTTTTCCCATTGTGGTGCTTTCACCGCCAGGTATAATCATTGCGTCAACTGATAATATGTCACTGGCGGTTCTTACTTCCAGGGTATTGCAGCCCAGGGAGTTAAGCATTTCTATATGTTTAGAAAAGGCGCCCTGAAGTGCCAGGACACCTGTTGTTATTCTATCAGGCATTAGTATTTTACCAGCCCCTTCCAGCCAGTTTGTCAGCTTCCAGAAGTTCTGTCATTCCTATACCTGTCATTGCCTCACCCAGATCTTTTGAGATTTCAGCCAGTTTTGCCGGATCATTGTAATATGTAACTGACTGTACAATCGCTTTTGCCCTTTTTGACGGATTGCCCGATTTGAATATACCTGAACCGACAAAAACAGCTTCAGCTCCAAGGTGCATCATCAGTGCCGCGTCAGCCGGAGTTGCAATTCCACCTGCTGAAAAGTTTGGTACAGGGAGTTTACCTGTTCCTGCTACTTCAACAATCAGTTCATAGGGGGCGCCGAACTCTTTTGCAACTGTCATCAGCTCCTCTTCAGGGAGGTTCTGTATTCTTCTTATATCATCCATAAGTGTTCTCATGTGTCTTACTGCTTCAATAATATCCCCGGTTCCAGCTTCCCCTTTAGTCCGGATCATTGCTGCGCCTTCACCAATTCTCCTCAGGGCTTCTCCAAGATCTCTGCAGCCGCAGACAAATGGAACCTTAAACCTGTTTTTTAATACATGGAATCTGTCGTCAGCAGGGGTTAAAACTTCACTTTCATCTATAAAATCAACACCAAGTGCTTCAAGTATAGAAGCTTCAACAAAGTGACCGATTCTGCATTTTGCCATTACCGGTATAGAAACTGTTTCCTGTATCCTGATAATAACCTCAGGAGGGGACATGCGCGCAACCCCCCCTGAAACACGTATATCAGCTGGTACTCTTTCAAGTGCCATTACTGCCGAGGCTCCTGCATCTTCAGCAATTTTAGCATGCTCAGGTGTAACAACATCCATTATCACACCACCCTTGAGCATTTCAGCAAGTCCCACCTTTGTCTTCCATGTTGATTCCTGTCTATTTGACCATAAATTATTGTTCATATTCTTCCCTTTTGCCTTTGATTTCGTTATGTTTCAGTATTTATTCTTTATAGTGTAATAATGCTGTTTGAAATATCTTCGCCATATGCGGATATTAGAGCATTTTAACCGGAATATAGTTAAGGAATTAATACTGGAATTTTATTTTTTCTCATTTAAGTTATTAAGAAATATAATAAGAAACATTTATATCAATTCTCAATATTATAATGTGCATGTTAAATTGAAGCGGTATATTTTCAATTTTTTTTTAATAGTTTCAAATTTTTGTTCGGTTATGTGAAAGGGAGAAAGGGGTCAGAGCAGGGGGAGGAAAGTGAAAGGGTCAGAGCACATAAACGAAAACTTAAACCGTAAACCCTAATATAGGTACCGGGGAGACAATTGATCCGGTTATAATATATAACAGTATTTCAGCCGGGGACTGGAAGAAATTGTAGATCAGCAGAATAAATGATAGGTTATCTGAAAAATCCCGGGAAGGGACTGATCTTCAGGATTAATGGTTATATTTCTGAACTGTAATTGATTTGGCTTTATCCTTTTTGAATTCTGCCGGGAAGTTTCTGGTAGTTTTTTTCTGAAATTGATTTTATATAAGGGCTCTGACCCCGGAATCTCCCTTATATCCACAAAACAAGCCTCTTCCGGTATGCATCCTCATAAAAGAGAAATTTTTCTGCACATTCTATAAAATTCCCCCCTAACTTCAAAAAATATTCATGTAAGGTAAATCGAAGCGGAGAAACGAAATTCTCATTAAGATAGCAGTTTATAAATCCGATCTCATTTTCTCGTGGATCACGGGAGAGCCCCTTGCGAACAGGGTTATATCCGATATACCATAGCAGCCACAAGAGATATTCTTCAGGATTGTCAGATTCTTCAATAATTGTAGAACCAAACCTTTCATTCCAGAATGGCCCTGTTTCACCTGTGCCCCGGTTATATTTTTCCGCCATTCGTGCTTTAATAAACTGCATTATAAGAGAAATGGTTTTTCTATTCTCTAAGGTTTTTATAAGAATATGAATATGATTGGCAACAGTTTCTGCAGCAATGAGCTCAAAATTGTATTTTTCCTGGCACAACTCTATTGATTCAATGAAATATTTTTTCCCGTATTTGCTTCTAAGCAGGTCCCGTTTGCCGCGGCATCGTGTAAAACAATGGTAGGTTACACCCTGGGCGATAGTTCTTAAAGGTCTTGGCATTTTTTCCTCCCGGATAATATCAGAATTTGTTAAGTGCTTAATATTAATACGTTTTCAGAGGGATTTTTTTTGAAAAAAATTCGGGGTCAGAGCCTTTTTTTTATTTTTCTGTGGGAGGTGATGGGACAGGGTCAGAGCCCATATTGGGGTCAGAGCCTCACAACACCAAAAAGTCTCATTTTTATCTTTAAATGTATGTTCAGGAATTATTACTTAAATTTTTATTAACTTTTTCTGATTATGTCGATAATCAAAAGAGAAACCGGAGGAGAGGCATGCTTAAAAAAATAATTATATCTATATTTATACTGTTAATTTTACCGGCAATCTTTGGTGTAATCAGTGCAAGAGAGAGCTATGAGGATTATCTTGAAAGGTACAACAGAAGTAACAAAGAGAATATCCGTGTTACGAGAGATAAGCCTCTTTCGGAGATAAGGCCTGGCGAGAGAGACACATTTCTTGAAGAGCTTAGAGGAGCTGTACGGGAGGAGATTGACCAGAGTATTGTTAAAGAAAGTAGAGATAGCAGTCATAAAGTAAACAATAATAAGTTTGTTGAAGATGTGAGAAGAATTGTTAAAGAAGAGATTGAGGATGCAATTAAAATAAAGCAGAGTAAGTATCTTAAAAAGGGGACTTTTGAGATCGGCGGGTTTCTCTCCTACCAGGCAAGGGGCGTAGATTCAAATGAGGAGGATAATAATAATATCCTTAGAGTTTATCCGCAGCTTGCCTATTTTCTCTCCAGTAATATAGCATTTGCTGTAAAGGGTGAGGCTGAGTTCAATCTTACTAATGATACCCAGGCTTATCATGCAGGGGCAGGGCCTCAGTTTGTTTTCGGGATTACCAGAAATGATGATATATGCTTTTATGCGGATATGATGGCAGGGGTAAGCCGTAATACTCAGGTGTCTGATGAGTACGGATACCGCTATTCAAACGGCATAGGGCTTAAATTTATCAGCGCCAGCGGTGTTATCTTTAATATAGGTGTTCAGCTTGTTTTTGATAATCTCGGCGAGAATGCAACAGGTTTCCAGAATATTATAGTACCCACAATAGGTATTACTGCCTGGTTTTAGGGGGATTTTTTGTCCGCAACGGTTAAAAGTGAGGAAGCAGCTGAAATAAAGAGATGCGCGGAGGGACTTTTTTCCCGCTATGGCGGGGATTCGGACCCGATAATCGCCGGATTATTTATGCGTCGTATTATATCTTCCGGGGAGGAAAATCTTGGTGAAGTCATTTCGCAATACTGCTCTGACCCCTGCCATGATAATGAAGAGTTGAGACAGATCTTTTATCAGGAAATTTTGAGCCTTGTATCATCTGCAGTTATACCCACTATTAACAGGTTTATTGATGATTGTGATTTTAATTTTTTTGATGCTGTTTCAGATTCCGGTTCTATATCAGTGGAGTTTATAAGAGAGCGGATCTACTTTATTTTTAAAGAAACACTCGATTCCGGGGCCGGTGAAATAATTTTGAACAGCTCTTTCAATATTCTCAGGTACAGGATTATTGATAAATATTTAGATGAAATATTTGCCATGGAAAGCGAGCTATACAGAGAAATCATAAAGGAAGTGCCTAAATCCTTCAGTTTGAAAGACTGTAAAAATTTTATTAAAACTATTTTTGTGGTTAGACCCTCCCTCTATCCGGAGATAAACTGGAAAAGCACTAAACACATAAGTGATGAAGAGAGGCGGGTGATTGCTAAAAGATATGAGAGCAGATTCCGGCCTATCCCCTGTAGAATAATTGATGAAGCTGTAAAATCATTTAATCCCATGAATGTCACCAGCGGTTCTAATGCGGTTGCCGGGCTGGTTTATATTTTTGATCTATTCTGCAGAGTTTCACCCTGGCAGGGTGTGCCTGAACCTGGAGCAGAGCCCCCTCATAAAAGCTGGTTCTCCCTTGCTTTAATTAACTCTGAATATTTCGGTTTTAACACTGGTATACTCGAAGAACTATATTGTATTGCAGGAGAAAGAAACTGGTGAAAGGATTATTCAACAGAAAACCTTTATCGGTTCTTATCTTTACCGGAGTTGTCATTTCTCTTATACAGTCACCAGCTGCTGAAGCAGGGAGAATTTTTGGCGCAGGATATGTGTTTATTCTTACTTCAGCACTAACCGGGATAATTGTTGATATTTTTTTCACAGCGGAATTTATTGCAAAGGGGATAAAAAGCGGTGATGAAGATGGTTTCTACAGGTATTTTTTTAAACGTGACGGGTGGATCGATTTCTTAAATTCTGTTGTAATGCTTATTTTTGTATCAGTTCCCCTCATAGTAATCACTTTTTCTCAGTGGAGCGACGGGGGTATGCTTCATTTCTTTTTAATACTATATGGAATCTCCCCGGCACTGCGGATATTAAGAATCCTGAAACTATCCTCTATACTTGGTGGTGAGACATCTGGAATGGCTTCGCGACATACTGCTTATATTGCTAACTCAGCAGTGATTGTTCTTTTTGTTGTGGCCTTTCTGACTCAGCTACCCGGTTATGGAAACAGCACGGGGATTCTTTCGATATATTTCTGCGCAGTAATAATAGTCATACTTTTCCGTATAATATACCGCAGGCATTTTGAAGGGACAGTATCTGATGTTATAACGGTTATTGATCGTGGTTTGAGGAGGCGGAATTACAATCTCCAGGCAAGGATTAATGATAAGTATGCGGATGATGAGATTTATAAACTTGCATCATATTATAACTCGGTTTTTCTTCCGGCCAAGATGAAGCAGATCCTTGATGATAAGCGTGTCAGGGGTAATGTTTCGTCAAAACAAAGCAGCAGCAGTGAATAGCAACATGGATTCGTTTTTTAATATTTTACATCAATGATCTTAAGAGAAGTGTATTCATGGCTGTTCTGATTGTCACTCTCCTTGAAAATCAGTATTATTTCTGTTCGGAAGTCTTTTTTTATAATAAAGTAATACTCTCCGCTCAGTTTTCTGACAAGATCTATCCCTCTGCCCGATTCTGAAATAAGATCGGAAATATCTTCACCTGTTTCAAATGATTTTTCAAGAAGCATGTTCTGCTTAATAACATCATTGATGCTTTCAAGAATCCTCTCTTTTGTAAGCTTCCCATTATAGTCTGTTATAGATATTGCATAGGTATCATCAGCCCTGCAGAAAAAGAGATCCACAAATGAATTATCAGGAAGAGTAACAGGTATTCTATTAAGCTTTTCTGCAGTAAATCCATGTGAGTGATAGATCGCGTTTATTGCCATCTCATTAAGAAGCAGTGTAAGAGTCGATTTGCGATTTATAGAGAAACCCCACACTGAGACCTGGTCAATTATCATTGCCACAGCTTTTTTTATCTGATCTGAACTTTTAATCCGGATTTTTTTTATGTCTGTCACATTGTCCAGGTAGTTTCTAAGTCCGAAAATTGCTGTACCTGTAATAAGCTTTACTGAGAGAGTGATAAGCTCCGATTCGTTAACCGGCTTATGGAGTACATTCCCGATACCCTGGCTGAAAACCCTGCTGAAGAATGTATCTATATTTTTATCTGTAACCATAATTGTGGGCATGCCGGGGTAGTTTTCACTGATATAATCGTATAATTCAAAGGCATTATCACCGGGGAGTTCAACTTCAGAGACCACAAGGTCAAATTCGTAAGCCTTTAATTTTGAGATTGCATCAAATGCTGAATCGCAGAAAGTAACCTCAAAACCGTATGAGGAGTATATATTCCCCAGGGTTTTTTTATATTCAGAAATATCTGCAATAAGAACCTTTTTTTTCATTGAAATCCTCAGAGAAGTAATATAATATAAATATTAGAATATTACTTTTTATGTCAAATTAATATTTTAAAGCAGCAGAGAGTATTTAAATTTAAGCATTCCACTGAATTAAAATTTTTTGATTGATTGTTTTAACCATATGATGTAATTTTAATATTAAATAGATTCTGACGATAATTGAAGTAATATTTATTTTTTTTAAATCCGGAGGACGAATGAAGAGAATAATAGTATTTATATTTATGATTTTTATGGCAGGGCAGTTCTTTACTACAGCACAGGATAACAGGCTGATTTCCGAAAGGCTTGATAATCAGGGGAAATCCTATGATAAGCAGATTCTTGAACTGAATACGGCAATACAGAAAAAAGTTGCGGAATCAGGGATTCTCACAAATAATAATATAAGTGCACTCCCATACCAGACACAGTTCAGGCTGGGGCCTGACAAAGAGAAACCGCAGTATTTTGAAGTAATCAGACATTCATTTATCCGGAGCGCTCAGTTCGGCAGAGATTATGTCGGAATAGAAGAGAAGACCCTTCGTGTCTATACTGACGGCAACACAATCAGCAAAGTCGAAACAATAGTATTAACAAAAAATTATAACAGCCAGGAAGTTGAAACTGTAACAGTTATTGATCCTTCGCCATTAACAGAAAGTACTGATGATATGGTTTTTACTCATGTAGCTAACAAGCGTACTCTGGTTGATCAGAAAAAGATGAGTGATATTAAGAATACACTTGCGCAGCCCCACAGGAATGAGATAAAAATACAGTTCATTATTCCGAATTTAAGTACATTACTTAACTCAATAATATTTATAAGTGAATCCACTCAGAAGAGTTTGGGCGATTCTGACCAGGAAATGCTTGAATTTCTTCAAAGATCAACTCTTTACTAGAAATTTTACCTGAATTATCACTGCAAAGAGGTATTTTATTTTACAATAAAGTACCTCTTTTTTATTCTTGGATCAGTTTACCCGCAACTTCTGCTTCATGGAGGATACCTTGAAAAATCCTATTCTTGTACCTGAACTCCGGGATCTTCTGCATAGAAAAAAAGTCGGCATATTAAAATCTTTTCTTGAAGATGGTCACCCTAAGGAAACAGCGGAATACCTCGCACTTCTTAACCCGGATGAAATCTGGCGTATAATAAATCTTGTGAATAAAGAGCTGAGGGTTGAGATTTTCAGTTATCTTGATATGGATGTCCAGGTTGAGATGGTTTCCGGTACAAGGAAAAAAAATATTACTGAACTCCTTATGGGGATGGGGCACGATGACAGAGCGGACCTTTTTCAGCACCTTGAAAAGGATCTGGTTGACAGGCTTCTGGTGCTTCTCCCCCTTTCTGAACGGTCGGATATTGTAAAGCTTACTTCATATAAAGAGCATACAGCCGGCGCAATAATGACCACCGACTTTGCCACACTTAATGAGAATGACATTGTGGAAAAGGCTATTGCTAAAATAAGGCGGGAGGCTCCTTCAAAAGAGACAATCTACTATATATATGTAATAAATGATGAGGGCAAACTCATAGGTTTTGTTTCCCTGAGAAAACTGATTATATCCCGGCCGAAAAAGAAAGTCCGGGACATAATGAAGAGGGATGTTAAATTTGCTTATATTTCAAATGACAGGGAGATCGCTGCAAGAATAATTGAAGAGTACGACCTTCTGGCCCTCCCTATAGTTGATGAGCATGAGAAGCTTGCCGGTATTGTCACCTATGATGATGCCATGGATATTCTTAAAGAGGAGCAGACCGAAGACCTTGAAAAACTGATGGCTATCAGCGGCGGGGTGGAGAATAAGACATATCTTGATGTTTCTTTTTTTACTCATTTCAAGAAAAGGGCTTTCTGGGTTATTGCACTGGGTATAGTTGGGATACTTACAGCCTTTATTATAGAATTTTTCAGCGGTGCAATAGAAGCCCTTATTGTACTTACTTTTTATATGCCGCTCCTTAATGCTGCAGGTGGGAACACCGGTTCCCAGTCTGCAACCGTGGTTTTGCGGGCACTGACCCTTAATGAATTAAATTTCAAAGATATTTTTAAGGTTATAAAAAAAGAATTTTACGTGAGCTTATTTCTCTCTCTCTGCCTTGGTGCAATTGTATTTTCCAGGGTAATGCTCCTCACAAATCCATCATCAATACCTGAAGAATTCACTTTGATAAGCATTGCCATGGTTATTTCTTTTTCCCTTGCCCTACAGGTACTCTGGGCAACAATATTCGGCGGTGTAATACCGATTATTGCCACCAGGTTTAAACTGGATCCGGCAGTGGTTTCCAGCCCTCTTCTTGCCACATTTGTGGATATGGGCGGTGTAATTATTTATTTTTCTGTGGCAAAGCTTGTTCTGGGAATTTAGCAGGGGGAATTTTTTACACCTTTGCGATTATAACAGCCCTTAAAGGAGACTGGTATCCTTCAATTGTTCTGCTTCTGTCATCCGGATCAAGAAAATCTTTTAATGATTCGGTTTTTACCCACTCTGTTTCCCTCTGTTCCGCTTCAGTTGTTACTGATATGTCAATACAGAGAGTTTCACGGAAACCCGCTTTTTTAAGCCATGATTCAAGTACAGGGAGTGTGGGTATAAAATAAACATTCTGCATTTTAGCATATCTCCCTGTTGGATAGAGGCAGGTGTGACTATCCCCTTCCAGAATCAATGTTTCAAGTACAAGCTCCCCGTCTGCTGCCATTATGAGGCGTAGACTTTTTAGAAATTCTACAGGTGAAATTCTGTGATAAAGGATACCCATGCAGAAGATAGTGTTGAATTTTTTACCCGGTATATACATCTCTTCAAAGCGGATAGGGAGGGTGTGGAGATTGTCCAGGCCTGCAATAGAGCGTAGCAGATTAAACTGGTAATAAAATACAGCATAAGGTTCTATCCCCATTACAAAAGCTGGTTCATGCTCAAGCATACGGAACATATAGTATCCGCTGCTTGACCCTATGTCCAGAATATGTCTTCTTTTAAGGGGGGAGATTGAATTTTTTATTCTGTCCCACTTCAGGTTTGATTTCCATTCAGTATCAATAAATATTCCGAATACTTCAAACGGGCCCTTTCTCCATGGCCATAACTCCACGAGGCCATTTCTTAAAGTATCTTTATCAGCAGCGGAAATTTCATCAGCAGACCCGATTTTTACAGTGTCATCTGTAAAATCTGTTGTTAATGCTTTGAATTGCGACAGCTTTTGTATAATTCCTGAAAGCCTTCTCCCCTTGGAATCGCTCACTGACAGCTCATATTCTCTCTTTTTCAGGAGGCTTGAATAATATTCTATCTCTGCATCTTTGAAATAGAAAGAGGGTGCTTTTTTAAGGAATTCTTCCATATTACTTCACAGAGAGAAAAGCGGCAAAGTGAAACCACTTAAACCATAATTCTATTTTTGTAAATCCTGCATTCCTGAGCCTTTCACTGTGACACTCCACAGTTTCAGGGATAAGCACATTTTCCAGCGCTTCCCTTTTCCGGTTGATCTCCATCATTGAGTACCCATTCTGCTCTTTAAATCTGTAATAAATTTTCTGCTGAAGCGCGGCAAGTTCATCATCGATATTTACAGTCTTTTCTGTTAAAAGAAAAATTCCGCCGGGAATAAGTGATTCATAGATATTTTTGATTATGGTTTCTCTGTCATGGGGAGGTATAAACTGCAGGGTAAGATTTGCCACAATGACAGATGATTCCCTGAAACTTATATCTCTGATGTCGGAAATTACAGGTTCAATACGCCCCTCTGCACCGAATCCTTCGACTCTTTTTCTGAAAAGGTCTATCATCGGTTTGGAATTGTCCACTGCAACCAGACTGAAATCCCGATCCTTCATGCCGGTAATCAGCGCAGAGGCGTAATTACCGTTGGAGCAGCCAAGATCGTAAATAGCTGTTCCCTCTTTATAGAATTTTGAGGTGAGGAGGGCCTGGATTTTTATTATTTCATTATAAAAAGGGACAGATCTTTGAATCATATCGTCAAAAACAGTGGCTACTGTATCATTGAATTCAAAGGGTGTCTGTTCAGGGTAATTTAAAAAAATATCATCTTTCTTCATTGTTTTAATCTCTATATTTTGATCTGTTATGGTCAGCTGTTTATTCTTAACTTTTTTTAAAAAAAACTGTTACTGTATCAGGAGCTGTCTCAAAAGTAATTTTTTGTCATACCGGCTACAGCGAAGCGAAATGCCGGTATCTCTTAGGTTTGATTCAATCATGAGATTCCGGTATTTGCATAAACTGAAATTGCAAAATCGGAATGATAAATACTTTTGAATCCTTAACTTTTATTATAATCTAAATATTACTGTTTTAAAATATCATTTATTATAATTCCTGCTGCTGTAAGCCCGAAGATTCCAGGCATGTAGGATATACTCCCCTGAACTCTTTTAGGCGCACTATGTTCAGGGTATTCAATCCCCTGGGTGTTGAGATTTTCCCTGGAAAATACACATCTAACACCTTTTGTAATTCTCAGGGGCTTAAGCTTTTTTCTCAGGGCCCGGGCAAGGGGGCAGTATTCTGTTTCACTTATATCCCCTGTCAGCACCCCTGCGGGGGAGAGTCTGCTCCCGGCTCCCATTGATGAAACTGAAGGGATTTTCCTTATATATAATTGATGAATAAGTGAGACTTTTGAATCCACTTCGTCAATGGCATCTATTGCATAGAGTTTTTCTAAATCCCAGGGTATTATCTCTTCTATGTTTTCAGGGAGTATTCTTCGTGTAATTTTAATTATTTCAGCTTTGCTGTTTATCTCTTTTATTCTCTTTTCAGCAGCATCGGTTTTGTATTTACCTATTGTGGAATTAAGAGCAAGTATCTGCCTGTTTATATTGGAGGGTACCACCACATCAAAATCAACAAGTATGAGCCGTCCCACACCAGCCCTTGCAAGCGCTTCAGCAGAATACCCCCCAACACCGCCAAGTCCGAAAACAGCAGCTGTTGACTCAGCAAGTTTTTTTATCCCGTCGCTTCCTGTAATAATTTCTGTTCTTGAATAGTCCATTGTCAGTTAAACCTGAATATCCTTTTGGCGTTTTCAGTTGTCGCTTCCGCGATTTCCTCCCTGCTGATTCCCAGTATTTCCGATGCTGCCTGAAGATTAAAAAGAATGTTTAATGGTACATTCGGCTTAACTGTTCCCGCAGGTGGTATGTCGGGGCTGTCAGTTTCAAGAAGAAAGGAGCGCGGAAATATTTTTTTTAGTACTTCGATTCTTTTTCTGCTGTTTCTGTATGTTAATGTTCCCCCCATGGAAAAGGATAGTCCCATCTCCATAAGTTCTTCCGCTATTTCGCTGCTTCCGGAAAATGCGTGAATTATCCCCCCTCTTTGCGGAAGGCCTGTTTTTTTCAGGGAAGCGGCAAGTTCATTAAATGCCCCGCGGCAGTGTATTATTACAGGTATATTTTTTTCTGCTGCGAATCTCATCTGCTCCTGGAATACTTCTTTTTGCAGTTCAAAGTCGGGTGCAGCAATTTTTCTGTCAAGTCCAATCTCTCCAATGGCAATTGCGCCGGAGTTGATGCATTCTTTAAGTCTGCTGCAAACAGAAAGATCACTCTCTTTTACGTACCAGGGGTGCACACCTATAGTAAATTCGACCTCTTTATATTTTTCCGCTATCCGGCGTGATATTTCCCACTGGTCTATGGTAATTGATGATGTAATAAGTTTAATGATACCTGCATCAGCTGCGTCAGATATTATTTTATCAAGTATGATGCTGAAATCAGAGCTTTCCAGATGGCAGTGTGCATCAACGAGCTGCATGACAATCAGTCCGATAATGAGTCAATCTTTACCATCTTATCAAGGTACAACTCAAGGTCACCCATGGAGATAAAGAATTGATTTTTTCCTTCAGTGTCAAATTCCCCTACAAAGGAGGCATAATGCTTCCCGCAGACAATAAAGAGTTCCTGTTCAGGAAATTCTGTGAATATATATTTCAGATGGGCAATTTCACTATCGTCCATTTCATTAATCTGTCTGAAGTCGAGTATTACTTTATCCCGGGAAATACTGCTAATAAAGGCTCCTGAAAGGATTTTATTCCTTTCACTCATCGCAGCCTCTGACTTGAGAGTGAAGCGGAAAATCAGGGATGTTTTATCCCCTTTTCGTGTTACTATAATATTTGTATTGGAATTTTTCTCAAGTTTGATACGCTGCTCTCTGGACTGGCTGATTGCGGAACGGACCTTCCCGGACAGGAGGAGGGGATCGCAGTTTTTTGATATATAGTCGAGAACACCGAATTTCATTGCTGTAAGGATATCGTCTTTTTTAGTCTGGGATGTATACATTATTACAGGTATATGTCTTGTCAGTTCATCACCCTTAAGTTTTTTAAGCACTTCATATCCGTCAATATCGGGCATAACAACATCAAGAAGTATAAGGTCCGGGTTTCCATTTTTGGCAAGCTCAAGTCCGTTTTTGCCGGATGAGGCTGTGAGCACATTGTGCCCATCCTTTGCAAGGGCATCGGATGTAATTTTAAGGGCCATTTTCGAATCGTCAATCAGCAGAATAAGTCCTTTCATGTCAGGGTCATAGTTCAGGTCAGGTAAAGCAGGGCCCTCCTTTTTTGTTTTATCATCTGTGCCTGTAAGGAGTCTGTGAATACATTGAAGAACATGAATGTCATTGAACGGCTTGGCCAGAAAATATGATGCGCCGTTATGAATACCCTGAATGATGTTCAGCTCCTGGTTTGCTGAGCTGATGATTACAATTTTAGCCTTGTTGTCGTATTCACGAATTATCTTTGTGGCTTCTATGCCGTCCATGCCCGGCATGTTGATATCCATGGTAACCAGATCAGGCTTGTATGTTTTATATGCTGACAGGGCCTTATCCCCTCTTTCACATTCGTGCACAATAGTATGCCCCATGGATGTGAATATATCGGAGAGCCTTCTGCGCATAAGCTTTGAGTCATCAACTAATAATATTTTTGCCATGAACTTTTCTCCAGGATTTATTGAATTTCAGTATTATTCCATTGATAATTCCTGAGCTTTATTATAATTGAAAATATTCAATTCTCCCCACCGTCAAAGGCGGTGGGGGGATATAATCTTTTATCGTATACTAAACTGGAAGATCTGTTAAGAAATTAAAAATCTATTAATCTCCAATAATTTTTACAAGGACACGCTTAGGGCGATTCCCGTCAAATTCCGCATAGTAAATCTGCTCCCATGGGCCGAAGTCAAGTCGTCCATCAGTAACAGCGGCTACAATTTCTCTCCCCATAACAGAGCGTTTTATGTGGGCATCCCCGTTATCCTCACCTGTGCGGTTATGCCTGTATTGAGAGATAGGCGCATGAGGAGCAAGTTTTTCAAGAAAATCGTCAAAATCCTGAATCAGGCCGCTCTCAGCGTCATTTATATAAACACTTGCTGTAATATGCATTGCATTAACAAGACATAGCCCTTCTTTTATCCCGCTTTTTTTAAGTTCTCTCTCCACCTCAGGGGTGATGTTAATATACTCTCTTCGTGATTTAGTGTTAAAAGTAAGATAGGTTGTGTGTGATTTCATCCTATTTCTCTCCTATAGCCATGGCAATGACCTCCACCGGATGGAGTACTTTATAGTCTGTATTCATCTCGATCTGCATTTTACAGGTTTCGCAGTCAGTAATTACAAATTCAGGATGAACACTGTTAATAAGGTTAAAAAGATTTTTCCCCACATCCTGAGATATCCTGAAATTTTCATTTTTAAATCCGTAGGTCCCTGCAATTCCGCAGCATTCTGAATTGAGTACAACCAGGTCAAGGCCAGGTATCATTTTCAATACATTAAGGGTGTACATTACTCCGCCGGTCCGCTCCAGGTGACATGGGGAGTGGTATGCGGCTCTGATACCTACGTTCTTCATTGCCGGGATATTCCCTGAAACAAATTCGTCAAATATGAATCTTGTGATATAGAAGGTTCTATCATTGATAGCGGAATTGTCGAGTTTAAGGAAGCCTGAGTACTCGTGTTTAAGGGCATATGAGCAGCTTGAAGAAGTGGAGACGATTTTTGTGTCCGGCTCTGTCTGGGATAAAGACTTTATGTTAAAAAGAGCATTTTTTTTAGCCTTTTCAATGTATCCGTTTGCAATCAATGGGACCCCGCAGCATTTCTCCTTTCTGATTTTTACTCCATAGCCCAGTGCATTAACTACCTTTACCATCGTTGCTCCAAGATGGTGATCATTATAGTTAACATAACAGCCGTGAAAATAGGTTACATATTTTGCATAATCATCCTGTGATGGCGCAATTTCTTTTTTAAATTTATTCTTAAAGGTCCCGCTGGCGTATGCAGGGAAAACCCTGCCGTAAGGGATCCTCAGCAGAAGATGCATGAATATTTTTACAATTCGAAGATTAACAATAAAGTTTACGATAAAGCTGAACATTGTGGCCATTGTGCCTACCAGATCCGTTCTGCTCATAAAAAAATCGCGGGGCCTGAACCAGTGGATTTTAGCGTAATTCCATTTCGCTTCCTGGATTATTTCAGCAATCTTTACGTCTGAAGGGCAGGCAATTTCGCATCTTTTGCAGTTTGTACAGTATTTCAATGAGGCATCAACGAGTTCAGGATTTTTAATCCTTAATCTTTCAGCATCAGGCCCTGACTGCTTGGGGCCCGGGAATAGATGTGAAGCCTGTGATACAGGGCAGTACATATTGCATACAGTGCATTTTATACAGTGGTCAAAACTTATATTTTCGAGCTTTATCATTTTTTCTTTCCCTTAATGATTCTTTCCGCACAGCAGAAACCGGTTGAAATTGCCACACCCCCGCCGTTCCCCTCTTTTACAGGATCGTAGCCTGATAGAACCGATCCTGCGCAGAAGAGGTTTTTTATTGTTTTCCCTTCTTTACTCTTCGGATTTAAATTTCTGTCTGTTTCAACTCCATAGCTTAGAAAGGGGTGGCTTTTCTTATCAAAAAAGGAGTCGCTGTACCAGTTGCTCCCTGCGGCTCCGGAGTTTACCTGCAGTTCAAGTATAGGCTCAAAGATCCTTTTGTATTCACTGGCAATCCCTCCGCTGAAGAAGCTCCCTGTTGTAAGGACGTAAGCTTCCGCTGTTATGCCCGAAGATCCTGAATTCTGAGTAATTATCCTGCTCAGTACCCCTCCGCTGTATTCAGCGGATACTGCCCGGTCTCCCGATATATAATCTCCGCCGGCGTTTACAAAGCGGTTTTTCAGGGCATTATCGAGCCTCAGTCCTAAAATCGATGGAGGGAGTGTGGGAATTTCATAAATATATTTCCCTGTAAGCTCTTCCAGTCTTCTCCTGATTGCAGTGTAGTTTTTTATTCCAAGAAAAGCAGGTAAAGATACTGCTTCCGCATCACCTGAAGCTTTTGTAATTTCATCTGCTATTCTGGGGAGGTATTTTTCAGTTTCAAAAATCCGTGCCAGGTCAATAGATCTGAATTCATGGAGATTTTTTTCTGTATTCATATAATAAGGAAGAGATATCTCACCTGAAATAATTTCAATATTCTTAAAGAGTATATTTTTTTTCAGGGCATCAATTGTCTGTGCCGGGTAATAATCTCTGAAACCGCTGAAGTTCAGGATGGCGATTTTGCTTTTATTGTGCAGAACCTTTATTGCACTTTCATTGAATATGCTATCCTGTGAGAGGTAGGAGGGTTTAAGCGTACCTATTGCGCTTATATGAAAATGATTCAGTTCCCCATTGCTGTTTAATGAAAGGGATTCCCTGCTCATCTCATCTTTAAAAAAAGCGATGCTTTTTTTTATAGTTTTGATCCCTACTTTTGAATAAGGGTGATTTTTCTGTTTAGCTATTATTCCTGAGATCTGGTCAAAAGGTTTCTTAATAATTTTACCCTTATTGTCGTATCCTGCCAGGTCAATTGAGCCTGATGAGAAATGGAGGGAATTCATCCCTCCTGAGATAATAGCGGTTTTTAATCCTTCAGAAGCGCAGCGGATGCCGCAGGTGAGCCCTGCCATGCCGCCCCCTATAATAAGACAATCGTATAACACAATATTTAACCCGTCTTTTTATTATTTTTATTATTATCGCCCAGGCCGAAAAGCCCCTGGTATATCCAGTATGTAAACTCCGACTCTCTGAGTCCATCACCCCATAGAACCGGCTTTATCCCTTTCCATCTTTCTTCAAGGAAATCTTTGAGCAGTTCAACTGAGCCTGAAGGGGTGGCGCCGCCGTATTCCTCAAAAAGCCCTGCTCCCCTGTAGGCGCATAATTCACCCTGGCAGGGGCCCATACCTATGCGGGTCCTTCTTCTCAAATCAATAAGATCACGTACCTTGAGATTTTTTATTGAGTACTCTATTTCACCTTCAGTGACCATTTCGCATTCACATATTAGTCTGTAATTCTTCTTTTTCTCTGTGAGTATGCTGTGGACCCTGTGGCCATGCCTGTAAAAGGTTGAACCAACAACAGAGTTGGGAATACCGCTGAAGGCCTTAACACTTTTTTTTCTGCTTAAACTCTCCTCTGAGCCGGGGAGGGGGATTTTATGGGTTTCACATTTCTTTTTTACACCCAGTTTTCTGCAGGCCATGTCAACCGCTTCCTCTGCCATGAGCCTGTATGTCATAAGTTTCCCGCCGGCAATTGTAATAATGCCTTCTATATTATCTCTCTGCTGATGATCTATAAGCGCAATACCCCTGCTAATATTTCTTCCATGAGTTTCTCCTGAAACAGCAAGAAGAGGCCTTATTCCGCAGTATGCCCTGAGAGCCCTGGTTTTTTTTACATTGGGTATAAGTTTCTCTCCGTCATTGAGGAGAACAGAGATTTCGTAATCCCGCACTTCAAGGTCTTCAATCTCATCATAGGGGATCTCCTTTGATGTTGTGCCTATGAGTGAAACAGTGTCGCCTGGAACAATTATATCACCATCTGCAGGGGGTCTGCACCTGTTTACAACCACATTGTTTATGCGGTAATCAATTATAAGCATTGAGCCTTTGGAAGGAAACATTTTAAGGTTTATACCTGCCATGTCGCAGATCTGCTGTCCCCATACACCTGCTGCGTTTATTACCAGTTCAGCCTTTATTTCGATCTCTTCTCCGCTATGGCTTACGCATTTCAGCCCGGTAACCCGGCCGTTTTGTACCATAACCTCTGTAACTGCAGTGTGGGTTAAGACTGTTGCTCCTCTCTCAGTAGCGTCGAGAATATTGGCAGATGAGAGCCTGAAGGGGTCAATAGTGCCGTCAGGTACTGTAATAGCAGAAAGAATTGCCGGATTAAGATTCGGCTCTATTCCCAGGGCTTTTTTGGTTGATATCTCTTTTGCTTCAATCCCGGCAAATCTGCATGCCTCAAGGAGCTTGCTGTGATAAACAGGATCATCTTCAGGGAGGGTAACAAAAAGCCCCCCGGTATTTTCAACGCAGTGCCTTGCGATTTTTTTAAGGATTTTGTTCTCCTTTATGCACTCTCTGGCTGATTCAATATCCTTTACAGCATATCTGGCACCTGAATGGAGGAGCCCGTGATTTCGCCCTGTTGTACCGGAGGCGATATCGTTTTTTTCAATAAGTACAGATTGAATCCCTCTCATTGAAAGGTCTCTCAGGATGCCGCAGCCTGTAGCACCGCCCCCAATTACTGCCACGGTAGTTTCTATAACATACATTAAGTCAAACCGGCCCTTTAATATTTTAATTATCGAAGAATTTAATAAAACCTATGGGAAAGTAATGTCAAATATTTTATCTGTTAAAATTATGTTTATAATCAGTTTAAGAAGGTGTATATTGCTGTAAATGATTAAAAAAACAGTAATTATTCCTGAAGATATTTTTTAGTGCAATAATGATGTTTTTCATATCCCTGCCGCCTGCAGCAGCGGGAATATGAGAGCATTTTATTCTAAATACAAGTTAAGGGATTAACACTGAAAAAAAAATTAAAAAATACTGAAAAAATTGACATTTAAAGTTCAGATAAGCAAAGTGTTAAATAATGGTGAAGAAATATGATTTTAGAAAAAATAGACAGCCCGGATGACTTGAAAAACCTCAGCGAAGAGGAGATGAACCTTCTTGCGGAAGAGGTGAGGGCCTATATGCTGGGCGTAGTTTCAAAGACCGGAGGGCATCTTGCTTCATCCCTGGGAGTGGTGGAGCTGACTATTGCTCTTCATCGGGTTTTTAATACCCCTTTTGACAAGATAATATGGGATGTGGGTCATCAGGCCTATGCGCATAAAATCCTTACAGGCCGCAGGGAAAAATTCAGGGAGATGCGGCAATACGGGGGGATAAGCGGTTTCCCCAAAAGGAATGAGTCCCCCTATGACGCCTATAATACCGGTCACAGCAGTACAAGTATATCCCTTGCTGTTGGTGAAGCTGTTGGAAGAGATCTTCAGGGCGGTAACTACAAAGTGGCAGCTGTTATAGGTGATGGCTCACTTACAGGGGGCATGGCCTTTGAGGCGCTTAACCATATAGGGCATATCGGGAATGATGTAATAATAATTCTTAATGATAATGAGCTTTCAATTTCGGAAAATGTAGGGGCATTGTCAACATATTTAACTGAAATGATTTCAAGGAGTCTTTATAACCGCGTAAGAAAAACAACCATGGAAATGGTAAAGTCTATACCTTTTTGCGGGAAGCATATATATAATTTTTTAATAAGGCTTACCGGATCTTTTAAAAGCCTTATTATACCGGGGCAGCATTTTGAAAATATGGGGATACGATACTTCGGCCCTGTTGACGGCCATAATATACCAAAACTTATTGAAATACTTGGCAGGGTAAAGAGTATAAATTCGGGGCCCAAACTTGTACATGTAATAACTAAAAAGGGGAAAGGTTATTTTGCTGCAGAGGATGATCCTTGCAGTTTCCACGGAACCGGCCCCTTCTGTATTGAAACAGGGGAGAGGGCAAGGGGTAACGCCTGTGAGTCATATTCCTCAGTAGCAGGTAGAACTCTTGCTGAAATTGCAGGAAAAGATCATCTTGTTGCTGCAGTAACTGCTGCGATGAAGGAGGGTACGGGCCTTTCTGCCTTTGAAAAGGTTGCTCCTGAAAGACTTTTTGACGTGGGTATCGCAGAACAGCATGCTGTAACATTTTCTGCAGCCCTTGCTTCAACAGGACTTAAGCCTTTTGTGTGTATATATTCAACCTTTCTGCAGAGAGCCTATGATCAGCTTATACACGATGTGGCTATTATGAATCTCCCTGTAAAGTTTCTTATAGACAGGGCAGGGATAGTGGGCGAGGATGGTGAAACTCATCACGGCGTTTTTGATTTGGCAATGCTGAGGAGTATCCCGAATTTTATTTTTCTGGCACCTTCAAACGGTGCAGAGTTAAGGGATATGATCTACTATGCATGGAAGTATGAGAGCGGGCCTATAGCTATAAGGTATCCCAGGGGCGCTGTTGAAATACCCTGCGTTGATGTGGAAAATCCCTCGGAATTTGTTCCGGGGAAAATTAAGGTCATGTCCCGGGGATCAGATATTGCAATTATTGCTGCAGGAGACATGGTGAATACTGCTGTAAAAGTGAAAAGTATTCTTGAAAGCAACGGCTACAATGCATCTGTTGTAAATCTTCTTACTGTTAAGCCTCTCGATATTAATGGGCTGACTGATGTAATAAAAGAATCGGAATTTTTTATTACTCTGGAAAACGGTGTGATTGACGGCGGAATAGGTGAATTTATTTATTCTAATCTCGACTCTGAACTGGCATGCCGCAGACTTTTCAGCGGCGGTTTCCCCGATACATTTGTTACTCACGGCAAGTCGGACCAGCTTTTCAGTGATTACGGCATTGCTCCTGATGAGCTGTATAAAAGAATTATCGATGGATTTTCTAAAAAAAAGTCTGTTAAAAAAATTGGTGCTGTATCATGATTAAATTTTTTCAGATGAGCAGAACTTACCCTCCGGTTAACAGGGGGAATACTATTGGATTGGTGAAAATATATGAGACCTCAAGGTAATATCCCCCAGAAATATCAGAAAGTTCTCGAAATGGATCAGGTTCTTAGAAAACTCATTGCTGAGTATTATATGGCCCTGAATGAGATGAAGGATTCAGGAAAATCGGTTGAACTCCTTGCAAGCCATGTGGCAATTATGGTCGAGATGATAAATGAGTTTAAGAAAGGGTGATTTTTTATCAGTAATTATTCCTGAAAATTTTTTTTAGTGCAAGAATGCTGTTTTTAATATGGGGCTGTCTCAAAAGTCAGATTTTCTGGGATTTGTCATTCCGGTTTTGCAACTTCAATTATTGCAAATACCGGAATCTCCTGATTAAATCAGGCCTAAGAGATACCGGCATTACGCTACGCTACAGCCGGTATGACAAGGAAATTACTTTTTGGACAGCCCCATATTAAAGCATTTTATTCCAAATCAAAATTAAGGAATTAACACTGATTCTTTATTGACTTTCACTTAATATTATATTTATTTTATTGTTATGATAAAAAAAATAAAATCATTAACCTGTTTATTTATTCTCATTTCCGCTTCTTTTCTAATTGTTTTTTCCAGCGGGTGTAAAAATAGACAGGATTTCTCAGGGACATACACATATCAGAGCGGCCCCTGTGAAAGCGGTACCATAACTCTTACTAAAGTGCAGGGATTCGGGGATAAGTATTATCTTGTTACAGTCTATGGTAAATCATTCCCTTCGGGGAAGGAATTTCTCGGCACAATTGACGGTAAAAAAATAGAACTGCAGAACGGCACTGTTATTATTGAAGATGGAAGGATTGATGTTATTTCCGGCAGTAAAAGCTGCATTTACGTTCTGCTTGATTAATCTGCACGGCCCGGCCACTTGTCTACGGCAGGGGTACTTCTTCGCTTTGCTTACCTGGACAAGCTCAGTACAGGCAGAGGGCGGCCTGAAATGGGAAAAGTAAAAAGCAGCCATTAAGGGTGATTTGATTGCCGCTATTTTAATAATGATAATTAAGGTTATATATATTTTAATGCTATGAAAAATATAAGACTTGATGTATATCTTGCGGAAAGAGGTCTTTCTCTCTCCAGAGAAAAGGCGAAAAAAGAGATTCTTGCGGGCTGGGTTACAGTAAATAATGAGACAGCGCGTAATCCTGCAGCTAAAATAAAGGGTGATGAAACCGTAAATGTCCAGAGACCCGGGAGTGTTTATGTAAGCCGGAGGGGGGATAAGCTTAAGCATGCACTTGATGTTTTTGGTATTGATCTTACAGATAAAACCGTTCTTGATCTGGGGGCCTCCACAGGGGGGTTCACCGACTGCATGCTCAGGGCGGGAGCTGCAAAGGTTTATTCAGTAGATGTGGGGTATAATCAGCTCGATTATTCATTGCGTATTGATAACCGGGTTGTAGTAATGGAGAAGACCCATGCCAGGGATATCCGTGAGGATATGTTTCCGGGCGGATTTGACTTTTTTACCGCAGATCTTTCATTTATTTCAATACTTAAAGTGCTTCCATCTGTTCTGAATATTACCCGTAATATTGAAGGGGTTGTTCTTGTTAAGCCCCAGTTTGAGGCAATGCCGGGGCAGCATAAAAAGGGTGTTGTCCGGTCTATTTCTGATCATGAAGAGATACTTGAGCGTGTTCTTAATGGGATAATTGAAATGGGATTTTCTCTAAAAGGGGTGACCTGGTCACCGGTAAAGGGCCCTGCAGGTAATATCGAATTTCTTGCATATATTAGTTCACCTTCAGCAGAAAAGAGTGAGGGGCTTCATCAGATTGTAGAGGAAACAGCCCTATCTGCCCATAACATACTTAATAAACTCCCCCCTGATGCTGATTAAAATGGGGCAAAAAAAGGTATTTTAAAATTTTTTATTGTTGCTTATTTTCCGCGGTTTTTTTAAAAATTAAAAAAAAATTAAATATATAGATAAATTTAAATAAAAAAAAATTGCCGATTTAAAAATTTGCTTATTTCCAGTTGTAAATTGCACATGACCATTTCAGGGGTGTATACCCTGATTAAAATACATTTTGATTACATCAATCAAAAGGAGAGATAAATGAAAATATTAGCTTTAAATTGCGGAAGCTCTTCTTTAAAGTACCAGTTATTTGACTGGGAGAAGAAAGAAGTTGTTGCAGTAGGAATTGTAGAAAGGATAGGGATTGAAGGATCTTTTATCAAGCATGAAGTGCCTGCAAAGGATAAGGAAATTAAAACAGAAACAGCTATTCCTGATCACAAAGTAGGGATTAAACTTGTTCTTGAAGCCCTTGTCCAGGGTGATGGTGCTGTTATTGCCAATATGTCCGAAATTTCTGCTGTAGGTCACAGAGTTGTTCATGGCGGAGAAAAATTTAACCACAGCGTTCTTATTGATGATAAGGTTATTGAAGCAATTAAAGAGGTTTCACACCTGGCTCCTCTTCATAACCCTGCCAATCTTGTTGGTATTGAAGCTGCTATGGAAGGACTCCCGGGAGTTCCACAGGTTGCAATTTTTGACACAGCTTTCCATCAGACAATGCCTTCACATGCTTATATGTATGCTGTTCCCCACGAATGGTATGATAAGTTTGCTGTAAGAAGATACGGATTCCACGGAACAAGTCATCTTTATGTTTCAAAAAGAGCAGCAGCTCTTCTGGGCAAGCCTGCAAAAGACTGTAATATTATTACAATGCATATAGGAAATGGTGTTTCCTGTGCAGCAATAAAAAATGGTGTCAGTGTTGATACCTCAATGGGCCTTACACCTCTTGAGGGCGCTATCATGGGAACCAGATGCGGTGATATTGATCCTGCTATCCCTATGTTTATGCAGGGAGAACTTCAGGTTGGGCCAAAAGAGATGGATACCCTTCTTAACAAGAAATCTGGTCTACTTGGAATTACAGGGAAATTTACAGACAGAAGAGATATTCTAAGCGGAGCAGAAGAGGGCGATGTTAAGTGTAAACTTGCTGTTGATATGGAGTGTTATAAACTGAGAAAATATCTTGGTTCATATGCTGCAGCTCTCGGACATGTTGATGCTGTTGTTTTTACAGCGGGTGTTGGCGAAAATGCAGGAGATATCAGACAGCAGGTTCTTGAGGGCCTTGATTGTCTTGGAATCAAAATAGACAAGGATAAGAATCTTAACACCAGGGCCAAGCATGGTGAAACTGAGATTTCTACACCTGATTCTAAAATTAAAGTATTCATGATCCCCACAAACGAAGAACTCGTTTTTGTTGAGGATGTTGTGGGTATACTTGATAAAACATATGATGATCATATGGTTTATGGATACACATTCCTGAAAAAATAGATTCCGGTAAAGATATCCTGCTGCATTCAGCATTAATGCTGAATGAGTGAGATGATCATTGCTGCAATTCTTCAATAAATCGGGGCTGTACCGTGAAAAATCGGGACAGCCCCTTTTATTTTATTCTCCTGAGAATAATTCTTGACCCTCTTTTTAATTTTTAAGTATAATTGATCTGATTTTGCTGCAGAATGATCACCTGAGGTGGATTTTGATGAAAAAACTTTCTTATCTTCTATTATTTTTATTCTTTTCAGTTTCACTTCTCCATGCAGTTGATATAAAAAGTGTTGTTGCCTATCCAGTCCCCTTTGATCCGCGGAAAGGGACATTAACGATAGATTATCCTGATTCAGGTGGTTCTGTTGTGCCGGGCAATAATGTTAAGGTGACTGTTTTTGACATAAATGGCGATACTGTTACGGTTGTGAATGGTATTATATGGAACGGCAGACGCAGTAATGGTGAATATGTAAAGCCCGGCCTTTATATTCTTAAAGTGGAGATCAGTGATAAAGACGGCGGTTACTGGAAAAAGCTGATTCGTATTCTGGTTAAATATTAAAAGAGGTTCCTTTGAATGAAGGTTATAATAAAAAATATATTTATAATTTCTCTACTTTTTGTTTTAACAGAATCAGCTTTTTCTGAAAATGCAGGGTCCAGGGGCGCATTCACAAGAGGGGGCTGGGCAGGAGCAAGGTATGTTGCTGCAGCTATGACAGGGGAGGTTCTGGCAAATGATGTTTTTTCAATTTACTGGAATCCTGCGGGACTCACAGAGCTGAAGAGAAAAACAAGGCTCACTGAAGAAGAAGTGACCAAAAGAGCAAGGACCGGCCGTATTGATGAAATAACTGAAGAGGATCTGCTCAGCTTTTCCGAGTCAGGGTATGAGAAAGTTTTTGTCGATGCCGGAGTGTCATATACCGCACTTGACGCGGAAAGGGATGCGGTTTTCACAGGTTTTGCATTCAGTTTGTTTAAGGGTGTGGCAGGGGCCGGGTTTTATTCAATAATGTCCACCGGTATTGAAACACGGGATGATCTGGGGAATAAAACAGGTACAGCCGCATATTCAGGTTCAGTGGCTTACTTTTCATATGCCTATTCAGCTAATGTGGCATCTGTCGGGGTATCTTTAAAAGGGATATATGAATCTATTGATGATGCTCAGTACGCGGGTGCCGGAGCAGACCTGGGCGTTCAGGTTTATTTACTCCCTTTCTTTAAAGTAGGTTTTATGGCAAGGGATCTGGGGAGTTTTTTAACACCCTATAATTCACCGGAGCTTGATAAGCGCTACGATTTCTTTTACCCTGAGTTCAGCATCGGAGCAGCCATTACAAGTGATGCAGGATTCCGCATTGCATTCAATGGTACAAAAAGGCTGGAGCAGACCGGTTTTATTTTCGGCGGCGCTATTGAGTACGATCTGTCCCGCAGGGTTATAATTATTTGCGGACTCAGGGATGATTATTTTTCATCCGGTGTTGTAATAAAATTACTGGGCATGGATGTTTCCTATGCATTCAGTTTTGACAGAATAGATCTGGGTTATAATAATACTGTGTCTATTGGCATACTTTTTTAAAAGGTTTATTGATGTCAAATGTAACAAAAACAAAAATTATGGGTATATTAAATGTAACACCCGATTCCTTCTATGATGGCGGCCGTTATATCTCTTTAGATAAAGCTTTTAAACGGGCACTGGATATGTATAAAGAAGGTGCAGATGTAATAGATGTGGGCGGAGAGTCAACCCGGCCAGGTTCCTCCCCTGTTTCTGCAGATGAGGAGATTGGCAGAATCTGTCCTGTTATTGAGAAAATTTCCCGGGAGATTGGAGTATCTGTATCTGTTGATACGACTAAATCAGCAGTGGCAGCTGAAGCTCTTAAGTGCGGTGCTGTCATGATTAATGATATCAGCGGTCTTTCCTTTGATAAAGGGATGGCTGGAGTTGCGGCTGAGCATAAAGCAGAACTTGTTATTATGCATATTAAGGGAACTCCCGTAGATATGCAAAAAAATACTATTTACAATGACCTTATTCAAGATATACTTGATTTTTTAGCTGAATCTGCCAGCATAGCGATTAGTGAAGGGGTTGATAAAAGCAGAATTATTATTGATCCGGGTATAGGTTTTGGTAAAAGCATTGAACAGAACTACGCAATTATAAATAATATAGAAAGATTCACTGAAACAGGTTTCCCTGTACTGATAGGCTTGTCAAGAAAATCACTTATCAGCAGACTCTACAGCAGTGAAGAGGACAGGCTTCCGGCTACAATAGCGCTCAATGCTGTTGCTGTGAGCAGGGGGGCTGCATTTATAAGGGTTCATGATGTGAAGGCGCACCGGCTTGCTATGGAGAGCATTGATTTTCTGAAAAAAACCGGCAGTTCCGTCTGTTACAAACAGAGATTATGAATATTATATGAGCATTAAAGGGGAAAGCAAATACCGGTAAAGGTTTTAGTATTCAGATGAATGAATTATTTAGCAGGATAGTATTTTTTTCAGGGGCTTTCTGGGACTATTTCAGGAATGTTGTAGATATACTCATAGTAGCCTATATTTTTTACTGGATTTATAATTTTTTAACAAACACCAGGGCGGTTCAGCTTATTAAGGGTGTTGTTGTAATATTTATAGTTGCAGTTATAGCCGGGCTTCTTCAGCTCGATACCCTGGACTGGCTTATTAAAAATATTACATCATACCTGGTAATTACTGTTATTATTCTTTTTCAGCCTGAGCTGAGGCGCCTTATAACAAGGTTCGGGCAGAAGAACTGGCTTGTTGCAGATTCCACTACAGATTCATTCCAGCTGGATGAACTTGTAAATGCTGTTTTTGCAATGGCATCTGAAAAAATAGGTTCACTTATTGTGATAGAAAGAAATACAGGGCTTAAAAGCTATGTTGAGTCGGGTGTAGCTGTTGATTCAGGAATTTCTGAGGAGCTCATAAGAACTATTTTTTATCCTCTAACACCTCTTCATGATGGAGCACTTATTATCCAGGAGGGGAGAGTGGCAGGCGCTGCATGTTATCTCCCTCTTAGCGATTCAAAACAGCTGAAAAAACAGCATGGCGCAAGGCACAGGGCAGGCCTGGGCATTGCAGAAGAGACAGATGCTCTTGTTATTGTCACCTCTGAGGAAAGGGGCGAAATCTCAATTATGGTTAACGGGCGTATGTTTTCTGGAATTAAAAATGCTGATTTAAAAAATATAATTCTTTATTTTATGAATCCCAAGACAGCTTATGAGGAGAAGTACAGTATCTAATGAAATCATATTTAGATAAATTTTTTGCTTTTTCAAAAAGAAAAAACCTGGTTCCCAAGCTGGCCAGCATTATTCTTGCTGTAATTCTGTGGGGATATATAACCAATACCAGGAGCGGGGACTTAAGGTTTAATATACCTGTTGATTACCGGAACAGTGATAATTCTCTTGTTGTTTCAAAGGTCTCACATAAAAATGCTGTAGTACGTATTTCGGGCAGGAAAGATGATTTGAAAAATGTTAATGCCAGGAATATTGTTATCTTTGTTGATCTGTCAAAAGCTTCAGTGGGGGAGTATTCCGATTATAAGGTGGAGCATGTCAGAAATGAAATCCCTGAAGGGATCGATATAAAGGTCTTCCCTGAAGAGGTAAAAGTTTTTGTTGAAAAGGCAGTAGAGAAAGAGGTTAAGGTTGTTCCGAAATTCAGCGGTACCCCTGCAAGCGGTTTTCATGCAGGGAAGGTAAAGGTTGTTCCAGATACAATTACACTCAGGGGAGCTCAATCTCTGCTTGGTACGACAGACATTCTCTATACCGCTGATATTTCCATTGATGGGAAAAGTGAGATAATCAATAGGGATGTTGCTATTGAAAGATTAAATGCTGAAGGGGTAGAGTATAGCAGATCGAGTGTTAATGTAACAATACCTGTTATCTCTTATTCTGATATAACTGAGCTTGAAATACCTGTTATATTACAGAAGGTAAAAAAAGGCTTTAAGTATAGATTGGAAACTAAAAGTGTGAAGGTTCATATAATTATGAGCGGGATAAAAAAGGGGGTTGATTATCCTTTATCCGCAGTAATTGATGTATCTCTTCTTGAAATTGATGAAGATGAACTTGATAAAAAGGGGAGGATAGAACAGGAAGCTCCAATTATTCTTCAGGGACGGATACCTGACATTGAAGAAAGAACTATTTCCATTACCCCCGATTTTGCAGTTGTTGAAGTTACCAGAGAGTAGAATTTTTTACCGGAGAGAGTGATGATAGCAAGGGTTTTCCAGATTATTTTTTTTGTAGTTCTTATTTATATCGTTATAGGTGTGGTAAAGTTTATTTTCAGGCTTGGCCGTACCACGGCAGAGCTCAACAGTAAACTTGATGAGAAGAGCAGGAATGCCGCCGGTAATCGTGGTGACAGAAAAGGTAATGAAATTATTGAGCTCAATAAAGATCAGTATAAAGTTGAATAAATATGAAAGGAATTAACGCTGTAATATTATTGTTCTTTGCACTCGGGCTTCTCTCCTGCGGGAGACCTGAGGGGGAATTTGCATTTAAATTTCCTGAGGACAAGGGTTACAGAAAAGTATTAAATAGCCCGGAGTTTGACAGTGCTGTTGAAGTGGATTGGATCTATACCTTCAGCAGTATCAGGGGGAGGGTCAACTTAGGGGTGATTTTATTAAAAAAGGAACTGCTCTGGGTCGATATCCTTGCTTATACCGATTATGCTGATTCTGAGAAGAGAATAGTATACGGCAAAATTAAAAGTCTGGATCCTGGTGACTACAGGCTCATGATCACAGAGATAAAAGATGATGAGCAGAACATAATCGATGAATTATATTTTTATATTTATGCTGACAGAGAGAAGTGGGATTAATCCCCTGGTTTTTCAGTCTGCTTTAAACTATCCATAATTTTGTAAAGTGTTTCTCCCCCTTTTTTAAGAGAATCGATTTTTTCTCCGCTGTCCTCTATATATTTCTGTGTTGAACCTGGAACCTCCTGGCCGCTGTAGACCATATAAGCAGTGTAAACAGTCAGCATAATCAGAAAAAATATTATAATTTTCAGCAGTCTTTTTAGTATGGAGTAGACCAGCAAAGATGCAAGGAGTATTCCTATAATAACCATAATGTTATTTGATAAGAGTGAATTAACTAATTCTGTCATATTAAACTTTTCCCTGAATTGACTTTTGCTTATGAGCCAGAGGCATTTTATTGTCATATTTATATGAAATACCCTGCCATAGTCAATTATTATATGGCTACGTGGTGTAATAAAATTACATCGGTATAATTTTTAGGGGTAATTCTGTCATTCCGGCCGAAGTGACAACGTAGTGCCGGAATCTCCTGAAAAAATCTGGAGTTATGAGATTCCCGCCTGCGCGGGAATGACAACCCGCTGAATTATACTTATACCATAAAATTCAGCTATCATCCATCTTGGCAGATTAGAGATAAGGATTCTATTTTGCACTTGACTTCGATACTTCAGATATTCATGATTATGAATAAACATTACAGGAAAGACTTTATTTATGAAGATACCATTTCATAAGGCATTTATTGATGATAATGAAATCAATGCTGTAACTGAAGTGCTTAAAAGCGGCTGGCTTACAATGGGGGAAAAAACCTTTGAGTTTGAAAGGAATTTTTCCGCATATACCGGTGCGCCAAATGCTGTTGCTGTAAACTCCTGTACCTCGGCACTTCATCTTGCATTAAAGGCTATAGATCTGCAGCCCGGTGATGAGGTTATTATCCCTGCTGTTACCTTCATTGCTACATGGGAAGTGATAACCTATTTCGGTGCTATCCCTGTTATTGCTGATGTGGGAAAAGATACACATCTCCTTGATGTCATTTCTTTTGAAAAAAAAATAACCGGCAGAACCAGGGCTGTAATACCGGTTCATTATGCGGGTCAGCCCTGCGACATGGACCCCATAATAGAAATTGCCGCAACAAAGGGTATTTATGTAATTGAGGATGCTGCCCATTCGCTTCCTGCCTATTATAAGGGGCGCCCTGTGGGCTCTATAGGCGATATTACCTGTTTCAGCTTTTATGCTACCAAGACTCTTACCACTGGTGAGGGGGGGATGATAACTACAGGGAATGATCTTTTTGCTGAAAGGATGAGGAAGCTCCGGCTTCACGGTATTTCAAGGGATGCCTGGAACAGATATTCCCATAAGGGGAGCTGGAGATACGATGTTGATGAGGCAGGCTATAAGTATAATCCAACAGATATAAGTTCTGCAATAGGGATAGAGCAGCTTAAAAAGAGTGATGCTATGAACAAACAGCGTAGTGAGATTGCCGGTTGGTATAATGATTATTTTAATAATTGCGGGCTTGCTGAAGCCTATACTGTGAGAGATGAAAGAATTTCCTCCTGGCATCTTTATCCTCTTAAAATTAATATAGAATCTGTAACTATTGACAGGGATCAGTTCATTGAGGAGATGAAAAGCCGCGGGATCAGCACCAGTGTCCATTTTATTCCTCTCTACAGGTTTTCCTGTTTCAGCGGGAGCGGATATGAGGCATGTGATTTTCCCGGGAGTGAATATGTCTTCAGCAGAACAGTCTCACTTCCGGTTTATCCCGGCCTGAGCCATGATGAGGCCAGGTATGTTGCGGAGAATACGATTGATATTCTGGAGAAATTCAGGAAGTAATTACGGGGCGCATGTTAATCAAATATTGCTGAAGGTGCTTTAATCCGGGGAGTATTCCCTTTTCAATTTTTCAGAGAATAATATTGAGTTAAAACATCTTGACAGTAAACATACCTTAATCTTAATTTTGTCGATCAGCGGGATTCCCTGCTATATACTAAAATAATGAAAATATCCGGCTTTAAAGCCGTAAAGGGATTAATATGACAAAAAAAGCTCTTATCACCGGCATAAGGGGGCAGGATGGAGCCTACCTTGCAGAAAATCTTCTAAAAAAAGGGTACGAAGTTTACGGTGCAGACAGAAGAAGCGGAGATACCACTTACTGGCGTCTTAATGAACTTGGAATTAAGAATGATATAAAGACTGTCTATATGGATCTTCTTGAGGTGACAAATATTCTCAGGGTGATCGAAAAAATAAATCCTGATGAAGTTTACAATCTGGCAGCACAGAGTTTTGTGGGGACATCTTTTGATCAGCCTATTGTAACATCTGATATCAATGCAATGGGTGTAATTAGGCTCCTTGAGGCGATACGGCTGGTGAACCCAGGCATGAAATTTTATCAGGCATCTACAAGTGAAATGTTTGGCAAGGTTAGGGAGATCCCTCAGACAGAGGATACACCTTTTCATCCCCGCAGCCCTTACGGGGTTGCAAAGCTTTATGCTCACTGGGCAACTGTTAATTACAGGGAGTCCTATAACATGTATGCATGCAGCGGAATTTTATTTAATCACGAATCACCGTTGAGAGGCCTTGAGTTTGTTACAAAGAAAATAACGATGGCTGCTGCTGCAATAAAAAAGGGTAATCAGAAGAGTGTTGTTCTGGGTAATCTCGATTCTAAGAGGGACTGGGGGTTTGCAGGTGATTATGTTGAAGGGATGAGACTTATGCTCCAGCAGGATGAAGCTGATGATTATGTTCTTGCAACAGGAGACACTCATTCTATACGTGATTTTGTGGTTGAGGCATTTAAATATATTGACGCAGAGATAGAATGGGACGGGGAAGGAGTTGCAGAAAAGGGGATAGATAGAAAAACCGGCAAAGTTTTAATTGAAGTATCCCCCGATTTTTACAGGCCTGCTGAGGTTGATATCCTTATAGGGAGTCCTGCAAAAGCGGCAGAGAAGTTGGGGTGGAAGCCTGAGGTTAAGTTTCCTGAGCTGGTGCGTATGATGGTTGAATGGGATTTGAAGAATTGATTCGCGGTGTGAAAAATTGAAAAGCACTATACACCAGAAAAAAAAGATAGATGTTTTTATTGTTGATCCTCAGCCTGTTTTTACTGCAGGACTTGAACTTGTTATCTCCAGGTCCTCATCATGCAGGGTAAATGGCACATCTTTGTATTATGAAAATTCAATTGAAGCTGTGAAGTCAGCAGAGCCTCATGTGCTGGTGATGGATATATTCCCCGGTACAGCAAAGGGTATCGATTTTATAATCGAAGTTTTAAAGCAGAATCCCGGCATAAAAGTTCTTGTGCTTTCAATGCTTGATGAAAATATTTATGCCGAGCGCGTATTAAAAGCCGGAGCCAGCGGCTATATTATGAAAACTGAATCCCCGGAAACAATAATCCTTTCAATTGAGCGGATTTTCAGAAATGAGCTCTGCCTTAGCGAAAATATATCATCAATGATCCTTCAGAAGTATGTGGGTGGAGTGGAAAACATTGAACTTGATCCTGTAAGGCTTTTATCTGACAGGGAGCTGGAGATTTACAGTCTTACAGGTAAGGGGCTCACTTCAAGGGAAATTTCATCCCTTTTAGAAATAAGCGTCAATACAGTGGATAATCATAAGTCGGGCATTAAGTATAAGCTGGGGCTGAAGAATTCAATTGAACTGATTCAGAGTTCTGTGCTCTGGAGCAGGGATAAGGGGATTCTTTAAATTGAAATGAAAAATTACAGGTATATACTTCTTGATCTGGACGGAACACTCACAGATCCGTCTGAGGGGATCACAAACTCTATTAAGCATGCATTGAATAAATACGGCATCTCTGCAGAAAAAAGTGAACTGCTCAAGTTTATAGGGCCCCCTCTTCGTGAATCATTTATGGAGTACTATTCATTTTCACCCCGAAAGGCGGAGGAGGCAGTAGCTTATTACAGGGAATATTTCTCGGTAAAAGGGATTTACGAAAACAGCATTTATCCAGGTATACCGGAAATGCTTGAGGGGCTTTGCAGTAAAGGGAAAAAACTTTTTCTGGCCACTTCAAAGCCTGCAGTTTATGCGGGCAGGGTTCTTGAGCATTTTAATATTGCATCATATTTTGATGTTGTTGCCGGAAGCAATATGGATGGTTCCATGGGTTTAAAATCGGAGGTGGTTGAGTATGCCCTTTCCACCTTGTCTGATGAAGAGCGTAAATTTTCTGTAATGGCCGGTGACAGGAAGTTTGACATAGAAGGGGCTAATCTGAGCCATATCGATTCAATAGGCGTTACCTGGGGCTTCGGCACCAGGGATGAGCTTGTTTCAGCCGGCGCCTTACATATAGCAGACTCAATATGGGAACTTGAGTCAATTCTTCTTACGGGCTAATATCTTGTCGCATTTTAAACTTGAATTGAGGCTATGATCCCTGGAAAGGGATTTTTTTATAAATCAAAAAAAAATTATGTCTCATAAAAAAACTCTTATGTATTTTCCCATTCTGCCGAATATGATTACATAAAGGTACATTCAGGAGTTTTTTATGTTTAATCAGTCAAATCACATGACAACAAACTATCTTCTTGAGAGATCCTTAGATGTTGAATCCTCCAGAAGGAAGGTTATTGCAAATAATATTGCCAATGTTGATGTTCCTCATTTTAAAAGGAGTGAGGTAAACTTTGAAAGCGAGCTTAAAAGGGCTGTAAGGGAGAGGGAGGATCCTTCTAATAAACTCCCCGCAATTTTAACAAATGAGAAGCATATACCATTTTTTGTTGAGAGGGATTTGCGTTCTGTTCAGCCCAGGGTGAATCTTGATTACACAACTATTTACAGAAATGACGGAAACAATGTTGATATAGAGAAGGAGATGGTTGACGCCTCAAAAAATATGATGAGGTATAATGCCTTTGTTACTGCACTTAATCATAATTATAAAATGATTAAACTTGTGATGAAGCAGGCCTGATAAAGCTTTAAAGGGGTAATTTCTATGGGAATGTTCGACAGTTTTAATATAGCATCAACAGGGCTTACTGCCCAGAGATTGAGAATGGATCTTATAAGCAGTAATATTGCCAATGCCAATACCACAAGAACACCCGAGGGTGACGGGCCCTATGTACGGAAAAGGGCGATTTTTGCTCCAATTAATATAAGGCCTAATTATAAGTCACCCCTTGTTCCGGACAGAATTCATCATGGAGAGGGGCAGGGGGTCAGGATTGTTAAGATTGATAATGACAAAGAGCCTTTTAAGATGGTTTATGATCCCACACATCCTGATGCGATTAATACAGGCCCGGAAAAAGGGTATGTTAAAATGCCTAATGTAAATGTGGTAATGGAAATGACGGATCTTATATCTGCATCAAGGTCTTATGAGGCTAATGTAATGATTGTAAATAATGCCAAGTCCATGTTCGGCAAAGCCCTGGAAATAGGGAGAATAACGGGTTAAGGTAAGGGGGAAGTGCCATGTTCAGAGAAAAAATGAGTTTAAACGATGTCAGAGTGTCTCATGACCTGTCAGGAAGAATAAATACAAAGAGGAATGACAAGCCTGCCGGCCTTGAAAGGGAAACGCGGCTCGATGCAAAAGTTGAAATGAGATATGCAGGATAATCGGAAATAATAATAAAAACATTGGAGTGTAGTTATGATTATTGAAAATATGGTGTCAGGAAATATTGTAAAGATGATGACCACGGAGCCTTTGCATTATACAGGGGAGCCTATTGTGCGGAGACCGGGTGATGATGTGTCCGGATCTTTCGGTGATATGCTTAATAATGCTGTTAAGCAGGTTAATGATCTTCAGCTTGATTCTGAAAAAATGATGCAGAAAATGATTTATGAGCCGGAATCGGTTGATATACACCAGGTAATGATCTCCACTCAGAAAGCTGAAATAGCCATATCTCTGACCAAGGCAGTGAGAGACGGGGCAATTAATGCTTACAAGGAATTGATTAACCTGAGATAAACATTTAATCCCCCTTTTTAAGGGGGGTTAAATCTGAAATTGCTGAAATTTTCAAGAGGTCATCATCTGGCAAAAAGATGACATTAATGGAGGTTTTTTTAGGAAATTAATTGACATTTTATCTTCTTTTTTGTAGAAGTATTATGTCTCATTATATTAATTTCCGTTGCAGGGGGCCGTATCATGGGTGATTTTTTTCAAAAAACATTAACACAGTTGAAAGAGGTTTTTGCAAAACTTGATAATACCAAGCGGATAATCATTGGTGTTGTGACTGCGGTTGTAATTGCTTCTTTTATTACCCTTTTTACTGTGTCGAGCAGTGAGCCCAATATCCCCCTCTTTACCGGATTGAGCGCCAATGACTTCGGGCAGGTAACTAAAAAACTCGATGAAATGGGGTACTTCTACGAAGTTTCAGGTACCGCTAATATTCTTGTCCGTCCTAAAGATAGAGTGATTATTGTTACTAAGCTGGCTCAGGAGGATATGATCCCCAAAGGTATCCCCGGTTACCAGCTTTTTGATGTTTCCAGGTGGACTGAAACCGACCGGGAGCTGGATATCAAGTACATGAGGGCACTGCGGGGTGAAATAATCAAACACCTTGAGTCTCTTAAAAATATTGAAAAAGCCTCTGTAGAAATTGCCATGTCCGAGGATAGCCTTTATTCAGACAAGGATACTCCATATACTGCTGCTGTAACTGTTCATCTTGCGCCAGGTTTTGAAAAACTGAGTCATAAAGAGATTAGAGGTATAACATTTCTTGTTTCCAGGGCTGTAGGGAACAGGCTTAAGCCGGAGTATGTGACAGTTACTGATAATTTCGGTAAAATAATTTCCGATTTTGATGATGATTTTGAAAATGAAAAGAAAGAATATACAATTATTGAGCATAGAAGAAAGATTGAGGAGAGGGCGCGGGTCAAGCTTTTAAAAGAGATTCGTGAAGGCCTGGAAAGGATATATTCATCGGATAGAATTCAGATAGTCCGTCTTAATATGGATTTTAACTGGGATAAAATCTCAGAGCAGCAGGAGGAGCATACACCTATTGTAATGGTTCCTGATAACCCCCGCACCCCCTATTCTGAACGGAAGGTGCAGGACTCACTTGTCCTTTCTGAAAAGACAACTGAGGAGAAATTTCAGGGCCATGGCTGGAATCCTGAAGGGCCTGCAGGCACAGAGGGGAATAAGCCTCCAGGGTATAAGGCCAGTGATGATCAGTTTGCCAAGTATGATAAACAGGAAAATATAAGAAATCATGCCATAAATAAAACAACCAGAGACATTCAGCGTGCTCCCTATGATATAACCCGTGTCTCAGTTGCAATTGTTATTGACGGTATCCAGGATCTCCCCAGGCTTCCCAGCGGAGAATACGATCTTGATCCGAATAAAAAACCGATTCAGCTGGAAATACCGGAGGATGAGCTCAGGAAAGCTGAGAATGTAGTAAAAAAAGCAATCAATTTTAATGATATTAGAGGGGATCAGGTTGCTGTTGAAAACATTATGTTTGACAGAACCGATTACTGGAACTCCCTCCGTGATGAATACCGCAAAAGAGAGCAGATGAAGAAGATTCTCCTTGCTGCTTTAATCGGTGTTGTGGCTCTTTTTGTCGGTTTTATCCTTTTCAGAGCAGTGCAGAAGGAGATGGAGCGGAGAAGGCGTGCCAGGGAGGAGGCTCTTGCTCTGGAGCAGCAGCGTATGCGTGAAGCTGCACTTAAGGCAGCTGAAGAGGAGGGGATATCTGTTGAACTTTCCCTTGAGGACAGGGCGCGGCTTGAACTTCAGGAGAGCGCTCTTCAGATGGCTAAGGAGAGGCCGGATGAAGTGGCACAGCTTTTAAGGACATGGCTGGCCGAGGATTAGAATTTTTTAATTTGACAATCCCCGGTTTCTGACGATATAATATAGTAAAGAAGGATTATTTGAAGCTGTTACAGGATTAACAGCTTCAAATCTTTTTATATACATAAACGGAGACATGAGATGCTTCAGTCTAAAAAATCACAACTTACCGGGCGACAGAAGGCTGCAATTTTTCTCGTCTCTCTCGGTTCCGATGTTTCTTCCGAAATATTCAAGCATCTCAGGGAAGACGAAATTGAGCAGCTCACATTTGAAATAGCCCGACTTGACAAGATAGAGCCCGATGATAAAGACAGGGTTCTCCATGAATTTCAGGAAATGATGATGGCTCAGGAGTTTATTTCACAGGGTGGAATAGACTATGCCAGAGATGTTCTTGAAAGGGCTCTTGGTACTCAAAAGGCTATTGATATTGTAAACAGGCTTACTTCATCTCTACAGGTGAGGCCCTTTGACTTTATAAGGAGGACTGACCCGAGTCATCTGCTTAACTTTATTCAGGGGGAACATCCTCAGACTATTGCACTTATACTTGCATATCTTGATCCGCAGAAGGCTGCGCAGATTCTTGCTGAACTCCCTCATAATATTCAGGCTGACGTAGCCCGGAGAATCGCTGAGATGAAACGGACTTCACCAGATGTACTTCGTGAGGTTGAGCGTGTACTTGAAAGAAAGCTTTCCACTCTTGCCAGTGAGGATTTTACACAGGCGGGTGGTATTGATACAATTGTTGAGATACTTAACAATGTTGACCGTGGAACAGAAAAAATTATTATTGAGGCCCTTGAGGAGGAGGATCCCGAACTCGCTGAAGAGATCAAGAAGAGGATGTTCGTTTTTGAGGATATTGTACTCCTTGATGACAGATCTATTCAGAAGGTTCTTCGTGAGGTTGATACCCAGGAGCTGGCAAAAGCCCTTAAGGGGGTTGATGCTGAGGTTCAGGAGAAAATATTCAGAAATATGTCAAAGCGTGCTGCTTCACTACTCAGGGAGGATATGGATTTTATGGGCCCCATAAGACTTAGAGATGTTGAGGAATCGCAGCAGAAGATTGTTAATATTATACGAAAACTTGAAGATGCCGGAGATATAGTTGTTGCCCGTGCCGGTGAGGAGGAACTCGTTGTCTAAATTAGTATTTAAGCCTTCAGAAATATCACAGGCATCTGCTGTTAAGCAGGTTGAACTTCCTGCACGATACCAGAAAAACCTTATTGATGCAGATGAGTATCAGGAATTTGAAATGGATGAAGAGGGGAATCCTATTGATATTTACCAGGGCCCTTCTATTGAGGAGATGGAGGCTGAGCTCGAAAGGTATAGAAGGGAAACCGAAGAGGAAGTCAATAAAATGCTGGAGCAGGCCAGGAGCAGGGCTGCACAGATTGAGGAAGAGGGGAAATCAGCAGCTTTTTCAGAACTTGAGAAAGTACGTGAGCAGATAAAAATCGAAACAGAGCGTCATAGAGCTGAAGCTGAACGGGAGATTGAAAAGAGCAGTTTTGAGGCGGAAAAGATAATACTTGAAGCTGAAAAAAAAGTATCGGAAATTGAACATGATGCTTATATGAAGGGTCATGAGGCTGGCCGTGAGGAAGGATACAAAGAGGGGCAGGCTGAGGTAATGCGCCTTATAGACAGGCTTGGTACTATAGTTTCTACAGCGGTAGATATCAGGGATGAAATCATTAAGTCATCAGAAAAGCTTATGACAGAGATGATACTTATGATTTCCAGAAAAGTTATTAAAGATGAAATTGTTGAGCGTCGTGAAGTCGTAATAAATAATATAAAAGAAGCTATTAAGCGCGTTAAGGACAGGGATAGAATTGATATACGGGTCAACTTTGCTGACCTTGACATGACCACTGCTCATAAGGATGAGCTTATTAAGATGATGGAGTCACTCAAGAAAGTCAATATTTACGAAGATTCAAGGGTTGAAAGGGGCGGATGTATTATTGAGACAGATGTGGGGGCAATTGATGCGAGAATATCAACTCAGCTTGATGCTATTGAAGAAGCAATAAGGAATACTACAACACTTTAGTTTGTATAAGCGGGCCGGAATTATTCAGGCCCGGTTTTTAATGGAGTTCAAGGAGACATAATATTGATAAAGATTCTTCCACATGAAAAGGTTGATATCCTTTCAAAGTATAAGCAGATTATTGAGGATATTGATGTAATTAAATTTTCCGGTAAAGTGGAAAGGATTGTGGGGCTTATAATTGAAAGTGTGGGGCCGGCGGTAAGATATGGGGATCTCTGCAGAATAAAAACCGGAGAGAGCCAGTATCTCTATGCTGAAGTGGTTGGTTTTAACCGGAACAGGGTAATACTTATGCCTATCGGGGAGATGAAAGGGGTGGTACCGGGTGCTGAAGTCTATGCAGTCGGTACTTCTCTGACAGTACCTGTAGGTAAGGAACTGCTGGGACGTGTGCTTTCAGGTGTAGGGAAACCTCTCGATAGCAGGGGAGAAATTTATTCAGCTGTAAGATATCCGGTTGAGGGGAGAGAGATAAATCCACTTAACCGTACAGTAATAGAGGAGCCTCTTTCAGTGGGGATAAGGGCTATTGACGGCCTCATCACTGTGGGGAGGGGGCAGCGGATTGGTATATTCTCAGGTTCAGGTGTTGGTAAATCTACAGTTATAGGTATGATTGCCAGGTATACAAATGCTGATGTGAATGTAATCGCGCTCATTGGTGAGCGTGGACGGGAAGTTAAGGATTTTATTGAAAAGGAGCTTGGACCGGAGGGACTCAAAAGGTCTGTTGTTATTGCAGCCACATCTGATCAGCCCCCCATGCTTCGCCTTAGAGGGGCGTTCCTTGCTCATGCGATAGCGGAATATTTCCGTGATCAGGGTCTTGCTGTAAATCTCCTTATGGACTCGGTAACCCGCTTTGCCATGGCACAGAGGGAGGTTGGTCTGGCTGCAGGTGAGCCTTCAGCAACAAGGGGTTATCCGCCATCAGTATTTTCATTGATTCCCAAACTGCTGGAACGTGCAGGTACAAGCAATACAGGCGGAAGTATAACCGGTTTCTACAGTGTTCTGGTTGAAGGTGATGATATGAACGAGCCTATTGCTGATGCTGCCCGGGGTATACTGGACGGCCATATTGTTCTTGATAGAAAAATAGCAAATCGCGGTCACTATCCTGCTATTGATATTCTAGCTTCAGTCTCAAGATGTATGAAGGATGTTGTAGATGAGAAGCATCTTAAAGCTTCAATGATTTTTCGTGAAATTCTTTCAGCCTATACTGAGGCGGAGGATCTCATCAATCTGGGCGGTTATGTGCGGGGAGCTAACCCCCTTGTTGACAGGGCTATTGCAATGATGGGACAGATGAATGATTTTCTGAAGCAGGGGATTTTTGAAAAGGAGACTCTGGAATCGACCCGTGAAAAACTGGTAAATATGGTTATGCCTGAAGTTACTGAGACTAAACAGAAACCGGTAGAGACACGTTCACCCGCATTTGCCAGAGTTATAAGGTAATGATCTGAAATGAAAAAATTCAAATTCAGGCTGCAGAAACTTCTTGATATACGTGAAGCGAAAGAGTTGGAGATCCGTAATGAGCTGATGAAAATTCTTGCCATTCAGAACAGAGAAAGGATGATTCAGGAGGAGATGCAGAATAAAATTAAATCATATGAGTTACAGCAGAAAAACGATATGGCAAGGGGTATCTTTTCCCCTGAAAAAATAATGTCACTAATGCGCTACAGGGATGTTTCTTTGAGAGCGATTGGGGAGTCTGAAAAAAAAGCCCTTTCTATGGAGCCTCAAATTCAAGGTGTAAGGGAGAAACTGGTTGAGGCTTCCAGAGAGAAAAAAATTGTAGAAAAACTTAAAGAGAGAAAATTTGCTGAATACGATTATGAGGTGAACAGGGAGATCGCGAAAGAGAATGACGATATGAACCAGAAAATTTTTATAAAAAGGATGAACCAGGAGCAGTAACATGATAGACGGCATGTTCAGCATAATGGCAAGGATTAATGATATCAGGAGCAGGTTCGGTATTGTTCCCCCTTCTGCAAAGGATAAATCTCAGGCAGAACCCGGTTTCAGCAGAATGGTTGATCAATCTTATGGGGATAAAAATATCCCTCTCCTTCATAGCGACCGCCCCGTATCAAAGGGTGAAATTGAAGATATTATATCCTTTTATTCAGGGGAAAAAGGTGTTTCTCCTGACCTTGTTAAGGCTCTGGTGAAATCCGGTTCAGATTATAATAATGAAGCTGTTTCTCCTGATGGAGCACTGGGGCTTATGCAGCTCATGCCTTCAATTGCAGACAGGCTCGGCATTACTGATCCCTTTAATCCGGAGGAGAATGTGAAAGGGGGGATTAATCTTCTAAGCGATCTTCTTGAGAGTAATAAAGGTGATTACATGAAAGCCCTTGAAGCATATCGATCAGCAGGGAATGATAATGATTCAGCTGTAAAAAGTAAAAGCGGTGAATATGCGAAAAAGGTGATTGATTTTTATATTAGTGATGATAAATAATATTAAAAGAGCAGGTAAGGGTGAGAGGTTGAGATGAGAGGAGTTTCTGACAGGTCAAAAGTATTATATCTACTGCTGCTGATTATTTTCCTTTCAGCTATCGGGGTTTTCTGGCTCGATTATATCGGCCTTATGGATCTTTCCACCTATGCGAGAAAATTCAGGTCTGAACCGGTATCAGTAATGGAGGCCGGGGGTGACGAACCCTCCCTTATCCAGAGAGAGGAGTTCCTCAAAGAAAAGGACAGGCTCCTGGAACGGGTTGAGGAACTTGACAGAAGAGAGGCTCTTCTTTCTGAAAGAGAAGGGGAGCTTAATGCTGAAAAGGGGAAACTTGCTGAAGTTAAAAAAGGCCTTGAACTGGAAAGACGGAAGCTGGAAGAGGATAAGAATAAATATTCAGGATACAGGAAAAATGTTGAGGTTCTTGCTAATAAGATGGCGAATATGCCCCCTGAAGAATCTGTAAAAATTATGGAAAAGTGGGAGGACCCTCTGATTATTGATGTGCTGAGACAGATGGATGCAGAAGCATTAGCTGAGGGGCGTGTCAGCATAACAGCTTTCCTTATAACGCTTTTTCCCAAAGAGAAGGCGAGCAGAATTCTTTATCTAATGACACAGCTTTAGAATAAAAATCAAATGAATAATATTACGGTAATAAATTCAGGAAGAGGGGAGGCTTATCTCTGTTATAAGACTTAATAATTCACGTTTCCCTTCACCTGTAGTTGCTGATGAGAGAAAGATTGAGTCGCTGCTTACTCCCAGTGATGTTTCAATTTCCTTTATCCTTTTTGCCCGCTGGTTTTTCGATAATTTGTCTGATTTAGTAATTGTAATTGCAACAGGGATTTCCCGGTCAGTGAGGAAGGCAATGATTTCCTCTTCGTAGTTCCCCGGGGTTCTTCTTATATCAACAAGCATAAATGCGAGTTTGAGGTTTTTTCTGTTCTGCACATATTCCTTTATAAGGGGCATAAATTTTTTTCTCATTGGTGCGGGAAGTTTTGCATATCCGAATCCGGGGAGATCCACAAATGATTTGTTGTCATTAACAATGAAAAAATTAATCATAGTAGTAACACCGGGTCTTGATCCGGTTTTAACCAGGTCTTTTTTCCCCAGCAGCATATTAAGGAGAGATGATTTCCCTACATTCGATCTGCCGAAAAAGGCGAACTCGGGATATTCAAATTCAGGGAATTGTTCAGAGGATGTGCAGCTTTTTAAAAATTCAGCGCTTTTTATCTTCATCTAAATATTTTTCTCCATAATCAGGGCATCATCATTTATATAAAAGCTTTTACGAAGACCGATTATAATAAAACCGTATTTTTCGTAAAATTTTCGAGCTGTTATATTACTTTTAGAAACTTCAAGTACTATCTTGGATGGTCCCCCTTCGCTGTAAAGCTTAATTGCCTCATCAATCAGTTTTCTCCCTATTCCCATACCCCTGTAACATGTTTTTACTGCAATGCTGTTTATCTGCAATTCATCTGCAACTTTCCACGCGGAAATATATCCCGCCGGATCTGAATCAATAAAAGCTGTAAGAAATATTGAGAAGGAGTAATCTAATTCATCTGAAAACTGCTTTTTAGACCATAGGCCAATTGATTCTTTTTCAATTTCAAATAAAGAGTCAATATCAGCAGATTCTGTTTTTCTTATTAGCATATCGGAAGGATTGGCCATCAGGTTTATATTGCAAAAATTAGAAATTATTAACAGATTATCGGTTCATCGCATTATCTGCTGATAGCATTTAGTGAATATTTTTAATCATGTCCAGAAGCTGATCATGGGTAAAAGGTTTTTTCAGTGTAGCATTTGCTCCAAGATATCTTGCCGTATTCAGATAGCTTTCTGAATCGATTCTACCACCCCCGGAAATAGCTATGAGAACTATATCAGGATATTTTTTTCGTATCTCTATTATTATTTCAATGCCGTCTTTATCTGGCATAATTATATCTGTTATAAGAATATCAGGCTTAAAATTAATGATAATATCACTAACTTCCAGTGCATTATCTGTAGCTAAAACTTCGTAATTATTAAGCAGAAGAATTTCAGTCAGGCTTTCCCTGATGGCATCATCATCTTCAATTATTAAAATCTTTTTCATGTGTCAACTCACCTTTTTTTCTGCTGACCCCACTAAAAGCCTGGAAAGATGAGTTGTCAAGCAAAATGTATCTATTATTTCATGTAATTTTTTGAAGAATTATTCCTTTACATAATTTTCCATTTAAATGAAATTATCCTTATACTGTTATTTTTTTGGCAGATTTTCTGATATTTCATCAAAAAAATCAAAAAAAATATGATAAAATTCGTATATATAATGTATAGATAAAAGGATTCATATAATGAAGATAAAAATTATTTTGACTGTTTTTCTGGTTCTATCTTTTAATCCCCTGTTTTCTGTGACAGGTGATGAAGCGCTTTCGAAGTTCAGAGCGCGTATGAACGGCATTGAGAAAATGACAGGGGTTATATCCTGGACAACTTCATCCGGTGTATCCTATACAGGTAATTTCAAGTATCTTAATCCCGGTAGGATCCATATTAAGTTTTCCAATCCGGCTGGAAGGACAGTTGTTTCTAATGGCCGTACTCTCTGGGTATACTCCCCTGCAAGTAATATTGTTGGCGTGCAGGAATTATCCCGTGACGGTTCAGGGGGGATAACATCATTTACTAACGGTTACATGGCTCTATTAACAGATCAGGGCCCGAGCGGATATATTGTAAAGCTTAAAAATGAAAGCCGCCACTACCAGGAGGTGACACTTATGCTTGATTCCTCCTTCTTCCTTAAAAAGGCTGTATTAAAAAGTAAAGATGGTTTTACATACACCTTTACTTTATCGAATATAAGTACAGCAGCTACTGTTTTACCCGGAACTTTTAATTTTGAAGTACCGGCAAATGCACAGAGGGTAAACAATCCTCTTAATATTCAGTAGAAAGGTTAAATGCTTTGATCAGGTACATATATCTGCTTCTTATAATATTTTTTTCAGGTTCAGGGTATCTATCCTCCCAGTCTGTAAAGGAGCTGTCAGGGCTTAATTATACATATCTTGGACCGGTCTTCTCTATTTCCCATGACAAGGTAGAATATAAGGACTGGTTTGAAACAGAGCAGGGTACAAAAAATATGTCCGGTCTTTCATTATCCGGCGGCCTCTCTTTGCAGATATTTGTTGAAAGTTTTTGTGGAGATTTCCAGATTAAATATACCAGAAGCAGCTACGATTTTAACCTTGATCTTTTAGAGGCATCTATACAGGGGAAATATCTCTGGGAAATCAATAATTATCTCTCAGCAGGTACCGGTTTAGGACTCTATTCATTAACAGCGCTATCAAATAGCGATCATAAGGGGAGTGCAGGATTGCAGATCCCTTTATCCGCAGTGATTACTCTTTCTGAAACCTGGAAAGTATTCTTTGATGTTTTTGCCAGATACGGCTCTTTTGGAATGGGGGAAGGGTCTACACAAATTTCTTTCGGTACAAACCTGGGACTGGTTTACAGGGTTGGACGGATATAGAGGCAGATCAGGGATTACGGGGCTACCTTCAGTCCCAATATTTGCTTTTATTGCTGCTGTTATTTTGTTTTTTTATAGTGAAGGGGATATTTCCCCAGGTTTACCTGTTCTGATATCTTCTATTACTTTTCTTCTTCTTTTTTCTCTGTTACTTTATTCTTTTTCCCCTCTTATTTTAAGAAATGGTATGATCGGTGTTTTATTCACTGCTTTTTTCTCTGTATTATTATTTTCAATTGTATCATCTTTGCTGTATCTAAAAATCAGTGAACGAATATCTTTAACTGCCCTCCCTGATGAGATAGATTCTCCGGTTGTAACCATTACTGAACAAAGGCTTATGAGAACTGGTATTGAATACTATTTTAATTATGCCCCGCAGGAAGGGGGGGAAATCAGGGGGTACCTTTTTGTGCAGGGGAGCCTTGACATTTCTTCAGGGGATACTGTTCTGATTCACAAAGTAATAAAGAGGAGTGATCCTGTTAAGGGGAATTCATTTTTAAAAAAATTATACAGGGAGGGGGTACACTTCCGGGTATATGCCTTCCCTGATGATATTACCTTAATTTCCAAAGGGGAGAGTTTCGGGGAAAGGGCTAAAAATGTGCTTTTAAGCAGAATCGGCTTTTTGTTCCCTGCTGAGAGTTCCGGACTTATTAAAGCCCTATATTCAGGGAATAGAAATTATATAAGCAGCAGGGTTGTTGCAGGTTTCCGGGATTCCGGTATACTTCATGTCCTTGCCGCATCAGGGCTTCATGTTGGGATTATTGCATCAATCCCCATGATTTTTCTTTTCATGGGCTTTGACAGAAAATTTTTATTGGGCTGTTCACTGGTTCTTGTGCTGTCATATTTTCTGGTTACAGATATGCCCGTATCTCTCTTCAGGGCTTCTGTTATGTTTGGAGTGGTCTATATGCAGATACTTTTGAACAGGCCTGTCAATCCTTTAAATTCTCTTTTCATTGCCGGATCGGTCATTCTTCTTGTTATGCCATGGGAAATATACAGTGCCGGCTTTCAGCTCAGCTTTGGAGCTACTGCAGGTATAATTATGTTTTACAGGGGTTATGCCGGTGCATTCAGTTCTTTCCCCCCCTTTTTCCGCGATTCTTTTGCTGTTACCCTTGCTGCTCAGTCAGTAACAGCTCCGGTGATTTTTTATCATATGGAGCAGATTAATCTGGCTTCCTTACCTGCAAATCTTGCTGCTATTCCTCTCATTACTGCAGTAATGATTACATCACTTACCGCCCTGGTAATATCGCCATTCAGCAGTATACTCGGCTGTCTGACCGGGGAGGTGACTCATTTTTTTTATAAAATTCTTGTGACAGTAACCGATATTTTTTCAGCGATGTCATTAAATTATTATACTGAATCAGTATCTGTTCTTCTTCCGGCTGCATTTATACTATCCCTCACACCCATTCTGAATTTTAAAAAGATCAGAAGGTTTAAGCTCCTTGCTGTTGCTGTCTCAATAATTATAGCCTTTGCAGCTTTGGAAAGATCTTATCCGGAAGACCTGAAATCGATTATTATATCTTCAGGAGGTTCCTCTGTTGAAGTTTATCCAGGGGAAGCAGCCCTGGTTAAGCTGATGATTAAAGATCAGGGGGAGGGGCGTATGATTTTTGATTATTTTAGAAAAAGTAATATAAATCCCCTTGTTGTTGAAATGGAGGAATATTCCTTCCCTAATATACGGTTTTGCAGAAGGCTTTTAACTGACTACAGGGTTGATGAGCTTATAATTAATGAAAAAATTGCTGCTGCATGGGGCATGGATGAGATATATATGCTTGTAGATGGAGAAAAAATTAATCTGACTTTAAAAAAAATTAAAAATTGAATAAGGAAGGGTGATGATTTAATATAAATAGTGAAATGTACCGATAAAATAATTATGGGACAATAGAAAAATATGCTCAAAATCCTTAATAAAAGAATCAGGAAATGATATTAATTGATGATAAAAATTACCCGGAGAAGGTACTGAAAGGGGAGGATGTGACCCTTACTTTCAAGTTTATTGATGAAAGTTCACTGGTACTTGTAAATACAATTCTCCTCAAGGTTCTTGCCAGAATGGGGAATATTTTCCTTCTGGAAACTGTTATAACCATAGTCAGGGAAATAATATTTAACGCGTTTAAGGCTAATCTTAAGCGCATGTATTTTTTAAGTGAAGGAATAGATATTAATGATCCGGAATTATATGAAGATGCTATGCCGGCATTTAAGGATAATTTCCTTTATAATCTTGATTCAGTGGTTTCTATAGTAAAAGCGAGTGATTACAATATAACAATCACTTTTTCAGTAAAAGAGAATAGTCTTCGCCTTACGGTTTTTAATAATGTGCCGATTATCCAGGAGGAATTTAACCGGATTCACATGAGAATACAGAAGGCAGAGGAATACGAAACTTTGACTGATGCTTATAATGATGTTTATGATCCTACTGAAGGTGCCGGACTTGGGCTTATTCTTATGATTTTTCTACTTAAAAATTCCGGCATAGGAGCGGGAAATTTTTCAATTGATTCAGATAAAAAAGGGGTTACAGTTACTATTAAAATTCCAAGGGAGCTTAAAGAGGAGAAAGTCGTTACAGAGGTTAAACGGAGGGTTCTTGAAGATGTAAGTTCGCTACCCGCTTTCCCGGAAAATATTATGACACTGCAGCGTATGTGCAGCTCTCCTGATACTACTCTGGATGAAATTGCAGTGAATATTGTTAAGGATCCCTCCCTCACGGCTGACGTGCTAAAATTATCAAACTCTGCCGGTTTTGTAACAGGGAAACGGATTACTACAATTAAAGAGGCTGTAAAAATAATAGGTTTCAGCAATCTGAATCTTATTCTTACTGCAAGCGCTTCAAGAAAAATTTTGAATGACAGGTATAAAAAATTTGAAGCAATCTGGGATCATTGTATACGCGTTGCATATTACGGCAGAATGATAGCAAAAAAGAAAAATCTTAATTCCATTTCCGAGTCTGTTTTTATTTCAGGGCTCCTTCATGATATTGGGAAAATTGTTCTTCTTTCAACAGACCGGTCTATTGTTGATACAATTTCAGAGATAACTAAAAATAAACAGCTCAGATCTTCATCAATACTTGAGGAGATTTCTATCGGGATTAGCCATGCAGAGATAGGGGGGCTTATTGCGGAAAAATGGAATTTTCCTGAGAGCCTTGCATCTGCAATAAGGAATCATCACTCTCCCATGAACAGCGAATCTGAATATAGAGATATTTCATATGCTGTTTATCTTGCAAATCTGCTCTGCGGGGTTGAAACAAATAAATATAATTACTACTATATAGAATCTGATATTCTTAAATGGGCAAATCTTGCAACCACCGATGATGTTAAATCCTACCATGACACTCTTAAAGATAACTATTTAAAACATTTTTCTGTCGCGGGATAATAAATGAAAAATTACCTGGTAAGTGAAACCAGAAGCGGTTTTAAAACGCTCACATACAGGGATCAGGAAGAGGGAAGGGACATAAGACTTCATTCCGCCTACGATCCGGTTAAAGAGGCTCAGCGATCCGTGTCAGGGTTCAGCAGAGGCAGATCATCCGTTCTCCTTGTTTCAGGCCTTGCCCTTGGGTATCATCTGGAGCATCTTGCTTTATCCGGTGATATTGACATCCTTGTAATTGAGAGGGATCCTGAAGTTGTAAAAATATGCTCTCAGGTTAACCCTGGTATATTGAAAAAAATAATGATTATTACATCTGCATCAGAAATTGAGTCTTATTTTGACAGACTTGATATGTCGGGGTTTAAGGGGATTTCCCATTATACTCATCGTCCTTCATATCAGATAGATCCGGAGTTTTACGATTCAATTACAGGCAATATAAGCAGGCATGTTTCATCCAGGGTTAGTGATCTTCTCACCCGCTTTGAATTTGAGGAGAGATGGATTCGCAATATATTCAGAAATCTTAAGCACCTTGCTTACGCAGAAGGAGTAGGGCGCTTTTTTGGTAAATTCAAAGGTTACCCCGGTATTATTGTGTCTGCCGGTCCTTCTTTAAAGAAAAATATAAGTGAGCTGGAAAACCTGCGGAACAGGGCCGTAATTGTTGCTGTAGATACAGCTTATAAAGTCCTGTCCAGGCATAATATTACACCACATTTTGTTGTTACCCTTGATGCACAGAAATACAGCAGTAAACATTTTCTCGGTGCTCCGGCTAATGATACTGTTTTAGTAGCTGATATCGTAAGCTGCCCTTCTATTCTAAACTCATACAGCGGCAGAAAGGTAATGAGCACCACTTCAAAATACTTTACCGATGAGCAGGGACACACCCGCAGAGAAACAACCCCGGTCATGGACTGGGTGGAAAAGTTTACAGGCCACTTTGGTGATATCCAGTCAGGCGGATCTGTTGCTACAAGTGTTTTTGATATGCTGCTTAATTTCGGCTGTGATCCGATTATACTAATTGGACAGGATCTTGCCTATACCGGGAGGGAAATACATTGTACCGGCACATATCATAATGATGACTGGCTCCCCGGTATCAACAGGTTAAAGAATCTTGAGTGTATAAATCAGGGTGTAATAAGAAAAAGAAAAATTAAATATGTCCCCGGGTATGGAGGGGATAATCCTGTAATAACAGATTTTGTTTTTGATCTGTACAAGTCATGGTTTGAGGACTCTTCACGCCGGGTTTCAGTGGATGTTATAAATGCTACAGAAGGGGGGGCTGCTATTGAAAATACCAGGGAATTGAGCCTGTCCCGATCAGTGCCGGGGGAAAAAACCGGGAAGAGCCCTGATATGATTATTAGCGAAATTTTCCGCGGATCAGGCAGGCTGGATATATCTCCATTAAAAGCTGCTCTTTCCAGTACAATGGCAGAGATCGATAAACTTATTAAAGCATTTGAAGATAATGTTAATAATCCGGTGGAGGAGGCTGTTACCATGGTTGAATCGGAAAATCTTTCTCCCCTTTTTCGTCCTCTTTTGAGAAAAATAAATATTTACCTTGTGAGGCGTAATATTGAGGGGAGCAAAGGTGAGAATATGCTTCTTGAAGAAATAAAGGGTGCAGCATTTAAACTGAAAGCTTACATTTCTGAATCAGGTCTTTGCTGAGGGTTTAAGGTCTTAAGATTAAATAACATTTAAACCGATAATAAAACAGGAAAACCAGTTTTAAAAATAAAAGGTTAGCAATTAAGAAATCGACATTATGAAAAAAATCAGAATAGTAAAAGTAATATATTTTATAACTGTGACTGCCCTATTCTTTATTCATGGTACCTCTTTTGCTGCATCAGCAGATTGGGTAAATGGGAAGATAACTGTTTCCGGGCAGAGCAGTGTTATTACAGACCTTATGGGGAGACCTGTTGATAATGAGACAGGAGAGGTGATCTCTATAGCAGAGGGGGGAGCAAGGGCATTCGAAAGGGCGAAGGATATGGCTTTTGTTGCTGCTGTTGCAGAGTTAAGAGGTCTGCGGATAGACAATCATACACTTTTTTCCGATCTGGTACATGAAGATCCTCTGGTCAGGCAGCATCTGTCTGAACTTCTTGATTCTCATGCAAAATATAGAGAGGTTTATATTGATTACCTTACCCGAGGATGTATTCTCGAAATTAATACCGGGGATATTATCAGGGCAGTAAACTATAATTTCCCTGCAAGAGAATTCCCTCTGAGAAGTGATATTGAAGTATCAACACTTTATACTTCACTCATAATTGATACAAGGGGGCTTGGAATAAAGCCTATGCTTTTCCCGGTTATCTATAACGAGTCGGGTCTGGAAGTTTATAGTAAAGACTATATTATTGCAGGTGAAGCTGTGAAACATAATACGGTTTCCTATGTCTATAATGAAAAGGATGCTGTAAATCATAGAAAAGCAGGACGGAAGCCTTTTTTTACAACTGCCTTGAGAAAAAGTGATGGGGCACCGGTTGTTTCAGATGAAGATATTAAAAGAGTATTCAGTGATAAAAAAAACCTTGATTATTTAAGAAGATGCAGGGTAATATTTATCATAGACAGGTAGGCGGCCTTTATGAACCCGGTTTTTAAAATATTAACATCAGCTATTATATGGCTTAACAGACATCTGGATTCATTGAGTTTCCAGACAGTTGAGACAATCCGCAGAGCATTTTATTTTCTTATGTTCATTATAGTTATTATCGCAGTTATTATCGGCTACAATATGGGAATCGATTCGGCAAGAATTAAAAGTTCTCCTGTTGCAGAATTTATTGATGATGCCTTTAGAATAAAGGTTAGCAGAGAGAGGGGAGGGGATTTTTCAGGGATGCTTGAGTCGGAAATGCTGAAAGATTCTGAAATTAACAGCCTTACCCGGTATGAGTTTCCTGTAAGAATTGATGACACTCCTGAAGTTGAAAAGAAAGTAATTGAGTCTGAAACTCTTCTTCCCCGTATTGATACATCTCCCGGCACTATCCGGTCCGATAGTACTTTTGAATCTGATGTGATTGAAAAATACGCAGAAAAAATTCCTCTTGTTAAGCCTATTGAGAGGGAGTATGAGTCCGGGATAAGCGGCGGAATTATTATTGATAGAGATGATAATACAGAAAATAATGTACGGCAAAACAGTGGGGATAGTATTAAACTTCTCCCCGAAAGCGGTACTGTGAAACCGGATGTTTTAAAAAATGACCCGGGGATTATAGAAAGGTGAAAAAATTATTTATTATATTTATTGCTGCACTGCTCAGTTTTCCTCCGGCATACTTAAATGCAAGGGATTACAAAAAAACTGAAGATATTATTACGAGCATACTCACTGAGGAGGATGAGGCAAAACCAGTAGAGAAGGATGAAACAGAAACACCTTCAATAAATAGAAATATGGAGTCTTCCAATGATGAGGAGAAGAGGGAGACAGGAAAAATCCCGGCCATGTCAGGAAAAGATGCGGTACTGCTGAAGAACGGCATAGAGCTTTATAACAGCGGAATGATGGAAAGCTCACTTGCTGCTTTTAATGAAATTATTAGTAATTATACCGGGAGCCCTTTCTCTGACAGTGCAAGAATATGGTCTGGACGGATTATTCTCGGCAGGAACCAGTTTGATGAAGCAATTACACAATTTTCTGCTGTAGGTGAAAATTCGGGTGAATATCCCGCTTCACTTTTCTATACTGGCGAGGCTCTCCGTTACAAAGGGGATTTAAACAGATCTATAGAAACCTTTAAAAAACTTTACAATTCATATCCTGAAAACGGGTTTTCCGATAAAGCTATGCTTGTTTCCGGAAAACTATATCTTCAGCTAAATAGAGGGTATCAGTCTCTGGAAGCTGTTATTGGAATTATAAAGAACTACAGTGACAGAGATTCTCTGGACGATGCCTATTATCTTATGGCAAAAATATATGAGAGAGATCCTGTGCTAAGGGATTTTGAAACTGCCAGAAAAATATACAGGGTTTTTCTTGCTAAAGCAGGTAAACAGGAAAAATATTTCAAAGATTCCCCTCTTCTTCCGGCTGTTGCCAGGGATCTGGAAAATCTTGAAAAAACCTATTTCCGTCTTGAAAGGTGATAAGCGTTTTTTTTATTGACAGTCTTTATAAAAAACAGATAAACTTAAGTTAAATTCGATTATAATTTATGCATATTGAAGCGCTCCGGCATGGTAATATAATGATAGATATCTATTCAATAGACATTGAGACTCTGTACAAAAGCACAACTCTTTCTCCTCATATGGAGGACTATATTGAAGCAATAGCAGTATTGGCAGATACAAATAAAGTTGTCAGGGTTAAGGATATTGCTGCAATTTTGAAAATTAAGATGCCAAGCGTTACATCTGCTCTAAATAAGCTGAAAGAAATGGATCTTATCGAATATGAAAAGTACGGGTATATTGAGCTAACTGACGCTGGCGACATTATTGCCAAAAGGGTAATGAGCAGGCATATGTGCCTTAAGGAGTTTTTCATTAAAGTTCTTCAGCTGCCTGCACATGCTGCAGAGCAGGAGGCCTGTAAGATTGAACATCATATTTCAGCAGAAACATGTAAAAGAATACACCGGCTGCTTATATATTTCCGGTCCGAGGAAGCAGCGGATAAAGAGTGGACCAGAACTTTAACACAGATTCTTATCTCTGAATAACAGAAAAACCCGCAAAAGCGGGTTTTTCTGTTTCTATACTGTCAGCAGTAAAGCTGAATTATTTACTTTTCTTTTTCTCAGCAATATCCTTAAGTACTTTCTCCTGAACATCTTTCGGGAGGGGAACATACTTGAAGAATTCCATTGAGTAGTTAGCACGGCCGCTTGAAATATTTCTCAGTTGAGTAGCGTAGCCGAACATCTCCATAAGGGGGACAAATCCGTTCAGTTTTTGTGCTCCCTTTCTATACCTTCTCATAGATTCGATACGGCCCCTTCTTTTATTAATATCACCAACAACATCACCGATGTAATCATCAGGGGTATTCACTTCCACCTTCATTAGAGGTTCAAGGAGAATAGGGTTGGATTTTAAAAAGGCCTGCTTAAATGCTATAGATGCACATGTACGGAAAGCCATATCTGAAGAGTCAACAACATGGAAACTCCCGTCTAAAAGCACAGCCTTCACATCAACTATAGGGAAGCCTGCAATAATACCTTCATTTAGTGTGAGCTCAATACCTTTCTGTACAGAAGGGATGAATTCAGCCGGTATGGATCCCCCTTTTATATGATCAGCAAATTCAAATCCTTTGCCGTCATTGGGCTCAATACGAAGCACAACATGAGCGTACTGCCCCTTGCCACCTGTCTGCTTGGAGTGCTTGTAGTTAACTTCATGCTCCATTGTTATGGTTTCTCTGAAAGCAACAGAAGGCTCACCAACTACTGCTTCTACGTTAAACTCATGTTTAATTCTGTCTATGATTATCTCAAGGTGCAGTTCACCCATACCGGAGATAATGGTTTCACTTGTTTCTTCATCAAATCTGACATTAAATGAAGGATCCTCCATGGAAAGTTTCCTCAGGGCAGAGCCGAGCTTCTCATTCTCTTTCTGTGTAGGGGGGCTCACCTTCAGCTCTATAACTGTTGGCGGTATAAAGATAGATTCAAGGTGAAGCGGATTCTCTGCTGAGCAAAGAGTGTCCCCTGTTTTTGTAAACTTCATTCCTATTAGAGCGATAATGTCACCCGGTTTTGCCACTTCTATATCTTCTCGCTCATTAGCCTTAATTCTTAAAATACGGCCGATCCTTTCATACTTATCTTTTGTTGAATTATAAACCTGCATACCGGTTTTAAGCTCACCGGAGTAGATTCTTGTGAAAGTCTGCTGCCCCACATAAGGGTCATGAATTAATTTAAAAGCAAGCGCTGCTAAGGGATCCTTTGTAGTAGGATTTCTTGTATGCGATTTTTCAGGATCATCTATATCTGTTCCGAAAATAGCTCCCACATCAATAGGTGAGGGGAGATAGTCGATAACAGCATCAAGGAGAAGCTGAACACCTTTATTCTTATAAGCTGATCCGCACAATACCGGTGTAATTAAAAGTTTTAGAGTAGCATCGCGTGCAGCTTTTTTAATCAGATCTATTGGAACATCTTTCCCGTCAAGGAAGAGGTTCATTATCTCTTCATCAAAATCAGCCAGTTTTTCTATGAGATTCTGCCTTGCCTCTTCTGTGGCTTCACGGAATTCTTCAGGAACATCAATCTCCTTTCGTTCAATTCCATCAAAGACATAGGCTCTTCTGGCAACAACATCAATAATACCTGTAAAATCCTCTTCAATCCCCATTGGAAGCTGAAATTTCGCAGGGTTGGCATCAAGATATTTATCCATTTGAGCTATGGTCTCATCAAAGTCAGCCCCGATCCTGTCCATTTTGTTAACAAATGCAATTCTGGGAACTTTGTATCTGTCTGCCTGGTTCCATACAGTTTCACTTTGCGGCTCTACTCCGGAAACAGCACAGAAGAGCGCCACCATTCCATCAAGAACCCTTAAGGATCGTTCAACTTCAAGAGTAAAGTCAACGTGTCCGGGCGTGTCAATAATGTTTACCTGGTAATCTTTCCAGGAGCATGATATAGCTGCTGAAGCAATTGTAATTCCTCTTTCCTGTTCCTGCTTCATGAAGTCCATTGTTGCCTGGCCGTCATGGGTCTCTCCAAGTTTTCTCGTTGTGCCTGTAAAAAAGAGAATTCTTTCAGTCATGGTAGTTTTTCCCGCATCTATATGAGCGGCTATACCAATATTTCTCAGCTTATGAAATGGCATGTATACCTCACAATGTATAATTTCTGATAGTTTTATATTGATTCAAAATTGCTGGATACAGATGGTCTGGTGAACTACTTATTATCCTGCTTGAAAATAAATCAATGAGTCAGATGGCATATTCGAAGTAGGTTCAATATTTGTCAATTTTTTTTTAGTTCGCGATAATTTTAATTAGTTCAAGTTGTATCCCTGCATTATATGCAGCGCTGGTTCCAGGGTGCTCTTCCATTATGTGACGAAAAATTGCTCCTGCTTTTTTGTCATAACCCATCTTTGTGTAGCTTACCCCTGCCTGGAAATATGCGTCAATCCCCTCTTCAGTATAACTGTATTCCTGATAAATACCCATATATGCTTTAATTGCTCTCTGGAAGTCGAATCTGGATATATGGATTTCTGCGATATTTCTGTATGCTCCAGCCCTGTGTATTCCGTTAATATATATCTCAAGGTATTCATTAAACTCGTTCAGCGCCCGGTTGTAATCATTTATTTTCATGAATTCAACACCGTTTTGATACTTCATACTGTCTGCAATCCTGGCGCTGTCAAGGTCTCCGGTTTCACCGGATGCTGCTGTAGTAATAAGAAAAAGGAGTAAGGTAAGTCTAATAAAAGTATATCGTACAGGAATCATCTTAACCTCCGGATTATGTCGTATTAATTATCGGCATTCATCCTTTTTGTTTTAGTAAAATATCGGGATTTGAGGAAATTTGTTGCTTTTTTTATTGTCTGCACTACAAGTCAATTAGAATCCTCATTTCTGATGCATGATGATTATGGGTAGCAGTATAATTTTATTGGTGTTGTCATTCCCGCGCAGGCGGGAATCTCATAATCCTGTTTTTTCAGGAGATTCCGGCACTACGTTATCACTTCGGCCGGAATGACAGGCTTTCCCCCTAAAATTCTACTACTACCAGATAATAAATTTAATTTACGGGGTTAACCTTGACATCAAGATCATTAATAATATTTCTTGCTTTATTGCTTTTTACGGCAGGTTATTCATATTTTAATCATGAAAAACTTTACAGGTTTTACACAAAAAAATATTTTGAAATTTCCGGTAAGAGCGATAACTACCTGACAAAATCAAAAAAACTGTATCATGATGGCAGGCATGAGGAGCTCAATGATTTTATTGAGACCTTGATGTTTATCAACCCTAATGATTACAAGCTGAAACAGATAGCCGGCTTAAATTACATTAAGCTGGGACGTGAAATTGAAGGAGCAGAGCTTTTTGCTTCAACTTTACAGGCGGGGGTTGAGGATGGCAGGGAAATCCCCAATGTTGTGAGGATTCTTTTTCGTAATGATCATTTCGGAGATGTTGTTTCTTTTTTTGACAGGGGAGTAATGATTAATGATGTAAATATGTCTTTTTATTACGGGGCATCACTTTACCTTGCAGGCAGGTACAATGAGTCTATTGACAGACTTAAGCATGCTCAATTTAACGGATTTACAGGCTCTGAGATCAGCTATTATATGGCTTTGAATATGGAACAGACAGGGAATCTCACCGCTGCTGCGTCCTATATGGAATCAGCCTATAGTCAGAATCGCAGAGATACTGGAATAAGGTTATCTCTGATCCGTATTTATAGAAAATCGGGACGTCTTAAAGAGGCTGAGGTTTTATTCAGAAGCAGATAATATCAGGATTGGTTTGAACCGGTTTTTGATATGTTTAAAAGAATTTTATGTGTAATCTCATTAACTGATGAACCGCTGATACCTGATCTTGTAAAAATCAGGTTACCTGTTTTAAGATTGATGCAGCGTATCCATGCTTCACTTTTGCTGTCATTGAATCCGATAACCATGAGGTAATCTATTCCCCCCGGCCCGATTTTTCCCATAGATTTATAAGCTTTTTTACCTGAATCAGTAAATTCAAAGGTGTACTTTCTATGCAGATTCCGCTGATTTAAAATATCTTTATAATAATCACCCCCGGCCCATGTCCCATGGAGAAGGGTAACAGATTTCCGGTCGTATATTCTCCTGTATGACGCAGATTCAGAGCTTATATGGTAAAATTTTTCTATCCCTTCTGTATCGATGCTGTTTTTTACTGATATTCCCTGGGAGGATGAGAGTTTGTACCCCCGGGTGAGAATTTCATAATAGAGTTTATTCAGATCTTCCCCTTCAATATTTGTAATTACAGCAAGTCTGGAGTTTCCCGGGATACTTTCAGATTTATAATGCATTGCCGGATCTGTAATGTTTTTTATATTAAGAGAGAGTCTGTCAATGAGCCTGAAAATCTCTACTTCAAGAAAACCGATGTCAGTAAAAGTGAAAATACTGGATGAGTTCACTTTATATATATTTATTTCTGTTTTTATCCTGTTTCCGCTTTGCGGCTCAAAAGTACCGAATATAAAAAAATCTGCTTTAATACCGGAAGAAAGGGGATAAAGTTCCGCGTCACTAAAATCTTTTTCAATCTGTTTTTTTCTGAATATTTCTTCAATTGATCTTGGCTTTATTGCTGAAATACTGTATTTCGATTCAAGCGAGCTTGCCAGAGCATTAGGCAGGATTGTTTCAAGATAGTCAAAGTCCCTGTTGCCCGATTTGTTTACAAATGTACCGATAGCTATAGATTTCCCCCCCTTAAGGGCAGCTGATTCCAGCGCAGCAGGGGAATCGGTACCGGATACAGGTGTTTGAGCAGCTAGTGCCGACCCCCATATGGCACTAATGAATATGAGTGCCCAAAAGTATTTAATTCTGCTTTTTATCATCTTCCGGTAATATTTTTAGCGAAATGTGTGATTATTGTTTCCACATTATCATTATACTTTGTAGGGTAATTTTCGATAAATTCAATGTCAAGTGTCCTCAGGTTTACAACCCTGGCCCAGCTTACATGCTCCCAGTCTTTCAGATCGAGTACAATCAGGTAGTCCACATCCCAGGAGTTTCTGATCTGCTGAAGTGTTTCAGCTTTGTTCAGTTCAAAATTAAAAACGTGAAGTTTGTAGATATTGTCATAGGTTTTTTCAAATGTTGATAGTGTGGATACGTTTTCATCTGCAATATTGTATGAAAGTTTTTTCAAGTCGGCAATATCATATACATCACTTAAAGCATAAAGATCGGATGCATTAAAAGCCTTTACCCTTAATCCCCGCTTCATGAATGTTATAAGTACCGCATTTTTAAGGTTGTTGGGTGCATCAATTACTACTCCAATCTTTGAATTGGGGGATAGTTTTGATGAAGAGTGTATAAGCCCTTTTTTCGAGCTGCAGGAAACTAGAAATAACGAAATTATTACTATAACTATTAGATCTTTATTAAAATTTCTGGTCAGCATCTAACTACCTCGTTCATAAATAATAGATAATGTTATTATAACATAAAAATATATTATTAGTCAATATTTAATTTTATTTAGAAGCATATTTCTTCAGTTATTATACGATATTCAGGGTTACCGGGAATATATTATGGCGGGATTTATATAAAAAGCCCTGCATGTTTTATACAGGGCTCTTTATGTTGCTGAATACTATTATTACTGTTCTTTTTTCTCTTCAGCCGGTGTTTCAGATTTTTTCTGCTTAGTCAGGTACTCTCTTAAACCTTCTTTCTTAACTTCACTCTCAGCTACCAGTTCCATCACATACTGATTAGCTTCCTGCCTTGATTTGTATGAAAGGATCTGCTGTCTTATGTAGGCAGTGGCTTCATTTGCGGTTCTTCCGGCAAACTGTCTTCTGTTCTGGTTGTAGTACTGGGCAACTTCTTCATCAGTTACCTTAATCTTATCTTTCAGCTTCTGACCGAGATAATACTGTGACGCTGTCTGTATTTTTGTTATTTCAAGTATTGTATTAAGCTCTTCCTTATCTATTGATTTGTCATTCATGGCCTTGCTGTATATCAGTTTCTGGGCAATAAGATGATCAAGAAAATTTGCTTTATTGAGGAATGGGTGGTTGGCATATGAAGGATCATTTGCAAGCTTATCAACTTCCTCTTTTGAGTCTACATTGGCCATCATTTTGTTCTGAGTATAGTAGTATCTGTTGAATTCATCAATACTTATTGTTTTTCCGTCAATTTTTGCGGCCCAATCTCCGGAAGTATTGTTGCAGGATACCGTCATTAATACTGACAGGGATAATAGAGCAGTAAGAACTAAAGCTTGTATTTTCATTTTATTTTCCTTATTTTTTTATAAAATTGTGGGGATATTCAAACATATATTGAGATAAGGCTTCCATCAGGTGAATTGTTGCAACCATTTTTTCAGCTCAATTAATTTTTTTTCAGGATTTTTGGCCGGTGTTTTAAAAATCAGAATTTCCGGATCCCTGGGGTCTATTTTAAGTCTTGAGTCTGCAGATATCTCTTTTATCAGCTTTTCAGCAGGTATTAAACAGGATGATGTAATTTTAATATTTATTTTATTAGGATCTTCAAGGATTTCGTCTATCTGAAGGGCGGATGCAAGTGTCCTTACTCTTTCAAGTTCAACAAGCATTATTACTTCAGGGGGTTGAGGTCCGAATCTGTCAATAAGTTCAGATTCAAGGGTGTCTACTTCTTCTACTGTTTCACATGACTCGAATCTTTTATAGAATTCAATTTTCTGTTTGTCATCGGAAATATAATAATCGGGAATAAAAAAATCAGCTTTGATAAATACCGAGGTTCTGAAGTAGGGCTTCACCTCCTCACCTTTAAGGGTTTTTACAGCCTCATCAAGCATCTGGCAGTAAAGATCAAATCCCACCTCCATTATGCTTCCCGATTGCTCTCTACCGAGAATATTCCCTGCTCCCCTTATTTCCAGGTCTTTCATCGCTATTTTAAATCCGCTCCCAAGATCTGAATATTCAGAAATGACCTTAAGTCTCTTCTGCGCTTCTTCAGAGAGGCTGGTGTGGCGCGGATAGAATAGATAGGCGTAGGCTTTTTTTGTGGAGCGGCCCACACGCCCTTTGAGCTGGTAAAGCTGTGAAAGACCGAATGTATCAGCTCTGTTGATGATTATTGTGTTAACATTGGGCATATCAAGGCCCGATTCAATTATAGTTGTGCTTATCAGTATGTCGTATTCACGGTTCATGAAATCGATCATAACTTCCTCAAGCTCATGCTCATCCATCTGCCCGTGGGCAATGCAGCAGGTGGCCTCAGGAACAAGCTTTGAGAGCATAATCATCTGTGTATCGATTGACTGAACCCTGTTGTGAACAAAGAAGATCTGTCCCCCCCTGGCTTTTTCCCGGAGAATAGCCTCCCTTAAAACATCGGGATTTTCCTCAATAACATAGGTTTCGATGGGGAGTCTGTTTTCGGGAGCTGTTGCGATAATCGAGAGATTCCGTATCCCTGCCATGGACATGTGCAGGGTTCTGGGGATAGGTGTTGCCGATAGTGTAAGGACATCAACCATCACCCTGAATCTTTTAAGCGATTCCTTATGCTTTACACCGAAACGCTGCTCTTCATCAATCACCAGAAGGCCGAGATTTTTTATTTTCATGTCTTTGGCAAGTATGGCATGGGTGCCGATAACTATGTCGATCTCTGCGTTTTCCAGCTTTTTCTTTATAACACCGATTTCGCTTTTTGACCGGAACCTTGACATCATCTCAATATTGACCGGGTAGCCCTTGAAGCGTTTTTTAAATGTTTCAAAATGCTGCATTGCCAGTATGGTTGTGGGGACAAGAACTGCCACCTGTTTCCCTGCCATTACTGCTTTAAAGGCAGCCCTTATTGCAACTTCGGTTTTACCGAAACCCACATCGCCGCAGACAAGCCTGTCCATGGGGCGGTCTGTTTCCATCTCATCTTTCACATCTTCAATGGCCGTAATCTGGTCAGGGGTCTCCTCGAATTCGAACCGGGATTCAAACTCCTCCTGCCATTGTGTATCAGGGGGGAATCTGAATCCTTTAAGGGCGTTTCTCTGGGCATAAATTTTTATCAGCTCAGCAGCAATCTCCTCAACCGCACCCTTTACCCTCTCTTTGATTTTATTCCAGGCTGATTTTCTCCCCAGGGAATCGATGCGCGGTTTTTTCCCTTCAATACCCAGGTATTTCTGAACAAAGTTTATCTGGTCAAGTGATACATATAGTTTGTCCGCATCAGCATATTCAATAACAATAAAATCTCTTTCCACACCCCCTGCGGTCATTCTTTCTATTTTGCTGAATATCCCTATGCCGTGGTTGATATGAACAACATAGTCGCCAGGCTTAAGATCGAGAAATGATTCTATGGGCCGCGATGATCTGTTTTTGAAAAATCTTCTTTTTCTGTAGCTTTTACCGAATATTTCATGGTCTGTAAGAATCAGGGTTTTTATCCCTGCAATGTCTGCGCCGTTGTTAAGGGGGGAAATGACTATATTAAAAGGCGCATCCTTTTCCAGAGATTCAAAGTTGTGGTGGGGATTGAAATCAATGAAGAGGTCTGATAAACGGCGTGCCTGACCTTCAAAGGATGTTGTCATTATTATGCTGTATCCGTTACTAATCCGATTCTCTATCTCTTCACGTACAGATTTTATTCTCCCCTGAAATCCGGGGAGGCTTTTTATGTTCCAGTTAAGCGCGTCTGTTGATGTTGTATAGGTCTGAAGCGAGATGGAATGGGCAAGTGCCCTGTTCAGGGAATTCCTGCAGAGCAGCCGTTCAGGAGGGAGGCAGTGCAGATTTTTTTTCCTTTTCGTATAAAGTTCAGAAAAGTTTTTTTCCAGATTTTCATATGAAGCGATAAGGCTGTTGCTCTCAATCATAAAGACCGGCATATCTTCGTCAAAATATTCATAAAGGGTGCTGTCAGGTATAATATCGTGAAAGAAATCCTCTATCCCCGGTATTCTGTCTATGGTGGAGTCATCCTCCTTCAGCCATTGCCTTATCTCTTCAGGGAGAGGCATCCCCTCATGTGTGTTTTCTCTGAGATAATCCCGCAGCTTTTTCTTTTCGAGGTCAAAAAGTGTAAGCTCACGCCTGGGGTATATTGTTATCTCCTCAGGGGGCTCCTCACCGGTTGATACCTGTGTGTTTATGTCAAACTCGCGGATAGATTCAAGTGAATCACCAAAAAAATCGAGGCGTACAGGATTTTCCAGTGAAGGGAGAAATATATCTATTATGCTTCCTTTAACAGAAAACTGTCCGAATGAGTCAACCCGGGCTTCTCTTGCATAACCGTACTGCACAAGTGTTGCAATAATATCATCAAAGGGGTATTCTTCGCTCACTGACAGCGTGAGGCCTTTTTTAAGGAAAAATGACATGTGGGGGATTTTTCTGACAAGGGATTCAACTGTGGCTATTACTATGGCCGGTTTTCCTGATATTAATCTATAAAGTGCTGTGATCCGGTCTCTTTCAGTTGTTTCTGAAGGGGACATGAATTCATAAGGTATTGTTTCCAGTGGGGGGAACCGGAAAAGGTATTTGTCATCAATAAAACAGGATAGATCCAGGAACAGGTCGTTGAGAGTCTGGGTATTTTCAACAACTACAAGTGTGCGGCCCATAAACCTGTTGAAAAAAGAGGAGATTATAACAGGGAAGGCGCCCGGGGAAATCCCCTCTATGGAAAGCTCTTTATTTTTACTTGAGAGAAGTTGAGCAAATTCCACTGATTCGGTAAATTGATCACATATATTTTTTAAAATCATATTCTATCCGTTTATTCTGATTAATGTTCAAATTCTTTAAAAATATTTTTTAGTGTAATAAGGCTGATTTCAATACCCCCGCCTTTCTACGTCGGGGGTATTAGAGCATTATATTCTAAATAAAAGTTAAAGAATTAACACTGATTTTAGGACTATAAAGATAAAGCGACAGAGGGTCTCTATTTTTCAAGGAAAATAATGTAAATCGGTTAATTATTGCTAAACTGCTATCACAAGCTCATTATTCCTCTGGAATAAAAAAATCTTGATTTAATCTTCATTATCATCTATCACTCGAAGTAGAAAACTTCGAGTGTTTCCAGGGTATTTTAAAATGAAAAAAAATATTTTTTCCCTCCTCTTTATTTTCATCTTCTCTATTCCCCTTTTCCCGGGTGAAAAGCTGGACCTGATGGAAAGTATAATAAAGAACTATGCTCAGTTTAATTCAATAAGCGGATCTATTGAGCAGCATATTTTTAATCCTGACGGATCATATCACCGTTTGAGCGGTGATTATGCTGCTTCCGGGAGCGGTCTTTTACGTATCGATTATTATTCACCTTCGAGGCAGACAGTGGTCAGTAACAGTGAAGGGCTTTTCTGGTACTACCCTGACAGGGATATACTTTTTGTTTCAAAGAGCGGCAGCAGTAAGAATGAGAGCCTTCCGGCTTTTATAAAGCGTATCAGTGAGAAGGGTGGAGATAATATTTCACTCAAATATGAGGGGAGGTTTTTTTACGGCTTTTTCAGGAGGGCACACGTCTACAGGATTAATCTGAAAAATAAAACCGGAATCAGGGTCTGGGTTGAACCTGAAGGGAGATATATTCTGAGAAAGTATGTACTCGATTCTGCAGGGAGGGAGATTGTAAAAGAGCTGTACAGTGACTATATCGAGTCAGATGGAATTTATATCCCCTCGGTAATTGAGCTTCATGTGAGAACAGCGAGCGGTACTGTGCGCACTTTGACAGAATATACCAATCTGCGGGTTAATAATGTTATCAAAGATTCTCTCTTCGATTTCCGCATAAAAAGTTCAATGGATGTGAGGAGTTTAGATGACAATTAGGTTTATTTTAAATATAATTATATGTGCTTCACTTATATTTATATATGCTGTCACACTTGATGCAGTTGAATTGAAAGAGGTTAAGTATTACGGTTACAGCGGAGTTGTTGACCTGAAGGATATCTATTTCCCTGCGGATCAGGAGATAACAGATGAGACTGCTAAGAGGATCAGCGCGGAAATTACCCGTAAATATCATGAACGGGGTTACAGGGCCTTTTATATAGAGAGGGTTCTTGTTAAGCCTGATGGTGTGGTTGAATTTTACTTTAATGAGTCCGCGGTTTCCCATGTTATTGTTTCTGGTCTTCCAGGAAATGAGTCTGACAGAATTAAGGGTGAGCTTTTTAAAAAAGGTGAGCCATATAATGAAGAAATTTTAAAAAAGAATATAACAGCTCTAAAATCTAATTACGGCTACAGCAATATACATGTAAATGTCGAGAGAGAGGCTGATGGCCGGATTCTGTTGCGGGCGGAAATAGTTAAGAGAAGGAAAAGGCTTAACTTCTCTGTTCAGGGTGATGCAATTTACGGCACAATCCCTCATGTGTCCTGGCAGGGGGACTATGAATGGGGGAATCTAATTTTTGGATTTTATTCATCATTTAATCAGCGTTCAGCTGACATCTCAGGGATTTCTCTTTTTATTGACTTCCCCCTTTCTGTCAGTACCGGGGTTCTTACCGGATTTAATTCACAATGGAGGAGTGATTATTATGATGAGACCGGCATATTCAGTGATAGATCTATATTCCCGGAGATAGCACTTTACAGTATGTCCGGGCTGCTGGGCCGGGCTGTTGTTGCTAAAGGGGAGTATTACCGGCTTTACGATTACCCGGAATCTGAGGATGGTGCGGAGTATTCCGGTTTTTCAGGATTAAGGTTTTTTTATAATGACAGGGGCTACAGGATTGACAGACGGGATGAGCGTAATGTTAATTTTGAGATTATTGCAGGGAAAAACAGTCTTGAAGATGGCCTGCAGATAAGGATTGAATCTGACCTGCTTCTCCCTTTCCGTTTTTCCAGGCGGGGGGAACTGGTATTGAAAAACAGTTTTTTTCTTACAAGCGAAAAGGAGAGGCTTTTCCACAGGTATGTGTTTAATTATCAGTTGCCCGGGAGGTCGGGTGATTATCTGACCTCAGACTTTAGAAATTCCTCAGGGGTGGAAATTCCTCTGGAAATTTATCCGTCACTCCTTTACATCGGTCCGCTTTTTTATTACGGTATATACAGGGTCCAGGGGAGGGGGTATGAAAGTTCAAGGAGTGCCGGTCTTTTTATATCTGTTGCTCCACAGGGTATTTCTCTTAATTTTGCATATGTTTATGATATTTCATGGGATATGAAAGATGGTGTTTTCCTTTTTTCAATGTCAGGTGCTTTTTAATAATAGTCGGGGTTTAAAGAGTATTCATAGAGCAGAACGTTTGTTTTTAATATATTTTCTATATCGCTTATTGTGTTGACTATGGATGTACGGGCATCAACAAATGACTGCTTCTGTGTTTTGGTTATATTTGTCATTTCTGCCGGGTTCTTTGATGAAGTAAAGCTGTCTAGCCTTTTGATATGCTTTGAAAGGATATTGTAAACACGTTTAATCGATGAGGACATCTCGTATAGAAAAATAAAACGCATTGTTTTATCCTTGTTCCCGGCGAGCAGGTCAATCATGTCCTTACCGTCATTATCAATTTTTGCCTGGTAGTAGGTAATGGACCTGGGGTAGTTGGAGAGCTCTCTGTAGTAGCTTTCAAGTTTTTCAAGCTGCTGTATCCCTTCAATATCCAGGCTTCGTGCTATATCGTCAAATTCAGTGGAATCCATTTTATTCTCTTTCGGGAATATTCCGGAATCGTTAATATTCATCAGTATCCCGTTTATTCTCTCTTTATGTACTTCCACTCCATTTACAACATTTTCAATAAAGGGGTCAGGTTCAAAAAAAAGAGTCTCTTCATCGGGGATGTCAGTTTTTTCTTCAGTGTACCGGTCTTCATGGATTGCCTGCTCATAATGGGCTTCCGATCCCCTGTTGCGGAATATCTGCCTCTGGTACTGTTGTGTCTGGCTTGTGTGAACCCTCTCAAGTTTTATTATTTCTATTTTTCTTCCGGCGCGGTTATACTTCAGTCCAAAAATATTTCCAAGGGGGTCTATGTAGCGGTTATTAAGGTCATAGACAGATATTTTCCCGGTGTCTATTTGTGATACATCTTTAATTTTAATAATCCGCTTTTTCATTTTATCAGAGTGCTTCAGGGTTCAGTTTTTCAAGTGCATCATCGAATTCCACTGCAATATAATAATTCCCTGATGAGAGGAATTTGAGAAATTTCAGTGCTGTCTCAGAGGGGTTATTTTTGAGTGCTCCTGTTCTGATAATCCTGCCCTGGATATTAAGTTTTTCCTTATTCAATTCAAAGTGTACCACCACAGGTACACCGACAGTAGTTCTTTCATTGGTGACTATAAATACTCCCCCTTTGCTTATATCAATAATAGATCCCTTTGCTTTTTGAGGAACATCGAGATTTATATCAATTGTTTCAGGATCGCCTTCGTAATAATCAAATTTTGATTTTATTTTACAGGGAAATCTTTCATATTTCCGTTTATTCCCGCTGTCGCTCATCTTTTTTCTCCTGTAGATGATAATGAATCATCAGATAATGATGGAGTAAGTTTCTATTGTCAAGTCTTGTTTGAATAAAAATAGACCGCTGCTGGTTTAAACCGCTCTATTTTTTTGCAATGTTAATTCCTGAAAATATATTTTAGTGTAAAAATTGACAGTTTTATATGGGGCTGTCTCAAAAGTCAGATTTTCGGGGATTTGTCATTCCGGTTTTGCAACTTCAATTATTGCAAATACCGGAATCTCCTGATTAAATCAGGCCTAAGAGATACCGGCATTACGCTACGCT
>Ga0334890_1000378_pt1 | contig 81879 bp, 65 predicted proteins | sample GraSluR1_MG_3_FD_207220 | JGI IMG/M metagenome (GOLD analysis project Ga0334890, IMG submission 207220) | Sludge microbial communities from methane-producing bioreactor in Wageningen University, Netherlands - Granular Sludge_31_08-R1 | ecosystem: Engineered > Bioreactor > Anaerobic >... | reverse complement strand
TTTACCATGAGCTGATGTCCGTTCGGGGAGAAGTAGACTTAGGACCTTGAATCTGTATATTTATACGATTAAGATTTAGTCATAGGCTATTATGAAATTGCCTCCAAAATTATAAAATTGATGATAAAACCTTCGAGAAGGAGAAATTTGAGGCAAGTATAGCAGCTTCCCTTGCTTTAGAATCCTTATGCAGGAAGCGCTCTATTGAAGTGTTGGTCCTCAATGATATAGATGCAATATTGCTTGAGACTATTGGCCTCAGACCGGGGTTCACCCCAACGGTGGGAACTGAGGATGTTACTGTTGTTCCCGAGGGTGATATCGGAGGAGCTCTTGCTGTATATGTCCTGAAACAACTTATCCATAAACCAGTTCAATTTATTGAACCATTTCATATAGACTATGAAAAAGATGTCTTTGCTGCCGGACATGCAGGGCCAAACGACTATACGGATCCCAATGGTAAAACCATCATCAGTAGAGATGAACGTTTTGCTAAAACGTCATACACCTATGCAGGGGCTCCTTTTGCCTGGCATGTTATTGGAGAAGGAGAAAAAACACTCCTTCATATTTCAGAATGTAATGGCCGATATAAAATGGTCAGTTCTGTAGTCGATGCACAAAAGTGTAATCACCATCTTGCAGGGTATACACATGGCATATTCAAACCACGAAATTCCTGCAGAGAATTTTTCCAGTCACTCCTGGATATCGGAGTTACCCAGCATTTTGCTGTTACAGAAGGCGACCAGAGCGAGTTGCTCCAACATTTTGCACATATCATGAACTTCACATATCATAAGGTATAGATACATGGCATCTATTACCCGTGATACGTTATACGATATTCCTGGATATCGCTTGAATGCAGCAGGTTTTACTGCATTCATTTGTCCAAAAATGGGAGCAAATTGCATTGAATTCTCAAGCGACCGAGCCTCATATTTACGGACACCTATGAGTTATTCCAATCTTAGGGAAAACCCCAATTTGTTTGGAATGCCGATACTCTTCCCGCCTAATCGTATTCAAAATGGGAAGTTCTTTTTCAATGGTACAGAGTACCTCTTTCCCATCAATGAACCAAAACGAGGTCATCATATACATGGCCTACTTAGCAGTTCTGAATTCATTCCACTCGATAGATGGTTTACGAACAACAATGCATTTCTCTCGTTCTATTTTGAAGCTACGCAAAAAACACCTTATCTTACTTTTCCTCACGCTTTCAAACTGACAATTACATACCTACTTGATAATCATGGACTCACGCAACATCTGATACTACAAAATAAATCACATACGGACATGCCGTTTGGCTTAGGGCTTCATACAACATTAAACAATGCATTCTTGTTTGGGACTAATGCTCACGACTACCTCTTGAAAATTCCTGTGAGCCAAGAAATCCACTTCGATAAAAACACCATTATACCTACAGGAGAAAAAAGTACGACCCAACTGTCAAGCATGCTCAATGTAGGGTCGCTTTGCCCTCAGTCAATAAAACTCTCAAATCTTTTTTCTGTGAAAAAAGAGGAGATACGAGCAGCGGTGTATATACACGTCCCTACAACTGATGCACTAATGTACAAAATTGAAAAACCTTATGACTATTGGATGGTGTATAATGCGGACACAGAGCAAGAATTCCTTTGCCTGGAACCCCAAAGCTGGATTATTGATGCCCCAAATTCTCAACTCACACATCACCATACGGGATTCAGGACTCTTTCACCTGATGAAAGTATAACACTTGCATGTTCATTGCAACCAACAAAGATGTTTAAAACCTTTTGCTAAATTATAACCGACGGCACGCATGAATATCACACGTACCGCCCGATTGTGCATTGTTTACACTCTAAAAAGAGATTCAGCCCTTGAAGGTACCAGGAAGGATTAGGTCGCCGTAGGTTTCCTTTGCCTTGTTGATCCTTGCAATTGCAGCATCCCAATAGTCGAAAATCTCTTGAGGAGTATTGGGATCCATCTTCTTGTAGTAAGCCTTGGTTCTCTCAAGCTTCTCGATCCACTTGGTGCAGCGGAAGGTGAAGAGGTAGTCATACTTCTCCTTGGAGAACTCTTCATCAAGATGCTCTTTGAACAGGGCCTTCAAGTCTTCGTAATGGGGGATTTTTCCGGTGGGGGTGTCGTATGCATCATACTCACCGTGGATTCTTCCCTCTGCCCAATGCAGCCATACCTTCTTTGCCAGTTTGCTGGTCATGAAATGACCATTCTCATCACGCATGAAGTAGTTGTTGCTGAAAATCTTGGGGGTATCCTTCACCCCTTCACCAAAGGCAATATTGTTCATGGTATAGGTGCCCAGAGGATAAGAGACAAAGTCCATGTTTGCCATCGGACTAGGAGTACGCACCCCTTCCTGACCGAGGGTTGCACTGGTGGTCTCACTTTCCAAGGTTGCGGCCTTCATGAGGATACCATCTCTCCAGTTCGGGGATTCCTCAACAGGGACGGTGATGTCGCTGTCGCGTCCACCATAGAGAATACCCTCGACCTTCACACCATTCTTAGCTTCAAAACCGGCCTTGTCGATGTTGTCAAGGTAGTCGAGACGCATGGTGTATCGAGCATTGCCATGGGCGACGCCTACTTCCTTGTCGTTTGCGTCCTTTACACCCTTCTTCCATTCACCAAAGTGGTTTCTTCCTTCTTCAGGGGCCTGTACACCCATACCCAACCAGTAAGGCTTGTTGTCCGGGCCTCTGAGCACGTTGGAGAAGATAACCTCCTGATCGATCATCAGGTTCTTGAAGATGACAGGGTCATCCTGCTCATTGACGTCCTTAATGATACCGAACATACCGAACTCTACGTTTACAGCCCGGAATTCGCCATCGATGTTCCTGAAATAGGCAATGTCGTCACCGACGATCTGCTCACCGGGAATCATGGCAGTAGAGGTCTTTCCACAGGCTGAAGGATAGGCACCGCAGAAGTACGTCTTGCGATCTTTCTTCTTGTCCAAAGCAGCCATGACAAACATATGCTCACACAACCAACCTTCTTGGCCGCTCTTGTTGATGGCAAGGCGCATGGAGTGTTTCTTCAGGCCTACAGAGTTACCTGCATACTGGTCATTCATTGAATACACGATGTTATTCTGCGTATCCATATAAATTCTTCGATCTTGCAGGTTCTTGGAACAGTTGTTCTCATCAAGCTCACCTGCACTATGGATAAATCTGAAGAAATCACCCTTCTCAGCATCCTTCATCTGCAAAAAATGGTTGTACGCAGTGCGGTAAAGGATATTCTCGGAGTGAGCAACATACCAGCTATCGGTGAACTGGATGCAAGGAATCGTGAACGGGCTCTCTGTAGGACCTTCTGAGTAGAACAACACCACAGCGTCCTTGCCTTGCATGATACCTTTGGAAATGCCCATGATTTCTTTGAGGCCTTCTTCATACTCAATCGAGTTAAGAGACGCCATCTTTGCCATGTTTTCCTTGTAGACCATGAAGCGTGTGTTCTTCTTGTCGCGTGCTTGATCTCCATAACCGTCCCAGTGAATGGTTTGCTTCTTGTTTGCAAGGGTGTACTCTTCCCCTTTGGCCAGGGCTTGGTCACGCACATACTGGGTGTCTTTTTCACTGTCATCACATACATAGATGGATTTAGGATCACAGTGCTGTGCAAAGGTGCCTACAAATTCCATAACCTTTTCGTTCTGCAAGGCTTCGAGTTTTGCAAAGCTCTCTTCACTCATTTTTGATTTTAGTAATGTCTCAAACTTATTCATACCAGCTCCCTTGTTGGATATATATATGCATAGTTTCGCACTTTAGAACCTCTTATGCAATATTATAGCTGAATTTATATTCTTTTTAGAATATGTATATCAATTTCTGGTATAATTACACAGTTTTTTACTAATAATTATTACTTTGGTAAATAGCCTTATACTAATACTATTCTATTCTTTTTATAGGAATTATAACTTGCTATAAATTCTTGTAATCAAGTTATATACACATGCCTGAAAATCAAACCAAAGAAAGCTTTCCTACTTAAATACAAGGGGTGATACAGACACATATATCCTAGTTAAAAACAAGGATAACTTGGAATTGCAAAGAGAGGCCTTGCATGGTACACATATGAAAGTATTGAATTCCTTACTGGAAGACGGAAATGCCGACATCTACAAGTTCAAATGCAAAGTTAATGTCCACAGAGATCTCTACATACCTAAGTGGACGCTATGCTCCACCCCAAGTACGTCGTCACCTTGATAATCTTTCAGGGGGGAATGTCGAGGATATCAAGATAGTCCATCTACGGGATTTTCTGCTTCAAGAGCCCTTATAGATGTCTCTACACCCCTACAGGGTGTGCACCCCGCTTGCAATAGGCAAGAAACAAATCCCATTTGAGGCGTATCTCTGAACGCCAGTGTTCATCGCCCATATGATACTCATAAGGAGCAAAGTCCATAAGGAATTGATGGTCATACGCATGGCAGTACCAACTGAACATTTCACATACTTCTTCATCAACGACCAGACCTTCTTCCATCGCCCATTCTTTGAGACAAAGTTTGAGCAAACGGACGCGATACAGCAAAGAAGAAACATGGTCGGTAAGTACCTGGGCTACCGGACAACGTTGACGCAGAAAATCTACGCAAGCCTGCTGGAGACTGTCAAATAGTAAAAAAGAGTGAGGATCCCAATCATAGAAGAACTCTGGATACTCCTCTTTAACAAGCAACATAAAATCTTTCATCAAATTAATATACGTTTCTTTTTCAAGCACATCTGGACAATAAGCTCTGACAAACCGGCTGTAGGTGGAGCTTTCCCAAAGTGTACGAACATCCTCAATGTGCATCTGCATTCTCTTCTCCTCACCATCAGAGAGTCTACCACAAAACGACTCAAGCCAGGGAGCCATGAATAACGTTGAAGGAAATCTTAGTAAATTTTTAAAATTACTACACAATTTTGTTTTAAATAGTGAAGACATGCAATAAAATCAAAGATCATATTATTATATATCTAACTGAATCCAAGTGAGGAAAAAATGAAAAAATTGTTTATAGGCAGCATGATTTTGGTGGTTTTTCTGCTCTTCTCAGGTTGTGACCTCTTCAACCAATCAGGTACCGTAATGAAAGTCGTCAATGCCAGCAGTGAAACCATAGCACAGCTTGAGGTTCTTACTTATGCTGGGATAGAGAGCAGAATAGGGGCTCCAGATCCAGATCTTAATGACGCGTTAGATGGCCAGCAGCTTGCTCCAAATGCAGAAGTAACCATTGAATTGCCGCCATATCGAGCAGAAGGAGTATCTATGAAAGTGTCGGTAAAGATTGGAACTACCAACTACTCGTTGAATATCAACTATGACGCAGGTGCAAACTTTACTCTTACCTTTCATGGATCTACAGCAACTCCAAAGTTTACCATCTCCGGAGACGGAGCACAGGAGCAACCTCCTATTTGATTAAGCATAACACACTATGTTAATGCCAATTCTTTGCATCTTAGCAATCTCCTGTAGTCATTCTACAGGGGATTTTATTTTGAGAGGATACATCAAACCCAATGATATGACTTCTGCAAGTTCTTCACTTTTCCATAAAATTGAATTCATGGAGTGACAAGAAACAAAAACTACGTTATAAGTTAGTAACATGTGTTCGTGTTTGGAGTAATTGGTCATGGAGGCTTCACCCTGCTTTCTGGAACGGAAGCTTAGAACTTTTCTCCTCATCTTTCTAGTTGTGAGCATGGCCATTGCGTTTCCGACTTTGTATGTGTTCAATAGAACCAAATCAATGCTCGTCGAGGAGACTCAGAGCAAAGCAAAAGACATCGCCATCTCCATCGCTTCCTTTTTGACCAGTGATATTGAGAGATACCGAGCCCTCTCAGAAGCAGAAAATCTTGTAGACGGCAGTCCAGAACACCTCTATTACCTTCAGCTGCTTGATGTGATTCGTTCAATTAAAGTACAGGCGGATGCTGATTTTGTGTTTACCGCAAAGATGATTGATGAGCAAACCAGCGCCTATGTGCTTGACGGGGAAGACCCTCAGAGCGAACTGTTCAGTCCTTTTGGAAGCATTGACGGGATGAACCCAACAGAACTCATGGTCTACCAGGTTCGCACCCCCTTGGCAAGTGGGGTTGAAGTGGATCCTTATTGGGGCGCTTTCCTAACCGGGTATGCACCGATCATCGACTATCGTGATGATCAGGTCATCGGGCTTGTCGGCGCTGATTTCTCAGCTGATTTTCTACACATGCGCTATGTACGCATAGCATGGATTATTTTTATCTGCTTCGCTCTGCTCGATTTCTTTATTACTGCATTGCTGTATCTAATCATCCAGGTAGTACAAAACCGGGCAAACATTGATGAGCTTACCTCACTCGGTTCAAAACGGTATTTCAAAAGATCCATTGCCTGCTTGCTCAAGGAAACAAACAAAACCAACAGGCCATTCGTGCTCATGATGCTCGATATGGATGCATTCAAGGCTATCAATGATGTACACGGACACCTGCTGGGAGACCGTGTGCTGTATCTTATTGCACAAGCACTCATTCATGTCACCTCTTCAAAGAACTCCTGTTTCCGCTATGGCGGTGATGAATTTGCCATCCTTCTTGCTGATACAACCCTTGAGAAAGCAGAAAGAGTGAGGAAACAGCTCATAGCCAAGGTCAAAGCGATTGCAATCGAAGAACTCGACGAGCCCCTCTCGATCAGTATCGGGATGGCCCAGGCTGATCAAGAGAGTACTCCGGAAACGATTATTCATGAGGCCGATACCGACCTCTATGAACAGAAACGAGCCCATCATGAAGCAAGGCAATTTTCGAAGGAAAAGAAACCAATCACTTGATAGAAAAGTTTTGAAGATGTATGTATAGAGATCATCATTTAAGGATTGAAAAACAATCTATCAAATCGGATGTATTTTTTATAAATACTGGAATAGATGCCAATGGCGCTTTTACTTGTATGCTAACACCTCCTTCATGAAGTTCTTTCGAATACGGGTTTATCCAAACTATTCCCTTTGGCAAATACACTTCACGCTCTCTCTGAGACTGTTTCACAATTGGAGCTACCAAAATATCATCGCCAAACATAAACTGGTCTTCTACTGAAATTGCATGTTCATCTTCATAAAAATCAAAAAGAAGTGGACGCATGATTGGTTTACCACCATCAGAAGTCTTTTTAGCTTCACGTTGAATATAAGGACGAAGAGCTTCTCTGAAATTGAGCAGTTTCTTAATAATCTCATAAGCTTCATCTCCAAAAGACCATACCTCATTATCAGCTCCCTTCTTGGGATTCCAGGAGTCTCTCAGTCCATGCAGACGAAAAACAGGACAGAAGACACCAAACTGAAACCATCGCACAATCAACTCCCGAAAAACAGGACTGTCGATATTACCACCATAGAAGCCTCCAATATCTGTCGTCCACCAGGGAATGCCACTTGTCACCATATTCAATCCAGCCTTCATCTGAGTCTCCAAGGACTCAAAGGATGAATCAATATCTCCAGACCAAACAAGTACACCATATCGCTGACTTCCGCACCATGCTGAACGACAAAGATTCAAAGGAGATTCCACTCCATTGGCTTTCATTTGAGTATAAAAAGTCTTTTCATGCAAAAGAGGATAGATACTCGATACAGCAGATCCGTTGCCGCGATGAAACCGAAGATTATCATAGTCATAGGGGATAACCTCAGGTTCACAAGCATCCAACCAAAATGCTTGAATTCCATTTTTTAAATAATTCTCTTCAATGATATTCCAAACATACTTTCCAGCTTCAGGGTTTGTTGCATCATAGTAGTGTTGATAAGAGATTCCATTTTCATATGTATCAGTGAAGCGCATCAATGCAGAAGTTCCTCTTTCTGTTTCAATTAAATATCCTTGCTTTTCCATATGTGGAAAATGAGGACTATCGGGATTTACCGTTGGCCACACAGATACCACCGTTTGAACATTCTTATCTTTCAGCTCTGCAACCATTGCCTGCGGGTCTGGCCAACATGCTTTATCAAAATCCCAAGTACCCTGCTTCGTCCAATGGAAATAATCAATGACTATTACAGAAAGAGGAAGTTCCCTTTTCTGGTACTCCCGTGCAATGGTTAACAATTCATTCTGATTTTCATAGCGCAACTTGCATTGCCAAAAACCTGTCGCCCAAAAAGGAAGTTCAGATGGTTTCCCTGTGAGTTTGTAATATGAAGATAATATTTCAGAAGGACTGTTTCCTATGATTACAAAATAATCAATCTGATGGGTAGCTTCCATGACAAACCGAGTCCAATTACGACAGAATTCTACATGCCCAACTCCAGGATTGTTCCAGAACAGTCCATATCCCCTGCTGGAAATGTAGAAAGGAACACTCACCTGCGAATTCATCTGATGAAGTGGAAGTGACAACCCTTTCTGATCAAAAGCATTATATTGATGTTGCCCACCTCCCCAAATTTTTTCACAATCATACGCTTTAAAGTAACATTCGGCACGAAATAAATCACCTTGTAAAGCCTTGAGATTTCTCCCGCCTTCATGCAAAGCTCTCGGCGATTTATGCTCCATAATCCTTGGTTCTGCTTCACCTTTTCGGTAAAACTCCAAATATCCACGCTCGTCAAAACACACCTTGATAAGAGAAGAAGCTATACTATTTTCTTCCCTCTCAAATTCGGCTATCAATTCTTTCTGCATGACTATAGCGTCATCATAATCCTTGAATGCCGCTAATTGTGTTTGTCGGACTCTACAAATACCTTCTGCATACAATTCTACGAGTACTTTGTTTTTCTTGTCTCTGAAAAACAACATTTGTTCCATTTTTCTGCCTCCTATTCCTTAACAGCTCCGTTTGTGAGCCCCGCCACAATATATTTCTGTAGAAAAATAAAAATTAAGAGCACGGGCAATACTATAAGAGTACTGAATGCCATGATATAACTCCATTGCACTCCATATTTTGTGATAAAATTATATATTCCAGCAGTCAAGGGTCTTGCAATTTGTCTATTGAGAAATGTCAAAGAGAAAATCAAATCGTTCCATGCAAATAAAAAGCTAAAAACCATGGTCGTAATGATTCCTGACTGTGCTAAAGGTAGCATAATTCTTGTAAATGTCACAAAAGAGGAACACCCATCAATAATTGCTGCTTCTTCCATTGCTTTAGGAAGACTCTTGAAATAGGGCCTCAAGGTTACGACTACAAAAGGAATAGCTACCGTCGAGTTCGATACTATGGGTGCTATGGTCTTATTCAACAGATGTATCTGCTTAAAGATAAGAAATAACGGAGTCAGCAAAAGTGTCACAGGAAGCATCTGTGTAATGAGAAAGGAGAGAATGAAAAACTTATGGCCCTTTAGGCGAAATCTAGCAAGACCATAGGATGCCGGCGTTGCAAGGGCTATGGATATCACCATACTTGAAAGTGAAATGACCATACTATTCTTCAAGCCTCGAAAAATCGAGTAATCGCCTGACAACTGGTTGACATATGAATCGAGTGTCAGATTCTCAGGAAAAAATGTAGGAGGAATCCGAAAGATTTCTGTATCCGTCTTTAACGAACTGACCACTATCCAATATATAGGAAATAAGAAAATTATAGCTAGTAGAATGGCTGAGATATTCAGTAACAATGTACGATACGGTTTCATCAAAGGTCCTCCTTGTCGAGCATTTTGAGGTATCCTGCACTCACCAAAAGGAGGATAAGGAATAAGATATTCGCCACAGCAGCACCTTGTCCAAAGTTGAATATATTGAACGAGAGACGGTAAGAGATTGTAGATAAGACTTCAGTGGCGTTCACCGGGCCACCTCCGGTCATTACAAAAATCAGGTCAAAAACTTTGAATGTATAAATTAAACCCAACATGAGCATTGCCATGATTGCAGTTCTGATGAGCGGTAGTGTTATATGAATTAAATTATTCCATCCAGTAGAGCCATCTATCGCTGCACTCTCATACAATTCTTTTGGAATCGTACTCATACTGGTAGAGAGAAGAATCATATTGAACGGTATACCTACCCAAGTATTGGTTATGATAATACTCCAAAGAGCTAAATTTTCACTTACCAACCATCCTATTGGTTCCTTTACGATTCTGAGAGAAACCATAAGATAATTAATAACACCAATACTCGGACTCAGCATAAATTTGAACAGCATACCCGTTACCGTTAGAGGAATCATCCACGCCACAAGGACAAGACCTCTGATAGGTTTAGCCAAAGAGAAATCAAGATTAAAAAAAAGCGCAAAAATAAGACCAAACACAAACTGGAAAAGAATGCAGAAAACAGTAAAAAGAAATGTTTGTTTCAGTGCCGTCCAAAACAAGGTATCATTGAGAACCTGTCGATAATTTTCAAAGTTATTGAATACAATATTACCCGTATTGAAACTCATAATATCACTTTGCTGTAAACTCAAAAGAACATTATATACAATGGGGTATCCCACCAACATCGTCATGAATAAGATAGCTGGGATAATATATAGATAACCAGATGCATGCCTAAACTTCACTTCGACCTCCTTGATGAGGTTCATTTTCGGTTACCTTTTCATATTCGTAGAGTGTTATTTTTTGACATAAGGTATCTAAATTGATACTGCAATCAAAGACACGCTATCAAGAAAGGTGAATGATATCAAAAAAATAGACTTATCCAAGTACTCTTTAGCGCAGATAATAAAATAAAAAAGGAGCAGACGAAATGAAAAAAACAATTGCTGTCGGATTACTGGTTTTGTTCTTCGCAACCACCATGTTTGCGCAAGGAACTAATGAAAGCACTTTAGATGCGGGGTCACCCAAGACAAAAGAAAAAGTACTCATGTGGAGTTATATGGGAGGCGAAGAGGGCAAAATTTTTGCCGATTTGGCCAAGAATTACAATCAAAGCCAAGATTCCTACGAAGTAGAAATTGAGTATGTGCCTTTCTCTGATATGAAAAAGAAGTACTCAATGGGACTAGTTGCAAATGAGCTCCCAGACTTGGGTGTAATTGATAATCCGGACATGGCATCTTTTATTCAAATGGGGTTATTTGAAGACATCACAGATCGTGTTAATCAATGGGGTATGGCAGATGCCTATTTCCCTGGCCCCTTAGCATCAACCATGCTTAATGGGAAAAATTACGGATTACCTTTTACTAGTAACTGTTTGGCGCTGTTCTATGACAAAGACTTGTTCACAGAACTCAACATCGAAGTTCCTGAGACCTGGAATGAGCTTTTAACGGTAAGCAAAGTCCTTAAAACTGCCAACCGATACCCTCTTGCCCTCAGTGCAGTGAAAACTGAAGAAGGAGTATTCCAATATCTTCCATGGTATTTATCCACCGGAGCAACCGTTGAAAATCCATCTTCAGAAGAGGGAATCCGAGCTATGGAATTCTTTGAAATCATGATAGCTGAAGGTGTCATGAGTCCTGAAGTAATTAGCTGGGACCAGTCCAATGTCTACCGTCAATTTGCTTCAGGGAAAGCAGCAATGATGGTCAACGGACCTTGGAATATCTCAGCTGTAAAGAGAGATGCTCCAGAACTAAATTTCGGGATAGCTCTTGTTCCTCGTGACAAACAATTTGCCTCTGTGCTTGGAGGAGAGAATATTGGAATAATTAAAGGAGGCAATGTTGACGGCGCCTGGGATTTCTTGAAATACTATAGTTCGGCACAAAACATGGATAGCTTCATAAGTCAGACTGGATACTTCCCTCCTCGCAAGGACGTAGCTCAAGCAAATGAGCGATGGACCAATGACCCAATACTCAAGGTATTCATGCAACAAATGCAATATGCAGCTCCTCGCGGACCAAGCCCAAAATGGCCTCAGATTTCTGCCGCTCTCGCTGAAGGTCTGCAGAAAGGACTTTCTAGTAATTATTCTGCGCGACAGGCCATGATTGAAACACAAGCAAAGATCAACCAAGCTCTCAAATAATTCATCTTTTTATACAATCATGAAGGAACCGACAATCTGTCCATTAATTGTCGGTTCCTTCATTCTGTTGGAAGAGAACCCCCTCCATGATATAGTCTTGAACTAGACAAACCAACAGCAGGAGAGAGGAAAGCCAAATGACTTATAGAACAAAAATCCTGATACTCTTCATAACTATTTCCATACTTCCGTTGTTGCTTATTATGATTTATTTCATGGGACCATATACAATTGGACAAGAGAAACGACTTAGCTATTTGATGGAAAGCATTATTTGGCAGAAAAGAAACAGTCTTGTAACAGAATTTACGGACTATCAAAAAATACTTAGCTCAATGATGACGAATAAAGAGATAACAGAAAGTTTGCATGATCTTTCTCTAAAAGGTCGTTCAAGAGCCGCTGACTCTGTAAATATTATTAGATCTTTCTTCACAGACAGCCTGTATCTAAAGAATGAAATCATTGGATTCTTATACTACAACCCAGATAATGGACTGTATGTATCCTACAATCGGTTGAATGTTCAAGACACTCAAATGCTCAACTACATCCTGGAACATGCTCCAGATTTCACAAACGATATCGAATCAATGCAGGATTCATTAACACACTTGGCAACTTTCGAAGTTGAAGATATCAACGGGAATATGATATCTGTTTTTTTGTTAGCAGAAAAATTTTTAGATGCAAACAGACTTGAATTCAATGGATACATTTTTATGATGATTAATGAAGAAAAACTGAATGCCCTAATCAACGCGCCCTACCTTGATAACTCAATCTTCACCCGCACTTTTTTGCTGAATGCATCCAACACCATAACAGTATCCAATTCATCCGGTCTAACAAACACCAAATATAGTAGAGATATGTATAAAGATGCTTCGCTTTACTTGGATAGTTACCTCTCGCTTGGCAAAGCAGACCTATCCTTAGTAACCATTTACAGGAAAGAGGATTTATATGGGAATCGACTCATGTTCATTCTTATCCCGTTACTTATTGTCTGTATCACTGCAATCATCGCAATTGCAGCCATAAACAATTACTTGACGAAAATTTTGCAATACATGGAGGAAATCAACAAATCAATGACATTGAGCAACAATCAGGTCCATTTCACATTGAAGAACAATACAGACCTTGCCTTGGTCGCTCAAAAATTTGAACAAATGAAACTTCAACTCAATACACTTCTTGTTGATCAACAAGAAAAGACTATCATGCTTCTGAAAAATGAAGAGCAACGGAGGATTGCAGAAATCAAAGCCATCGAAGCCCAAGTAAATCCTCATTTTCTCTACAACATATTAAACACTCTCAATTGGATAGCTCTTGACCAAAAAGATATTGCGGTAAGCAAGGGAATTACTACCTTAGCTTCACTTCTACGCTACAGTCTAAGTCAGATAGACACGATGGCTACAGTTGCTGAAGAGGTTCAGTGGATCGAAAACTATCTCTCTTTGCAATCACTCCGATATGACGATTTGTTCAGCTACACCCTTACATGGGACCATAGACTCGCTGAAATCAAAATATTCAAATTGTTACTCCAACCTTTCATAGAAAATTCTATTACACATGGATTCAGTGGTATACCCTACAAAGGAAGATTAGAAATCAATATTCAGGTTAAAAATCAACACTTATGCATCACCATTATGGATAATGGGAAAGGGTTTGATCCTGCAGTAAGAAAAAAATCAACAGGTCTAGAAAGTGCTACTTCCAGAATTAAGCTGTATTACGGACAAAAGGCAAGTTTGAATATCACAAGTGAACCCAAAAAACAGACTGTTGTCACTATTGTCATCCCTAAGCATCATAGGGAGGAATCTAGATGAAAGTACTCATCGTCGAAGATGAAAAAAGACCTCGAGAAGGACTGTTCAGAACTCTACAAGAGTTATATCCCTGGATACAATTGCTTCCCCCAGCAGAGAACGGAGAGTCGGCAATACTCTGTATCACTTCAAACAAACCGGATATCATAATCACTGATATACAGATGCCTGGAACCGATGGTCTGGACATGATTCAGCATGTTATTGAGAAAAACTATCATCCATACGTTATTGTTATCAGCGGATATTCAAATTTCTCCTATGCACAAAAGGCGCTTTCTCTAGGAGTACAAGAGTACATACTCAAACCATACAGCATCGAAGATGTACAAAAAAAAGTAGATACCGCGATACGAATTGCAGCATTACGTCATACCGGTTTGGATGAAGAATCTATTAAGAACTCTGATGGATCTTTACTTCTTCGATATCATCAATCAATAGACCCTTCTGAATTGATGATATATATGACAACGTATCTATCAAAATTCACAGGTCACTCTCTCCTGTTATCCCATCAGCACGATACACAACGACAGATAATGGCAATCACTTACACATATAAAGAGAACAATGCAACTATTGCAGGATTTACATGCAAGGATATCATTCATCGTCTTTCATTCCATTTTCCTGATTGTATTGTTGGAATCTTTATTTCAGAGAAACAAATACTGGAAGAACCAAACCTTATCCATAATCTACTGTATGCACATATTTTTTATGATCTAGAACCCATTATTTCCATTGAATCATTCAATCTATGGGAAAAAGAGAAAACTGAAACATTCTCCTTTAACTATGACACAGTAATCAGTGAGCCATTTTTTCGTTTTGACAAAGAACTATTCGAGGAAAGGGTACAAAATTGGATAGAATCATTACGCAACCAAACGCTCTCTCCCCTGAGATGTTATAAAGAAATGGTTACACTGCTCTTTAAATTGCATGTAACAATTATTTCACTCAACAAAGATGAGCCGGACCTCTTTTTCTTGGAACATGTGTTATCTCTACTTGGTGATATTTTCTCACCAAAATCATTGCTGAAAATGATTACCAGCAAATTTCCAGCATCAGTATCGGAGCGTTGTCTCAAAGACTATGCAACCAAAAAATTTAATAACCCATTGGTAATGAAGACCCTCACTTATGTTTATCAACATATACATGAGTCGATCTCTTTGGAAATCATCGCGGAGGCTCTTCAAGTTTCTGCAGAGCATCTTAGTAGAGTATTCAAAGCTGAAATGGATATCGGCTTCAACAGTTATATCAACCAATTAAAAGTTGAACATGCAAAGACCTACATTCGAATTAAAAACATGGATATACAAGAAGTGGCTGATGTTCTTGGATATTCATCACCACGTTACTTCAATAAAGTATTCAAAAAAGTTACAGGACTAACGGTTAAAGAATTCTGCCAGCAAAAGACATTATAATACGTTTAGAACAACCAATCACTTGATACCAGAACCAAAACAGGATAGGGTTTTACAACCTTGAGCACGATAAAGGAACCAATTATGCACGTTATTCCTACCCTGTTTCTCACGAGCACCCATTTTTGTCCCAACCAAGCAGAGCTAACGAAACTCAAAACGGAATTTCCCCAATTGCAGCTGAACATCGTTCAAGGCAGCAACTATACAAGAGAACAACTGCAAGAAGCACAGATTATTGTAGGAAACCCGAAAGCAGAAGACCTTAAGTATGCGACAAACCTTAGATGGTTGCAGACTGCAAGCAGCGGTGTTGGACCGTATACAGAGTTAGACGTCTATGCACGTAAGACAGTTTTTCTCACCAATGCAAAAGGAACGTACGGTAGACAAATCGCCGACCATGTACTGGGTACAATCATCGCCTACAACCATCTGTTTTTTACGTACTATGAACAGATGAAATCCAAACAATGGAAGAGTTATTTCCCATCCAGCGATTTGTTTGACAGCACCATACTCATCATTGGCTTCGGCGATATTGGAAAGAATGTGGCCATCAGGGCTAAAGCCCATGAGATGCGCACCGTGGTGATTAAACGAACAGAGAGTGAAAAGCCCTCGTATGTCGATGAGATGGCGACTATGGATAAGCTTGACTCCTTCCTTCCTGAAGCTGATTACGTTGTGCTGTGTGCGGCATCTACAGACCAAACGAAACACATTATCAACTCTCAAAGAATAGCGTCTCTTAAAAACAGCGCTTACATTGTCAATGTCGGACGGGGTTCGCTGATCGATGAGCAGGCATTGATCGAGGCTCTAGAGAACAAAGTAATCGGGGGAGCTGCACTCGATGTCACAGAGGAGGAACCGCTTAGCCCAACAAGCAAACTCTACAGCCTGCCCAACGTGTTCATCACGCCCCACAGCAGCGGGCTGAGCGATACAGACCCTCGTCAGGTATTCTCACTCTTCTTTGAAAACCTAGGCCGCTATCTTCAATCCAAAGAGATGGTCAACCTTGTTGATTTTCAACGTAAATACTGAACGCAAAAAAGGTTTTCCGTACATCCTCTTCTCGTTGTATATTGAACATGTGCCATCTGCAATGATAGCTTGATTATAGATTCTACGAGGAGCGCATCTTGGACAAACGCAAGGTATTCGTCTTTCTCCGCTATCTTATAACCCTACTGCTCACCGCCTTTGTCGCAGTGACCATTGTTCATATGTCAACAAAGGAACGAGAGGAGAAACCGATTACTTCTGTACCCGTAGTCGTCGCACAACCTCAAAGAGGAACTCTTGAGCAAGGCCTTACGGTAAGCGGACATATCCAAACCGACCATCTTGTTGCAGTCATTCCCCTTGCCAGCGGAAAACTCGTTAGTTGGAATATCAACGTAGGTGATGTGCTCCTTAAAGACCAGGTACTCGCAACGATTGATCCAGAACCCTACCGCCAACAACTTTTGCAAGCCCAATCTGCAAAAGATGTTGCACAAACAACGTTTGAACGTATCAGAAGTCTGCATGCTGCAAAGGTTATCACCGACCAAATCTTCGAAGAAGCGCAAGCCCAACGCGATGCCACCCAAGCGCAGTGGGAACTTGCCCAGCGTCAGCTTGCACACACCACCATACAGGCTCCCATACGAGGAACCGTCATCCAAAGTCTGGGATCGGTGGGCAACATGGCATCGCCAGACAAGCCTGTGGCGATTCTCGCAGACATGGACAACCTGACGGTCACCGTCCATATTCCTCAGTCTTATTATGATGTCATCACTAAAAACAGAGAGGCCCTCTCTTTGCGAGTGAGCAGAACACTCTCAGATGGATCTGTGCGAAAGGCCATTGCAAAGACTGAATCGATCAGCCCTATGGTGGACCCCTCGTCCAATACCTTTAGCATGGTATGCAAACTTATAGAGGGTACTGAACATTTCATTCCCGGGATGCATGTCAGCCTCACTATCGTGTACGAGACTCTTCATGATGGTTTTATCTTGAACCAGGCTGACCGTACAGTTGATGGAGGTTTCTATGTGTATGATGAGGACCAAAAAATGGCCCACTTCCAAAAAATCCCGATTATAGCTGAAAATGATAGCTTGGTTGCAATTGATGCCGCGTACAAAAGCACGTATTTCATCGTGGACGGCCATCATACAATTCTTGATGGACAGCCGGTTGCAGCAACCAGCTATCGATAGGAGCAGAGGATGCGTATCTCCCACTTTGCAGTACGACACCCTCCAGTCATCGGCATGTTGCTCATTGTGCTGATTGCCTTTGGTTTGTACGCATTCAGTGGATTGAATATTGAATTCATGGCTGATATTTCACTGCCTACTGTTGAAGTCTTGGCCGTCTATCCAGGTTCAACAGCAGAGGATGTGGAAACCGATGTTACAGATGTATTGGAACGCTCGTTCGTCACCCTGCCAAACTTCAAGGCGATCGACTCGGTAAGCAACAATACCTTTTCCTGGATTACCATCACCTTCCAAGATGGCATAGATCCCTATGACATGCTCGACGAAATCAGAAATCGCATCAGGCAATTGGAATCACAGCTCCCTGACACCTTGCAAGGCGAGCCGATCGCGATAGTCGGCAGTGCAAACATGCTGCCTGTATACATGTTCAGCGTGGCCGCCGGAACCGACACCGTGAGACTCTCTGAGTATGTTGAATCCACCCTCATGCCAAGACTGACAAGGATCAACGGGGTTGCAGAAGCTTCCATCACCGGCAGCCAGACCATGGAAGTACAAATTACAATGCGCAACTCTGATTTGAACAGCACAGGCATCAGCGCCTTGCAAGTGTTCCAAGTGCTGCAGTATGCAAATCTTCGATTGCCTCTTGGCCACGCCGACTACAGAGGGATGCAAGCGAACTTGCGCTATGACGGGTCACTCTCCTCACTCAAGGAGTTGGAAGAACTTCCGATCGGCTCTACAAAGGAAGGCACAATCATCCGTTTAGGCAATGTTGCAGACGTCAGCCTCGCTTTAAAGGAGCAGGAGTCCTACGCCGACGCTGATGGTCAGAGCCGCATTGTTGTTTCAGTCACGAAGAGAACTGACGGCAATACGCTGCGCATCGCCAGAGAAATCCGAAAAGTACTAGAACAAGCGAGAGTTGAAACAGGGGGTGCCATAGAGTATCAAATTCTCAGTGATGACAGTAGGAATGTGGTTTCTTCCTTGAAAAAGGTCTCGCAATCAGGCTTGACGGGTATGTTGATGGCCATCGTGGTCATCTTCCTGTTCCTCAGCGATAGTCGGGCAACACTCACCATCGCACTCTCCATTCCACTGAGCATACTCTTTACGTTCATCGGGATGAGAATCAGCGGCATCACTATCAACCTCATGAGCCTTTCGGGTATCGTGGTGGCTTTGGGGATGGTAGTTGACGGATCCATCGTCATGCTTGAACAGGTAATGCGCTTGCACAAGAGGGAAGGTCTGGATACACAAACAGCCCTGCTCAAGGGCTCAGATTTGGTTGGAGCTCCTATACTCGCTTCCACTACAACGACAGTGGCGGTTTTCATCCCCCTTTCAATGCTTTCAGGCATAGTCGGCTCGATACTCAGGGATGTTGCCTTGACCCTGATCCTTGCCTTGGTGGCTTCCTTGTTGGTTGCCTTGGTTGTGGTACCCTTTATTCTGAGGCTTCTTTTACAGGTAAAACAAAGGATACGAATCCAAGATCCTCTGTTCACCCGATTTCTCGCTGCTCTTGAGCGATCATATCGAGCAGCCTTGCAATTTGGTCTGTCCAATCGAAAATTCATTCTGTTTGTCGCTGTCATGCTCCTATCTCTCGCCTTGCTCATCGCAGGGATGCTGGGGATCACCTTCATCCCTTCCACAGATAACGGTGACTTCAATATCGATCTTGAGTTCCCCCAAGGCTATTCTTTGGAGCAAACCAGGGAGCGGGCCCTCGTTGCTCAGAGGTTGGTGTCAGAGAGCGTTGAAGAAATTCAATCCATCGTGCTCTTCTCTGGAAAAAGTTCTTCACTGGGATTTTCGTCTCCCAACCAAGCAAGTATCAGGGTGGTGCTCAAACCCACTTCTGAACGAAAGCGAAGCGTGCATCAGATCATCAATGAAGTGCAACAACTCTTGTCTGATAGCCTTGTTGACACAAAGGTGAGGACAACCAATGGGGGTTTCGATGCCTTGGTAGGCTATATTGCAGGAGGAGGAGGCTATGGCCTGAAACTTGTCGGTGAGGATATCTTTGAACTGCACGAGACAGCTGAGCAAATCCGTCAATTCCTAGCTCAAGACAACGAAGTCCTTTCGACCAATATCAACACCTCTTATGATGCAAACACGCTTGTCATCGACATGTCTCACCATCTGATGTCAAACCTTGGGGTATCCAGTTCAGAAGCAGGCCTGACTGCTTCTTTGCTCTTCTATGGCATGGAAGTAGGAACCTTGCATACCAAAGCAGGAGACCGCTTTCCCATACGCCTTGCCTCTGACCTGAAAGACCTTCCCATCACAAGCAACACGCTGCTCAACGCAAAAGTTCCTTCCGCCAGCGGGACGTTGATCTCATTCTCTTCCTTGGCATCCTTGAGGACAGAGAGGGCCATCAGTCGGATTGTACGGGCAAACAGGGCAAAGACTGTTACGGTTTCTGCAACCTTGGTCAGTGAAGACACAAAAGGCGTGCATCAGAGAGTACAGGAGTACCTTTCACAAAACCCTCTGCCCGAGACAGTAACATCAGCATCGGGGGGCTTGATGGAGTTGATCAGAGACTCCATAGGGCCCATGGCTACAGCCCTTATAATTGCCATCTTCCTGGTATATACCGTCATGGTCATTCAGTTTGAACGATTCAGACAGCCCTTGATCGTCATGGCTTCAATTCCCTTCAGCCTGATCGGGGTCATCCTCGGACTCTTGCTGTTTGGCTCCTCAATTTCACTGATTAGTTTCATGGCAGTCATCGCACTCGGGGGTATTGTCGTAAACAACGGTATCATCCTAATAGACTCAATCAACGTGCTGCGTCAAGATCGTAATAGTACTGAGAGTGAAACCATACAGGACTTGAGAGAAGCCGTTGTCGACGGGGGCTCTACTCGTCTCAGACCAATCCTCATGACCACGCTCACCACGATGCTGGGGGTGATTCCCATGGCCTTTGCCAAGGGAGAAGGCTCGGCAATTTATGCACCGCTTGGACAGGCCATCGCAGGAGGGCTGTTCAGTTCCACCTTGATCACCCTCTTCATCATCCCCATCCTTTACTACATGACCGAACGCAGGATTATTCGAAAGCGAGAAAAAAAGGAGGCGCTAAACGTATGAAAAAAGGAATCCTTGGCATTGCAATACTAATAAGTCTCATCGTCCTCAGCTCATGCTCAGTCGTCTTTCGCGCTGGAGTCGGAGGCCTCATCAAGGATGAAGCCACTTCCTTGGGTATCGAGGGGATGCAGGTGTATGTGTATACAGAAAAGAGTGCAAGAGATACCGATTATGGCATCTTCAGTGCTGACAGTTCAAAAGTAGGACAATCCTCGAGCTATCGAGGACGCACTACAACTGCCAATGATGGAAGTTTTTACTTCAGCCGTATCATCTGGGAAACAAAAAGCCCGACCTATGGCAAGACGGCAGACTATAGGGAGGTCTTTTTTCTGTATTACCATGAGTCATACGGAGTTTTGAAAAGTAATGACGCAATACACTATATGATTGCAAGCGACAGCAATAATGAATCAGTGGTCAACGAATCCTTCTCCAAGATCGATACGATCGTCAATATTGCCTTGAGCGTAGAGAATTTCGTCACCCGAAACCTAGTCAATACACAAATTAAGGCAACAGTGGAGGGACCTGCCAAGACGTTTGAACAGACGTTCAACGCAGGCACTACGACCCTCAGCGTCTCCTACCCGATCGACCATGCCCAACCACAAGCAAAAATAAAGCTTTCAGTAGAGCTCTGGGACATGGTGGATAGTCAAGGCAACATCATCACAGAACACTCTCTTGCACTAAGCGGGGCGCCGATCTCCCTGAAGCTCTACCTGAAAGAACAGAAGCCTAACTTCCCCTCTTTGGAAGGTCGGATCATTATCGATAGCGTCACAGAAACCAATAATAACAACCAGACCATTTACTTGGGATATAAGGACTCTTCTGACAATCAACTCAAGAGATTCGAGCAAATAACGGCCCGTGTCGTCACAGAGCTTGAAGAAACCGGCGATTTCATCCGACATGGCATGTTCTCATCTCTTGGACGAGGGTTGACCTATGACGAGGTGCACGACAAGGTAAAAGGAACAAATAACGTATGGAGTGAGGTCTACCTCATCTGGGATAGTGATAATGATGGTATTCTGACATTCGATGGCTCTACAGATGCATGGTGCAAAATCACCGTCGACCAAGGAGGCAATACCTTCAAAGTGGGAGTACGCTCAACATGGCAAAAAACATGGCCTTAAAGGTGAGAACCCTGTGTCTTTTGTTGGTCCTTCTTGTCCTAGTGTTCACCCCCCTTTTTGCCCAGAATACGGAGCTACAACTGATGCAGAACGAGCTGTTTCAAGCACAACTTGCTGTAAAGGATGCAAAAGCTTCTCGTTGGCCGACTCTTGAGTTGAGCATTAGCGGCTCTTGGATGCAGAATCCTCCCCTAGGACCAATAACGCTCAGCAGTGACCAGATATCCTCTCTGGTAGGATTTCCCGCACCAGCTGTCCCTTCGTACGTAACCGTTTATGATGGGATGGAAGCAACCTTGTATGATTTCGGTCTTACCTTCACCCAGCCGATCTTCACGTGGGGAAAGATCGATGCTGCAGTCAAGGCGTCAGAAGCCGTGGCTCGTGCCCAAGAATATTCCTTGATGAACAGACAGAGTGAGCTGCAGCGTGAAGCTGCGACTCGACTGGTAACACTGTACGAACTTACGTCCATCAAGGACCTGTTGCAAAAACAACAAGTGCTGAAAAAAGAGCTCAGCACGCTGATGGAAAAATCTGTAGCATCAGGGATTCTCCTCGATCTTGCCAAGGCAGAAACAGAATCAAACCTCCTGGACATTGAGATTGCGATGCTGGACACCGTATATGCAATGAAGACTCAAGAACTGGAGCTCAAGAAACTGGGAGAAGAACTGACACAAACACCTGCTTTCTTCAATGAAGAAGAGATACGACAACTGCTTGCAATCGGGTTGGACGAACTGCTAGACTTTGCGTTGAATCCGCAAAGGTATGCATTGGCTGCTCTTAGCTCTCTTCAAAAAGCCTCAGAAGAGGCTGTAAAGCTGGCAAAAGGTTCTCTGTATGGAAAGCCTGACTTTGCCTTGGTGGTGTCTTTGGGATACAAAGGTCCGCGCTTCCCTATTTTTGAGAAAGATTGGTATGGACAGAACGATTACTCACTCTCAGTCTCGGTCGGGATGAAAACCATGCTCTTCGATGGAGGCAAGCAATACAACGCTGTCAAACGTGCCGAGAAGCAGAAGAGCAGTGCAGATTTAGAGACAAGGTCCGCAACAGAGACAATAGAAATACAGGTAAGAAAAGAGTATCTCCTTCTTTCCACACTCATGGATAAATTACAGCTGCAAAACCAAAAAATTTCAACACTGACCAGAAGGGTATCGGTCAACACAACGCTTTTTGAAAGCGGATACGCCTCCAAAGAACAGTGCATCGAAGCAGAGATGCACCTGAACTCAGCAATCATTGAAAAACATAGATTGTCCATCGAAGCTTGGCAAGCGTACCAAAAGCTTCGGCATATATGCTCTGTATAAAACACCAACCCTTTACGTAGGCTTTTTGCAATGGTAGGCTATGGATGGCAAGGAGGTGTTGGCTGTGGCTACTATTCTCGCTATCGATGATTCCTTGACAGACCTTACCATGATCCAGTATATCCTCAGCAATCACGAGGTGCTCTTATCAGGAGATGGTCTTGAAGGCCTGAAAAAACTCTCTGACAATCCCGAAATCGATTTGATACTCCTTGATTTGCGTATGCCGGTATTGGATGGATTTGGCTTTCTTGAACGATTCTCCACCATGGGCCTCGATATCCCCATCATGATTCTCACCAACGCAGAAGAGGTGGAGATGGAGATTCAAGGTCTTGAAATGGGAGCTGTCGACTACATCCGCAAACCCCTCAATTTCCAGGCCTTGCAGAAACGCATCGATGTACAATTGAAGCTTAAAGCAGCCAACGACCAGATAAAGGAACACAATCGCATTCTCGAGGAGTTGGTGGAAAAGCGAACACAGGAAATACGAAGAACCAACGAGATTACCATAAACGCCTTGGTACGCCTCTTGGAGATTAGAAATATTGAGAGCAGCAATCACTCAAGACGCACAAAGCATATGATGCTTGCTGTATGCCGCCAATTGCAAACACTAAAGAACGAGAAATATCATCTTACTGATAAACAGATCCAGGAATTGGTGGATACCGCCCCCTTGCATGACATCGGTAAAGTGGGAATTCCAGACAGTATTCTTCTCAAACCCGGAAAATTGGAAGTACAGGAACTGGCGATCATGAGAACCCATGTGATGAAAGGGGTGGAAGCCCTGCAATACAGCATCGAAGAAAATGATGCAAAAATCAGCTTCATCGAAACAGCCAAGGAGTTGATCGCCAGCCACCACGAGTGGTTCGACGGCTCCGGGTATCCAAATGGCTTAAAAGGACATGATATTCCACTTTCGGGAAGACTGATGGCCGTCATCGATGTCTATGATGCCCTCATCAGCAAACGCGTCTATAAAAATGCCCTGACACATGAGCAAGCGATCGAGGTGATGAAGCAGGAAGCCGAAAGGCATTTCGATCCGGTATTGTTCCAAGCCTTTCTACAAGCAGCAGAGCAAGAACAATCCGATGAATAAGGGGTAGTGATGAGCAAACAGAGTAGATATGTGTTCATCCTTATGTGTATATCAATACTGTTTACCCTGTCTTCCCTCGGCGCAGCTACCGCATTGAACCTCACGGCACAAGAACAGGCCTTCATCGAGGAACACTCAACAGTGCGAGTCGGTATCGATCCCAACTTCATGCCCTTTGAGTTCATCAACGACAAGCATGTCCATAGCGGTATCGCCGCCGACATCCTTGCCTTGGTTTCACAGAGAACCGGTCTTGTTTTCATCTATGACCCAAATCTTAGCTGGGCTCAGAGCGTACAGTTATCCCGACAGGGAGAGGTCGAACTTCTCGCGGCAGTAGGCCATACAGAAGAGAGAGAGCAGTTTCTCCTCTATCTCAGACCGTACCTGCAATTTCAGCGGGCCATCGTAGTGCAGAGCACAAATGACAGTATCAAAAGCTTTTCTGATCTACGCAGAAGGCAAGTGGCGGTTCAACAGGACAGCTCCCATGAAGGCTTCTTGCGCGCCTATCCTGATATCTTGCTGCGCCCCTACCCTACGGTCGAAGAAGCCTTGCTTGCAGTCAACCAAGGTGCGGAGGTTGCATTTATAGGAAATGAAGCCACCAGTGTCTATCTAGCAAGGACACTGGGCCTCACGCAATTGAAAATTCTCCCCATCACTGAAAACAGTAGTCAATCTATTCATATGGCGGTGCATAAGGACCTTCCCATCCTTGCAAGTGTGCTGCAAAAGGCCTTGGACTCAATCACTGAAAGCGAGTATGACCAGATTTTCAACCGTTGGATTCGATATGAGACGAAAGTCGACTACAGGCATCTTATACGAACAGGGCTTTCCATCCTCGGATTGTTCGCACTCATCTGGATAATCAGTCTGTTTTGGATTGTCCGTCTCAAGAAGGCTGTCAGGCAAAAAGAGGCAGCGCAAAAGAGAGCAGAGCAAGCAGATATAGAAAAAAGCCGATATCTTGCACGCATCTCGCATGAGATACGCACGCCCCTGCACGGTATATCGGCAATGGGGTATCTGCTTGAGAAGACGAACCTCGATCTTACACAAAAACGGTATGTTCAAACAATCAATACAGCAAGTAAAACGATGGGGTATATCATCAATGACATTCTCGAATTCTCTCGCTTGGATGAGGACCGCATCACTTTGGAACAGGTCCCCTTCACCCTTGATGATGTATTACAGAACTGTATTTCCATCGAATCGTACCTCGTAAAGCAAAAAGGCTTGGAACTTCGGCTCAGTCAATGTCACGAGCTGCCTCAGTTTCTTCTCGGAGACCCGACGCGACTGAGTCAAATCTTGATAAACCTGATACACAACGCTGTAAAGTTTACAAACGAGGGAAGCGTTGAACTTGAAGTACAATCAGAACCTATCGATGAGCAGAGTTGTACATTTTCCTTTAAGATCACCGATACAGGAATCGGGATGAATGAAGAGCAGAAAAAAGCGCTGTTCATGCCTTTTATGCAGGCCAACGAGTCAATCAACCGCACATATGGAGGATCAGGCCTAGGCCTGTCCATTGTAAAGAGATTGGTTGACAAGATGGAAGGCTCCATCAAAGTTGAGAGCGCGTTGCACAAAGGCAGTACCTTCATCGTCCAACTTCCCTTTCTGTTGGACCAGAGAGGCATAGAGAAGGAACGTGAACGACAGAAGTCCATCGACTTCTCCCATCTTAAAGCTCTTCTGGTGATAACCGACAAACCCCTCGCCCAACGAATTGAGCTGCTCTTAAAGACGTACCGGATCACATACGATGGAGTGACAAGCGCTGCCTTAGCTGTTTCCGTACTGAAGGATGCTGTAGACTACGACCTGGTCATACTGGAGCAACAAACCAATGCGGCAACCGAATCAGAGCTTGCACACGTTCTCCAACAGACACACTCAAAAGTAATTGCCTTGATACACGAACACGAAGATCAAGAAAACCTATTCCGCAACGACCTGGTTCTGCCCCTGCCTTTGATAAACTCAGTGTTGCTCAATGCTCTCTTGCAGTTATTCGGACCGGAGCCAGGAAAGATACTAAAAACCGAGAATGCAACTATCGTTCAAAAAGCCTTGCCTCTTACTGTGCTGATCGTTGAAGACAACCCTGCCAATCAAGCAATTGCGAAGGAAGTACTGCAGCGCGCAGGATTCTCCACTTTGATGGCGAACGACGGCAAACAAGGCTTTGCACTATTCTGTGAGAAAGAAACGTCCATAGATATCGTTTTGATGGACCTGCACATGGACGTCATGGACGGGTATGAATCTTCTACCCTCATACGCCAAAGAAACAAAGAAGTTCCGATACTCGTCACCTCGGCAGATATTTTCGATACGGTGAAGGCAAGATGCAAAGAAATCGGTGTGAATGACATTATTTCCAAACCTTATAACCCAGATGTGCTGATTGAGAAAATCAACCTCTACGGCTCGCCGTATTACAAACAAAAACACAAAGATCGGCTGATAGATACCAAACTTGGCATCAGGCAAGTCGGCGGGGATGGTACAGTATATAAGATTCTGTTGACGTCCTTTGCAAAAGAGACTCGATTATCACTCGAAGATCTGAAAAAAGCAGTTCGCAATCACGATTTTTCCAGCATATCCGAGCTTGTCCATCGCTTAAAAGGAAGCTGTGGTGCAATCGGTGCTAGTGTCAAGGACTTTTTTATATAGTCCGGTAATGACTACTTGAGTCTTTCCGGTAATGACTCTTTTAGACGTTTCGGTAACGAATTCTTTCAGCAGCATGGTAACGACTCTTTTAACCTTTATGGTAAGCACTTTTTTTCAGTTCCGACTCAAAAGTCAGCCAGCTTTCTTTCCTCCTTGAATTCTGGGTGTTTTATGCGATATGACTCTCCTTGGAGAGAAAAGCATCTTGAATGATGTAATAATCTGTCCAGCAATGCCGCTGTGAGTACTGGATCACCAAGGACTTCAGCCCATTCCGTTACGTCCTTATTTGAAGTTATGATGAGAGAAGACCGTTCATACAAGTCGCTTACGAATGAGAAGAAGGAGTTCGCCTGCTCCCGGGTGATTGAGACATACCCGATTTCATCGATGATGACCAACTGGGCCTTCCTGAGCCGCCTGATCCTGAATGCAGCCTGTCGCTGCCTTCTTGCATTGTCCAAGAGATCGATAAGGTCTCCCATCCTCTCATAACATACGCTGTATCCGGCATTGATGGCCTCGAGCCCCAAACCAAGAGCCAACATGGTCTTCCCAAGTCCAGGAGGTCCAAAAAACAGGACATTGCTTGCTGCATCAATCCAATTGAGCTCTTTCAGCTGGAGAATCTGGGTGGGGGTTATGCCCCCATCCAGTTCTGATGTATCAAACTCATCAATTGAACGGACATTCGGAGGAAAGTGGGCTCCGGCGTAATTGCGCTTCCTCTTCTTCTCATTGCGTGCGTTCAGCTCAGCTTCCAGAACTGTGAGAAGGAATTGCCGAGGCGTGAGATTCTCCTTCTCAGCCTCGTTGATGAGGTCAGGAAGCAGAGCCGAAGCCTGTTTCAATCCGAAAGAGATGAGCAATCGTTGAACATAGGGGGTTTTGGGATTTCTCATCATCTCTGGCCCCCTTTGTGTTCAGCACTCAACTTCCGGAAAGCCTTTGCATAGGACTCCAGGCCGCGTTGTTGGACTTTTACACCAGAAATGGGTTTTTCCCCCAACGGTGCCATCGGCAGATCGCTGGGTTGTTTGGATTTCTCCATCCAGGTGAAAAATGACTCGAGTCCGCTAATGCTGTAGGCATACTCGTCACAACAAGCTGTAAATACCTGTTCCAGGAATTCTCTGTCGATGGATTTTCTGCTATCCAGGAACCGTTCAATCGCCTTAAGTTGCTCAAACCGATACCGGACATGTTCCTTGCATACCCCGTTGATAAAATGGTCCAGGCTCTTGCTGTAGTACTTGACCCGTAGTGATGTCGCTACGGCTTTCCAAGCATCGGAGGGTTCCTTCTTGAGTTCCGGGGCCTTTACCGTGATTCCCTTGCGCTTGTCTATCTCATGCTGGATGATCTTATCACCTGTTGAGATGTCATAGATGTGGATTATGTCATTGATGACCTTGTATTTGACCGAAGTGAAGCAACAGGACCTGGGGACAGGGTATCGGTTTGACTTGTAGCGGACATACGGCATATCCTTCACTTCATAGATGATGAAATCGTTCTCCACCATAGCATACAACGAAGGCACCAATGGCTGAAGGAACTGCTGCTCGACCTTCAGCTGCTCAACAGGGATATGATATGTAGATCGTTCGATGCGGACATTCTTGCGGTTCAACCAAGAGGAAATCCCCGTCCTTACTTCTTGCAGCGTATGCAATTTACGTGCACTGAAGTAGTTCTGCTTAACGAATTGGACAGATTTCTCGATTCCTCCTTTGGATTCTGGATCTCCTTTTCTGCAAACAAATAAGTTTAGGTTTTGCTCCTTAAGAAACGCCGAGAATGTCTGGGTTTCGATGATCTCACCGTACTTTTCCTCATAGATGAAGACGCTGTCCTGGTCGATTACCAATACCTCCACACGTCCGCCGATGCGTTTGAAGCAGAGGTAGAGACCACGGCACGATTCTGCAGAATTGAACTTGTGGTCCTGGACCACCACAAACAAGAACTTGCTGAAGCGGAGAAGCATGCACATGAAATGGATGGTTATTCCATCCTCGATTTTCTGTTCACCGAAATCAACTATCAATTGCTTGCCCGCAGGGATTCCATCCACAAACTCATAGATTCGCCCATTTTTCTCAGGCTTCGGCACCTGACCGGTGCCACGCAGCCAGCGTACATAGTTACGCAACGTCTGCTCATTGCCTGGAAGCTGTAAGACCATCCTTGTGTCTACGTATTGCTCCTCAAGCACGTCATAGATGCTGCTTATCTTCAGGTTTTTGGGATTTCTTTGCAAAATTTCTATGATGGTTGTTCGATAAGGTTCTGTATCGAATACTCTTTCTTTTGCAAAAGGAGATTCTTGACTGGACTCTACCTCATCCATGTCATAGTATTTGGCCACAGTCGGCCAAGACGGGGGATTTTCATTGTCTTCGATGAATCGTCGAATGATTTCTGTTTTCGACAGACCCATTTCCTTCAGCTCTTGGATCTTCTGTTTCATGATGATTCTTTTGCTGACTGCCATTGGCGGCCTCCTGTAAAGTTGAATTTGGATAAATCCACTTTACCGCGAGTTTCCGCTGATGGCTTCTTTAACTTCAAAAAGTCGTTACCGTCTCACCTAAAGAACTGCTTACCGTACTATCTAAAAACCATCTTACTGTGATACCTAAACGACTGGTTACCGTGTAACCTCAAAAAGTTGTTGTCATGCTACCTCAAAAACATCATACCGCCAGCAAATCGGGGCCATCAAGGCATACAAGCTCTGTATAGCAGTGCAGGGCGATATACAAGACATGAACCTGATCGCCCAGCTTCAATCAACACTGAGGGAGACGGTCATTGAAGCTGAGAAGCAAGAAACTGCTGAACAATCTTGAATATCGGCTCTACATTTGCCTGATAGATAAAATGATTTCCGTCAAGAATCTCATGCTGGGCATGAGCGAGCGATGATTTTGAAATAGGGAATATACTAGAGAATTCCCTTGAGTTGCCGCACAAGCTTGCAAAGCCCTGTTGCGATCTGCCTTATTCCCTCTATCCCAAAAAAACAAAATTGCCCTGCAGATCATGCTAGGGGCGCATCAGGTAGCGAATACTTCTTGCCTGCCCCACGCCCTTGAACCTCGATCAGACCTGCATCAAGCATTTGCCTCATAAGGATAAAGGCTCGCGTCTTCTTAACACCAAGCAAATTCTGCACCTCTTCATCAGTAATAAAGCCGTTTCTTTGAATCTGTGTGCGGATCAGTTTGATCTGGGCGTGTGTCCCAAAGCTGATCTTCGGCTCCTGAACAACCTCGAAGTCGAGTCTCTTCCTTCGGTTTTCATTCTTATTAGGCAGAATAATCTTGAAGGTGTTTGGCGTGACTTCGATTCGAACAGGCTCCTCAGAATCTGTATACATTTCATGTATCTTCCGCACACCGGTTCCATAAGCTTCAATAAAGCCCAAAAGATGGAAAAAATCAGCAATACGACAATTTCGAGGCTGGGAAATGCCGGTTCCTATATCAGCTAGGGTCAAACCTGAGACAAGACCTCCGATCGATATATACTCCATCTGCTTGTCTGTGATGTTGATGATGATGCTTCCGCTATAGGCGTAGTCTCGATGAACGATTGCATTCAAGAGCGCTTCACGAATTGCCAACTCTGGATAATCATAATGATCAATACGATTCAGGCCATTGATCTGTGGTCGGTTCTGGTTGCAAAGCATGAGATAGGAATACGTGTCTTTCAATTGTTTGAGAACTGACCCTTTGAACTCCTTGGCATCCTTAAATAGGGTTTTGGCTTCGTCAGCGAATACTGCTACCTTTATGGTGTGCTTGCACTGATCTGAAAGCAGCAGACCCACATTCGTGTACAATCGTGACTGATCGATGATTCCAAGTCTTAGATACTGCTCCTTCTGCAAAGTCACACCCTTCTCTTTACACGTTTCCTTGGCTTGCTCGAAGGTGATATCCTGCAGTAATGAGCGCATATCTTCATACACATCACCATTGGAATCCTTTATCATCTGTCGTATCTGTTCCTGCGAAGCGGGTACCGAAGAAGCACCCTGCCTTACATACACTCCAGAGGGCTTCAATCCCTTCTTATGCAAATAGTAGGGTTTATTACAGCCTTCAGACACTTCAATGATAAGAACGAGGTTCTCTTTAAGTGTATAGTTAATGAACATGGTAATATCGGGAAGAATGCTGTCCCTAATGGTGTTGGTTATTTGGGTATAGGTTTCATCCGCTGCTTTCATTCCTACCTCAATACCATTGTCATCAACTCCGATGTATAAGGTTCCACCATCTGAATTTGCGAAAGCTATGATTTCTTTGCAGCAAGCCTCGTTCCATTGGCTCTTGAACTCGATCCTCTCGGATTCGTATTTCATTGGCTTGAACCTCCCGTATTCATATATTTTCACTTTATAGCGAATATTCACTTTTTATAAGTGAATATTCATAAAAACACCTAAAAACAGCTGAATATTCGTTTTTTACCGCTTAGATTCCACATAGGGCACTCCAAGAATTCTAAATCTCTGCAAAGAAGGTATTGGAAAAGCGGATTGGTTATCGAGACGGGAAGACCAGCTTAATGAATGGCATGGAACATGAGTAGTCTTTCAGCCATCTGCAAACAAACGGTAGAGCTCTCTTGCAGAGAGATTTATATCCACCGTTTCATCGAGCATGAATGCCTGACATTGCTGGCTTGCGTTCAATCGCGGCTGACTGGACGATGCCCAAGACGAGCTATGCTTGATAACAACCTGATTGCCCAGCTTCAATCAACACTGAGGGAGACGGTCATTGAAGCTGAGAATCAAGAAACCGGTGAACAATCTTGAATATCGGCTCTACATTTGCCTGATAGATAAAATGATTTCCGTCAAGAATTTCATACTGGGCATGAGCACCGATCCTCTCTAGGTGTTGATACTGATACTCATCCGGGGCCATCGGCAACTGCTTGTTTTCAGTTTCAAAGGTGTCTCTGGCGATAATCTTGAAGTAAGGAATATCCTGCGGAAAGGGAAGCTTCATGGTTTGTGCAACAAACTCAGATGAACCAATCATCTGTGCTATCAAGGTGTCGTTCATTACAAAACCACCGAAAATCAACATAGCATCTATTTCTGAGTCGGTATAGCCAAGGGACCGAGCATCCTTTTTATTGGTCACCAAGGGACCGAGCACACTGGAAATGCCTAATGCTTGAGCACCCTTGGCAATCGGTAGCACCTTGGCCATGATCGCTGGTGCAGGGGCATAGAATGCAGTCGAGGTTCCATCAAGACTGATGACAGCTTCCACTTCATCTGGATACATGGCCCCATAGTGCTCAGAAAATACACTGGAGATGGAATGGCCCATCAGTACATAGGGAGCGGGAATTCCAGCCTTCTTCAGGGCTTGCCGAATCTCTTCTACGTAGTTTTCACTGGTCCTTTCGCGAGATGTACCACTACTGAACCCTACCCCGAAATACTCTACAACAACCACGGTATACTCTTCGCTGAAACGTCTCATCAGCGGCCCAAAGTCAGCAGAGGGAAGCGGGATTCCCATTCCAGGTAGCAAGACGATAGTGCGTTCTGCAGAACCTTGTGTGTACACATGCATCTGTCCATCAAAGACATCAACAAGCCTTCCGTATGGTTCAACCTGCTTGTAGCGGTTGGAAAAATACGTGGCATGCAAAATCGAGGAGACTATGAGAAGCAAGGCCCAAAGGCCAAAAAACCACGCCACTATCTTCAGGATCTTCTTTCCAATTTTCTTTTTTCCCATGGGTTCCTCAATACATTTTAAAATATGAGAGGAATGCTAGCAGAAAAGACTTGTATTTTGTACTGTTTCGGTATGTTATTTTTATTTATTCTTGGGAATACCATACTTTGATGCAAAAAACCTACGAGCGGCTTCCCTGCGTGTCATGCGTTCCCCTTCATATTCGATATCCTTATCAGGCTCAGCAAAACCTTTATTGACCCAATTATCTGACAATCTATGCAACAAAAGAACTTTATTAAGCACAGCCAATTGTATCGGGATAAAATCAGGATCATCTATAGACACATCATGAGTTGGAACTAGATACCCGTTTTGCTGCAATAGAGAGTATTGAAGATCTTCTATATTGATTTTTGAAGGACTTATTCTCTCTTTAACGGCCATAGCTGCTGCAATACCGGCACAATGCCCCAATTGCATCACCACTGGCTGTAAACGAGTTGCTCCATTTACCAATCCTGAAACAGATATTGATTTCTCAATAACCAGCACTTGCTCCAAATTTTTAGGCAATAGAGTCTGATAGGGAATACCGAATGCTTGTATCGGTGGAAATTGAATTTCCTTGCATTCAGGGTCTTGCTCTCTATGATGGTCAAGAGGATAGTCTCCTACAGCAATCGAGTACTCAAACAAGGGACTCTCATCCGCTTTCAATACATCGTTGAGCGTTAATGTTTCGATACCAAATATTCTTCGCGCTTCACGGATATAAGGAATCAAGGCCAACCCATCAGACTTCCCGCTGTTTCCCTTTTCAAGATATTCATCCTCAGCAAAGACTATTGAACCCGATTGCAAAGAAGACTGAAGCAGATGCACCAACCTTTGGGTTTTCTTTCTTGCTTTTTGCCATAAGAGTTCTCTATCGACAGAAGGATCTAGATAATTTGCGTAAAAGTCATTGCCTCGTATGGGCCAATTGATCATAGCCTTCTGATTAGGAAGGGCACCATAGGCGAGAAAACGATTCAAAGAGATCGGCGGAGAACCAAGAATTTGGGAAAATTCTCCTGACCGAGTCCACTGTAACGCATCCTGATCAAATTGTATGGGTTGCTGCACAACCACTGTTGCGGTCCACGTGAAGTCCTGAGGATGCATAAGAGGTTCTTCAGGTCCAAGCTCTTCCTTGAATGCCGATCTTCCCTCGAGGCCTGCATGCCAAGGAAGATCAGATAAACCAACACAATCTCCGAACTCATCTGCAAAAATTGTTACAGCAGCCTCAATGCGAATGGCTCCCTGTGAAGAACTGTTGAATACTGCTCCTACGACACGCTCCACATCCTCATCCCTTTTCTTCAGGATCTCGATAGGCTTATATCCCATGTATTGCCTGATTGATTCTTGCTCTTGCAGCATCGATGAAAGAATCTGATGAGCTACATGAGGCTCAAAATGAGTATTGCTCACCCAACCTGTGGCAAGTTCTTGTGCTGACCCGTAGTATTGCAACAAATGTTTTCTGAACTCGCCGAACAAACCGGAAGGCAGAAGATGATTTCCATCAAAAGCACTTACCCCTGCAGCAGAGAGCATGCCGCCAACCCATGAAGTCTCTTCTGTCAGTATGACATTACAACCATGACGAGCTGCAGACAGAGCTGCACATACTCCAGAAGCAGAAGCTCCGATTACCAAAACATCTGTATACAGGGATTCCATACTCGTCTTTTCCTTTGCACACCTATCTCAGTTTTGCCAGACCAGTTGTTGATCTTACCTTCAAGGAGGGTTTCATTATGATATCTTCTTGTGCATGTCCAGCAAGGACTGCTTCCAACATGTCAAATGCTTTGATGCCGATTTCTCTTTTTGGTTGGGCAATGGTGGTCAAAGGGTGCAAGCTCTGGTGTTCTGCGATAGACAGATTATCATACCCAATCACAGAAATATCTGCAGGAACCCTTAAACCCCTCTCCAAGATTGCCCGCAAAGAGCCAACTGCCGCATAATCAGTTGAAGCAAAGATAGCTGTAATGTCATGATTTTGGTCGAGCAATCTGTTGGTGGCCACGTACCCACCCTCAACAGTCAGTTCTGATTTTACCGTGAAAGAGGATACATCCAATTGAATACCCTGCTCTACCAATGCTCGTAAAAATCCAGCATACCTATCCTCAATCTCGGAATAATGCACACGAGAAGAAGCCAGGAATCCTATTTTGGAGTGCCCTAGGTCCAGCAGATGCTTTGTTGCAAGGTATCCGCCAAAAACGTTATCGACACCGACAAAAGGCAACCCTGATTGATCAATTCGAGTCATTACTTGGATGGTAGGGGGTCCGTGTTGCTCAATTTGCTTAAACAAATCTATTTCACGATAGTCCGGAGCACAGATAATTCCATCAACACCTCTGTGGATCATCCTACTGAGCGCACGTTCTTCGTCTTTCTCATGTAAAAGGTTGGCATTGCCAAGCAACATATCATACCCTGCTTGTGTGCATCGCTCTTCGATACCACTGATAATATCATTGAAAAAGCTGACATTTGCATAAGGGAATACGGTACCCAACAGATACGTGCGTTGCTGAACCAGGCCTCTGGCTTGGAGGTTAGGACGATAATGCATCTGACGAGCTACTTCCTGAATCCGTTCTCTCATCTCTTGAGAGATACGACCTGTACCATTGAGGGCTGCAGAAACAGCTCGGGCACTCACCCCGACTACTGCTGCGATATCCTTGAGAGTCGTCCGATGCTCCTCCATAATTTGCTTCTCCTTCGTGCACTACAACGATGAACCATTTGCCTGAATAGTAAGAACAATTTTATCACAAGTCAACAGACTATCAGTATGTGTATTTGAGATTTCACAATCTTCTTGACAACTGCTTCAACGTTGATCTAAGATATGATTTAACGTTGAAGCAATTGTAACTCAAGGAGGAGTAAATGAAAAAAGCTATGCGTATTTTGGTAGTGCTGTGCCTCATATCCACAGCCCTATGGGGAAAAGGAACCCAGGAAATGGCGGATCAAAAACAACAGATTACATTCTGGACCATGAGCCTATCGCCAACCTTCGATGACTATCTGAACGATGTCATTGCACAATTTGAAGCAAAGAACCCAAATGTTAAAGTCAACTGGGTGGATGTACCCTGGGGAGATATGGAAACCAGGGTTCTGACTGCAGCTGTAAGCAATACCTTGCCGGACGTCATCAACCTGAACCTGCCATTCAGTCAAAAGCTTGCACAAAACGACTTGCTCGTTGACATGAACAAAGCAGCCGCTGATGTAAAAAATGATTTCTTTGCTGGAACTTGGGAAGCAAGCACATATAACAATGTCGTATTTGCACTCCCCTGGTACATAACAAGCAACATGGTCTACTATAATGCCGACATCTTCAAGAAAGCCGGACTCGATGCCAATACTCCTCCTACCAGTTTTGATGAGCTGTATGTGTATGCAAAGGCTATCAAGGAGAAAACTGGCTCATATGGATATATGACCTTCTTCCAAGACCAGTTCATTATGGAAGAACTGGAAAGAATGGGGATCAGATTATTCAATACTGATTTCACTAAAGCACAATTCAACACAAAGGCTGTCCGGGATGCGGCAGTGTACTACAAAAGAATGCTTGATGAAAAACTCATCCCAAGCCAGACCATCTCCTCAAAATCAGGGACGGGAGAAGCCATACAGTTATATGGAGCGGGTCAACTTGCCATGTTCTTCGGTGGCACCTCTCATGCCAGGATGATCAAAGAAAACTCCAAGTCAGTATATGAGGCTACCAGGGTGGCTCCCCAGATCAAGGGTGTGAACGGCAAGTCAAACATTGCAGTAATGAATATTGCTGTTCCAAAATCCTCAAAGCATGTTGATGCCTCTTTGGCATTTGCAAAGTTCCTTACGAACAATGAAAACCAGCTCGTTTTTGCAAAAAAAGCAGGAGCGATTGTTCCTTCCACAAAGGCTGCATTGAATGATGAGTTCTTCAGTCTGCAAGATGGTGAAGCTTCGACCTCTGCAAGAATCATGAGTGCGAAAGAAGTCTCTGTTGGTACGGTAATCTTCCCGCCGATACAGAACTGGCCGGAAATCCGCGATGCATTCATCACTGCTTTTGCCCAGGCCGTTACCGGTCATGCTGACGCCGCTACGGTTCTGCAGGAGGCTGAAAATAAAGCAAATTCACTTTTGCAATAGGTATATAAATCTTTTCCTAGTCAGGGCCTATATAGGCCCTGTACTATAATGGACAACAATCTTTGTGTGTAACATGCTACATAGGGGAGAAACACTGATATATGAAATTACACAAACCGGCTGAACCCTATCTCTATCTGCTCCCAACCATGGTCATCTTGGGACTGTTTGTTTTTTTCCCTCTGATACGAGCTGTCGGATTCAGTTTTACTTCATATAATTTGCTTTCTCCTCCGAAGTGGACCGGACTGGCAAATTATAAGCGTCTGAGAGCAGATCCTTCTTTCTATACAGCTTTCACCAACAGTCTCAGATATTTCCTGGTTGCCGTCCCCTCATTGGTCATCTTGCCTTTATTGGTTGCTGTTCTTGTAAATGACAGAACTTTAAGAGGGGTGAATGCATTTCGTACCATCATCTATTTTCCCGTTGTTACGAGTATGGTTGTGGCGGGAATACTTTGGAAATGGATGTATACAGACAGAGGCATTTTGAACTATTTGCTTGTAGAGGTGCTAAGCATTTTAAAGGAACCTGTTTCGTATCTCACAAATCCCAAGACTGCGTTATATGCTGTCATGGTGGTAACCATCTGGAAAGGAATTGGATACTACATGGTGATATACCTTGCAGGTCTTCAGAGTATCAGCTCAGATATTTATGAGGCTGCAACAATCGACGGAGCGTCACGCTTTAGGCAATTGGTCAGTCTTACAATCCCTCTTCTCGCCCCTACCATGGCTGTAGTCGCAATCATGTCATCAATGGCAGCCATGAAAGTTTTTGACGAGGTATATGTAATGACCGGCGGAGGTCCCTTTGGGACTACCCGTACGTTGGTTTTTGAAATCTATGATAGAGCTTTTGACAAACTCAACTTTGGATACGCCAGCGCCATCGGTGTAGTTTTGTTCGTGATCCTGTTCATGTTCAGTTTCATCAGCATCAAGATCAGCGAGCAGAAATATAAAGGGGTATCCTGATGAAAACAAGAGCACTCCTCAAAAAAGAGCACTGGCACGTCATTCGTCATAGAATCATACAATATGCGTTGCTTATCCTGGTCTCTGCCATTTCAATTGTCCCTTTTCTCTGGCTGCTTTCGACTGCATTGAAATCACCAAGTGAAAACATATTCAGCATGCCGCCTAGGTTTATCCCGCAAGAGGTGACATTAGGAAACTTTGCCAAGGTCTTTCAGACTATCCCGATGATGACCTACTATAAAAATTCTCTGATCGTGGTAGCAGCCACCGTTGTACTTAATACCACATTGGCAGTAACAGCAGCATATCCGCTTTCACGAATGAAATTCAAAGGAAAAAATATCATTTTCCTTGCTATTCTTTCGACGATGATGATTCCTGTCCAACTCACCATGATTCCAAATTTTGTCCTGATAGTGAATCTGGGCATGAAGAATTCACTTCTCGGAGTAATTCTTCCCAACTCGGTCACGGCTTTTGGCATATTCCTAATCAGACAATCATTGTTGACGGTACCGTCAAGCCTGGAGGAAGCAGCGTTCATGGATGGAGCACATTCTTTCCAAGTTCTCTTCAAGGTGCTCGTTCCAATTATAAAGCCAGCCATTACAGCACTTGCCATATTTACATTCATAAACATGTGGAGTGACTTCCTTTGGCCTTTACTGGTATTGGAATCCCCATCGCTGTTGACTGTACCGCTAGGGGTCCAAAAACTCCAAGGAACCTTTACCAATGACTGGAGGCTCATTGCTTCTGGAGCACTATTGGCAGTATTCCCTGTACTTGTCTTTTTTGTAGCAAACCAAAAACATTTCATCGATGGCGGAATCGCCAGTGCTGTAAAAGGCTAGGACATATCACATGCGCAACACATTACTCATTATAAACCATACGCATTGGGATCGTGAATGGTACAGAAGCTACGGTGATTTTCGATTTAGACTGCTCAGAGGCACAGAACACGTAGTAAAAATGTTTCAACAACAAAATTTGGAATATTTCTTGTTCGATGGACAGACCAGCGTGATCGAAGATCTTTCCTTGGTAGCAAATACTGCACTGATGCATGACTTGAAAAACCTGATTGCTGAGGAAAAAATCCAAATTGGTCCATGGTATATTTCTCCGGATGAGTTCCTCATCAGGGGAGAGTCATTGGTGAGAAACCTTCAAACAGGAATCAGGTACTCCCAGCAATTTCAAACCCCTTCACACGTACTGTACCTCCCTGATTCATTCGGGCATATCAGCCAATTACCGCAAATGGCAAAATTATTTGACCTTCACTCTATCGTCCTATCGAGAGGGATTCAGGAGCCATGCACGAATCTATGGTGGAAATCTGAAGAGGGAAGCTGTTTGCATTTGCATGCCATTCCTCTCTTTTCAGGATATTACAATGATTTCCTGCATCATGATGATTATGTAGAAAAAACCAAAGAGTTCGTTAAGAACACCCGATTACATGCAAAGAACCTTCCAATTGTCCTTTTTTCCGGGGCTGACCATACCATGCCACCTTCAGATGTATCTCATAGAATTCATATATTGAAAAACGAATTATCCACATTTGAAGAGGGGTGGGACATTGAGGAAACCTCTCTGGATGAGGCGATGAGACGACTAAGAAACTCGCTTATCGAGGCTCCGGTCATTGAAGGTGAGCTAAGAGACAACAGAAAATCATATCTTCTCAGTGGTATCAACAGCAGCAGAATGGACTTAAAAATACTCAACGGTGAGGCTGAAACGCTTTTAATTGATATCTTGGAACCGTTGACCTTGTTTACTGCTTTCTCTGATGGATATCCTGAGCATCGAAAACATCTTTGGAAGACACTTATACAGAACCATGCTCATGACAGCATAGGCGGCTGCAGTACCGATGAAGTACATAGAGAAAATAAAAGTCGGTTTGATCAAGTCATCTCCGCTGCAACAAGACAGATAAAGGATATGACGAGAAGAATGGCTGGTCACAATCCCTATGTATTCAATGATATGGTCCTTGTCTTCAATACCATCCCAAGAGACAGAACAATTATCTCTGAATTGGTAATAACCATCCCCAATGACGTTGATAAAGGTTCTTTACGATTGGAACAATGCAGCAAGAAGGTACCCACAGAAATTATCAGCAGAAGGGAAACAGATGGATTCTTTAGTGAATTTGAGTATCCTCCCCAGTGGAAAGACTCTGTTGAGTATAGAGTACTAGCAGAACTGACCATACCGGCAATGCAAGCCTCATCATATACCATCAGAGCAGAGTATCCATCAGAAACACTGAGCAAGCCAAGCAATATATTCAGATACTCAAATGAATTCCTTGCATTCTCTGTTTCCCAGGACGGAAGCGTTGCAATAAGGAACCCTGAAGAAGCATGGATTGAGAATTGTATGGAGCTCATCGCAGAACCTGAACTCGGGGATAGTTATACAAGCAGTCCATCAGCATCAATCTCCTACTCTCCAATTGTCTTATCGGTAACGGATTTCAGAACTTCCGAATTGGCAGGCAGTTGTACAATCGAGTACGCGTTTGAAGATGGAACTACAGTTTCGGCAAAGCTAGAATTAAGAAAGCATGATACATTTGTCAGAGTGTCTCTGCTGGTAATCAACCAAAGTAAAAACAAGAGATTGCGCTTGCTTCTTGGAAGCAAGGGTGCTGAGAAATCAAGTCTGGCCGATATTCCGTTTGACATCGTGCAAAGAGAGCATCGCAATGAAATATTTGAAGAAGTAGTTGTACAAAAAGAATCCTACCCCAATGAATGGCCGGCCTCCAGTTTTGTCTCCGCAGCAAAGGTAAGCTTCTTCAGCAATAGTAATTTTGGATATGATCTGCATACGGATGGGAGGTTGTCAGTGATACTTCTCAGAAGTGTCGGCATGCTCTCAAAAGGCGCGCTGTTGCAACGCGGAGGCGGAGCAGGACCTCAAGTCAGAACGCAAGAAGCTCAACTGATTGGAACCTTGCACTATGACTTGGCTCTGTCCACCGACCAAGGCTCATCAGCTTTACTTACCTCACAACTCTTCAGAATCCCTCTCATCAGTCACCAAGGTACAAAATGCACTATAACACAACCTGTTTGCACATTGACCGATATGCAACTAATTCATCAAGCCCTGTATAGATTCAGTGATACAAGCTTCCTGATTCGCCTGTTGAATACTAGTTCCAAGGCTATCACATCTACTGTTATATTTTCTCCTTTTTCCACGGTGCAGAAGGTTGATCTCTTGGACAGGCCTCTGCTTGATAGCTGGTCTTGCGATGAAACAGGTATGTATAAGATTACATGCAAGAGCAAAGAGATCCTTAGTTTTATCATTCAAGAACGGAGCATATCGACATGACCATCATATATCTTCCCCTCGACGAGAGACCCTGTAATTATCGTTTTCCCCTATTGCAGCTTCCAAAAGACGTAGCGAACCAAGTAACAATTGTCCCAAAATCTCTCTTAGGAAATAAGAAACAGAGTGCTGACATCGAAGCAATTTGGAGTTGGTTGCAGGAGGAGCTTCGACATGCCGATGCTGCAATCATTTCCTTGGAAATGCTCATATATGGAGGATTGCTTCCAAGCAGAATCCACCATACAGACCCAGCATTGCTTATGCAGCGTCTTGCACGGTTCGAAAAACTAGTTACTGACATACGAAAAACCAGAACCCTGAAACTGTATCTTTTTGGACTTATCCTAAGAACTCCAGCTTATTCCAGTTCGGAGGAAGAACCCGAGTACTATGATGAATATGGGAAGGAAATATTCCTGAAGGCCTTTCTCAAAGATAAATTACAAAAGAAAGGATTAACTGAAACAGAATCACACTCCTTGAAGGAAATTGAGCATGCAGTACCATCGACGGTACTCTTCGATTTTGAACAACGCAGAGAGACCAATCTTTCCCTATTACTCAGCGCCGCAGAGCTGCTGGCCAAAGGTGTTGTAGATCTCTTTGTTATCCCTCAAGACGATACAGCAGAATTCGGATATGGCCCCACTGACAAACAGAAAGCCTATAAACGCTTGGAAGAGTTAGGCATTTCCGACGCTGTGCTCACCTATCCTGGAGCAGATGAAGTGGGCTGCTCCCTAGTCTGTCGCAGCATCGTTGACCAAGTTGAGAAAACCAAGAAACCCATCTCCTTCGGCCTTTTATTTGACAACATGCAAGCATCAGGGCAAATTGCAAAATATGAGGGTGTTTCTCTCATACAGAGTATCCAAAACCATATGCTTGTATCGGGGGCTATGCTGGCTACGGAGATGAAAAACGCTGATTGTGTGTTGGCCATCAATACAGGAGCCTTCCCTATGCAGGAAGCAAGGGATCAAACGCCGAGAGAGAGAGACACGTTTATAAGACATCTCAAGGAAGTAACAAACCAATACGCCTTACCGTTTGCGATAGCAGATATAGCCTACGCCAACGGCGGAGATTCTTCATTGCTCAAAGCAGTCGATGAGCATTGTATGTATGATACGCTCCTTTCATACGCGGGATGGAATACTTCAGGCAATACCATCGGAACTGTCATATCTGCTGCTGTTCTACAATTGCTTTTTCCTGACGAACAATCACGGATAGACACTCTCTCATACAGGTTGCTTGATGATTGGGTGTATCAATCGATTATCCGTACAGAAGAGATGCAAGAAAGAAACACATTACCAGATGACAAGGCACAATACAGGAGAAGCGTCTTAGAGAAACTTGAAAAAACAGCAAAAAGACTACTTCCTACGTATTACTCGAAGTATTCAGTGCACATAGAACGCATCTTGTTTCCTTGGCAACGCTTCTTTGAGATAGACCTGTATTTGCATCCTACTATTCGTCGAGAAGATATAAGTTTTCAAGCAACAACCTATGCAGATGGTTAAGCAGGACATCCAAGGCTGAAGGGAGCATAGGAGAAGCCATATGATGGTATACAGATTCAAGGGTCTCTTCAAATTGATACGGTAGTAACGAGCACGTTTTCCGAGCCCAGAGCACCAGCTGCTTCTCTCCGGGATGCGTCTGTCTGTTCAGGGCAAACAGAACGTCGAAATAGCTGGCCAATAAGGCTGCCGTTCGATGGATGCAGGAAACGTAGTCCGCTCGTGCTATTGCATGCTCGATTTGCTCCAAGAAAGAGGCTGTAAGCTTGGTTCTAAGCAAGGGGTAGTTCTTATCGATGATTGCTCGGGCCAACTGAAGTGGATAGGGCTGTTTGAGCTGTTCTTGCAAGCTCTTGAACCTATTGCTTCGATCATAGAGGATGGATGAGGTCTTAATATTATGAAGAAAGGCAGTGGAGTACCCAACCGACGCCTGATGATCAACCCACACTCGTTTCACTTCTGCCTCTGCCCAATCCAGACTACGGTACATGACATCAACGACGGTGTCATCGAGTAAGAACAGTTCATCGCCTTCACCAAAGAAGTCGTTGCCTACTTCTCCTTCTTTGGCAAAACGCTCTTTGAGCGTAGTGCGAAAGCCACGATCAAGAACCTGTTCGCTATAGACATAGATATCCCAGTCAGAGAGCGAGTCACTGACCAAACCTGTTTTTGAACCGGATATAACAAGCGCATCCACATCCGGATGGTCCTTCAAGGCCTGTAAAAATGTATCAATCATATTCAGAATACTGTCATAGATACCTGTTTTGAAGCTAGTGGTGCGACGATAGTTTTGAAAGTAGTTCATACCTACCGTTGACGCTGCACTTCGAATAGATGTTCCTGTTATGATTGGCAACTGTCTTGACCGACAAGGTTAGAGCTGAAGCAATCTCCTTATCACTTTTTCCTTGTACGATCAGTCGAAGCACATCCATCTCCCGCTCTGAAAGCTTGCAGGTATTCTTAAGATGCTCAAGGCTCATAGGTTTTTCAGTTCGGGTTACAGGTCGCTCAAGCTCCTCTAGCAAAACCGATAGTTTTTGACGAAATTGCTCATTGCGAGCATCCTTAAGAAGCTTATCATGAGTGAGTATCGAATCAACAACGGCTAAAAGAACCTCTGCCTCAAAGGGTTTGGTAATATACCGTATGGCTCCTTCCTTCAGAGCTTCGATCTTTTCCTCCATACAATCGCGGGCTGTAAGGAAAATCAAGGGTATTGGATCTTCCTTGCTGTACTGTTTTACCTGTTTGAGCAACGCATGACCATCCATGGCAGGCATCATGACGTCACTGATGATCAAATCCACCCGATGTTCTTGCAATAATGAAAGAGCTTGCTGGGCAGAGGAAGCAGTAAGACAACGATACCGAGTGCTGACAATCGACTGGACATACCAACGCAAATCTGCGTTATCCTCCACGATTAAGATGGTAGGAGCCTCTAAAGATTGGATCACTGCCTGATCACTCTCAAGTCGGGAGAACTCGGATAGATAAAGAGGAGCCATCATTGGGATATCCTCTTTTTCTTTATCTACGCAGAACGTACATAGTTCAGAGGGAAAAACCAATGTAAAAGTACTACCCCTTGCTACCTCACTTTGTAAAAGCACCTCTGCTTTGTACCCTTGCATAATGTGCTTCACCAAGGGAAGGCCCAATCCGGTCTGCATCATGGCAGCACTGTCGGGAACAACCTCAAATTGTTCAAAGATTCGCCTCTGATCTTCTTTTGGTATTCCACAGCCGGTGTCAGCAACAGAGAGTCTGAGCCCATCAGCTACAGAGCCGTCTACAGTAATCCGTACACTCCCTCCTCTTTGGGTATACTTGATTGCATTCGACAAGAGATTCATGAGAAGGGATTCCAGATCTTCTTGTCCGATACGCACCCCTATATTTTCAAATTCTTTTGAAAGACCATAGGAAAGAGAGATTCCCTTTTTCCGGGCTATAGGCAAGAATGGCTCTACGATCAAAGGAACTACACCACAGATCGAAATAGGCTGAGCATCTGTTGACATCTTCGACTGCTCAAGACGAAGCATGTTATTCACCTGCCTGAGCAAGATACGTGCATTACGTTCGACGGCTGCGAGCAAAGGATCGACTTGTTTTACACTGGCAGCATGAGAATCCTGTCTTACTTGTCTTATCAAACCCAGAATAATGGTAAGCGGAGTTCTCGTCTCATGGCTCATATTGAGAAAAAATTGAGTACGCTTTTCATGAAGCTTGCTTAGTGCAGCATGCTCTTGTCTTGCGTTTTGCTGTTCCAATTTAAGGCGGTTGTAACGGTTTCCCACTGCCAGCGAGAACAGAACGGCTTGTAAGGAAAGGCCGATGGGCTGGTTGTACTGCATAAGAAAGGTGACGAACGACTCATATCTATACATGAACGGAAAAATATTCATGGCATTCACGCTGGTGATGAACGCCGGGGGTATGAAAGCTATCAATATAAGGATTGCCTCTATGCGCATCCAGGCAATCGCTCTAACAATGGTGTAGAGAAAGAGAGCATTGGTATAGAACACAAAAAGCTCTCTAATGAAATTCACTGCTGTATGCAGACCTTGGAGTAAAGGAAAAAGAGCCTTAAGCAATAAAAACAACAAGGCATATCCCCCGATGACCCAAATATTCACCATATTACAACGAGACAACTTCTTATCGTGTTCAGAAATGGAAAATAGTTCTTCAAAAAACAGAAGAAATGTCATAAACAAAAGGTGAGTTATTACCGTAACTTTGTTGTAATTAAGTTGGAAAAAGAATCGTTCATAAGCGGAAAAAGTCTGCAAAACAGTCAATAAAACCATGATCAGTGAGAAATAGAAGAACATCTTTTCCTTCGTTGAGACAGCAAGAAAGACGTTGTACCATAAAAGGCCGAAGAGCAAGCCTAGGGCAAGCAGGTTGATTATAAAGGCAGTCTCACTGATGGAAGCATATTTGCTCTGTATCAAGGAAGCTGCACATAAGGCTGTCGGAACAGAGTAAAGGAGGCTCAATACTATAAGGATCTTGCAATGGAGCCTATGCATAAACAACTGCCCTCCTTTCTTTCAACACATGAAGTGTATCAGAACAGAAGAGCTGTCGTAAAGATTAAGGGAAAGCCCACGTTAGTTAGAAACCCAAAGCTATGGAACGCTCGAAAGCCCTTGCTCCAACGGTATATGGTTCATTCCCTTGTAGTGCAACAGATGCAAGGGGAATCGTTATGGAGTGCAGTGCAACCAGATTATCTGTCACAGGACCAGGATAGATGAGATCGCCTTCAGAAAGAGTCTCAGAGCGGTCCATGTCAATGATTACAGCAAGGTAGTATGTTCCGTTGCTTATCTTGGTCATTGTTGCGGTCAAGCTTGTTGTATCAACATTGGAAGTGGCATAATATACGGGGGTAAGACTATTATCTAAATTCAGCGTATTGTGTGAAAACAGGCCAATGAAAGCAGGTTTTCCCGTCGCCGTAGAGGGAAGATTAGAGACAGAGACAACTAACGATGATTTTGAACTTTTCTCAAATACATAGTGTGCTTCTGCAATCCTAGATGGAAGCTTATTCGGTGCAACAGCAATTGCTTTCACCACTGTATCGGTCAATTCTAGAGAGAAAGGTCCTTGGTAACGTATTGAACTGGTTGTTGGATCACTTCCATCAATAGTATAATAGTACACAAACTGATCGCTGAGCGGACCATCGCCAACAATCGTTACATGCACATCATCACTAAAAGGCCCATCAGCCACAGCTGGACTCAAGGATGGTTCTTTTGTATACACATCCCGATAGGGTATGTTTCGCACATTCAACTGAAAATGTGAAAGTTGGAAGCGGAGGCCCGATTCCAAGCCATGCTCATCACTATTCGATCCATAGAAACCTCGTTGCAACGGTACAGGACCATCTGGATCTGCGCCCCAACCTCCATACTCCGTACTTCCAACCTTTGGAATAAAAGAGAGAAATCTTTTTTCAAAATCTGTAGAAACAATCGGTCCTTCCTCACCCCAAGTTCGCCCCAGACAGTCTTCTGAATACAGCAAGGCAACTTCCAATTGCAGATCAACCGCTACCTCTACAGTGGCAAGTTCCATATTATCTGAGTTTGATTGGTATACATACCCCGGACCACCCGACTGACTACCGGGGTCTCTGAAACCCATTACACAGATCCTTCCTTTGAGTAGATCACCGATGGTGGGATAGAGGTCGGTATAGATAAAGCGTCCCCCATTATGAACGCCTTCACGGACCATCTGTGAGTCATCATAGAGGTGGGTTACAAGTGCAGAATCATAAGCATACACCCCGAAGAAATCAGTCATCCTAATTCTTGAGATGATATCCTCTCTTCTTGTATCCTCGTAAATCACCTTTGAGAAATCCTCTATGCCTAAATGATCATCAGGTTCATAGTAGACTAGATTAGCCCCATTGATTGAGCTGGCGATGGTTCCCCCGTCCTTAATCGACTCACTTAGGTCGGGCCGAGCAGGATTATAGGTCTTAAACCCTCCAGGATCGTCTACCGCTTCAATCTTTGGATGATCGAAGGGAACCGGTTGCGATTCGCCGACCGGCTTGTTGAAAACATCTTCATAGGCTGTCCAATAGATACAAGCAACATCCGAAGAAGGTCGCTTGTTCACGTTCAATGCATCGGGAGTGGTCCCTCCCTTGATCGGCCATACATCACCATCTCCTTCAGAGCAACGGAAGGTGGGGATCAAGTTTAGACCTGCTACATCAGAAGCTGATGCTCCTGAACCTGTTCCAGGATATGGGTAGTAGCCCCTGTAAAGCACCTCTGGGTTAGGTTCTTCTACCCGATCCGTGTCATAGTCATCGTACCCTTCTTGGCTGGGATTATCCTTATCAACAACCTTTGGGATTGCAGTACCGTCATAGCTGTCAGGACCGTCGCCGTGCTGCATGTAGGCAAACTTCCATCCAGTGCCCTTGTTTATCAAGAAATCTCCGGCCTTATAGTCATGGTAATCATTGTAGAACATCCTGATCGAGCCGAAACCTTCCAGCTCTGCCTCAAAATACACCAATTCATACGCTACTGCAGTGTAGACAACCCCCTCTTGCGGTATAGAGGGAACCTCGAGCTTGAATGAATCGTCTTTCAGGTTGAACTCGACAAGTGTGTCGTCCGTTACATCAGAGGCGGTGTCATTTGATCCATCAAACAGAACAAAGGCTCCTTGCTTAACATCTGAGGTACTGACCGCTGTCGTGTCATCGACGAAGACGGTAAAAGCGAACTGACTGTCTTGTGTGAATGGCTGCTCTGGATGATGAGAAGCATTGAATCCTGGTAGCTTGTTCATGTTGTTGTCGCGATATGCTAGCAGTGCATCTGTAGGCCAAGGATTGAGATTTGAATCGCTTCTGATTCCATAGATTCCCGCTCTACCGATATCCACTGAAACTTCATCGCATATCAGTGCAATATACCTGAAAGCGACCTTGAGGGACTCGGGTTCGAGTCGTCCTATATTTGCACCATTTTCTTGTGGAGTTGCCAGCCAACGAGAATTGATAGAGCGAGTTCCTGTTGAAATTTCTGATGCTTTGAAGGAAGAACCTCCGTCTAAAGCGGTGGGTCTTGTCCAAACAAAGTTCGTTGCATTGTTGTTATTGCCTGAACCATGATCAGGTTGACGGCAGGCACATAGGCACAAACAAACCAGCCCCATAAAGAGCAAAAGGATTCGCTTACCTGTTTTCTGTGTCATAGAGGACCTCCTTCTTCTTCCCAAGGTAAGTATGTACCTCATTTTGATTAGGCCCTACCTATTGAATCTACCTAATGTGTTGGGTATTATTACCTATACATAGTTTTTTGGTATGATTTCATGGCTGGATATAGAGTTCTAGCCGTTTGTATTTCTTATGAATCTCTTGGAAATTTCCTTGAATTTGTTGCAATTTGTTGTATTATGAATATGCAAGAAGAAGGGATAGTCGATTGTAGTTGCTCTGAGAGCACAAATACACCTCTTTGCTATACAACCGCCCTCCCTCTTGGAATGATACAGAGGAGGACATCCATGAATATAATTGGACAAAGCCTGAAACGCGTCGATGCCTACGACAAAGTGACAGGGAAAGCAAAATATACACAAGATTTGCTCTCAGAACATGCATTGGTTGCTAAAGTATTGCACAGCACCATAGCAAATGGTTGGGTAAGGGATTTCGACCTTTCAGAGGCGTGGAAGGTTGAAGGCGTGGTGGATATCGTAACCTGTTTTGAGGTTCCCGACATCCAATTCCCAACTGCCGGCCATCCATGGTCCACCGATCCCAAGCACCAGGATATAGCAGACAGGAAGTTGCTCAACGCAAGGGTTCGTTGCTATGCAGATGATATTGCTGCAGTTATTGCAGAAACCGAGATTGCAGCAGAAGAAGCCTTGAAAAAGATCAAAGTGGTGTACGAGGAATATGAACCCATCTTAAGCATGCAAGACGCCATGAAAGAGGGGGCTGTTCCAATCCATGAGGAAAGACCAAATAATATTGTTGTCAAATCCGGCTACGAGATTGGCTCTTTTGAAGAGGCGATCAAGGAAGAGGGCCTTATCAAGGTTGTTGGTGATTATGACACCCCGATCGTCAGTCACTGCCACATTGAAAGCGCAAACTCATTTGCCTATATGGAAAGTGATAAGATAGTCGTGGTCAGTTCAACCCAGATTCCTCATATCGTTCGACGCGTTTGTTCCCAGGCTTTGGGCGTTGGATTTGGAAAAATCCGAATCATCAAACCGTATATCGGAGGCGGCTTTGGAAACAAACAGGACGCCTTGACCGAACCCTTGAATGCATTTCTGACCACCAGAGTAGGAGGTCGGCCGGTTAAACTGGCGTACACCCGCGAAGAAACCTTCGCTTGTACGCGCACCCGTCATGCCATGGAATTCCACATCGAGAGTTACTTAAGAAAGGACGGAACCTTCGTAGGGCGCTCGATCAAGGCGTACTCAAACCAAGGAGGCTATGCCTCTCATGCCCACGCCTTGGTTGCCAACGCAGTAAACGGTTTCAGGATGATGTACCCTGTAGGGGCCATCAAGGCCGAAGCGTACACGGTGTACACCAACATGCCCACAGCAGGGGCGATGAGAGCCTATGGAATTCCCCAAATCGGCTTTGCACTGGAAGCGCATATTGATGACATCGTGAAACAGACAGGTCTTGATTCCATCCAGATCCGCAAGCAAAACATGATGAAGCTTGGTTATGTAGATCCGATCACCACCATTACCTGTCACTCAACCGGTCTCGAAGAGTGCATCGACCGAGGGGATGCATACCTGTCATACACCAAGAAGCGTAAAGAGTATGAGAACCAGGATGGACCGATCAGAAAGGGCGTGGGAATGGGTATCTTCTGTTATAAGACGGGAGTTTATCCCATCAGCCTTGAAACATCGGCTTGTCGCATGATACTCAACCAAGATGGTTCGCTTCAGATGCAACTCGGCGCTACAGAGATCGGGCAGGGAGCCGATACCGTTTTTTCCATGATGGCTGCCCAGACCATCGGAGTATCTGCTGACAAGGTACATGTGGTAAGCAAACAGGATACTGATGTTACTCCATATGATACTGGAGCGTATGCATCAAGGCAGACGTATGTTTCAGGCATGGCTGTCAAGAAGACTGCCGAATCTTTTAAGAAGAAGATTCTTGATTTTGCAGGTTTCATGCTCAAGAAAGACCCTTGGGATTTGGATATCAAGGATAACAATATCGTACATGTCAACAAGGACGAGGTGTTGCTCACTGTTGCCGACGTTGCCATCGAGTCCTGTTACAGCCTGACCAACTCCACACATATCGCAGCTGAAGAGTCTCATCACTGCACCGACAACACCTACTCCTTTGGAGTCTGTTTTGTTGAAGTGGAGGTCGACATTCCCCTGTGTGAGGTCAAGGTTCTGGATATCATCAACATTCATGATTCTGGTAAAATCATCAATCATCAGACAGCACGAGGACAGGTTCATGGCGGCATGAGCATGGGCTTAGGGTATGCGTTGTATGAGCATTTGAAGTTCGATCCCAAAACAGGACGGATGCTCAACGACAACTTGCTCGATTACAAACTCATGACTGCTATCGATACTCCGAATTTGCATGCAGATTTTGTTGAGACTGAGGATCCTACCGGTCCTTATGGCAATAAGAGTCTTGGAGAACCTCCTACGATTCCCATTGCTCCGGCAATTCGAAACGCAGTACTCAATGCAACCGGTGTAGCAATCAATTCGATTCCACTTCACCCTGAAAGGCTGTTCAACGCCTTCTCTGAAGCGAAATTGATTAAATAAAGGAAGTAGCGCATGTATAATTTTAGAAACCTATATGAACCGACCTCAGTAGAAGAGGCTTTGCAACTGAAGAAGGAACATCCACAGGCCTTGATTCTTGCCGGAGGCAGTGACATCCTCATAAAGATTCGTGAAGGGAAGCTTGCTGGATGCGACTTGATCAACATCTACTGCTTGGATGAGCTACGGGGCATCTGCCTTGAGAAGGACGGGTCTATTCTCATTCGACCCTTGACGAGCTTTACCGATGTATCGATGCATCCGGTAATCAGACAGCATGTTCCCGTACTTGGGGAAGCTGTTGACCAGATCGGGGGACCTCAGGTGCGTAATATCGGGACCATCGGTGGCAACATCTGCAACGGTGTAACCAGTGCAGACAGTGCCACCACACTCAAGGCGTATGATGCCACACTTGAAATCACCTCACTTGATGGCATCAGGGTACTCCCCTACGGAGAGTTCAACCTAGGACCTGGCAAGGTAGACCTGCGAGAAGGAGAGATTTTAACAGGAATTCGCATCCCCAAGGAAAGCTATGAGAACGTCTCTGGCCACTATATCAAGTATGCAATGCGCAAGGCCATGGATATTGCAACCTTGGGCTGTTCGGTAAATGTAAAGTTGTCACAGGATAAACAAAGTATCGAGCAACTCCGTATTGCTTTCGGGGTTGCCGCTCCGATCCCCATCCGTTCTGCTACAGCAGAAGCAAATGCGAAGGGCCATGCCCTTGACCAGGCTCTTTTGGATGTCGTAGCAGAAGGAGCTTTGTGTGACGTAAACCCGAGAACCAGCTGGAGAGCGGGTAAAGAGTTCCGGTTGCAGTTGGTTCAGGAACTGGCTCGACGAGCTACAAAGCAGGCTGTCGAAAAGGCAGGAGGAACAATCAATGGCTAACAAAGAAATAACGTGTACCCTGAATGGGAAGAAAAAAACATTTTTTGTCGATGTGCGATCATCACTTTCTGATATGCTTCGAGGCAAGGCAGGCTTGGACAGTATCAAGCATGGTTGTGATGTCGGTGAATGTGGGGCTTGTACAGTCTTGATTGATGGCAAGCCGTTCAACTCTTGCATCTATCTTGCCATCTGGGCGGAAGGAAAAGACATCCTGACCCTGGAAGGACTGAGCGACAAGAAAGGTGCAATCAGCGACATCCAGCAGGCGTTCATCGATGAAGGAGCAGTTCAGTGTGGATTTTGCACCCCGGGTTTTATCATGGCCTCAATTCCCATCATCAACAGAGACACTCCTTCAACCAAAGCAGAGATCAAGAAGCAGATAGCTGGAAATCTTTGCAGATGTACAGGTTATGAGCACATTGTCGATGCTATCCAAAAAACTCAGGAAAAAAGGATTGCTGAAAAGAAGCAGTCGTAGATTTCTGTATCAAACGAGGCGGGACGGGCAAAGCTTGTCCCGTTTTTTGTGTATAAAGCATAGTTGCTAACTTTAGAAAAAATAAAAACTTATTATTTACCAAGGCATTGTATATTTGTTTCATACAACGTATGCTGTACGGGCTTACGACTTTGTGTTCCATTTTGCACCCAATCCTATTTGATGGCTATGTTGCTTGTATTTCATGCACGTTAGACAAGAGATTGATCGAAACTGTACCAAACTCCTAAGACACTACAAGCAAGCAGGGACTACCCTGCACAAGGAAAATGAACATGGCAAAAAAAATCTATGTAGGAAACATGAGCTATCAAACAACCGAAGAGTCTTTGCACTCCCTTTTCGCACAATACGGTGACGTATTGAGTGCCCGGATCATCTTCGATCGTGACACCAACCGCCCCAAGGGTTTTGGTTTTGTAGAGATGGACCAAGACGATGCAGCTGTTGCAGCAATTAGTGCACTTGACGGGTATGAGATGGACGGAAGAAACTTGAAGGTCAACGAAGCCATCGCCAAGGAAAGATCAGAACGAAGGTCTTCCTACAGATACTAAATTCTGAGATACGTATGAGAGGAGTCCGAAAGGGCTCCTTTTTTTCATATTCCAACCAGAAGGAGTGTCCTTGACTCTTTCTTGTATTATCTATACTGTTTACATACTTACTGTATTTGAGTTCCTTTTTGTTCCCGATCCTTTCCTTTTTGCCATGCTACCTAGTACCACGCATTCTGACGGGTAATCGATCGAAATTGCACCAAATCCTTAAGATACCCAAAGAACTCAGGCTATAGGCCTGTGAAAGGAAGTCTATCATGGCTAAAAAATTGTATGTAGGAAACATGAGCTATCAAACCACCGAAGAGTCTTTGTACTCCCTCTTCGCCCAGTACGGTGATGTACTGAGTGCACGAATCATCTTCGATCGTGATACCAATCGTCCCAAGGGTTTTGGTTTTGTAGAGATGGAGCAGGACGATGCCGCCCTCGCAGCCATTTCCCAGCTTGACGGTCAGGAATTCGATGGCCGCAACCTCAAAGTAAACGAGGCTATCGCCAGAGAACGTGCACCCCGCAACAATTCCTACCGCTGGTAGGTTTGACTAAGGGTCGTAGTAAAGAAGCTGCTTTTCAAAGCAGCTTCTTTTTATTTCAGGTGAAAGAGGACAATCCCTTCTCCAATATGCTGATCAGATGACAATACTTGACTTTGATAGAATCTCGGTTCTCAACAGTGAGCTCGCACTCCATCATTTTTAAGATATCATTCATATGAGCAAGCACATACACAATAAATCCAGTAACAAACTCAATTGGCATATCGTTTCTTACATGGCCTTGTGCAATATTTTCCTTGATGATCTGTGTGTAATACTCTGTTGAGAGCGCACCTAGGTGTTTCAATATGGTACTACGAAGGGCCGCATCGGTCTCTTTATGAACTTGTAGAGCGAACGAAGCATACTGAGGATAAGAAATGACAAAATCTATGGAGAGATCAACTTGCGATCGTAACAGATCAAACAATGATACCGTATCGGGTAATGAGATATTGCCTTGAGCCTGCTGAAAGAAAGCAATCTTCGTTTTCACCATAAGATCCAACAAATAGGTGTAAAGCTCTTTCTTGCTCTTGAAATAATGATAAAAGGTTCCCTTGCTCGTTTTAGAGTCCTCAATGATTGTGTTTACCGAAGCATTTTCATAGGTTTTTTGGCTGAATTCAGTCAATGCTGCTTGTATAATTGCTTGTTTTTTCATGTCCGTTTACCCATTCTCGATGTATCGCCATTGTACATACTCATCGCAGATACAGCGAACATGGCAATGTTCCCTTTGTTGATGGAGCCCGGGGCAAGATAGATGAACAACTGGGGCCAGAGCTTCAGGCCAAGCATACCGATGAGTAAAAAGACAAAGGGATTCAGAAACGCTGTCCAGCGTCTCATCACACTCTTGCCCCTGATCACAAACACAAACAAGATCAAGGGAGCAACCACCCAGGTAATCACATAATGGAACAAAAAAACCGGCAATATAGCATTGGTTATCCGAGTCTCGATGAGAGATACCAGCAACTCATGAGTAAGCCCATTTTGAATGCCAAATCGATATATGATTGCATTGAGACCCATCACTCCATGGATAAAAGGAGAACCCATCACCACACCATATGAAAACATCAACGAAACTACCAAGGCCACGGTCTTGTTGGTCTTGCTCAAAGTTATATAGAGAAGATAAAAACCGAACAGGTAAAACGGTATCATGAACATGCAAAGGTATATTGAGAACGTAAAACGCCAATGGCTCATATCGACCCATGCTGTTTCCACAATCGTGGAGGAGACTCCATACTCTTTGTTGAACTCTAAAAGATAATCAGCCACCGTAAGCAGTATTGCTGCTACAATTGAGCAGATTCCCATGAGCCGATAGCGTTTGAATGTACCTGTACTATTTTGTGCTAGCATATGACTCTCCTCATAAACCATCCGGTCTAGACCATTTGGTTTGTTATACATTCTAACGCTCTGTCTGTCAACTCTGTTGCGGTATTGAAAAAAAAAGAAGTATGTACTAAGGTATAGACTAGCTAGTCTAGACTAGTAGGTCTATTTTCTAAGGAGTATTTCTATGAACCGGTATGCCCTCATTGACAACCTATCTATGAACATTGCATCACTCGCAACAAGAAAGTACGCATATTTCTCTCAGGACGTGGCAGGCAGCAGAATTTCCGACCTGTTGAAGTTGATCACATTCTCCATCCCGATTATCGGAAAAGCGGGCCACTACACAACTATGATCGACTATAACGGAACACGGAATGAAGCAGGATTTCATGTGGCTCAGTGGAAAGGATTCGACTACCCGACCATTATCTACCATCATGGGGCAGCCGAAGGGTCATATGATCTCAGCTTCAACAAAATTCTTGCAAATGAAAGACATCTGATCGATGCCAATCTCATAGGCATTCAAGCGATGTTCAATCATAACAACCTTGAGTTCATGCAGAGCATACGTTCACTTGCAAACTACTGCTTGTTACTAGCTAGTTCGACCAAGCTTATTGAGGCGATTATTTGCCAAATCAGGACCAAGAGCAACGCAAACATCGTAGTTGCAGGAACCAGTTTGGGAGGCTTTGTCACTAATCTGCACTGCACCTATTATCAGAGTGCAGACTCCTATGTTCCGCTTCTTGCCGGTGCAAGACTCGGCGATGTGTTTCTCAACAGCGCCTATAGTAAAGTAACGGCAAAGAGTGCTCTCTCTCATAAGCATGAAATTCTTGGTTGTCTCAACTTTGAGATCGATTTTAAAGAACGAGAGAGATCGAAAGTGTTTCCACTCTTATCTAAATACGATCAGATAATCACCTACGATGTACAGAGGCAGGACTTCAAGCCAGATACTGTAAGGACAATCTTATATGGTCATGCAACAGGAGCCACAAAATTCAAGACGTTACGAGAGCATATTCTCTCGCACCTATGATGAGATATATATGTTCACTGAGCTAATACAACAGGTGTCGACTTGAACCCAATACCCATTCTATCCACCCCGAGATCTATCAGTTCAAAGAAATGCTCTTGGGTCCTGATGCCTCCAGACCCTTTGACCAGGCATCTTCCTTGTGCAGCTTGTATCATGGTTTTGATGACCTCTGTGGTAGCGCCAAGGTTTCTCTCTCCTGTATAGAAGCCGGTCGAGGTCTTTACAAAGTCAGAGCCTGCCATGCATGCAATGTCCGTCGCTCTTGCAACCTGATCAAGATTCAAGGCATCAGTTTCTAATATCACCTTGAGCTTGGTTCCATAGCTGTGAACCACGTCCGCTATAGCGGCTATCTCAGCTTGTACATCGGTGTACAAACCACTACAAATCCACCCATAGTTGGCTACAATATCCAGATCCTCGATGTCCCCGTCCCTACAGATAATTTCTGCCTGCACAATCTTGCTCTCTGTAGTCGACGTACCGAAAGGAAAGTCACAGACCACACAAATTCCAGTTTGTCCGTCCTTGCAAAGCTTTCTTGCAATCGGAAGACTCGAAGGATTAATGCAAACCGTCTTGCACTTATACGCGATACCCTCTTGAATGTGCTGGTGAATTTGGGCAACCGTAAAGTCTGGTTTTAAAACTGAATGGTCGATGTACGAGGCAAGTTCTTCTGTAGTCATCATAGTAGCTTTCTTTTCATATCTCATGATTCTGCTCCGATTAGATTCAAACGTTATAAATGTATCATACATTTAAAATATATGATGAAGATTAGAATTTCAAGCTTCTGCTTGCCTTCATGGATTCAAATGCCTGGAAAACTGCACGTTGCTTTGCGGGTGCTTGGCTTTGGCATAGAGGTTCAGACGGAACACACAGGTGTCTGCCCTTGTCGTTGACGTGGTATACTCATACACCTGCCCACTATAAAGGTAGCTTATGCGTTCAATATGGAAACCCGGCATGAGTTTATTCCGGCAGTGCAGTTTTTCAGCAACATGCTCATCGATGATGATTGCCTCTATTGTTTCAACAGCATGATCGAGACCCAACATATACTTGCTCTGCAGCGTGTCATAGAGCGAAGTGTGTGTAAAATCGTACTTCTCAATTTCCGGGCATAGGAAATAGGGAATATGGGTGATTTCCATTAAGAGTGGAACGTTGTCAGCACAACGCAATCTTTCGAGGCGAAAAACCTTTGTTGCAGAATCGGGTAATTGCAATTTCTGGATGAGCTTCTCATCAGCTTCAACTATGCTGCACGATAGTACCGTTGATGAAGGCTCTGCACCCGTTTCGCGGATGCTCTCTGTAAAATTGTATAGGTAGTCGATATTCCTTCCAATTTTCTTCTCTGCAATAAATGAACCTTTGCCACGAAATCGAATAAGAAGCCCCTCCTCAACTAGCTGGGACAAGGCCAGTCGAACAGTGGTCCTACTGACATGCAGGATATCACAAAGCTCAGTCTCCGAGAGCATCAAATCACCTGCACAGAAGACTCCTGCTTGAATCTGGTATTTGATATAGGAATACAACTGAGTGTAAAAGGGGACAGAATGCAATGTTGAGAATTGGAATGTCTGCATTACATATTCTTTACTGATCATTAAGATACTCCTATAGACAGGTTGCATAACAACCTAGCGATGTATGATAGGATACCTAGTAGCATTTGTACAGTGTCCAATTGTGGTTTATTTATCCCTGATCTTAGGAAAAAACATACCTGTCCTCTTTTGATACTCCTTATAGGAATCACCAAACCTAATCACGAGATCTTGCTCCTCCAGAAAGCACCAAAGAATCCATATCGGTACATAGAAGCAGGAAACAAAGGTAAGCAGGGGAGAATTAAGGAGAAGAGCTATCGTGAACCAGGTTGCAAGCTCCCCTACCGCCTGAGGATGCCTGATCTTCTCATATACTCCCCCATACATCACATGATTCTTATCAGGGCTGAGTGTTTCCTTACCAGCATCCTTCAATGCTTTTTTGCTCAACAAGGCTGCAGGTATTCCAATGCTAAGAGCGACAGCTATCCTCACCACCAAAGGCCATTGATACCGTAGTGGGAAAGGGTCAAAATCCACAGGCAACCAACGATATGCAATGAAATGTATTCCAGCAAGACTCATGGAAACAGATGCACCTTTTCTGTAAAGCCGGGCCCGTCGATACGGTTGTGCCTTGTTTTTCAGCTCATCCTTTGCAGGCCTGACAGAGAGGCTATACAATATGCTGAATGTAATTGACCATACCACCAAAAATAGGAAATTGAAGATGCTTGCCATACTGCTCCTCCGTATATATTCTCACTCTTTCACGATAAAGGCTGAACTGAGGGATGTCCAGAATACGAGAAAAGTAAAAGAAATGTTATGTATCGTATGTCAACCGGTTGACATATGATTTAACAACACGCATAGTAACATCAAAACAATGAAGAGAGGCTGACATGAAACAAGGTATCATGCTTATCACCTATCCGGATTCTCTCGGGGCAAATCTTATCCAATTGGATGAAATTCTTAAGACCTATTTCTCAAAAGCAATTAAGAGCATACACATATTACCCTTCTTTCCTTCTTCAGGCGATAGAGGATTTGCCCCCCTGCATTATGAGAGCGTTGATCCTCGCTTTGGTACTTGGGAGGATATTGACCGCCTTGCCAAGCGCTATGACCTAGTTTTTGATTATATGATCAACCATATATCGGCTCAGAGTCCGCTCTTGCTCAACTACATGCAGGACGGCCCCTATGCATCACAGAAGGACCTCTTCATTGACTATGATGAGTTCTTTGAAGGAAACCCCACCGAAGAGGAAGTTGGTCGAATCTATAAACGCAAACCCAAAGACCCCTACCATACCGTAACCTTTGCAAATGGGGAGACAAAAAAACTTTGGTGTACCTTCAGCGAACAACAAATCGACCTCAATGTGCAAACAGAATTGGGACAATCCTTCTTGATGGAAAATCTTAAGCGTCTTGCAAGCCATGGAGCAAAACTCGTCAGATTGGATGCGTTTGCATACGCTGTTAAAAAACGGGGTACCGACTGTTTCTTTGTGGAGCCTGAGACGTGGACCTTGATGGACAAGTGCCGAGCTATGGTAGAACCGTTCGGTTCTGACGTCCTGCCGGAAATCCATGAGCACTACTCAATTCAGCTTAAACTAAGTGGGAAAGGATTTGCAGTGTATGACTTTGCGCTTCCCATGCTGATGCTCAACGCCCTGTATTTTCATCAGACACAATACTTGAAGCATTGGTTCTCCATCTGTCCGAGAGACCAATACACCACCCTCGACACCCATGACGGTATCGGGGTGGTTGATGTCTACGGTCTGCTTCCGGATGAGGAGATTGAGCGGACTAAAGATCATTTATATACCTATGGGGCTAATGTCAAACGCATTTACAACTCTGAGAAGTACAACAACCTGGATATTTACCAGATCAACTGTACCTACTACAGCGCACTCGGCGACAACGATCGAGCGTATCTATTGTCCAGGGCTGTACAGTTCTTCAGTCCTGGAATTCCCCAAGTATATTATGTCGGAATGCTTGCCGGAAAGAATGATCTAGCTCTGCTTGAGAATACAAAAGAGGGCAGAAACATCAATCGTCACTACTACAGCAAAGAGGAGATTGAGCAGGAAGCAGCAAGGCCTGTGGTGAAAGCTCTCGTTCTGCTGATGGAGCTCAGAAGCTCCCATCCTGCATTTGAAGGAATATTTGAGATGAAAGAAACTGATGATGAAGAACACCTGACAATTTGGTGGGAACATCAAGACAGAACTATTACCCTGGAGGCTGATTTTAAGAACTATGGGTTCATCATTAGTGAAAATGATTCAGTATTGATGAGGCTCTGAGATGGCTACCATCAAGGATGTTGCTCAAAAAGCAGGGGTTACAGTAACCACTGTATCCAGAGTTATGAACAATCGTGGATATTTGAGTGAGAAGACCAAGCAAAAAGTGGCTCTTGCCATGCAAGAACTCGATTACCATCCCAACGAGATAGCTCGTTCCTTATTTCAAAAACAGACCTCCTTCATCGGAGTGATTGTCCCCTCCTTGTTGCATCCATACTACTGTGAATGCATCAACTATCTGGAGCAGTATGCAGCTTTAAACAATCTCAAACTCTTGGTTTGCAATGCACAAAGAAATGTGCAAAAAGAGCTTGAGTACATTGAGATGCTTAAAGCCAACCAGGTCTCGGGAATCATACTGGCCACCCATAGCCATACCCTGGTAAGCCAATTGCAGAAATTACCCGTTGTAACCCTCGAACAATCGATCAGCAACAACATCCCCGCTATCCTCATCGACAACTACAAAGGAGGAACACTGGCAACGGAACACTTGATTGCCTCCGGCTGTAAAATCTTGGCGATGATCAGCTCAAGCCGATCCAATGAGGAACGGGCAAAGGCATTCGTAAATTGCTGTGAAAAAGCCAATGTTCCTTATCGTGTCTATTCTTCATCGCCCGGACAGTTCAACCAACTCTCCTATCACAACCTAATCAATACAATTCTCGACCAAAACCCAGCAGTAGAGGGTATTTTTGCCTCAAGCGATATTATTGCTGCTCAAGTAATACAAGCCTCAGCCCAAAAAGGACGCATAGTCGGAAAAGACCTCAAATTGGTAGGGTTTGACGACATCCAGCTTGCAGGGATGCTCAGCCCTTCATTGACAACTATCCACCAACCGATCAAGGAGCTTTGCGAGGCTGCCATACAAGCGCTGCTTAGTCCTCCGTTACAGAAAAAAACTGTATTCGACGTGAGTCTTGTCAAACGTCAGAGCTGTTGATTTTAGACAACGTTGCATTTATTCTTGAACTCACGAGGAGAGACCCCAACCATCTTCTTGAACATCACACTGAAATATCGCTGGTCACGATAGCCCACTTGATCAGAAACTTCATAAATACGCATACTGGGCTCTGACAACAAGCAGCAAGCCTTTTTGATGCGGAAATTCTGCAAGTACTCCACTATCGTATAGCCGGTAACCTCCTTGAAAATCCTACTGATATGACTTTCACTCAGCAAGGTCGCATTCGCTACATCCAGTACTCCGATATCCTGTGCATAGTGTTCTTCAATGAACCTGACTGCACAGGACACTTGGGCTTCGGTGCAAGAAGTTCCGCCGGCAAGATACTCTTTGAACAGCATTATCCTGCTGTCATCCATATTTGACATGTGCCGCTCAAGTTTTTCATACTCTTTCTGTGCCACCACCTTCTCGCAGGTCTTTTTGAGAACCGTGCTGAACTCATCATCGTTCAAGGGTTTTGAAACATAATCGACGACCCCTAGATGGATGGCCTTCCTGGCATACTCAAACTCATTATAGGCGGTAAGAATGATAAACAATGCTTTTGTCTTTCCTTTCAGCTGTTCAATCATGGCAAGGCCATCCAGATCGGGCATCCTGATGTCAGTAACAACAATATCGGGTTGCAACTGCTCAATTATCCGTACACCACTGATGCCGTCTCCAGCTTCACCGACTACCTCACAACCACATGATTCCCAATTGGTTGTAAAGACAATCCCCTTACGCAGCAATAATGAATCTTCAACCACTACCACACGAATCATGAACAATTCCCCTTTGTTCTTTGCTTTGCGAAATATTCCATGGTATCAACATAGGGAAAAACAATCTCTACACAGGTCCCATGATTTTTTGCACTCGAGATGTGAAGACTTTGCCTATCTCCATAGTAAAGTCGAAGCCGATGTCTGATATTTTGTAAACCAATACTGTTCTTTGAACCTGATTGCAATGAACCGTCCATCCCTCCTCCATCATCACAGACTTCAAGATGACACTGTCCGCCCTGTATGCCCCCCTTGATATGAATAATACAATGGCGAGAGACAGTGCCCATCCCATGGATAATCGCATTCTCAACAATAGGCTGAATGATCAATTTGGGAATCAGACAAGAGCGAACCTCATCTGACACTTCCAATGAGTAGGAGAATCTTTCTGGATAAATAATTTGCTGGATACCCAAATAAGACTGGATGACCATCAATGCAGTATCAACCGTTTCAATGTCACCCCCGGTATGAATATTGTTCTTCAACAGAGTTCCCAAATGAGCAACGACCTGGTTAATCTGGGTATTCATTCCAAGCTTTGAGAGATAGTTGATACTATCTAGCGTATTATAAAGAAAATGAGGATTTATTTGGGCTTGTAACTGCCTGATCTCAGCAATCCTCAATCGATCCTGTTTTTCAAGATTTTCTGCAAACAACCGATCGAGGTTCTCTATCATCTTATTCAAACCCTCTCCAAGCAGATGCATCTCATCCTGCCCTCCAACAAAAACTCGCGCCTGCATGTTGCCTGTTTCAACCTTCTTCATAACCCCTACAATTTCTGAAACGGGATGACTGATAGAACGTGCAACAAGGGAAGAAACAAGAAAGCATAAGAGCAGTGCAACGAATGCTAAAATAGTGGTCACTATCATAATATAGGCATTATTCTCCAGCACAACACCAATCGGCATTCCAGAGACAAGCAACATATCATACGTATCCAATGATGCTACAGCCATCATATATCTATTGTTTTCAACCTGCTGAAGAAATCCTTGCAAAGGTTCACGAGAGAGCAACATCCGATAATCAGCAGAGAGGAATGGAGTCTTCTTTCCGAATCCCAGGTTGTCAAAGATCAAGTACTGTTGATTTGTGATAATCGCATGGGAAACCGGGATTCCCAATGACTCAAGATCCATGATGCTGAAAAGTGTAGCCTCGGGAATATCAATGATGACAAACCCCACTATCCTGCCAGTAAGCGGGTCTCGAACTGCACTTCCGATGGATAAGGCAATCAGCTTGCCCCCTTGATTGCGATATCTGTTTGGATACACAACCGGTTCATGAGATATTGAGAGCTGTCTCAAGAGGCCCCAATCAGAAAAAGTCGCAGGGTTATACAGAACCGGCAATACTGAAGTAGAGATTATTTTTGAACCATCTGAAGAGACTGAATGAATTTCATAGGAAGATGTGCTGCCGGCCGGCAGGAGATACATCCTGCGATACAGTTCTTGCTTATGAGTTTCGATATCCAAAAACTCTTCGGAGAACATTCTCAACAGTACAGGATCTTGAGTAAAAAGCTGAAGCCGTGCTGTAAGATCTTCCAAGACACGAGACACATTTCCTGTAGTGGTTACAACACCGGCAACAACCTGATTATTAAGATTGTTCATAGATATACGTACAGATATCAACATGGTGAACACGCCCAATAATACAATCGGGACGATGCTCACCAGCATGAAATTTGACAGTAGTCGTATAAAAAACGTCTTTCTCACTTGAATCCTCAATAAAGGAAAGTATATCACACGATTGATACGTCTTTCTTGTTCGTCTTCATGAATATAAAAAGTGAACACGCTGTAGTGATCGACAGAATTGAAGCCAAAGCAGCTGCAGTACCAAAACTATTTCTCACAACCTCGGTATAAATTGCTACCGCGATAGTCGCCGTCTTTCCTGTATACAACATAATGCTTGAACTCAACTCATTGATGCAGGTAATCCAACTGAGAATTGCTCCAGAGATGACTCCAGGAGCCATGATCCTGACTGTAACATTCCAGAATGTTTTCATCGGCGTAACACCCAAGCTTACTGAGGCCTCCTCAATACTCGGGTCCATCTGATGAAGGAATGCACTGCTAGAGCGTACGGTAAACGGAAGTTTTCGTACAACATAAGCAATGATCAAGATGGAAGGTGTTCCAGTAAGCAATAAAGGAGGATTGTTAAAAGCAACCAACAAGCTGATGCCCAAAACAGAACCAGGAATTACATAGGGGAACATTACCAGAATATCGAGGGCAACCGCTGTCTTGCCCTTCTTACGCACGATAAGATAGGCAATCAACATGCCAAAGATGACGATGAGGACAATGGCTATCGATGAATAGAGATAGGTGTTACCAATCGGCTTGGAAAGACGATGCATGATGTTGCGATAACTATCCAGACTGAATCCACCAGTGAAGACGGGTCCTCGGGTTCCGATGAATGAGGTGATTACCACAACCACCTGGGGAAGGATGGAAAAGCCTACAACCAAAAACACAGGCAAGGAGGCCAAAAATCGACGAAAACCTTTCAGTTGCACCACAAGAGGAGGGCGCATCGAAGTCATCGTATAATTCTTCTTGGCAACCAGATACCGTTGCAGCAAGAGCACAAGCGTAGAACAGCAGACGATGACGACACTCAACGCACTGGCCAAGTTGGCATTACCCCCCATTTCTGACATGTACTCTTCATATATTAATACAGGAAGAACTTTATACCCTTCTCCTATCAACATCGGGGTTCCGAAATCGGCCAAAGAGGTCATAAATACAATTATCGCTCCGGCGGCTATTGAAGGAAACACGACTGGCAACGTGATGGTTCTCAGTCGTCTGAGCATTGGAGAACCGAGGCTCTCAGCCGCCTCCTCCAAAGAACGGTCGATACTGGTCATGGCGCCAGAAACATAGAGATAGATATACGGATACATCATCAGAGTAAAAATGATGATGATTCCTCCTCTTCCGTATATGGTGGGAATGACAATACCAATCGAGGAGAGAGCTTTTGTCAAGAAGCCAGCCCTTCCGAACAGGACTATCCATGAATATGCCCCGATGAACGGAGGAGACATCAATGACATGATAATCAAAACATGCAAAACCCGTTTTCCGTAAATATTATAGCGAGTCATTAAATACGAGAGAGGAACACCAATAACCAAGGTGGTGAACATGGTTGTCAGCGCAACAGAAAGGCTTCGTTGCAGAGTCGTAAAATAATACGGAAGAGTAAAGAAATCCAGATAATTGGTAAGCGTCGGACCTTGGACAGAGGGAGAAAAGAAACTCTGGAATATCAATGAAGAGAATGGAAACACCAAGAATAAACCTAATGACAGCAAGACAAGAACACGGGTAAGGCTCCAAAATCCTAAAAACCTCTGAAAAGCTTGAGCAATGGCATTCTGTGCATCTGACCTCTGAATCATAGGAGTACCTCCTGTGTAGAGGCATCATATACACTGCAGGCTTCAAGACGGAAATTGACATGTACACGGCTTCCATTGGCCTTCAAGGTTGCCATTTCAGTGGAATATTCATTTACCTCAATGGTACGGCCATTGTCCAAATCAACTTCATAATTTACAAAATCCCCGAGGAAGGTAGCGAGACTGATACTGCCCGGCAATCCTTTTTCAGAGAAAAAGCAATGCTCTGGTCGGACAGAGAGAGAAACCTTGCCCTGAAAGGGTTTGGAAGTTGCATAGGTACATGCCAACGTATTCTCAATGATCAAAGATCCTTCCTTGTTGTCTTTTGTCGTGTCCAGTGTCGCTTCGAGAAAGTTTGAGGTCCCGATAAACCCTGCAACGAAGGGATTCGCAGGATGTCGATAGATTTCTGAAGGGGAACCGATCTGCATGATCTTTCCGTCTTTCATAACTGCAATGCGATCACTGATAGCCAATGCTTCCTCTTGGTCGTGAGTGACATAGATGGTGGTTATGCCAAGACGCTGTTGCAATTTCTTGATGATAGTACGCATCTGCACCCTGAGTTTTGCATCTAGGTTGGAGAGCGGTTCATCCATCAACAACAGGCCGGGCTCAATGACAACTGCACGGGCTAAAGCAACACGTTGTTGTTGTCCTCCTGATAATTGTGCGGGCTTTCGATCGGCAAGCGACCCGATTTGCACCAGGTCCAAAGCATTCTTCACTTTCTCAGAAATTTCTGAAGCTCCTACTTTGCGTGCTTTCAATCCGTAGGCAACATTCTCAGCAACGCTAAGATGGGGAAATATTGCATAGTTCTGAAACACCATCCCCACATCTCTCTTATGTGCCTCTACGTTGTTGATCACCCGCTGATCGAATGCAATGGTTCCCTCATCAATTGTGTTGAATCCAGCAATCATTCTCAGCAGGGTGGTCTTTCCACATCCCGACGGGCCTAGCAAGGTGAAGAATTCACCTTTATTGATGGAAACACTAACCTTGTTGACCGCAGTAAAATCGTTGTATCGTTTTACCGCATCGTTGATATGTACAGCATGATTCATTTCTGTTTTTCTCCAATGGTATGTTGCACAGAAGCCCGAACAGGATTCGGGCTTCTGAATGAGTCACAGGCAAGCTGTGTTCTTTCACTTATCTCCCAACTACGATGTTCTTCCACTGGGAAATGATCTCTGCTTTTTTCAAGGAAGCCCACTCGAAGTCATAATCAACCAATTTGATTGACGACATCTGAGGTAATCCTTTAGGAGGATTTACATCGTCTCTGACAGGACGGCGATTGAATTGTTCACTCATCGTCCTCTGGTTCTCTTCACCGAGCATGAAGTCCACAAACAGCTTGGCATTCTCAAGGTTCTTTGCACCCTTGATGATTGCAATCGAATCGGGGACGGCCGAAGTTCCTTCTTTTGCATAGACCATGCCGACATTAGCACCGGCAAGCACATACGTCTGTACTGATTTTTCCTGGGTCAAACCAAGGGCATATTCTCCATCAGCAACCAGTTTATAAGCATTGGATGAACTACCTTGAATCTTGCCGTCAAGATTAGCGACAAACTTGCGCACAAAATCCCATCCCTGTCCATCATCCTTTCCTATAGCCTGAATCATGGTACAAAGCAGTGAATAAGCGGAGCCTGATTTTGCAGGATCAGCATACGCAATCCTACCTTTCCATTTTGGGTCAAGCAAATCCATCCAACCAGTAGGAACCTCATCTTCGCGTACCAGATTCTTGTTGTACATGATGACCACAGGAACCGGGGACTCGCCAATCCACTTTTTGTCTGCTGCTTTGCTTGCTACAGGAATCAGGTTGTCGTACTTGGAGACAAAGGTCTCGAAATATCGAGCGTATGCTGCTGCAGACTCTGCACCACCACCCCAAAACACATCGCCAAGGGGATTGGCGCTCTCTGCTTCAATCCTCTTGAGCAACTCTCCAGAACCAGCAGCAACTACGTCAACCTTGATACCGGTGGCATCCTCAAAGGCTTTCACTCCGGCGTTTAACGGTCCTGCCTCATGTGGGCAATATACCGTTACAGACCCTTTTACTTGCGATGCATCCACTTCTTTCGCTCCACCGGCAAACAACAATCCAGATACTCCGACAGTACATGCTATAAGCATGATCACAATGGCTTTCTTCATACGAGCCTCCTTATTTTTTTCGTGGCAACAACACCACACAATAGAATTACCTGACACTCAGGGCATGAAAAACCCAGCCCCCCTTATCCAAGGACCATGAAACAGAAACAATCTTTGCTACTTATCGTTTGTGGTGTTCGAGTATCTTACTCCACGCTCTTAGTATTGCTGCCTTGTTGGTTGCCGCCCAAGCAAGATCATACTCGACCAGTCGAATTTCATTCATTTCAAGAAGACCCTTTGGAGGAGGCAACCCCTCTCGTACAGGTCTCCTATTATATAAAGTCGCCATGACACGTTGGTTCTCAAATCCAAGAATAAAATCAATGAACTGCAATGCCAAATCATATCTCTGTGTGCCCTTGACTATAGCAACAGCATCAGGGACTGAAGAAGTGCCTTCACCTGGATAGGAAATAGCAATGGTTGCACCATTATTAATAGCGGTCGTTGCTGATTTTTCCTGTGTAAGGCCGATATAAAATTCGCCTTGCGCAACAAGCGAATACGCATCGGAGGAGGAGCTAAGGATTCGGCCATCAAGGTTTTCTACCAATTGGTCTATATACGTCCATCCCCCATTCCCGGCTCCCCCCATTGCACTGAGCATGGTACAAAGCAACGTATAGGCAGAACCTGATAATGTTGGGTCTGCATAGGCAATCTTGCCTTTCCACATAGGATCTAAAAGCGAAGCCCAATGAGTAGGAACCTGTTCAGGACCGACTAGGATTGTGTTGTAGATGAGCACTACAGGAGCGGGGGATTCTCCTATCCAAAGATCATCAGAACCCCGATACAATTCGGGAATAGAGGAGGTATCCAGACCTACAATTGGTTGAAACAAATCTGCATTGGCCTCGATGGATTCAGAGCCTCCACCCCAGAAGACGTCACAAGCAGGATACTCATGATTCAAGTTCTTGCGTATCTGTCCAAGTAATTCACCAGTCCCGCCTTGTACTACAGTGACCAAGATTCCGTAGGTTTCCTGGAACTCCTTAACGGCAGTCTCTACAGGTTCCAATTCATGGGGAGTGAAGATGATAAGTCTTTCATCCACAATCTCGGGTTGAGACTCTTTTTGAGCTGCAGCAAACATCCCATTGGGAGAAAACAGCATGAGTACTATCGCTGCCATGCAAAATGCTCTTTGATGCAATGTAAAGCAGATCAATGCCATTCCCTCCTTTGTTGTAAAACAGAGTATCATGGCAAGTATGGGTAAACAACCGAGACATGTCTGCTATTTTGTTTAGAATCCTCTTATGCTGTACAGCTTCATTTCCTTTCTTTCTGCACTATCGTCTGATAAGATTGTGTTAAAGAAGGATACAGTATGGCAAATAGAAATCTCTTTCATCCTGAACGTTTCCAAGGAAATGGAAGAACACACTCATATTTTGAGGGGTGGTATTTCAAGATTGCAGTTCTCTCAGACCAACAGGAAACCCTTGCCTTGATACCGGGTATCAGTCATTCTGACGACGGCTTAGAGCGACATGCCTTCATCCAGGTAATCAGCAGCAAAGAACAAAAAAGCTGGTATATTCGCTTTCCCTATGATGTATTCTGTGCAAGCGACTCCACCTTTTCGATTTCCATCGACCACAACACCTTTTCAACTGAGCACCTTTCCGTGCATTTGAAAACTGACGACCTGATATTGGACGTTGAGTGTGCATTCAAGGATATACACCCCTTCCCTGTCTCTCTGCGAGCTCCTGGGATCATGGGGTGGTATGCCTATGTACCCAGAATGGAATGCTTTCATGGTGTCGTATCCACTACTCATACTGTTGAAGGTTCCATCAACCTGAATGGAAGATCCATCGTCTTGCTGGAGGCTAACGGGTATATCGAGAAAGATTGGGGAACCTCTTTTCCAAAAGCATGGATCTGGATGCAGGCCAACTGTTTCCAGACCAAAAATCTTTCTACGATGCTCAGCATTGCAAAGATTCCTTTTGCAAAGCGCACCTTTCTTGGTTTTCTCGGTTTTATACAGCTTCCTGATCGTCTGCTTCGTTTTGCTACGTACACGAAAGCTTCAATCCTTTCACTGCAAAGTACTGAAGATAGTGCATCTGTAATACTGCAAACAAAAGAACATCAGTTGCACTTTGACGCCGCCCTTGGGAATGCCTCAAAGCTGACGGCACCAAGAAACGGAGTCATGGATAGAACCATCAAAGAGAGTGTTGCAGGGACCTTGCAATTAACCATCTACGACAGAGCCAACACCATGCTTCTGCAAGAGACAAGCACGCTCGCAGGAATAGAGTTGAGCGAGGCTGGTTCTCTCATGGATTGAAACGAGTCTCTATTGTATACTCTATCCATGACAGCTATTCAAACCTTGATGGGATCTACATTGGAGCAATATTTCATTGCATTTATTTTGCTCGTAGCTACGGTGATTATTCTTTTGATCTCCAATACAATCCTTGGCAAACGCATTGCCAAACTTGAAGGCATGAAGATCAAGGATAAGGAGAGTGTAAAGCCGACACAGTTGCCGATTCTACGTTTTTTCAAAAGAATTGCAATCCCACTCATCTTTCTGGCGGTTCTTTCCTTTTCCATTCGCATAGCTGCATTCAATGAGCAACTGCAAAAAATTGTGCAGATCATCTTTGCCATCGTGGTAACGATCATCATCGTTCGTTCATTCAACAAAGCCTTGGAACTGAGTTTTGCCAAGTATTTTGAGAAAGAGTATGCAAATCATGAACACGAGAAGAATCTCAAGCCCCTGCTCTCTTTTGTGAAACTCATGATGTGGGTTATCGGCTTTCTGCTTTTGATCAGCAATCTCGGGTTCAACATCACCACCGCATTGGCTGGCCTTGGGATTGGCGGTATTGCCGTTGCCATAGCAGCACAGGGCATACTTGGCGATTTATTCAGCTACTTCGTAATCTTCTTCGACCACCCTTTTGCGCTTGGCGATTTTATCGTGTTTGGGGATAAAGCAGGCATCGTAGAACGAATCGGCATTAAGAGCAGCAGGATCAGAGTTCTCAGCGGGGAAGTGTTGATTATTGCCAATTCCGACCTCACCAGCAGCAGAATCCACAATTACAAACAGATGCAGAGAAGAAGAATTGTGTTCTCTATCTCCGTTCCTCTCGAAACGGATGCAGCAAAACTGGAAATGATTCCTTCAATCATCAAAGAGATCATCAACTCAGTCGAGGTTTTGCCTGGTGTGACTTGTGATCGTTGTCATTTCCAGAGTATCGGAGCTTCAGCGTTCATATTCGAAACAGTATACTACGTTCCTGTTCCTGAATATGTTGCCTACATGGAGGTGAATCAAGAAATCAATCTCAAGCTAGTCAAACGCTTCAAGCAGGAAGGGATTGAGTTCGCCTACCCAACCCAACGGATTCTCCCTGTTTCTACACTCAATCAAATGACCTGACTTAAGTTCTCGCCATCAGCACTAAGAATCTTATCCATCTCCTGATGAACGATCGGCGTCAAGTCTCCAAAATCAAAAAGGGTTCTGAGCCGCTTGAAAAGCGGTCTTACAAAATGTCTGAGCTGGCTCTGATCCTTTTCCAATGTCGACTTGCTTTGTAGCACCAAGACAGTGACCGAAGAGGGGGAGTTGTACGTGCCGACCTCGACAAAACCAAACTTCTTGTACAACTTGAGTGTTTTTACATCATCACTGAAAACATCGATAATCAACTCCTCAATCCCTACTGCACGTGCAAGGAGGAACACAAGAATAATCAACCCGATTGAAGCAGAGGTGTTGCGCATCTCCGGCAAGACGGCAAGGCGAATAATCTCGGCGCATTTCTTGGTCTTCAATACCGACTCGATATCAAAATACTTAGAGATGGGAAGCGGCCAGAAGTGTTCGCTGGTCATCAAAGACACGGTACCTACCGGCTGCAGGCCCTTGAAAGCAAGGATATGCATCGCTTTCTCATCGACCTTACGGTGAATCGATTCCTCGATATATCCCTTCTCCCCGACAAGTACCTTGCGTTGGATGAAGAACACATCGTTCATTCCATTTGTGTCATCGACCAAGTTGAATCTGATACCATCACGTCCTGCCTCATCAAGGGGGAAAATGGTGGTAAATTCTGAGCCTGCTCCCTGCTCGCTTCGCACCCTGATTCTACCACCCATCTTCTCCACGACACTATAGCAATTCGAGAGTCCAAGGCCTGTTCCCTTGCCTGGAGCCTTGGTAGTGAAGAAGGGTGTAAAAATCTGACTCATATACTTTTCCGGGATTCCACACCCCGTATCTTGTACCTTGATTTGCACAAATCCATCTTTCTCGATGCAGGTGAGGGTAAGGGTTCCTTTTCCGTCCATCGCTTGCAAGGCATTAACAATCAGATTCAAGAACAGTTGTTGCAGTTCTCCTTCATTCGCCTCAATGTAGGGTAACGCATGATAATTTCGCTCAATCTGGATATTCTCCGCATCCAGCCCACGCTTTGCGAGACGCAGGGCAAACTCAAGTACGCGGATCAATTCAACTTGTTGGGTTTCCTTTTGCTCTTCCTTGCGACTGTAGATTGACAATTCCTTGATGACATCGCTTGCCGTTTTTGAGTAGGTAAGAATATCGTTGACGTATTCAAGATGCGGATGAGACGGCTCCAACTCAGAAAGCATAATCTCTGCAGTCCCTACTATTCCAGCCAACGGATTATTCAGTTCATGGGCGATTCCCGCCGCCAAGGTTCCTATTCCAGCCATTTTCTCTGTTCTGACAAGTTCTTCCTGCAGATGCTTCTGTTCGGTAATATCACTGATGATCTCGACAAACACACTCTTCGACTTGTCCGCAGAACGAACCGAGTGATATTGAAAGGAGAACACTTTCTCTTCAACATCTGCTTCGGTTTCTTGAAGAACCCCTGTATGCAAGCATTCAAGCCCTTGGCAGAACGGACAGGGCCGGCTTCGATGAAAAAAAGATCGATAACACTTGTTTCCGATCATCGCTTCTCGTTTCTGACCGAAGAAATTCACCGCTGCAATATTCACTTCTTGGATGATGTAGTCGATATCAATCAAGCAGACAGGCGATGCAATGCCGTTGAAGATGGCCTCAAGCTTATTCTTGCTCATGGTAAGCTCATCTCCTTGGATACGAAGCTGCTCAAAAGAGAGCGCGTTCTCCAAGGAAAGGCTGCTTTGGGAAGCTAGAATTTCCAAGGCTTCTCGTTCAATCTCGCTGATCAAGGCCTTGGTGTGGTCGTATCCGATCAGGATGTAGCCTGCAATCTGCTTTCTGAAGACAAGAGGGATCAGAACATCTGCTTCAGGAAGATCGGTACTGATCTCAAGGCGCTTCTCATCTGGATCAACAGTCATAACTGCTGATACGTTTTCCCTTTTACAGACCTCAAGACGATGCTTCAAGTCCTCAGAAAAAGAGAACTGCACCTCGTCTCCGATTCCTATCTTGGTCAAACAGTTTTCATGAGAGACCATGAAGAATTTATTCCCATCATCGAGTCGCTTGGCAAGAAACACAACCCAATCGGCTTTCAGGCCCGTGATGAGGTTGTGCACCACCTCATCGCCCAATTGATGCAGATTTACTATGGTGGTCAAGCGTTTACTCAGATTCTTGATGGTCATCTGGTAGGGATGGCGCTTGGGGATGATTACATTATCCACCAAGTAGGAGAACAAGTTGCGCAGAGGATGCACAATCAGAACGGTAGCAACTCCTAAAATTATAGAAAGTTGTACAATATTCCCTGGGTCAAAACGGTTGTTGAAGTGCTTGATCACCAAAAAAATGAATATATATAGAACTGAGACAGCCAAGGTAAGGAAGGTCGAAAACATAATCGACAAGCCAAGGCGAGAGTAATTGATCAGTTTATATTTATAGATTGTATAAAACAGAAGAACTGCGTTGATAGTGGCAGCAAATATGTCCACGGGGTATCGTCCAATCTCAGGAAAGACGTTCATGAAAATCCCAACGAGCATGACCAATACTCCGACCAAGGGAAGCACAATATTTCTCTGCACTCCTTGTTTTGAACGTCGCTTAACTCCAAAAAGAAGCATCAAGAGGGTAAAAACCAGATATACATAGCTCAAAGAATAAGCCGAGAGAGCCCCTGGAGCGAGCTCATAAAAAAACTCGCCTCCTTCCAGATAGCCTGCGTCGGCAACAATGCTTCCGGTAAAATTTAGATACATCAAGGGAATGAGAAAAAGATAACTGGATTTGATTGCCAAGCGTATAATTTTTCTGTGTATGTCCAGAATATCCACCACGAAACTGCACAATGCATAAGGAACCGCCAAAAGTCCGATAAGCATGAACCTATTCCAGAACAACGGCGTCATGATTGGGCTATTGAGTCTCATCATCATCGATCCGAAGCTCCAGATTGAGACAAATACCATGTACATCTGGAAGGACCAATAGAAACGGTCTTTTTTATATTGCAGGAATCCAAAGACTACAAAAGAGACATATAACACAAACGCCATGGCAGGAATGATGGTTAGTACATCGAAAATCATGAGGATTCCTCTATTTTTCTTTTAAATTTGCGAAATTTGTTATATTATAGAGGCAATTTATGGAATTAATCAAACTATTTTTGCTCGGCGCTAGTGGTTATTTGCTTGCAGGGTTATACGATATTGCATTACTGTATAGAAAAGAACTCATCAGCAAGATTTTCTATCTTGGGTTCTTTATTACGGCCATTCCTTTTGTTTTTCTTTTTCTGACTTATTCATCTGCACATACTATGTTCATCAGCCTGCTTCTAGCACTGCTCATGTTCTGTTTCTTCTCTTTGTTGATCTACTCTGTTTTGCTTGAGATTCCGTTGAAAAAAGAACAAGATTGCATGCTCTACAAAAAAGGCACCTACAGCCTTTGCAGGCACCCTGGCTTTTTGTGGCATACTGCATTCTGTGTACTAACTTCTCTCTATTTCTGGTATACTGCCATTACCTTGATGATGATTGGGTTCATTCTGTGCAACTTCATTCTCATAGTCATTGAGGACGTATTTTTGTTTCCCAAGATGTTCGATGAATATGAAGAATATAAAAAAACAACCCCGTTCCTGGCCCCCTTCTAGGAACATGTTTCGGAGACGCTCGAGATGAACCCACATATTGTAGCTACAGATGACGATCCTGCAATCCGTAAAATTTTACAAATCATGCTTCGAAAAGCCGGTTATGAGGTATCAACCTGCAAAGACGGCAATGAACTTTTGGAGCTTTTAAAATTTCAGTCACAAACAATCGATCTTTTGTTGCTGGACATAAAAATGCCTGGCTTCAATGGCTTGGAACTTTTGGACATGATTCATCAAAGTTATGCTCGGATTCCGATAGTCATGGTCACCGCTTTCAACGACTTGGACACAGGAATGAAAGCAATGCGAAGCGGGGCTTCCGACTACCTTACAAAACCAGTGCATTATGAGGATTTGATAGCCTGTATTAAACGTGTGCTTGATCAAGTAGCCAAGAAAGCGCATAAATTGGCACTCGAAGAGGAAAATATCAAGTTCCGAAACCAACTAGAGGAAGAATTGCAACAAGCACTCTTGGCCTTAAAAGATACCACTAGCAGCACACTGCAGGCGTTCACTGAGACTATCGAGCAAAAAGATCCCTATACAAAGGGACACTGCAATAGAGTCAGGGATCTTTCCATTGCATTGGCTAAGGCTACAGGCCAAAGCCTGGAGATGCTGGAAATCATCGAAGGGGGATCACTTCTGCACGATATTGGCAAAATCAGTATTCCAGAAGATATTCTGAATAAGGATACCCGGCTCACTTCTGATGAATACGAGATAATCAAAACACACCCTGCAGCCGGAGAAAAAATCATCAGCCATCTTCCTCAGTTCAAACGATTTTTACCCATCGTAAGAAGCCATCATGAACGAATCGACGGCAAAGGATATCCTGACGGCCTGAAGTCAGACGAAATCCCCTTGGAAGTAAGGATTGTCAGCCTAGCAGATGCCTTTGATGCAATGACCAGCAGCAGGGCCTACAGAACTCCTCTTCCTACAGAGATGGCTGTAGAGGAATTAAAATTCTTTTCAGGATCACAATTTGATTCAGATCTGGTAGAAGTCTTCATCGAAAACGAACTCTATTTACTTTGACTCTGTACAATTTTGAAAAACAGCGCGACACTTATGCATGGAGGCGAGTATGCAGGAGCCATGGTATGTTGAGCTGTTCAAGAATTATGCAAGGCAATATGAAAAGGAAGCATTCACCCAAGGAACAATCGGTGAGTGTGATTTCTTGGAAGAGGAGCTTGGATACAACAAAAGTCTCCGTATTCTTGATGTGGGGTGTGGAACCGGAAGACATGCCATCGAGTTGACCAAACGAGGATACCAGGTAACAGGCATTGACCTTTCTGAATCCCAACTGACTTTGGCAAAAGAACGTGCTGCTGAGCAAGGTTTGTCTATCGACTTTTTGCAAGCTGATGCACGAAAGCTTCCCTTTACAAGCCAATTTGATGTTGCAATCATGCTCTGTGAGGGTGGTTTTCCCCTGATGGAAACAGATGAGGAGAACAAGGCAATTATCTGCAGTGTTGCCAGAGCTCTTACTGATGAAGCCCTCTTTATATTTACGACACTCAACGGTCTCTTTCCCTTGCAAAATTCTTTACATGAGTTCTACAAAGAAACGGGAAAGCCAGAGCAGGCAACCTATGATAGTTTTCAATTTGACTTTTTGACAATGCGCGATCACAACGTCACTGCATTCATCGATGACGATCAAAGAGAGCATACCGTCATTTCAAATGAGCGTTATTATATTCCAAGCGAGATTTCAACCCTGCTACAAGGCTTCGGATTTGATCAGGTTGACTTTCTTGGTGCAAAACTTGGCGCCTTCAGTAGAGCTGATTCGCTTACTGAGAAAGATTTTGAGATGTTGGTTGTTGCACGACGCAAGCTATCAAACAATATTCTTATTCGTCAATATACAGCATCAATAAACAATCAAAATCTCCAAAGAAGCTATCGTTTGATTATGGACACCTTCTCCAAATTGCAACGAAAGCTTAAGCAATCTGAACCCCAAAATATCATAAGCCAGATCTATCAAGGCTTTCTGGATATGAGTTATATTGCTGTCATGACGCCCCTTCTGCAAAGGCATAATCTGAAACTTGCTGTCGTTTATATACATGAGACTGGCTGTTTTGAAGCATGGCTTGCAGCTAAAAATCGTACTATACAAGAGCAGTATCGAGCAAAACTGCGCACCAGAGTACAAGAGCCCTATCTGCTCAAAGAACAAAAAGCAGGAGAGGATGCAATACTCTCAACCATGCTCAATGATGATCCTGACTTCTCTGACCCAACGCTGTTGGTTCTAGAGCTCAAGAAAAGCCTTGATCAAGTCCTTGAGGATATGCATAGCTTGCTAGGTTCAAGAGAAGACTGATTTGATCAGAATGCAAAAGGAAGTAGTATATGGCCTTTTTTCTCGTTCGCAGTGACATCACCAAGATACAGGCTGACGCCATCGTCAATGCAGCCAATACAGAACTGTTGATGGGAGGTGGTGTCTGCGGGGCAATCTTCAAGGCTGCAGGTGTAGAGGATCTGCAAAACGCGTGTGCAGCTCTTGCCCCAATCGATGTTGGAACAGCGGTACACACCCCGGCTTTCAAGCTTCCTGCAAAATACGTGATCCATACAGCGGGTCCTATATATCATGACGGAAAACACAATGAAGAGAGGCTGCTTTCTTCGTGTTACACAAACAGTCTTCAACTGGCACAACAGCTAGGCTGTCGAAGCATAGCCTTCCCTTTAATCAGCAGCGGCATCTATAGATATCCCAAAAAAGAAGCTTTAGAGGTTGCAAAACGTGCCATTTTGAATTTCCTCGAAGGGCATGATATGGATATCAATCTGGTCTTGTATGATGAAACTTCATACAATGTGAGCCAAAACTTGCTTCTAAAAGTACAGCAGTATCTTGATCAAGAATTCTACATAGAACCAGATCGAGTGCTCCTTGCTCTAGAGCTATGCTCTCTTCAGTCTTCTTGTGTCGAAACGAAGCTATCAAACACCGAAGAGAGTATTGCCAAAGCATTACAAGAGCTTGACCAGCCTTTTTCTGAGACGCTGAGGCAATTGATCAAAGAGCGGGGAAAAACAGAGGTTGAAGTGTATAAAAAGGCAAACCTCGATCGAAAACATTTTTCCAAAATCAGGACAGGTAATGGATATGTTCCAAGCAAGAGAACCATTCTTGCGTTAGCGATTGCATTGGAACTGGATCTTGAACAAGCCAATACGCTTTTAGCCATCGGAGGCTATGCTCTTTCACATGCAAACAAGGCCGATGTCATCATCGAATTCTTTCTTAAGGAAAGGCAGTATGACTTGTTCGCTATCAACGAGGTGCTGTTCAGCTATGACCAGCCTCTGTTAGGATGCTGAAAATGTCGCTTTGATAGCGACCTATACACCAGTACTGCATGGTAGTTTTTTCCTATCGAAGGGAGGAACAAACATGCAAAAAGATTTGACTGAATTGGTATGTATTCTAGACAAGAGTGGCTCGATGAGTGGTTTGGAAACCGATACCATCGGAGGGTTCAACTCCATGCTCAAAAAACAGAAGGACCAAGAGGGCGCTTGTTTTATCACCACGGTCTTGTTCGACAACACCTACACACTACTTCATGATCGCATAGACATCAGGGCAGTCAAAGCGATTGGAGCTAAAGAGTATTTAGTTGGCGGCAGCACCGCCCTGCTCGACGCTATAGGAAAAACGATCAATAAGATTGATAATGCACAAAAGAGTATCACATCAGCTTTCCAGGCTGAGCAGGTGTTGTTCGTCATCATTACTGATGGGCAAGAGAACTCCAGTAGGGAGTATTCAGCCGAAACAATCAAGGAAATGATAAAGAGCAAACAAAAAACCAATTGGGAGTTCATTTTCCTTGGTGCAAACATCGATGCAGTCGAGTCAGCTGCACAGTTCGGCATTGCACCGGAGCATGCACAGGACTTCCATGCCGATGCAGAGGGGATCCAGGTCAACTTTGAGAGTGTGTGTGAGACCGTTTGCCAAATTCGTCAGAAAAAAGTATTTCCTAAAGAGTGGAACAAGAAGATAAAGCAAGATTTTGAAAACCGAAAAGGCCATTGAGGCAAAACCTTTACGGTGGCATGGACCCTCTCATTGAATGACGATGGTGTGGCGTGTTACAGTTCTGCCATCGAGGTCTCTATGCACAAGAACGTTCTGATTATACTCGTCCTCTCTTTCTTACTCTTGTTCACCGCTTGTCAAAGAGAGGACAAGGGTTCTGAAGCTGAAGCAACACGTATTCCTTTGAAAGTAGGGATGATGAGTGCTGTTGACGCCGCTCCTTTTTACGTGGCACAGGATAATGGGTATTTCGAAGCCTTAGGCATCGATGTCCAGTTGATTCTCTTTACCAACGGACAACATCGCCAGACTGCTTTGCAGACCGGCCAAGTTGACGGGGCTATGACCGATCTAGTTGCCCTGATCACCCAAAGGGATAGTAACTTCCGGCTTGTCGGCACGCTTTCAACCGATGGTGATTTTCCACTCCTTGCAAAGGACGATTTGCAGCAAAAGAGTGAGATTTCTGCTGGGACCATGGAGATCAGCGTCACAAACTATCTGCTTGAGCAATATTTGCAAGATGAGCACACAGTAAAAAAGGTGTATATCAATGAAATACCTGCTCGCCTGGAAGCAGTACTATCTGGCCAGCTTGATACAGGGATCTTCCCCGAGCCTTTTGCCTCAATCGGGGCTCTCCGCGGACTGAAGAAGATCTTCTATGCCGGCATCCCTATAGAAAGCCTGAACATCATCGCCTTCACAGAGAAGGCGACAGAAGAAAAAACAGAGGCTTTGAAGAAATTCCATAAGGCTTATGAGATGGCTATCGACGATATCTTACAAAATGAGGATCTTGCCCGTGATGCTTTGATGAAGCACATTCCCAATCTCCCCCCAGAAATCCGCAACACCATCAATGTACCACAGTATCAAAAACCCCGACTTCCCAGCGCTCAGTTCATTGAACATATCATGAGTTGGACCAGTACGGTTACCAAGAGCAACTATGCGTTCGATCCTTCGAGCATCATCGACTCACGATTCATCGAGGCTTTGTGATGCTGAGCATTCAAGCTCTAGAGGTGAAATATGGGCCAAAGGTGGCCTTTTCCAACGTTTCTTTGGACGTTTGCCAAGGAGATATGGTGAGCATCATCGGCAAGAGTGGTTGTGGCAAGACCAGCTTGCTGTACGCAATAGCTCAGCTGCTAGAGCCAAGTACCGGGTCCATTGTGCTGCAAGGGGGAAACAACAGCTGTTCTTTGATGTTTCAACAAGATCGCTTGCTGCCATGGAAACGAGTACTGGATAATGTATTGCTCGGGCTATCAAAACACCATGAAAAGCAAGCTTGTACGCTGCTCAGCATGCTGGGCCTTTCGGATAAAATCGAGAGGTATCCCAACCAACTCAGTGGAGGAGAACGGCAAAGGGTGGCGCTTGCCCGCTGTCTTATCCGCAGGCCACGACTTCTTTTGCTTGATGAACCCTTCGCCTCTTTAGATGAGCAGACTCGACAGAGACTTCAGGATGAGCTCAAGTCGTATGTACATGAGCATGCTATTACCTTGCTTTTGGTTACTCACAGTATTCGCGAAGCTGTTTTTATGGGAAAAAGAATTTTAGTTATGACAAACCAAGGGTTCTCCTACTGTACCCAGAACCCTTACCATCCACTGGAAAATCTCAGAAGCAATACAGACGCCTTTGCTTTGGAGCAAGAGTTGCGATTACAATTGGGGTCACAATCATGAGATATGTTAGAGGGTTGGCGATTGTCCTGTTGCTCTGGTACATTCTTGCCTTCCTTGTACAAGAACCAATCATCGTCTATCCGCATTTAGTGTTCACATTTTTGGTTCGGAACATCCATTCTTCTTTCATGTATATGCATCTTGTATTTTCCCTTTATAGGGTTGCGATGGGCATCTGTTGCGCTTTGGCTTTTGCCATTCCCATCGGGATTCTCGCCGGACGGACAAGGACCCTTGACGAAATTATCAGTCCGGTTCTGTATCTGCTGTACCCTTTGCCCAAGATAGCGTTTCTTCCAGTGTTCATGGTTCTATTTGGGATTGGGGATTTGTCTAAGATCATGCTGATAGCTGTCATCATCTTCTTTCCTGCCGCTCTCAACATTCGCGATGGCGTAAAGGAAATTCCTCTACAATACTTGGAACTTGCCAAGGCATACCACCTGACTAATAAACAGGTGTTCAAAGACATCGTATGGCCGGCGACTCTTCCAAGAATTTTTTCTTCTTTGCGCATAACCCTTGGGATTTCTCTTTCTGTGCTTTTCATCAGTGAAAGCTATGCCGCAACGTATGGTCTTGGGTATTACATCATGAACAACTGGGTCATGGCTCAATACGTGGGAATGTACGCAGGTATTGTCCTGTTGAGTTTACTGGGTTTGGTTCTATACGTGGCACTCGATGGGCTTGAAAGGTTGTTCATTCCGATTGAGGCAAGATGAGTCAGGAGGAACAAGCTACTTGCTTCTTCCTCCTGAATGCACCTCTTTTATTCCTGTTCTCGTGCGTTCTTCAGCGCTATGGTCCACCACGATAGCTGATCGAGCATGCTCATAACTTGCGATTCCAAATTTGGAAGGTCTTGTATCTGCTTCTGACCATTCATGATTGGATAAAAATCATTGCCCATGATCAGTACCGACTGTCTGATCGGTGCCATCTGCAGCTCAACACAGATGTCTCTCAAATGTTGGACGGCCCGTGCACCTCCTGCAGACCCGTAAGAGAAGTATGCCGCTGCTTTGCGGTTCCATTCAGGGTACGCATAGTCCAAGGCATTTTTCAAAGCCGCCGTGATGCTGTTGTTGTATTCTGCGGTGATGAAGATAAAGCCATCAAGGCTTCCAATCTTCTTCTGCCAGGTTTGTGCTACTTCATTAGTTGAGGGAACATAGGCGTTTGAAGCAATTTCGTCAAAGAACGGCATTGGATAATCACGCAAGTCTATGATTTCAAAAGAAAGGTCGGTTCTCTTTTGAGCTACTGAATGTACATATTCTGCTGCACTCTGTCCAATTCTCGATGCTCTGGTACTGCTTATGATAATTCCAATCTTGGGGGTATTCATGGTAATGCTCCTATAAGGTGTTTGTTTAATATAGCGTACAATATTATTGTACAATCGTCAAGCAACAAGACCTTTCTTCCCCTCTCCTCTCTTTACCTGTTTGGTTTACCGCGATACAATGATTGCTTGCTTAGCAAGAGTTGTTCGAACAATAATCACTCCTAGTTGTTTTAGGCAAATTACAAAGGTGATAAAATGGGAAACAATATAAAATCAAAAAAACCTTGGATCCTGTGGTTCCTTTTATTT
>Ga0334890_1000377_pt1 | contig 81936 bp, 61 predicted proteins | sample GraSluR1_MG_3_FD_207220 | JGI IMG/M metagenome (GOLD analysis project Ga0334890, IMG submission 207220) | Sludge microbial communities from methane-producing bioreactor in Wageningen University, Netherlands - Granular Sludge_31_08-R1 | ecosystem: Engineered > Bioreactor > Anaerobic >... | reverse complement strand
GTGCCCTCGCTGCGGTGCCGTATCGCGATTCCTTTCTACGGAGATGCCCGGATTCTACAATGAGGGTGATCTAGTGGCGGCGGATTTCCAACGGAGTGACTCGATTCGGACCTATGACGACGAGGAATGGCGTCTGAAGGGTGAAGAGGTAATCGTATCGCAACGGGTGATCAGCCTGATTCTCCAGAATGAGCTTAAAGGCCTAACTCGATTTCTTGCGGAACCACGAATTGACTTCGCAGCTGTGGATATTCGGAAAGGGCAAACGGGACATGACCAATTTTGGTGAAGAGCAGGGGAATCTCCACTGAGGCGTATACCGCGACAGGGGAATTCCGAACGATTCGATGCGCGGCACCCGGCGGATGAACGATTGCGGCGCACGATGTGCTCTTTGACGAGTGAGTAAGCCCTTTGGGCGAAGGGGACCCTGGCTTCGCCAGCACCAGACGGCGTTGCACCCCGAGCGTCCGTGAGAGTCCGCGTTGCGCGTCTGGCCCATGCGACGACGGCACCGTGTGCGCGCAGGGCCGGACCCCAGCGGGGTCGAGGCTGCCGGCTGCGGGTGGGGGTCCGATGCGAATCGGAGCGGAACCCGTGGGACGCGGGCACGCTCCCCAGCCGTGTTCCGCCACTTCGAAGCTTCGTCTTGGCGCAGGGAGTTGCCGGCCGTTTGTGATGCGGCCTCTTCCATGCCGCATGCGTCCTCGCTGGGGTCGTGGTTTGGCTGTCTACGCTGGAAGCTGCGGCTGGCTGAAGCCGACCAAAGAACCAGAGCACGGAACCCCGTTGAAACGGGGTGCCGGGCAAAGAGGGGATGTGTGCGGGGCGGTCAACCGGCCGTAAACGACCGGCCAACATCTGGAAACAAGAAACTCGAAACTGGAGACTGGAAGGGATGGTCCGCGGGGCGGACCCTACGCCCCTGCGGCGGGGAAGGCCCGTGAACGGGCCTGTGGCCGAGAGCAGAGAATGGGCACTGCGCAAGAACGGGGGCACACACGCCTACCGCAACAACGGATAGCCCACGAGGCGGACCCTACGGGGGCTAATCGGAATCCTGGCCCGCGAGGCGGACCCTGCGGGGGGTGGCGCTTCTCCTGGGGCCCACGATCCCGCGGGCGCTCGGTCCCGCCCGCTCCGGCGGGTTCAAGCGGGGGCGGAAGCGGCGTATAATGGGTTGCACGGACCGCCCACCCGGTCAACCGGCCGCTTGCACAGGAGCCCACCCATGCTTCACGGAAGAAGAGTACTCGCACTGTCCGCGGTGGTGTTTGCGGCGTTTCTTCTGGGCTGGCAGATCCTGGCCGACCCGCCCGCAGAGCCGGCCCCCCCGGCCAGCCAACCGACGACCAGCGCCCCCGCGGAATGGCCCCGCCCGCGCACCGACGACCGCAAGATCGAGCGAGAACGGATGGTCAAGCACCAGATCGAATTCCGCAACGTGAAAGACGCCGACGTGCTGGAGGCCATGCGGAACGTGCCGCGGCACTGGTTCGTGCCGACCGACAAGGCGCGGTACGCATACGCCGACACCCCGCTGCCCATCGGGGAAGGCCAGACCATCTCCCAGCCGTACATCGTGGCCCTGATGACCCAGGCCCTGGGCGTCAAGCCGGAGCAGAAGGTGCTGGAGATCGGAACCGGCTCCGGCTACCAGGCGGCCGTTCTGAATGAGCTGACGCCGCACGTGTACACGATCGAGATTGTGGAGCCCCTGGCCAAGCGGGTGGCCGAGACGTTCAAGGATCGTGGCTACACGTCCATCCAGTTGCGGTGCGGCGACGGGTATGCCGGCTGGGCGGAGGCGGCGCCGTTTGACGCGATCATCGTGACCTGCGCCCCGACGCGCATCCCGCAGCCGCTGGTCGACCAGCTTGCGCCGGGTGGCAGGATCTGCATTCCCGTCGGCCGCCAGCACGAGATCCAGCGGCTGACCGTGGTCACCAAGCGGGAAGACGGACTGCTGGAGTACAAGACGCTGGAGGGCGTTCGGTTTGTGCCCATGACGGGCAAGGCGGAGGAATCCCGTCGCTGAACCCGCCGGCCCGGGCCGGACGAATCAGGGCGTGGCGAGCGCAGCGCGGGCGAACTCCGGGAGCATCCAGCGGGCGAATTCCTCGGGGTCTTCCGTGCGTTTGATCTCTCGGGCGGGGACGCCCACGACGGTGCTCATGGGAGCGACGTCGTGGATCACCACCGCGCCACCGCCGATGACGGCCTCGCAGCCGATGCGGATGTTCTGGATCACCGTGGCCCCGATGCCCACGAAGGCGCCCGATTCCACCGTGACCCTCCCGGCCAGTCGGGCCCCGGGGCAGATGTGGCAGGCCGTCCCGACCATGGATTCGTGGTCCACGATGGACCCGGTGTTCAGGATGACGGAGTCTCCGATCTGGCAATGGGCGCAGACCAGGGCCCCGGCCGCGATCACGCAGTTGGTGCCGATGGTCACGTTGCGGGCGATGTTGGCGGAGGGATGGATGGCGTTGATGAGGGCCAGGCCGGTGCGTTCGATCCGTTCGGCGTAGTTTCGGCGGACGCCGTTGTCGCCGATGGCCACGATCGCGCCCTGGACGTTCATTTCGTCGCGCAGCCGGGGGATGTCGGGCAGACCCCCGAGGACGAGTTGGCCGTCCATGCGGCGTCCGACGATTTCCGCGTTGGAGTCGAGGAATCCGACGACGTCGTGCCGGCCCGCCCGAAGGAGGATGTCCAGCACCACGCGCCCGTGGCCTCCCGCACCGACAATGACAATATTCATGGGCCTGGCGTCTCTTCGTCGCAACAGCCGGTCGCGTTCCGCATTTTCCGACGTGCTTCCGGCCCTCCCGGGCGATCCGCGGATGCGGATCGAGCCCCGCCCCGGTCTTATCGGACGGCCCCGACCCGAACTGAACCGGTTCCCCGTTTTTGACGTAACTCCGGCAGGCGCCGGCCGCGGGCGAGGGGGCGGCGGTGGCCGGTACCGCGGGTGCCTTGCCGTTACCCGCGTTCCGGCGCGTGCGCGGCAATTGACGCGCTACGCGGGTGGGACTATGCTGAATCCGGGAGTGCTGGGCACGTATCAATAACCCCTTGTGCATAGGGAAATTAGGGATGTCAACTCCAGCGACCGCGACGTGGAAGCCGCTGGTCAGCGTGCCGTTTCTGATGAGCGTGACCCTGTTGGGCGCGGCGGCGGTCATGGCCGGCCCGCTGGCTCGGCATTGGAAGCAGGTTTTCATCAAAGACCCCATTCCGCTGCGCAAGCCTCTGCACGAGTTGCGTCGGACGCCGCTGGGGCCGTTTCGTCTGGTGCGGGATGAGCAGCTTTCGGCCAGCATCGTGGCCGCGCTGGGAACAGACTTGTATGTGAACCGGCTGCTGGAGGACACGCGTCAGCCCCCGACCAGTCCGCTTCGTTTTGTCAGCCTTTCCGTCACGTATTACACGGGCGGCACCAATCTGGTTCCGCACACACCGGACGTGTGCATGACCGGGGCCGGCTACACGCAGAAGGACGCGGGGTACGAAACGCTGACGGTGGACTCGCTGGCTGCGGGCAAAACGGAAGTGCCGGTTCGGTGGGTCACGTTCGTGAAGTCTGCGGTGTTCAACCGTGCGGAGCCGACGGTGGTGTACACGTTCCACTGCAACGGCGCCTTCACGGCCTCGCGCACGGGGGTCCGTCAGCGCACGACGAATCCGATCGATCGGTACGCGTACTTCAGCAAGGTGGAGGTGAGCTTCACCGGCGCGCAGGGGGAGACGCCCGGCCGCAAGGAGACGCTGGAGGCGGCGCGCAGCCTGTTTGAGTACCTTCTGCCCGTTCTGGTGCAGGAGCATTGGCCGGACTGGGAGGCCGCGTCGGGTTCGGAGTCTGCCGCGCCGGATGGTGCGGCTTTCCCGGAATGAAGTCACTGAGGACGTTCACAACGCCACGGCGGGAACGGAACTATGGCCAAGCGAAAACGACTGAACAAGAACCTGATCGTCGCGCTGACCGGTGTCGGTTTCATTGTGATGACGGTGGCGGGCGTGGCCCTGGTCCACAGTCTTCAGGCGCGGGACCCCCTGCAGTTTGCGAAGCAGGCGGAGCAGGCGGCGGAGAAGGGGGACTGGGACACGGCCCGGAAGTTTTACATTCGGGCCTACGCCACGAATCACGAGCCGATCTATCTCGTCCGGGTCGGGGAGTGTTTCCTGGAAGTCGGAGACGACCAACGGGCCCGCGGCAGTTGGAATCAGGCGGTGACCGACGACGTGAACCTGGTGGAAGGCTGGGAGCGGCTGGTTGAGTGGCTCGTTCCGTATGCGTCGGTGCCCAACGTCGATCCTGGTTGGCTCCTGGAAGTCAAGAAGAACGCGGAAGGTCTGTTGAACGCGTTGTCCGCGACGGACGGTTCGGAAACGGCGTTGGATGAAACGGACGGCGTGGCGGAAACGGACGGCGCGCCGGAGCGGACGCACGCCGCCGCCCGGGCCCTGGGGACGTACGCCCTGGGGGTGGCCCTGATGGAACTGGCGCAGCAACAGCAGCAGGAGGGCGATGCGGTTCTGGGGCGGAAATACCTGGAGGAATCCGTCTCGCTCGACCCGTCGAGCGTGCAGTACACGTCGCGTCTGGCCCGGAGCCTGCTGGAAGCGGGCGACGTGGCGGGTGCGGAGGCCCTTCTCCGGAAGCTCTGCGAGGTCAATAGCACGCCCGGCGCGGCCGCCGTCGAGTCGAACATCCAGTACGCTTCGTTCCTGCTGACCCCGCAGAAGAACGATCCGGAGCAGGCGCGGGCCGTTCTGGCGAAGGCGGTCGAGTTGGCCGGTGAGGATCGGGAAGCCCAAGCGACGGCCCTCACCGCGCTGGGCACGCTGGCGTACGCGAATTGGGAGCAGTCTCTGGCCGGTCCCGACGCGCCGGAGGACACACAGGCCATCGCGGAGGCCAGGGATCTGTACGAGAAGGCCATCGCCGTCCACCCGGATTCCTTTGAGCCGTACATCCGGCTGGCAGGCATCCACGTGCGGGAGAGCAACCTGGCCGAGAGCCGGGGCGAGAGTGAGGTGGTCCGTCAGAAGCTGGAGGAGGCGATCCGGGTCAACCAGAAGCGTCTGGACCGGGACATCATTCGGATCGGGCGCGAGGGCGGGATGCAGAAGGAGATGCGGTATCGCATGCTGCTGCAGGCCACGGAGCTGCACGTGGAACTGGCCCGCCGCCTGGACGCGGCTTCGCTGGAGCGCCAGGACCTCCTGGACCACGCCCGTGAGCTGGTGACGGAGGCGGAAAACGAGAGGAGCGGCCAGCCGCGCACGCTGGAAGTGAGGGCGACCATCGCGGTTGCCGAGAACAACATGCGGGAGGCGCTTCGACTGACCGAAGAAGTGGACGCGCTGATCGGCTCGCGATTCACGTGGCAACACAAGCTTCGGCTGGCCCGGCTGCGCTACCAGATGGGCGAGTTGGGCGCCGCGCGCAAGGCGATCGAGGAGGCCCTCGCCCGTCCGGACGTCGTCCAGACCGCTCCGGCGGCGCTGTGGACCACGTATGCGCAGATTCTCTCGCGCCTGCAGGAATGGCCGGCGACGGAAGCGGCCGCGCGAGAGGCCCTCCGGCGCAACGCGAACGACGTTCTGGCGATGAATCTGCGGGCGAACGCCCTGAGCGCGCTGGGGCGCGCGGACGAAGCGGAAGAGCTGATGTCCAGGGTTGCGAAGGAGGGAGGTGCGGAAGTTGCGGACCGCATTCGGGACCGCGATTTCCGTCGGCGGCTGCAGGAGGCGATCCTGGCCGGGCGATTTGACGACGCCATTCAGATGCTGCGTGAGAGGATTCAGGCGGACCCCGAGAACGAGGAGTATCCGGTGGCGCTGGCCGGCATTCTCCACGACCGGGGCCGCAAGGACGAGGCTGTGGCCGTGCTGGAGGACGGTCTGGTTGCCACTCCGGACTCGCTGAACCTGCACACCGCGCTGGACCGGCTCGACGAGTCCAAGACGCCCGAGCAGCGAAAGGCGGCCCTGGAGGCCCGCGTTGTGGAACGCGTGCAGAAGGAAGTGACGGATGCATTCGATCGCAACATCGAACTCGGACGCTTTTACCTGAGGCTGAACGAGCTGCGGAAGGCCGAGCCACGCCTGCTGGAGGCGCAGCAGCAGTTTCTGGCCAAGAGTACGCCGTCCGCACGGGCCGCAACGCCGGGTGTTCTTGAGGCGATTCTCCTGTACCGGCTGGATCTGGCGTTTGAAGAGAACGACTTCGCACGAGCCGAGCAGATTGTCGGCACGGCCATCGACCACAACGTGGACCAGGCGGAAGGACAGACGTTTCTGGGGCGTCTGCACCTGCGAAAGGCGGAGGTGTTACGCGACGCGCAGAAGACGGACGAAGCCCGGCAGATGTTCGAGCAGGCGGCCCAGGCGTTCAAGGCCGCCCTGGGGCGTCTGCCGACCAACTCCGAGGTGCAGTTGTTCTACGGGGAAAGCTGTCTGCGGCTGGACCGCGTTTCGGAGGCGGAGATTGCCTTCCGGGAGGCCGCCCAGATCAATCCCCGGGAGGGCCGGGCCTGGAAGGGGCTGGCCGTGATTGCCCAGTCGCGGGGCGACGAGGCCGCCTTCATCGAGTACGTGGAGAAGTGCCGCGATCTTCTGCCCAGAGACGCTACGGTCCAGGGCTGGGCCACGCTGATCCGTGAACAGGAAGATCCCACCCAGGGCATCGCCCGTCGGGAGGATATCCGCCGGCAGAACCCGGGCGACGCACAGAACCTGGTTCGCCTGGCCCGTCTGTATTTCCAGCAGGGCAACCGCGAGAAGGCCGAGCAGGTCTTCGAGGAGGCCCTGGCGCTCCCCGAAATCGATGCGAGCAGCGTCCAGGCGGCGGCCATTTTCTTCGCCCAGACTGAACGGGGCGAACGCGGGCTCCAGTTGCTGCAGGATCTGGTGGAACGAACGGAGGATCCCGCGGAGAAGGCGTCCAACCAGTTGCGCATCGGCTCGTACCTGTTCAACTTGGCGGACCGGGTCCGTGCCGACGCCGCCATGCTGGAAGCGGCCGACATGCAGGCGAACCAAGCCGTCTGCGCGGCCCTCGGCGAGTATTTCCTCAAGACCGGGCGGGTGGAGAAGAGCGTCGAGTGGTACGAGAAGGCTCTGGCCGTGGCCGAGAGCGACGCCTCCCCGCAGGCATCCGTCTTCTGGCGGATTGTTGTGGAGAGCTTCCTGCGGATGGGCAATCGTGAAGAAGCCCGACGCCGGTTTGACCAGTACGCCGCCCGGTATCCGGAGGACCTGGAGGGCCTTCCCTTGCGGGCCGAGCTGGAGTCTGCTTCCGGCAACCCCGCGCAGGCCGTGGCGACCCTTACCCGATACCTGGAGAAACGAACGGGCGATCCGCGTGCCCTTTTCCGCCGGGCGCAGTTGTACAGCGCCATGGGGCAGTGGCAGCGGGCCTGCACGGACCTGGAGCAGTTGCGGGCCGCGGCGCCGAACGCCGAGGGCTTCCGGCCCCGGATTCTCCTGGCCCGGGCGTACGAGATGACGGGCCGGCGAGACCTGGCGGAATCGGAACTGAAGACCGTGCTGGAACGCGAGCCGCGGGCGGCCAATGTGGCGATTCAGCTTGTCAGTTTCTACGAGAAGCACGACCGTCTGGCCGACGCGGAACGGATTGTCACGGCACAGCTTGCCGCGTCTCCGAACGACGTGCGCTGGCTTTACCACGCGGGGCAGTTGGCCGCGAAGCAGCAGGACGCGGCCCGGGCGATTCGCCTGCTGACCCGGGCCTGCGAAACGTCCGACTACGATCCGGCGCTCGTGCTGGCCCTGATGGATTCGTTTGTGCAGTTCCGACGGGTGGCGGACGGCATCGCGTTCTATGAGAACCAACTGCCCCCGCCGCGTCGGAACGCAACCATCATGTCGCGCTACGCCGCCATGCTGGCGCAGAACGGTCAGAAAGATTTGGCCGTTCGCACCTTCTGCCTGGCCGTGGACCGGGTGGGCACCCGGGCCATCTCCGAGTTGACGCCGATCGCCAATGACGCCGCCACGGCGCTGACGACGGCCGGCGCGGTGGAGGCGTTTGCCGGGGACATCGCGGACCAGCGTCTGCAGCGTCCGGCGAGAGTTCTGCACGCCGTGCTGCTGGCGGGTCTGGACCGCTCGGCGGAAGCCATTGCGGCCACAGAGTCCCTGATTGCCACCAGCGAATCGGAAGTGGAGCGAGGCCAGTTCATGATCCAGTCGGCCATGCTCCACGAGACGATCCGGGAGTATGAGGCGGCCCGCAAGCTCTACGAAGAGGCCCTGGTCGCGCTGCCCGAGAACTTCGTCGCCCTGAACAACCTGGCGTATCTGCTGGCGGAACAACTGAATTTGCCTCAGCAGGCCCTTCCGTACGCACGCAAGGCGGTCCAGGTCAGTCCTCCGGCGGGCATGCCGGCCGCCCTGGACACGCTGGGCTGGATCCAGGCCGGTCTGGGTCAACTGGATGACGCCGTCGGCTCCCTGACCGACGCCGTGCAGCGGGACGACCAATACGTTCCTGCCCGCGTACACCTGGGTGAGGTGTACCGCCGCAAAGGGAACTTCGAGGCGGCTACGGACACACTCGTCCTGGCGAAGAAGCTGATCGAAGAGAGCCGCAAGCCCTCGGACCAGGCCCTGCTTGCGAGCGTGGAGGCGAGCCTGCAAAAGGTGCAGGCGAAGGATTCCGCTCCGTAGCCGCGGGGCGAAAGCGATGAACCGGCCCCGAAGGAGATACCGGAGTGGGAGTCCGGAGGCTGCGATCCTGCGCCGCCGGACTCCCGGGCCGGGCGGGCCGCCCGGCGCATCCCGCCGTCGGCGAACGACGACAAAGCCGCTACAATTCTCCGCATGAGCTGGGTCCTACTTCTGGTGCTGCTGGCGTGCTCGGCCGCCGTTTCCGGATCGGAGACGGCGCTGTTCGGCCTGTCCCGGCAGGATTTGTACACGTTCGCCGCGTCCTCCAGTCGCTTGCGACGGACCGCGGCGCTGCTGATGCACCACCCCCATCACCTTCTGCTCACCGTGTTGATTGCGAACACGGCCGTCAACATCGGCATCTTCGCCGTGTCGTTCCATATGGCGGGGGAACTGGGGCGATCGTCTCCCGTTCTGGCCTCGCTGGCCGGCGTGGGGGCGCTGGTGGCGGTGATTCTCTTCGGGGAGATTCTGCCCAAGTCCATTGCCCTGGCTCATCCGCGCGGTCTCGCTCCACTCGTCGCACCGGGCATCCATGCCCTGCAGATCGTGCTTACGCCCGTGCGGTGGCTGCTGGCGGCTGCCCTGGTTGAACCGGCGACCCGACTGCTGCTTCCTCCGGCGGCGCGTGCGCCGGCGGTCTCCACGGAAGAGCTTCGGGACATCATCGAGAGTTCGGTCGGGCAACAGGTGCTCAACTCGGTGGAGAGTGACATGCTCCAGGCGGTGGTCGGCCTGGCGGACGTGAACGTGCGTTCGGTTCTCGTGCCGCGCGTGGACATCATCGCGGTCTCGCTGGGAGACGACCGCGAGGCCGTCCACCGCCGATTCGAGCAATCCGGCAAGACGAAGCTTCCGGTTGTCGACCACAACCTCGACGACGTTCGGGGGCTTCTGTACGCCCGCGACTTCCACCTGAGTCCCGATCGAAGCGTGGAGCAGTTGCTCCGTCCGGTCACGTTCGTGCCGGAGCAGGCCAGCCTGATTCAGGTCATCCGCCATTTTCGTCTGACGCACACCCAACTGGCCATGGTTGTGGATGAATACGGTGGGGTTGCCGGCCTGGTGACTCTCGAGGACGTACTGGAGGAGATTGTCGGGGACCTGCGCGGGCCGGCGGACGAGGAGCGCCCCCTGGCCGAAACCCTGGACGACAACACGTACCGCCTCTCCGGGCAGCTCGGCGTTCGGGACTGGGCTTCTCTGTTCGGCATTCCCCCGATCGAGGCCGACGTGGATACGCTGGGCGGCCTCATCACGGCCCGGCTGGGGCGCCTCGCCCGCGTCGGGGATTGCGTGCGAACGGGCAATCTGACGCTCACGGTGGAGTCGCTCCGCGGGCGGCGCGTGGGGACCCTCATTCTGCATCGTGTGCCGGCGGGTTTGGAGGGGGAGGCATGATCGAGACCTGGCTGTTCTACGCGGTGTGCGCCCTGGCGGCCCTGCTTGGCTCCGCGTTTTTCTCCGGGACAGAGACGGGATTCTACTGCCTGAACCGCGTTCGCCTGCACCTGCGCGTCCAGCGGCAGGATCGAACGGCACGCCCCCTCGCTCGCCTGCTGAATGACGAACAGTCGTCCCTTGCCACGGCCCTGGTGGGGACGAACATCTGCAACTACGCCCTCACGGCGGTGGTCGCCCTGTTCGTCGGTCGGCAACTCGGACTGGACGATCGCAGCGCCGAGATTTACACCACGGCGGTGGTCACGCCCGTGGTTTTCGCGTTCGGGGAAGTGGTGCCCAAGAACGCCTTCCGGACGGCGGCCGACCGACTCATGTATCCGGCCGCTCCGCTGCTGCTGGCCGCCCGCTACCTTCTGCTGCCCGTGGTCTGGGCGATGCGCCGCGTCACGTCAGTGGTCACACGGACATTTGGCGCCGTCGAGACCGGAGGGGATTCGCTGTTCGTGGCCCGGCGGCGGATCGCCACCGTCCTGCGGGAAGGTCTGCTGCACGTCGGCAGCGATCCGGAGCAGTTCGGGCTGGTGGAGCGCGTGCTCGCTCTGTCCAGCACGCCGGTTCACACCGCCATGGTGCCCCGCAACCGCGTCATCGCCGTGCGCGCGGACGCCGGCCCGGCGGAGCTGCGGGACCTCGCCCGCCGGACCCCGCACACCCGCCTGCCCGTCTATGAAACGGACCCTCGCCGTATCATTGGGATGGTGGTGGTGCATAAGGTCTTGGCCGGTCCGACCTCGCCCACGCTCCGCGATGCGATCGAGCCCGTGCTGTTCATCCCGCCCCACGACACCGTGGCCGCCGCCATTGTCCACATGCGGGAGGAGCGGCAGACCATGGCCGTGGTCGTCAACCGCAACGGACTCCTCCTGGGGCTGGTCACGCTGAAGGATCTGATGGAGGAGATCGTCGGCGAGTTGACGGAGTGGTGATGCGCCGGGTCCCTGAGGACTCGGCGGACACGCCCAAGGTTGTCGATCGTCGCCCGATTACTGGGGTCCGCTGCCCTCCAGGGCCGCCTGGAAGAGCACGTAGTCCGCCAGATTCACCGTGTTGTCGTTGTTCATGTCCGCGCAATTGCAGAACACGGTGTACGGCATTTCGAAGCACGTCTGGAACGCGGCGAAATCGTCCAGGTCTACGTCCCCGTCCCCGTCCACGTCGCCCGAACTGCAGGGAGCGCAGGGGTCCGGCGTGCAGGTGGAAAACGGACCGGCCCAGTACCCACCGACGCTCACGCAATCGACCTCAAACTGGTTGGGGAAGCACATTTGGAGCAAGCAGCACGCCCCGAGGGGTTGCGGGCATTCCGTGCTGGAGCATAGTGTCTCATGGAATGTGCCCCCGATCTGATCGCAATACGCCTCCACCGTGTCCTCGCACGATCCGTCGGGCAGGCAGCAGCCGCCGAGTGCGCAGACGCCCGAGGCACAGGTGGTCCCGTGGCCGGCGTAGTACATATGCAGCACGTCTACGCACAGAGTCGGAGTAATGTTGTTCAGGCAACCGCCGATTCCGTCGCAGCAGGCGCCCGTCGGCTGTGGGCACGTCACGTCGTCACAGGTCAGGCCCAGGTGGAAGGTCTCGCCCGGCCCGTTGCACTGCAATTCGTTCACGCCGTTGGTACAGATGCCGTCCAGCCGGCAGCAGGCGCCCGTGGGCAGATCACAGGGGTTGGGGATGCACAACGTGCCGTCGCCCACGTACAGGCCGCCCGCCGCCGCGCACTCCGCCTGAGTGCGGATCGTGCAGGTTCCGGCGGCATCACAGCAGGCGCCGCTCGGATCGCACGTGAACGGCACGTACGTCACGCGGATGTTCCAGTCGCCCTTCGGCCCGTAACTCCCCAGGCTGCTGAACCGATGCCAGCCGCCCGGGCACGCGAACGGTCCGCAGTTTGGCCGGCAGTACAGCCAATTGTTGCTCAGGTCCGAGACCCCACCCACATCCGTGGTGGGAAAGGCGTTGGAGTATTCGTCCGGAGGACAGCACTCCGCCGGCATCAGCCCGGAGTAGCACGGTGCCGTGGGCGGATTGTTGTGCTGGTCGACACGGTACCCGATCGTGAACGTGTGCGATCCGTTGTCCTGCACGAAGATCTGCTCCGGGTCGGACGGATCCACCGTCACCTTCACGTTGACACCCACCGTGCCCGGATTCAGCACGATGTGTGGAAGCAGTTCACCGTCCGAGGAGAAGCTGGCGACGATGGTTCCCGTATCCGGCGTGCCCGACCAGACCAGGATGGACCAGTGCGTCGTCGTCTGCACGGTCGCCTGGTGCGCGAAGATCGCCTCCATGTCCGTCACGTGAACGGGAAACGCATCGGCATCCAGCACATACGAGGCGGCCAGAATCTCACCGGCCACGAAGCCGGCCTGCAGGTTGTAGGATCCGCCGGAGAAGTCCGCGCTCGAGTACGTGTGGATCACCGGCGGGCAGGCACGCAGACCGTCCCCCCACCAGCCGGCGTCGTCGGCCGGAATCGGCGTGATCACCGCCTCCACCCGAATGGGAATCGGCGTCAGGCGCTTTCCGCACTCTCCCGGTTCCAGCCCGGGCGGCTCCTCGGCTCGCACGCCCGCAACAGCGACCAGTCCAAACGCCATCGTCGACACTACGATCCTGGTCATCACGCTCACCGGCCGATTCGCGCGCATCATCTCACAAGCCTCCTTCTCCACGAGTGACCCATCCCTGCCGAAAACAGGTGTGCTCAACCCAGCGGAACCTAAAGGATCCCTCTGGCCTATTCTGGCACCCTGAACCCGTCCGTTCAATCATGTATCTAAAACGTCCCGAAAATGTGGCGCGCCATGTGTGGCTTCAATCGAATAATTGCAGTGGAGCAGGCACAAATGGCGTGAGATGTCGCGCAATGCCGTCAGGGAGATGACGAAACACCCCAGTATCGGACCAATCGGCACGCTCCGTCGGAGCGGGACAGGTAGTCCAGACGCAGACGCTCGCCGGGGGTCCCCAGGCTGGCCGACCGACCGATCGCACCGTCCACCAGGGCCAAGCCGTCCAGGACATCCTGGAACGTGAAGCGGTCGGCATGGCGCGCCGCGGCCAAGTATCGAGCCAGCCAGCCCACGACTGGAACCACCAGCCACAGGGCTCGCAGTCCGTCCAGCGCCGGCCAGCCGTAGTAGGCTGGGCCGAACTGGTAGTGGCTGAGGATCCGCATGCGCAGGAACCGGCCGAGCATGGATGCGATGTGGGCGACATCCGTGTTCGCGGGCCGGACGGCCTCCACGGCTTCGAAGGTGACGTCGTGTTTCATGCCGGCCACCGGCGGCACCCGGCCGTATCCGCGGCGGAACCGGCCGGCCCACCCCAGTTGCTGCAGGCGCCGCATCCAGCGGGTGCGGCGCGACCGGATCTCCTCCAACGTCAGGTGTTCCGTGTACGCGAACACGAGCTGGCGAAAGAGTCCCTGTTGGCGCGGCGTTGGGGGATCGCGGGACACGTCTTCCAGCGCGCTGGGCAGGTCGGGAACCAGCATCTTGACCAGTTCGACGAAGCGGTCCTCGCGAACGCGGTCCAGGTCCGCCAGGCGGAGCGTGTCCACCAGGGAAGCGGCCGCCGCAACGGACTCCTCGAGCGGTCGAGAGCCATCGAGCAGCCAGGCGTTCAGCGCATCGAGAAGGGCGTGGATCTCGGCTGGCGCGGCGGGCCGGGCCCGGCGGAGCAGAATGCCGTCCTTCCGCGATTCGCCTCGGACAGGCATTTCCTCACTGAGCGACCGCACCAGCCGCCGGTATGTCGTCAGGTCCGCGCCGTTCGCCCGGGCCATGGACGGGCAGTCGAATCGCCAGGCGGTCCACCATTTTCCCTGGGCCTCGACGAGAGTGAAGGGATAGGCGCGGCAGGCGAAGGGCTTGGCGTCAAAGCCGAGTTCGGCGTGAATGCGGCAGAGGCCGTCGTCTTGCAGGAACACGCATCGGCCGTCCGGCCGCTTGTTGAGGGCCCACTTGTGGCGGACCGACACGTACGGCGCGACTCCCAGCCGGCGTTCCCACTGCTGTTCGTCGAGACGGCGACGATCCGCTTCGCGAAGATCGCCCACCAGTTCGCGGCAGCAGCGCGTGCAGGAGTGGCAGCTCCACCGCTGATCCGGCACAGCGGGAATGTGGATAGGGAGGGATACCGGCTCCATGACCGGATTATACGAGGCCCGGCGGACGCCGCCCAGCGGAAGCGCTTCAGCGAGCGTTGGGTGCCACCATGTGGTCCGGGTCCTTGGCGAAGTGCCGGGCTGTCTCAAGCGAGATGCGCCCGGCGAACAGAAGGTTCTGCAGACTCTCATCCAGGCTGAGCATCCCGTCTCGCTTCCCGGTCTGGATGGCGGTGTCGATCTTCTCCACCTTCCCGGCGCGGATGGCCGCCCGCACACCGTCGTTGACCACCAGGATCTCCAGAGCCAACGCCCGCTTCTGCCCCTCTATGGTCGAGGGCACCAGTCGTTGCGAGATGACGTAGCGCAGGCTCAGCGAGAGCTGGGTCCGCGCATCGTCCTGGGCGTCGGCGGGGAACAGGTCGATCAGCCGGGTCACCGCGCCCTTGGCGTCCTTGGTGTGCATGGTGGTGAGGATGAGGTGCCCGGTTTCCGCGGCGCTGAGCGCCATCTGGGCCGTGTCGCGATCCCGGATTTCGCCGACCAGCACCACGTCGGGGTCCTGCCGCAGGCCGTATTTCAGACCGTCGTAAAAGGAGTCCACGTCCGTGCCCACCTCGCGCTGGGTCACCACGCTGTCGGCCCGCAGCGGATAGACGTACTCGATGGGCTCCTCCACGGTGATGATGCGGTTTCCGCCCGCGTCGTTCAGCAGACTGACCAGTGCCGCCAGGGTCGTGGATTTTCCCGAGCCCGTGATGCCGGTGATGACGATGAGCCCGTTGGCCGTCGCCACCAGTCGGTCGGCCAGCGACCTGGGAAACCCGAGCCACTCCAAAGACGGCACCTGGTCGGGAATGTGGCGCAGGCACAGGCCCGGCTTCCCCTGCGCGGAGAAGACGTTGGCTCGAAAACGGTGAGCGGTCCCGTGCATGTCGAAGGTCAGGGAGAAGTCGAGGTTCTTGGGCAGGTCGGGCGCTCCGCGAAGCCGTTCCGGCAGAATGGAGAGAATGAGCGCCCGCGCCCGGGCGTCATCCAGCGGCACGGTCTCCGCCGCCCGCAATCGGCCGTGTACGCGGTACGTGGGGCGGTAGCCCACCACCAGGTGAAGGTCCGACGCCTCCACGTCGACCATCGTCTGCAGAAGCTGGTCCAGGCCGGGATGTTGCGGGGAACGCGCGGAATCCATGCGGAACTCCCTTCCCGCGAGTATACCCGGAGCGATGGGCCGGGTTGCAGCTCCCCGGGGGTCCCTAGAAGCTGTTCAGGTACGCCGCAATATCCTGCACGTCGTCCGCCGTGAAGCCCGAGAAACCTCCGAACTGCGGATGCCGGTTCCGGCCGTTGATGTATGCGGTGATCTGGGCCACGCTCGCACCGCGGATGCCCGCGGCCGTTCCTCCCACGGCGTCAATCCCGTGACATTCCTGGCAGTTCAGTCGGTACAGCACCCGGCCGTTCGACACGTTGCCGGGAAACGGCTCGGGTTCGGGCCCCGGTTCCGGTTCCGGCTCGGGCTCCGGCGCCCCGGTGTTGTCTCCCGCCGGCGTGGTGTCGTTTTCCGACGGGCCCGTGGCGGAGTCATCCGCGGAATCGTTCGACGGCGCATCAGGGCTGAAGGCCGGGTCGTCGGTGAAGAGGGGGTCCGACGTGTCCGGGAGGGGCTGGTTCGGGTTGGGTCCCTCGACGGGAACGCTGCCGTCCGGACCCTCGCCCACTGCTTCCGTTCCGACACCACCGCAGCCGCCGAGCAGCAGCCCGGCCAACGCAACTGCAGCCACTCCAATTGTTCGTTTCATGACGACGCCCTCCGGGTCTCGATCCTCGTGGGGCCGAATGCCGGGCCCCCTGGAGGCGGGAACCTAACTATAGACTCCGGATGGCTGTCCGCCAATGACCCCCGGCAACTTCTCCATGCACTACGTCAGCCGTCCGATTCTGCCTCATTACCGGACGTTCGCCGGGCGGCGATCTGCACGTGGGCCGCCCGCCCCACGGCCCCCGGTTCGCGCGACAGCCTCGTCTCCAGCCGCGTGAGAACCCTTCGCGTGCCGGCATCGGTCAGGAGTTCGCGATGGTGTCGCATGGGCAGAACCGTTTTGCCCATCACGTCCAGGACCTCAAGACCGCACTTCTCGAAGAGTTTGACGGCTTGTGCCGGCGTGTAGGTCCAGATGGGGAACTGCTCGTCCGGGTTGGCCGTCAGCCAGTGCGTCCGGCCGGTGCGCAGGAAGGTGTCCAGCGCCGACACGTCTCCCTGCCGGAGGTAGTGATCCAGGGCCGCCAGGCGGTTGTCGAGCGTGGCGACCAGGATGCCGGCCGGGCGGAGCTTGCGACGAATCTGCTTGAGCGCCCGGGCCGGCGACTGCGTGCATCCGATCGGGTCCCCCAGGGCCAGAGCCAGATCGAAGGTCGCGTCGGGCAACTCTGACAGGTCGCACAGGTCTGCCTGGAGGAAGGCGGCTCGTCCGGCCCGCCCGGCTGCGTGGATTTTGCGCCGCGCCTGCTCAACCATGGCCCCGGAGACGTCGACGCAGGTGACGGCATATCCGCTGTCCAGGAGTCGTAGCGCCCACTTGCCGGTTCCGCAACCCAGGTCCAGGGCGGGGGCCGCATGTGTGGAGGGAAGGAACGGTTTGAGGCTTGCCCAGGTCAGCGCATCGTGCCATTGCCAGAATGCGTCCTCATAACTGGCGTCGTACCGGCGGGCAACTCGGTCGTGATACCGCCGAACGGGTGGTTTGGACCTGCGATGACCCATGCGAGCGTGGATTCTACGTTCGCGGCGCGGGTCTGCCAAATCGGCAGCCCTTGACCGTTTCGCGCCGTTCTGCGACGATTCAAGGTCTGGCAAGAGCCGAGGTTGAGGAGTTTCAGGGAGTCGGTCAGATGATCAAGGCGGTGGATCTTCGCAAGGGGCGAGCGGTCATCCACGAGGGCAAACCGTACGTCGTACACGATGCCCAGCACGTGGCCAAGGGCAACAAGGCCAGCTACATGCAGACCAAGCTGAAGGGCATGATGGACGGATTGATCATCGACGTGCGTTTTCGCGTGGATGACCGGCTGGAGCAGCCGTTTGTGGACAGCCGGGAGTACGAGTACCTGTACCAGGACGGCGAAGACTTCATCCTGATGGATTCCACGAACTACGACCAGATTCACGTGGGCAAGGACGTGGTGGGCGAGGCGGTGAAGTTTCTCAAGCCCAACGAGAAGGTCACTGCTCAACTCCTGGACGGTCGGATCATCTCCGTCGAGTTGCCCCACGTGGTCGAGCTGGAAATCGTGGACACGCCGCCGGTGGTGAAGGGGTCCACGGTGACGAACCAGCCGAAGGACGCCGTTCTGGAAACCGGGGCCCGGGTGCGGGTGCCCGCGTTCATCGAACCGGGCGAGCGAATCCGCGTGGACACACGCTCCGGCGAATACGTCGAACGGGCCAAGTGACCGCCAGTTCGTATCCACGACAAACGGCCGGCCACCCGTGGCGCGGCCGTTTTTTTTCGGCGGCGGCTGACACAAACGACACGTCCCGCAGCCGCACCGGGGTTCGCCGCGCGGCGCCGCCGCACCCCGTCACGCCGGATTTCGGCCCTCGCGCGCCCCGCGCCAAGGAAAATTCCGAAAAATTTTTTCGCCGGGTCGGTCCGGCGGAGAGGACTGCTTGCGCGATGAATTCGCGGGGCCGCGCATGGCGTCGGCGTCCTCGGCCGAACGGTGTGTCGTCCACTTCATCCGGTTGCGAGCTCATTCATCTGCACGACGGAGGTGCAACCCGCGGAACGGCAACGGCAGTGGCCGTCCCGCGCGATGCGGCGCCCGGCGCCGGCCCCCGTTTTGACCCCGGCGAAGCGGCACGGAACCGGGATCCGGCATTCGCCGGAGAGTGCGAAATTCCGAAGCAGAACAGGCATTTGGGCGAAATCGCTAGTGCCGACGTGAGGCACCTTGCGGGACGCCGCCACGGGGCGTCGTGCGTCTCACGGCGTCACCGAGCAACCCCGTCGCACCGCATGCGGCGCGCGCGGGGACCTTCGGTTAAACGCCACGTGCTGACACCTTCACGGCGCCGCCGCCGCGCGCTTGTCGGATGCGGGATCTCGGGTCGCGCGGGGCGCCGGCGCCGCGGCGTGGCGCGAAAACTGGAGAAATCGGCGGGAAGCGGCCGATACAAAACTGGAGACAATTTGCAGGATTTTTTTTGACAGGTTTTTTCGGCCTGCTACCATTTGCGATCAGAAAGGAGGTGATGTCCATGGCGAAAAAGCGCAAGGCTGCCAAGAAGAAAGGCGCCAAGAAGGCAAAGAAGGCCGCCAAGAAACGCAAGAAGAAAGCCGCGAAGTAACGGGCGTACCCGACTTGCGGCGAGGTGAGCCCGGTCTCTGGTACGCGCCACGGTAAGTGGAGACAGGGATCGCCTCCGATCAGTCTTGTTCACAAGACTGCACACGAAATGAGATGGAAGAACCGTAGCGCCACGGCGATCTTCCATCTCATTTTTTTCTGCGCCGCCGCCCCCCTCGACTGTCCCGACCTTCCTGCGCGCGCGCCCGGCCCCAAAGACAGCCCGCGAGTCCCCCTGGCCATCTCGGGGGCGGCGCGGGGATACGGTCCCGGGCGGACCCCGCACCCCTCAGCCTTCGGGCATGCAGGTTCGACAGGGGCGTCGGCCCTGCCGCCTGGCCTCGTCCGCCGACCGGAACTCCACGCGGTTGCCGTCCCGGATTCGTGCCGCATGGGGGCAGTCGCTTCGATGAAACACTTTCGAGCCTTTGCTCCCGACAAACGTGATCCCCGGGGGCGGCTCCGAAGCCGCACCGGCTGGGTCGTCCGCCGTGGGCTGGCCCGTCGCGGCCGCCGACATTCCCCGCAGACCGCGTGTGCGGACGGTCTCCACGTCCGGGCGTCCCGCGGCCTCCCACGCGCCCCCGATCAACCCGCCGGCGAGCCGGGCCGCCGCCCGCAGCCGATCCACATAGACGTCGCCGCAGCGCTCGTCGAGCAGTACGTAGTACTCGTTTGCCCGCCGAAGGAAGCCCGTGGCATCGGTGACGGCCAACTGCGCCAGAATCTCCCGGTCCGCCGTCAGGAGTTCGTCCAGACACCCCACAGAGTCCAGAAGCACCGAGAAGGACCGGTCCACCGGGGCGCCGATCGATTCACAATCGCTCGAGCTCAGGTGGAGTCGCTCGCGATACCGGCTCCCGTTCCGGTTGACCAGTTCCAGGTCGAACCGATACTGCACGCTCTGGTGTGGGTACAACTCCTCCCCGAGCTGACGCGAGCCGAACTGCAGGTTGCCCGTCAACTGCCCGCCTGTATTGGCCGTCGCGCTGAAGGGTGAAGCGCACTCTCCCGCAAAGTGCGTGAGGTATCCGGCCGCCCGGATCACGTCCTCCTCGCTGCCCTCGCGGAAGGCCTCCACCAGGTCCTGGTACAACTCTTCGATGGACCAGGGCAGCGTTCCACCCCGACGAACGTGGTGCTCGGTGTAGAGGGCACGGGCCCCGCCCGGCGTGCGCGGAAAGCGGGCCGCCGCATCCAAGCGGGCCTCTCGCGTCTGCGCGGCCGCCGCCAGGTCGAGCGGAACGTGGTGCCAGCATTCGCGACGGCGCAGCTCGGAATCCCGCGGCCACACCGTCGCCGGTTCCAGAGAGCGCTCCAGAAACGCCAGTCGTTCGGCGACAAACAGCGGCGCGATGGGTCCCGGCAGGCACTCCATCGCTTCGCGGGCGACAATCCGATGGTTTTCAAACCCTATGGCGAATGCGGGAGCCGCCAGACACAGCAGCAACACGCCCGCCCCGGCCGTGCATGTGTGGTTCTGCATTTGTTCCCTTTCGAATCATGATGTGAAACCGGGCGCATCGCGGCGTGCGAAGTGGCGCCGGCCCGCGGCGACCCCGCCCGATGCGCAAGCGAAATTGTCGCCCGTGTCAATGAAAACGCAAGAATTGAATTCGGGGCGGACTAGCGTTCCGTCGCCTGGCCCTGCCTCCGGAAGAAATCGCGAAGCAGGCGCTCGGCGGGTTTGCCCTTGGGGGTGTACCCGTAGTCCAACTCGCCCCGGGCTTCGTACGACCATTCCCACCACAGGATTCCGCCGACGGCCGGTTCATCCGACCAGGCCTCTATGAACGCCTGGTAGCAGTCGGCCTGTTCCCGCATGCCGGCGGGGGTGGCCTTTTCCTGGCGGTAGTAGTTCCATGCCTCCACCGAGCAGCCCTCCTGGCTGCACCAGCCGGCTTCGGTAAACAGCAGCGGCTTGCCCACGCCCGCTTGCCACTCCAGGATGCGACGCTTTATGGGGACCCAGCTTTTCCGCAGGTCCTCCAGGCTCGGGCCCGGGTTGTCGGAGAGCCGGTGGTACGAGGTCATGCCAATCAGATCGAGATCGCCCCAGAACTGGATCCCGCGGTAATGGTCCCAGTTGGCCGAGTAGCTCAGCCGGCCGTGGTAGCAGTCGCGCACCTCCGCAATCACACGTCTCCATTCGTCCGTCATCTTCTCCGTGCTGACCAGCTCGGATCCGACGATGAACACCTCCACGTGCCCGCGTTCGGCCAGGGTTGCATAGTGGACGACGAGCCGGCGGTAGGCGTCAAACCAGGCGTCCCAACTGGTCGGCTGGATTTTGCCCCGCCATTCATTGCCTCGCGGATCGGACAGCAGAATCTTGGGCATCAGCACGATGCGCAGGCCCTGGTTGTGTGCGAGGTCAAACAGCTCGAGCCATTCGTCGTCCGTGGGGGTGCGCTTGGGATCGGTGCGGATGTCGGTGGATTCCACGTGCTTCTGGAAGCCGTCCAGACTGAACAGGACGGTGTCGGCCCCCAGCTCTGCGATTTCGCGGATCATCTGCCCGTAGCGGGCGACCACGTTGTCCGCCGAGTACACTTGGATGGCCATGCCGTGGTACGGCGGATCGGGCGAGGGCAGCCCGCGCAGCCGCGGGCGGGTGGCTTCGCGCGGCCGGGTAGTGACCGGTGGCGTTACGACCGGCGTGTCCCGTCGGGCCGGCGCCGCGTCAAGGCAGGAGGCGCCCGTTGCGGGCGACTCCCGATCCGCCCGCCAGACGGCCCATCCGACACCGGCGGCAACCAGAAACGCGATGATTCGGGCACCGTTCATGGCCCGGGCATTGTACCGTCCGTCTCGGACGAGTCATCGTGCCGCGCCGGGAGCTTTCGCGCTGGACGGTGATTGTTTTTTTGGGGGGCGTTCCAACCCCCTTCAGGGGTGCAGCAATTCCGGGGCCCGGTCGATCCCGTCAAAGGGCGGTTCACCCGGGCTGAGTGGACGACCCCGTACCAGATGCAGCAGCGTTGGGGCCACGTCCACCAGGCGGGCACACGGGATGGTCCGACCGGCCGGGATGCCCGGCCCGACGAAGACCATCGGAACCACCATGTCGGAGCGGGTGATGCTGCCGTGCCCGCCGCGGTTGCTGGAGCCGAAGTCCCAGCCGTCCTCGGCGAAGAGGACGATGTCGCCCGCGCGCGGCGTGTCGAACATCTCCACCATCTGAACGACCAGGTCCGGGTACAGCGAGTCGACGGTGGCCGTCAGCCACACGTCGCAGGCATGCCAGCCGTCGGCGATTACCTGCTCCAGCGCTTCATTCGTCCAGTCCCCGAGGGCATCGCCCTCCAGCCGCTCGAAGCGGTAGAGCTTGGTACCCTCGTGCCAGCGCCGTTGGACCTGCGACCGGCCGGTCCGGGAGAGCAACTCAATGACACGCTCATCTCCGTCGTCCTCGATCGGGCGGGCGACCAGCTCCACGCCGGGATGGTCGATCAGCCCGGGCCGGCCGGTGGTCGGATCGGCCTGCAGCAGGTTCTGGACGGCCTCCCGGGCCGGTGGCTCAGACCATCCGCCCAGCCCTCGCAAGTGGATGACCGCCCGGCGATTCCCGCCATTGATGACGACGGCGTCGAACCGAGAGAAATGTCGAAACCGCTGCTCGAACCATTCGTTTTCAAACGGCCGGTCGGTGACCTTCAGGCCGCGTTCGCGTCGCAGCCAGTCGGGGACATCAAATTGCTCGTCGACCCCCTCAAAGCCGTGGTCGCTCAGCAGCACCAGATAGGTCCGGTCGGCCATCTCGGCCGTGTCGAGCGCCTCCCGGATGCGGGTGACCTGCCGGTCTACGTTGCGGACGGCCTGACGGTACGGTTCCGACCGCGGCCCGTGTCGGTGGCCCACCTCGTCGACCGCCGGATGATAGGCGTGGATGAACGCGGGCCACTGCCCCGTTTCGTTTGCCACGTCGCGCACCACCTCAAACCGGGTGGACATCAACCGGTCCACGTCCAGAAACAGCCCGAAAAACCAGCGAATCCCCGAGCTGGCCCAGTTGTCGATGGTGCGCGTCACGCCGCGACGAATCGCGTTCTGGATGCTGACCGTCACCTGGTCCGGCAACCGCTCGTACAGCGTGGGGGCCAGAAAATCCCCGTCCACGTCGCGGTAGGTGTACATCCTGTTGTAGCCGCGGAAACGCAACTGGTACCGGTCGAACCACTTATTGCCGAGGATTCCATGGTGACCCGCGTAGAGGCCCGTCTGGATGCTGGTGAACTGGGCGTACGTGATGGTGGGGTACCCGCTGACCGCGGTCTCCACGCGCACACCCTCGTCGATCAAACGCCGTATGGCCGGAAGCTCGCCGGCGGCCAGCATGTCGTTCAGCGTGGCCATGTTCAGCCCGTCCACGCTGATCAGCACGGCGGAGGTTGTCGGCCGCTGCACGTGCGGCTGTAACTGTGTTCGCGGAGAGTGGTCGTAGCTGCAACCGGCCGGACCGACCGCCATTGCGATGCCGAACGCCACACACAGCCATAGCGGTCGTGGAGTGAGGGATGCCGGTCGGGTCATGAACTCTCCTGGCTCCGTCGTGGAACAGATCGGGGAATCCGGGCGCAGGCCGACCCCTCCAAGGAGACACCCCCCGGCTCCAGAAGTTGGAAGATTTTGTACGGGGGCGAGCCCGAGTCGTCAACCGACCCCTCGACCGGCCAGACACGGAGGGCGTGGGACGGGGACTGTTCCAGTTTGCGGGCCAGGCTTTCGTGGTCGCGATCGGTGATGACGTAGCGGCAGCCGAACACGCGGGTGAAGTCCTCGATCGTCACCTTGTCGACGACCTCTCGCATTTGGCCCCGGTCATCCGGCCGCTGGACGATGATCTCGGACGGGAACTGCCCGCGGGAGAGCTTCACGTACCGTTTCCACAGTTCCGGGTTTGCCTCATCGGTAAACTTGGGGTCCAGGCCGACAATGTAGTAGTTGTGGTGGTTGTAGTAGAAGTACAGGGGAAAGATGTCCCAGTTGTCCGTGAAGACCACCGATCCCGGCGCGGAGTTGGCCTTCAGCCACGCCATGGCCCGCTGGGTGGCCGGCAGGTCGAAGCCGCAGCGAACGGACTTCTGAAGCTCCGTCAACTGGGCCGCGCACGTCAGGAAGAGAAGCGTCACGTACCCGACGCCGCAGGCCAGCACGGACGCAGCCATGATCGCCCGTCCTTTCGGCCGCTCCGCCTCTCGATTGCGCCGGCTCAGGCCGATGGCCACGGCGAACACGTACAACACGCCCACGCCCGCCCACAGCCACGCGGGCATGGGCAGCAAAGGTGAGCGCAGCCCCCTGCCTCCATACGCCAGCCGCAGAACCGCGTATGACAGGCCCACAAACAAGGCGCCCAGCAACACCGCCGTCCCCGTGGTGGCCAGCGGGGCCGCCCGGCCGGAGCGGGCCGGATGCGTGAGCGTCAGCCATCGACCGAGCGGCGCCAGGAGGTAGACGGCGCCCACGGCAAGCCAGATCCGCCACTCCGCGACCGTTGCCTCGATGCCCAGGTGGCCCAGAGTGTGCCAGCCCACCCCGCCCAGCGCAATCGCCAGGACGATCGTGACAACGCAGACCGCCGGCCGCAGATGCGGATCCTTGCGATCCGCGTCCGGCGTCCACAGGTCCGGCAGGGCTGTCCGCAGCAGCGGGGCGGCCAGGTAGGCCGAAGCCAGCAGGCAGAAGATCGGCCAGTACTCCACGAACCGCCGGGCCTTGCACATCAGGACCAGGAAGACGAAGCTCACCAGCAGCATCGACCACTCTTTGGGGCCGATCCGCAATCCGGAGCGAAGGCGCAGACACACGGCCGCGGCCAGAGTTACCCACATGGGAAAGGTGAACCCGGCGAACCACCAGAGGGTGCCTTCGTAGGGCTTCCATTCATTGCCGACCGGGATGTCCGGCGTCAGTCCGGTGCCGAAGATTTGGACACCCAGGAACGGGATGGCGCCGCGGGCGTAGGGGTGCGTCAGCAGACCGACCAGCCAGCCCGCGAACGTCCACACGGGCAGTTTCCACGACACGCGATCCCCGCGCGGAGAGAGCAGCCCGCCCAGGAAGTACGTGCCCACGAGGATCGGCGCATAGATCAGTCCGCCCATGTAGACGTGGATGAACGCGGCCACCGTCAGCCCGGCGGCCACGTACCGCCGGCGGAACAGGAAGAGAATCAGCAGCAACATGCAGAACAGCGACGGATCAATCGCCCGGATCATGCTGTGCCGGGTGAAAAACTGGTCCGGCATGGCCAGGAAGAGCCCGATCCACAGCCAGCGGAACGGCATGCGCTCGATCATCATCAGCAGCGTGACGAGCACCAGGACGCCGCCGAAGCAGAGCATCATGGCCCACTTCGCGCCGACGTAGTATTCGTATCCCAGGGCGTGCGCCGCGTGTACGAACGGCACCAGAAAGGCATGGAATCCCCAGTGATGGCTGACGAATCGGTCCTTCCAGAAGATGGTGGCCTGCAGCCAGGGGAACCGGTCCGGCAGGCCGATTTCGGGCATCAGGACGGCCATCTTGACGTGATAGAACGCGTCATGGCCCGGAACGCCCCATTCTTCCTTCGGCTGGCCAGGGTGCGTGTACAGGAAGGCCACAATGGCCATTCCCAGCAGAAACACCCCCAGCAGCTCGACCCGGTGCCAGCCGCACCACCACCGCTCCACCGGGGCCTCGTCAAAGAAGCCGGGCGCTGGGGATTGATCTGCGTCGCGCTCGAGAGAGTTGGTGTGAGCCCGCGTCACGTCGTCAGACCTGCTCCAGCGGCATCGGCAGCACCGCCACCTGCCGGCATCGCTACGACATCTGCCACTCCGTGCCGCCGGGGCGGTCGACCAGGGTGATGCCGGCCTCCGTCAGCTTGTCGCGGATGAGATCGGCGGTGGCAAAATCCTTGTTCTTGCGGCAGTGCTGGCGGATGTCGATGAGCACCTGCATCACCGCGTCCAGCTTCTCGCCGCCTCCGCCCTGACGGGCCGGCGGCTCCAGAAACAGACCCAGCAGCCGGCCCAGCTCCACCAGCACGCGCCCCGCCCCCAGCGTGGCCATGCGCGTGGTGTCCTGCGGGGCCGATTCGACCTTGCTTTCGTCGATGAACCGGTTGACCCTGGCCGCCAGCTCAAACAGCACGGCGATGGCGGCCGCCGTGTTGAAGTCGTCGTCCATGACCTGCACGAAACGCTCGCGGAACCCGCCGATTTCCGCCGCGAACGCATCCAACCCCGCCACCGGGGTCTGCTCCAGCGTCGGCAGATCGGCGTAGGGGCTGCGGCCGGTGATGCGCTCGATGCGCTCGAACAGCCGATGGAACGTGGACAGGGCCTTGCTCTTGGCCGCCACTTCCGCGTCGGAGAAGTCAATGGGGCTGCGGTAGTGCGTGCTGAGGATCAGGTAGCGCAGCAGCTCGCCGCCGTACTCATCCAGCAGCCGCGTGAGCACCATCTTCTCCATGAACTTCGCCATTTCCGGGTCGGACTTGGCGATTTTCTTCGTGTTGAACCGCGTCAGGCCGTTGTGCAGCCAGTATTTCGCGAACGGCCGGTCCGTGGCGGTCTCCGACTGGGCGATCTCGTTCTCATGGTGCGGGAAGATCAGGTCCATGCCGCCGCCGTGGATGTCGAACGTCTCGCCCAGCAGCTTCATGCTCATGACGGAGCACTCGATGTGCCAGCCCGGCCGGCCGTGGCCCCAGGGCGACGCAAACCTCACTTCGTCGGGTTCGTCCGACTTGGCTTCCTTCCAGAGGGCGAAATCGCCCGGGTGACGCTTCTGGCCGCTCTGGAGCTCGCGCTGGCCGAACTGCTCGTCGGGCGACCGGTTGGAGAGCTTGCCGTAATCGCGGTCGGCGGTCACGTCGAAATACACGTCTCCGCCGGAGGGATAGGCCGCCCCCTTGTCGATCAGCCGCTGGACGTACGCGATGATGTCCGGAATGTACTCCGACGCCTTCGGCATGTGGTCAATGCTCGTCACGCCCAGTCGCCGCATGGCGTCGTTGTAGTTTTCCGTGATTCGCTCGGCCAGGGTGAACACGGGGAGATCCTGGGCCGCCGCTTCCGCGATCAGCTTGTCTTCCACGTCGGTGATGTTCACCACCCACGTCACCTGGTAGCCGCGGTAGGTGAGGTAGCGCTTGATCGCATCGAAGATGACCGGCCCCACCGCGTGGCCGATGTGGCTCGGCTTGTACACGGTGGGTCCGCAGAGGTACATGCCCACCCTGCCGGGCTGGACCGGTACGAACTCTTCCTTCTCACCGCTCAGCGTGTTGTACACCCGGATGGCCATGACCCGTTCCTGTCTCTAGCTCGCTTGGTTCCGGTCCGCCGGCGCGGACCCTACACTCGTTGCACCAGCACGACGGCCGTGCATGCAATGCCCTCTCCCGCGCCGATCGCCCCGAGCTTCTCGTGGCTGGTGGCTTTGACGCTGACGCGGTCAGAGGTCAGCCCCATCCGCTCGGCGATCACCCCCGCCATTTGCCTTTTGTGGGGCGAAAGCCGCGGCTCCTCCGCGTGGACCACACAATCCACGTTCACCGGCTCGAACCCTGCGGTCCGGGCCTTCTTCATGACGGCCGACAGCAGGTCCCGGCTGTCCGCATCCTTCCACGAAGCGTCGGTGTCCGGGAACAACTCGCCGATGTCGGGCAGCCCGGCCGCCCCCATCACCGCGTCGATGACCGCGTGCAGCACCACGTCCGCGTCGCTGTGGCCCAGCAACCCTCGCGGATGCGGGACTTCCACCCCGCCCAGCACCAGCCGTCGGCCCTCCACCAGCCGGTGGACGTCGTACCCAACCCCGACTCGCCAGGGGCAATCTGCGGCCACGCACACCTCCTCGACCCGAACCGCCCAAGGTAGACCCGAGTTCGGGCCGAATCAAGGGAACGCCGTCTGGGGGGCGGGCCGCCGGAGTTTCCCGTTCACCGCTTCTTCGCGTACGATGCCGGCGATCGGGAGGCATCCGGCGTGAAGCGCAAGCGTCACATTCTTTTTGTCTGTACCGGCAACTGCTGCCGGTCGCAGATGGCCGAGGCCATCCTGGCCCGATTGGGCGCGGACCGCTTCGTGGCCCGTTCCGCCGGCTCCAACCCGGCCGGCTGGGTCCACCCGCTGGTCGAGGCCGCCCTGGCCCCCCTGGGCATACCCGTGCTGGAAGATGCCCGGTCCAAGAGTTGGGACGAGTTCGAGACCCGGCCGATCGATTGGGTCATCACCCTCTGTGACTCGGCGGTCCAGGAGATCCCGGACTGGATGAACCGCTGCCCCGTTACTCATTGGTCCACCCCCGACCCGTCCTTCGCGCCGGGGACCGAGGACCGCCTGGTGGCCGCCATGCGCGTGGCGGAACGCCTCGCCCTGAAGATCGAACGTCTGGTGACGCTGGACTTTGACCGGTTGGACAAGGCCACACTGCAGGCTCGGCTGGAGGAGATCAGCCAGTTGTAGCGGCGTTGGCCAGGGCGATCCGGGCGTTTCGTTGCAGCATGGGCAGCGCGGCCCGCCGCATGGCGCTGCCGCGGAGAGCCTTGTCGTAGTCTTCCGGCGTCCAGGCCAACAGGTCCATCAGGCAAGGGCTTGGAGCAGGCGGACGGACGGCATAATCCGCCTCGCGGGTTGTCGGCACGCGTTGGTTGTGCGGGCAGACCTGCTGGCAGATGTCACAGCCGTACACCCAGTCTCTCATCAACGGTTGCAGCGCCTCGGGCACGTTTTCCCGATGCTCGATGGTCAGGTACGAGATGCACTTGCTCGCGTCCATTTCGTACGGCCGATCCAGCGCGCCGGTCGGACACGCCTGAACGCAGCGAGTGCATCGGCCGCAGTGATCGGTGATGGGCGCGTCCGGCTTCAGCTCCAGCGTGGTCACCACGGCGCCCAGGAAGAAGTAGCTGCCCAGCTCCGCGTTCAGCACCAGCGTGTTCTTTCCGATCCAGCCGACGCCCGCGGACGCCGCCCATTCCCGCTCCAGTAACGGGGCCGTATCCACACAGACGCGAGCCTCGAACGGTTCCGCCAGTTTTTCCCGCATCTGATCCACCAGGGCGTGCAGTCTCTTGCGCATCACGCGGTGGTAGTCCCGGCCCCACGCGTACATGGCCACCCGGCCCCGCGGCCGGTCGTCCCCCGGCGAGGCTGGCCAGGGCTGATAGTACGAATGAGCCACCATGATCACGCTTCGGGCCCCGGGCAGCAGTCGCCGCGGGTCCAGCCGGGTCTCGACGTGCCAGTGCAGATAGTCCATTCGGCCGGCCCGGCCCGCGGCGAGCCAGCGCCGATAATGCTCGGCCCGGCCAACGGGAGCGGCCGGCGCGATTCCGGCGAGGTCGAAGCCGGCCTGGTTCGCCAGGCCTTTGATCCACCGGGATTTGTCTGCCGAATTCATCCTAAGCAATGGTAGGGCCGGGAGTTGCCGATAGAAAGGCCCGGCGGCCGTGTTGACAGCGCGGGGCGCCGTGTCTAGGGTTGCGGTTCTGCCCCAATGGCGGCGGGCGGACGAGGAAACCGCAGAATCGCAGGATATTCCGAATGTTCGATTACGACTGGTTCCACGGTCCGGCCTTTGAGCAGCAGCAGTTTGAAGCCCGGCTACGGTGCGTCCTGACCCACTTCCCGGACCTGGAGCCGGAGAAGATCGAATCGAATGAGGCGGCCTGCAAGTTCTTCGAGGAATTGGAGCTTCGGCGACTGATTTACCTGCGGGACGGTTTCAGCTACGAGCTCAAGAACGTCGTGGAGGTGGAGACCAAAGCGCATTTCACGTTTGAATGCGAGCCGGTGGACGATCAGTACAAGGTGGGGGCCTTCGTGGTGGCGGTCCCCTTTGAGGACATCGCTCGGGTGGAGGTCTTCGCGGTCCACCCGGCGGAGAAGCCCGACGACATGCCGGCCATCACCGGTTTCCGCACCAAGCCCGAGCCGCAGTTCGGCCGCGAGGCGTATATCGATCGCCCCCGCGGCGGCACGGAGGATTGAAGGACCCGACCAAGGGCAACTCCTCCTTCGGATGCCCGCGTGTGTCCCGGCGGTCAGAACCGCGGGTCGGGGTTGTCCAGCGCGTCCTGCGTCTGGCGCTGACGAAAGGCGACGAGCTTCTTTCGCAGATCCGGGCGGTCGTTGGCCAGCATGGCCACCGCAAACAGGGCGGCGTTGGCGGCGCCGGCCGAGCCGATGGCGAACGTGGCCACCGGCACCCCCTTGGGCATCTGCACGGTGGACAGCAGCGAGTCCAGCCCCTGCAACGCTTTGGACTGCATCGGCACGCCGAGCACCGGCACCGGCGTCTTGGCCGCCAGCACGCCGGCCAGATGGGCGGCCATGCCGGCGCCCGCGATGATCGCCTTGAGCCCGCGGGATTCCGCCGACTCGGCATAGGCAATGGCCGCATCCGGCGTGCGATGCGCAGATATCACCCGCACCTCGTGTGGTACGCCAAACTCGGCCAGCACGTCCGCCGCCGCCTTCATGGCCTCCCAGTCGTTACGACTGCCCATCAGAATCCCGACGTCAACGGTTTCGGCCATACTCTTTGCGTCCTTTCCGGCAGGGCCCGGGCTCCCGGGCAGCACGATTCCGCGTGGTTTCCTACCCGGCCTTTCCGGCTGCGGCAAGGGCTGGATTGCCGCTTGTGCCGGGATGAGCCCGGATCGGCCCCGCGGTGGGAATCCGCCGTTGGATTGCTAAGATGGAGGCGGCGCAACCCGCTGGGCTCGTTCATTCATGGCGCGGGCTGCGCCCGACACCCAAGGGACGAAGGGACGGAGGGACGAAGGGACGAAGGGACGGAGGGACGGAGGGACGAAGGGACGGAGGGACGAAGGGACGGAGGGACGAAGGGACGGGGGAGAAAGAGCTTGCGCCAGTGCCTTCGTGGAAATCTGCGCGGGCCGAGAAGAAATCGCACGTTTGAAGTACGGAGGACTTCCCATGAGCCTGTTGCAGCAATTGGCGGAGAAGAAGGTGCTGGTCTCCGACGGGGCGTGGGGCACCATGCTGCAGGCCAGGGGCCTGACCACCCGCGAGTGCCCGGAAGAGTGGAACGTGACCCACCCGGACGACGTGCGGGCGGTGGCCGCTGCCTACGCGGCCGCCGGCAGCGACCTGGTGCTGACCAACACGTTCGGGGGATCGAGGGCGAAGCTGGACAAGCGCGGACTGGGTGGCCGGGTCGCGGAGTTGAACGCGGCCGGCGCCCGGCTAAGCCTGGACGGCGCGCCCGGCGCCATCGTCGCCGGTTCCGTCGGACCGACGGGCGAGTTTGTCGAGCCGCTGGGCACGCTGTCCGAGTCGGACATGGAGGCGATGTTCGCCGAGCAGATTGCCGCCCTGATCGGCGCCGGCCTGCGTGTCATCTGCGTCGAGACCATGACCGCGCTGGAGGAAGCCGCCTGCGCCATCCGGGCCGCCAAGCGGCTGGACCGCGCCGTCGAGGTCATCGCGACGATGACGTTCGACAAGACCCCCGGCGGCTACCGCACAATGATGGGGATCGGGCCGGAGCAGGCCGCCTCGGCCCTCGTCGAGGCCGGCGCGGACGTGGTGGGCTCCAACTGCGGCAACGGCGTCCGCAACATGGTGGACATTGCCCGTGAGTTCCGCCGGTTCACCGATCGTCCGATCCTCATCCACGCGAACGCCGGCATGCCGGAACTGGTGGACGGCCATACGGTGTTCCGGGAGACGCCGCAGGACATGGCCGATCAGGTCCCGGCACTGCTGGATGCGGGCGTCGGCATCATCGGGGGTTGCTGCGGCACCACGCCCGCGCACATCGCCGCCCTCCGGGCCGCGGTGGACTCTCGTGGATAACCCGGTGGATGGACCGCCGTGCCCGCCATCGAGCTCCCGCACGCGCCGGCCCGGGTGTTTGCGGCGAATACCGATCGGGCGTCTTCCCCGCCGGCTACGGATACGTGTACGGCGCCTGGAGCCCCAGCGGTATGCCCAACTGCCAGTACCCCAGCAGGAACACCGTCCAGGCCACGATGAACACCACCGAGTACGGGAGCATGAGCGACACCAGCGTGCCGATTCCCGAACTGCGCACGTAACGCCGACTGAAGACGACCACGAGCGGGAAATACGGCATCATCGGCGTGATGATGTTCGTCGTGGAATCCCCGACGCGGTACGCCGCTTGCGTCAGCTCCGGCGAGATCCCGAGCGTCATGAGCATCGGAACGAAGATCGGGGCCAACAACGCCCATTTGGCGGACGCCGAGCCGACCAGCAGGTTCACGCCCGCGCTGAGCAGGATGATCCCGACGATCGTCACGGCCTCCGGTGCGCCGAGATTCCGGAGAAACGCCGCACCCCTCAGCGCAATGAGCGCGCCCAGGTTGGAATCCCGAAAGGCCGCGATGAACAACGCCGCGAAGAACACGAGCACAAGGTAATAGGCCATCGTGCCCATGGATTTCGACATTCCCTGCACGATGTCCCGATGGCTCTTGAACCGGCCGGACACGTAGCCGTGTACGATGCCCGGCAGCAGGAACAACAGGAAAATCAGCGGCACGATGGCGTCCATCAGCGGCGCCGCCGGCCGCATCGACGTGAGCGAACCGTCCGGCGACCGCATCGACGAGTCGGCCGGCAGGCACCAGAGCGCCAGCCCGATCCCTCCGACGACCATTACCGCAAGCCCGGCCGCCATCCCCGCGTACTCACGCGGTGACAGGTCCTCCATCTTCGGCATCTCCGCCGGGTCGCCGTCGATGGCCGTGCGGCGCAGGCGCGGCTCGATGACCCGATCCGTCAGAAACCAGCCGAGGAGAATGATGACCAGGCAGGAGGCGGCCGTGAAATAGATGTTGCACAGCGGGTTCACGGTCCGCTCCAGGTCGAGCACGCTGACGCCGCTTTCGGTCAGGCCGGCCAGGAGGGGGTCGATGCCGGAGGGAATGAAGTTGGCGCTGAACCCGCCCGACACCCCCGCGAACGCCGCGCCGATGCCGGCCAGCGGGTGCCGGCCGGCCGCGTAGAAGATCACCCCCCCCAGCGGAATCACCAGAACGTACCCGGCGTCCGCCGCGGTGTGGCTGACGATCGCAACGAAGATCAGCATCGGCGTGAGCAGCGCCTGCGGCGTAAAGCGCAGCAGCCCCTTGAGGCAGGCGTTGATAAACCCGGAATGCTCCGCCACCCCCACGCCCAGAAGCGCGACGAGCACGACCCCGAGCGGCGGGAACGACGTAAAACTTGTCACCATGCTCGCGAGGAACCGTGCGAGGGCCGATCCGGTGAGCTGGCTCACCACCCGAATCGGCTCGCCCGTCCGGGGATCCACATCGGAGAACTCCACCCCCGCCAGCAGAAACGACAGAAGCCAGGTCGCGAACAGGCCCAGGACGAAGAGCACGGCCGGGTCGGGCAGCAGGTTCCCGAGACGTTCCAGGCGGTCGAGCAAGCGCTGGACGAACGGCACAGGGCGTGAGGCGGCCTGGGTCGAGTCATCGGATGGTGGATGGGCCATGGAGGCTCCTCGCTCATGCAGGGTGGCGGTTGCCGAATGCCGCGGCGTCCGTATCGCGGGCGCGAAATGCACCACCCGTTCGGCATTCTCTCAACCGGCAATCTCTCGCCCGGCTGCATCCGGAACGCAACCACGGCGCCCACACCGGCAAGCTAACCGCAGAGCGTGACGAGGGCAATGTTCGGCGGACGGGTGGATTCCGGCGGACGCCACGAAACCGCCGCTCCGGCACAGGCAGACGCCGCGCGACATGGCCGAGCGGGTCCCGGCCGCGCGAGCTTGTGCCTCCCGGCTTCGAGGGGCCCTTACAGGTCGGAGTATCGGAACGAGGTGCTCTGCAGGCGAGCGCTATGGCGGCGCCTCCCGCGATCACGGCGATCACCCACGCCAGCAGAAGCGGCACCGGATTCAGGCTGAAGCGAAGGCTCATGGCAACACCACTCAGTGGGTGAGAAGAGAACCAGGCCCTCCTGCATTCATCCGTCCGCCACTCCCGGCCCCCTGGGGATGCGTATGTCAGGCAGGCCGCACCGCCGCTGGGGTCACGACCTGAGACCGGACCGTTTGCCGCTCGCCAGACCGTTGCATGCAGCAAGGGCTCAGGGAGGCGGATGCACCAGCTTCGCCTCCGCTGCGATCTCCAGTGCGAACAACTTCTGCCGGTCCTTCTCATTGGGCCAGCCGGTCACGACGGCGTGATTCGGGTTGTCGAGCCGGCCGGCTTCGTCCCGGACGGGATCCGCGTGCAGTTCAAGGCCCTGCTTGACGAACGCCATTGCGGCCACATCACCGCGCCCCTGCAGTTGCTGCTTCTCCCGCAGGCTCGCTACGGCCCTGCCGACGGCCCACAACTCCTCCTCCGTTGCCTCGCGATGCCGCGTGACGGACAGGTCGTTGTAGGGGTGAGGAACAAATGCGTCTGGCCTGATGGTGTTGTCGCTGTGACGGATGTGCCTGCTGGAGAGAATGAATCTCGCCAGCGTTTCTTCTGACCCGACTTCGGGCACGTTTCGCAGGTCGATCATGAGTAGACTCGGCGCACGAGGGCAAGAATGGTGTCCGGGACCTCGCCGAAGAAGGTTTCGGTTCCGCAGGTCTTGTTGGGTCCCAGCAGTGCCGCATAGTGCAGCAGCCCGTCGGCGGTCACACTGATGGAGAGGACACGACGCGGGCTTCTGTACCATTCCACGGAGAGATGGCCGTGCGGGTCCGCTCCAATCGATGGATGACGACACCCAAGCGGCAGCGCCTCCAGGAACAGGTACGTGTTCCGCAACGCCTCTCGTGAAACGGGAATCGCGTCGTAACCGTCCCAGTTGGGTCCCTGACATTCCTCCCACGCTTCGGCAAGTTCCTCGCGCAGCACACTTTCGTGGCCGAACGCAGCCGACCCGTGCAGGTGCCGACGAGCGCGCTGCTCCTCTTCCTCTATGTACCGAGCGGCGTCGCTGAACCCGCAGCAAGGCATCGCACCCCTCATCCTTGGGCCTCCCCGAATCGCTTGACCGCCTGCGGAGTCAGAAGCGAATAGAATGCTTCGTTCTTCAGCCACCGCATTTCTGCCAGGTGATGGTCCAGTGTCTCTTCGTCCAGCGGAACAGTGGCCGTGGTGAAGACATCGATGTCCAGAATGAGACCCAACGCATCTGTCCCAGGCGGCGTCGGCAACTGGGCCGTCTGAATGATGTTCAGCCGGTACGGCCGACCCGGCACGTCGAACCGGCTCCGATGAAGAAACTCGTCGAGCGGCAATTGCAGTGGGCTGGGACATCGCGGCGGCAGCGTGAGAATCTCGCCAAGTTCGTCCAGGTCGACCGGCGTGATCCGGTTGATGAACCGCACCCCCAGCCGCTCAATCTCTGAAGGCTCCGTAAGCTCTGCGTGAATCTGCCACAACCGCTTTGCTTCCTTCGCAAATCGGCCCCAGTCTTCGTACGGCGCCAGCCGACTGAAGACAAAGCCGTTGCGCGTGAACTGCGCGATGTACAGCCCGTCGGCCGATTCAAGGCGAAAACCCAGCCAATGCGTACGCTGGGCGTGAGCCGCTCCATCGGGGCGGACCTGCCCCTCGAATTCCACCTCCTGCTGCGATTGCAGGGTTGGGTAGTCGGGCAGTCTGCCCGTCAGTCGCTCCCGCAGCATTTCGCGCTGAGGCATCGTCGCGCTTCGGGCACGCCAGTGGATAACCGCCTCAACAATCGGCGCACGGTCCAGATGCGGAAACCGCTTCGAGAGGTCCATTCCAAATGTCGGCCGCGAATTCCTCGCCATCGAGGCCTCCTGAAGACGGGTACGATCTTACCACCCGCCGGGTTCGCCAGCCATCCCCCGCGCTGTAACGCTGAACCGGTCCTCACGCCAGAAGCCGCAGGCGCAGCAGGTTCAGCGCCGTCTTGCACGTCCGGTCGCGGATGGCCCATCGATTCAGGTGATCGCTGAACTGCAGCCGGTGAACGCGGCACTCGCTCCGGTCCGCCAGCCCCACGAACACCAGGCCCACCGGCTTGTCCGCCGTGCCGCCGGTCGGACCCGCCACGCCCGTCACCGACAACGCGTAATCCGCGCCCGCCCGCTGCAGGCACCCGACGGCCATCGCCTCCGCCACCGGCTCGCTGACCGCCCCATGCGCGGCGATCAACTCCAGCGGCACACCCAGCAACTCGGACTTTGACTCGTTGGAATACGTCACGTAGCCGCGCAGAAAATACCGACTGCTGCCGGACACGTCCGTGATCGACGCCGCGATCATCCCGCCCGTGCAGCTTTCCGCAGTGGCCAACGTCAGCCCGCGCTCCGCGAGCATCCGGCCCACCACGCCGGGCAGCGTGTCATCATCCTCGCCGAACACGATCTCGCCCAGCACCGCCCGAATCGCCTCCGCATCCGCGTAAACAAGCCGCTGCGCCTCCGGCCCCGAATCCGCCCGGCCGATGATCCGCACGCTGATCAGCCCCTCCGACGCCTGCGTGCCCACCGACGGGTTGCGGGCCGGGTCCATGAACGCGGCGATCTGCTGCCCGATGAACGACTCACCCTGCCCGAACGTCCGTAACACCCGGACGGCCACCGCCGCCCCGCACCGCTCGCGCAGCTCCGGGACCACGTGCCGCTCGAACATCCGCTCCATCTCGCGCGGCACGCCGGGCAGGCAGAACACGACCGCCCGATGCAACTCAGCCCGCAGGCCGGGCGCGGTGCCCCAGGGGTTTTCCAGCGTTCGGGCGCCCCGCGGCACCAGGGCCTGCTGCAGATTGCTCTCGTGCATGGGCCGGTTCATTTTGCGGAACAGGTTGCGGATGTGCTCAACAGACGCTTCGTCGCGCTCGAGCGGCCGGCCCAGGGCGGCGGCCAGGGCGTCGCGGGTCATGTCGTCCAGGGTCGGGCCCAGGCCGCCCGTAACGATCACGACCTCCACCTCCCGGGCGGCCCGCGTGATCTCATCCCGGACGGCATCCAGCCGGTCCCCCACCGTGACGTGCCGCCGCGGCACTATGCCCACCGCCATCAGGGCCCGGGCCAGCCAGGCCGTGTTCGTGTTGACGACCGCCCCGGTCGATACCTCCGTTCCGATACTGAGGATGTCGGCATCCATGGCCCAAGAGGGTATCATTCTGGCCACACCGCGGGAAGCGACGCGGCAGGGGACCGCAGCCCCTCCCGCGGCGGACGGACTCGCGTTGGGGAGCCGGCCATGCCCGTGAGCGTCATCGTGTTCGATCTGGATGACACGCTGTACCCCGAGCGCGCGTACGTGGAGAGCGGGTTCGCGGCCGTGGCGCGCGCGTTCGCGGACCGACTGGCCGCGTCTTTTGACCTGCTGGAGCGGATGAAAGCCCTGGCCGCTTCGTCCGACCGTCGGCGCGTGTTCAACGTGGTCTGTGCGGAGGCCCGCGCGCCTGACCCGGACGGGCTGGCCGCGGAAATGGTGGACACCTACCGCCGGCACATGCCGCGCATCACGCTGTTCCCGGATGCCGCGGCCGCCCTGGCCCGTCTGCGCGGCCGCTACCGCTTGGCGCTGATTTCCGATGGATACCTCGTCTCGCAGAATGCGAAGCTCGACGCGCTGGGCATCCGGCCGATCTTCGAGGCGGTATACCTGACGGACGAGTGGGGCCGGGAGTACTGGAAACCTCATCCGCGTGCATTTGAGGCGGTCATGCAGCAGTTTGCCGTGTCCGCACCGGCCTGCGCGTACATCTCCGACAACCCGGCCAAGGATTTCGTCGCCCCAAACGCTCTTGGCTGGCGGACGATCCGGATCCTCCGCCCCGGCGGCGTGTACGCCGACGCCACGGCCCCGCCCGGCGGCGAGCCGTCCGTGACCATCGCGAGCCTGGACGACCTCGACAACAGACTGCCGAGGTGATGCCGCCGCGGGATCAAGCGCGATCCGGACGACAAGACAACGCAGTGCCCGAGTGCGTCGTCCGGCCGGACAGGGCCTGGTCCGATCTGCGCGGGACCGCCCAACGGCCCAGGCGACGCAAAATGCTCAGACAAAGCGGATGGCGCCAAAGGCGTCGGGGCGGTGAAAATCCGGCTGCGTCTGGTGTACCGGGGCCCACGTCAGCCAGTGGGGATGCGAGGAATCGTCGGCACACTTGAAGAAGTTCGCCCGCCAGGTGACGCCGGGCGCCGGGGCCTCGACGGGGAGGTACCGGGTCAGGATGCGGATGGGCAGGCGGTACTGGAGAAGCCAGGTGAGGGGGCCGGGCTGTTCCGGTTCGATCCGCGGGGGCAGCGAGGCACGGATCTGGATCTGGGCGCAGTCGGCGGGGTCGATCAGCAGGCTGTCCGACCGCGGCAGGTTGTGCCGGGCGAAAAGCAGAGTTCCTCCGCAGTTCGTTTCCAGGGCGAAGTAGCTGTGCCCGACCTGTGCGGAGGGGCTGAAGAAGAACTCGACACAACTGTCGCGGGAGACGGCATCGTGCATCCGGCGGGCCACCGCTCGGACAAAGGCGTCTTCAACCCGCCAGAACGCGTATATTGCATCGTCGTCATACAGGAGGCGAGCTTCGACACGGGGGCGATGAGCGGGTGGAGGGCCCATGTGGTGGGCCAGGTGGAGCGTGGGCACATCCCGCCAGGGCACGGCGTTCCAGTTGCCGTCCAGTTCGAGGGGAGCTGTCAGCCGTTGAACCGCATATCGCACGGGCGACGAAGCCGGGGTTGGCATTCCAGGGTCTCACATATCCATATCCAGCGAAGGCGCACCGGCCAAACCGACTCCGTGCGGCCTCAAATCGCGGGCCGGCCATTCTACTCGAACGTCCGGTCGGCGGGAACGGTGCATCGATCCGGACTTCGCGGCCAGGGCACACCGTTGCATCGGCCCGGACCCGACGGCGGGGATTCGCCGGAAACGTAATGGTCGCGGCGGACGGATTGACGTGCCGGGCTCCAGCTTTGAACATGTTCCACCGGCGAGCAGATCCCGGGCAATCGGGTCGCCGGGATCGAGTGGCCGGCCTGGGCCGTGATCTGCTTTGTGGCGCTGATTTGACTGTTGCGCGGGCGGCCGGCAGGGTCCGCCCCGGAGAACCTCGGATACGGAAAGGAACGATCATGAATCGACGTTTCGTTGGCGGCCTGCTGGCCGTCGGAATGGGTGCGTACTGCACGACAACAATCGCCGCGGCCGGGCCGGCCATCGTGCCCAAGCCGGTGAAGATGGAAGTGCTGGACGGCACGTTCACGCTGGATGGCACGGCGCCGGTCGTCGCTGACGGGTCCGACAAGGACCTTCAGAGGGTGGCTGCGTACCTGGCCGGCGAGCTGGAGCGGGCCGTCGGGCGTCGGCCCCCGATCGTCGCGTCAGCGCCAGACGACCAGCCGCGTGTTTCCCTTCTGCTGCTGCCCGGGGCGGACGCCTTGGGGGACGAAGGATACACGATGCTGGTCGGGCCCAAGGGCGTCGAGATTCGGGCGGCGACCGGTCGCGGGCTTTTCTGGGGCGTGCAGACCCTGCGGCAACTGCTGCCGCCGGACCGACTGGCCGCCAGGCCGGCGGACACCGGTCCGGTGAGCATTCCGTGCCTGAAAATCCAGGACCGCCCCCGGTACTCCTGGCGCGGCATGCACCTGGACGTGTGCCGGCATTTCATACCGGTCGATTACGTGAAACGGTACATCGACCTGATGGCGCTGCACAAGATGAACATCTTTCACTGGCACCTCACCGAGGACCAGGGCTGGCGGATCGAAATCAAGAAGTATCCAAAGCTGACGGAGGTCGCGGCCTGGCGCACGCAGGACGGCAAGCGCTACGGCGGGTTCTATACGCAAGACAAAATCCGCGACGTGGTGGCCTACGCGGCCGACCGGTTCATCACCGTGGTGCCGGAGATCGAGATGCCCGGCCACTCCCTGGCAGCCCTGGCGGCGTACCCCGAATACTCCTGCACGGGCGGGCCTTTTGAGGTGGCCACGACGTGGGGCATTTTCGAGGACGTGTACTGCCCGGGGAACGATGCGACGTTCACGTTCCTGGAGGACATTCTGACGGAAACGCTCGCCCTGTTCCCATCCGAGTTCATCCACGTGGGCGGGGACGAGTGTCCCAAGGTCCGCTGGAAAGCCTGCTCCAAGTGCCAGGCCCGGATCCAGGCGGAAGGGCTCAAGGACGAAGACGAACTGCAGAGTTGGTTCATCACGCGGATGTCGCGCTTCCTGGAGAGCAAGGGCCGGCGGTTGGTGGGCTGGGACGAGATCCTGGAGGGCGGCCTGGCGCCCGGTGCCACCGTGATGTCGTGGCGGGGTACCAAGGGCGGCATCGCGGCGGCCAGGGCGAACCACGACGCCGTCATGACGCCGTCGTCGCATTGCTACCTGAATTTCTGGAATACGGAGAAGAAGGACGACCCCGGCCACATCACCGGGCGGGTCATTACGCTGGAGAAGGCGTACGGATACGAACCGACCCCGGAAGAACTGTCCCCGCAGGAGGCGAAGCACATCCTGGGTGTGCAGGCGAACGTGTGGACGGAGTACATCAAGGACGGGGCAACCGTGGAACTCATGGCGTATCCCCGCGCGTGTGCCCTGGCGGAAGTGGGCTGGACGCCGGCGGACCAGAAGAGCTGGGAGGACTTCTCCCGCCGACTGGAGACCCATCTCCAGCGCCTGAATGCGCTGGACGTGAATTACTACGGCCGCCCCAGGTAGGGTCCGCCCCGCGGACCACGATGGTTGACGTAACTCCGGCCGGCGGAGACCGGCTGGAAAGCCGGTCCCACAATGACCGGCTGGAAGGCCGGTCCCACAGGAAGCCGGTTCCGCGGGAAGCCAGTACCACGGGCGGCAGGAGGGCGTCTGACATGCGTCTGCTCTGTACCTTCACGCTGCTGATCGCCGGCTGCGCCCCGCGAGCCGAATGGACGCCGGCGCAGGTGCCGCCGGTTCTGGAATCCCGCGGCGTCTGGCTGGACAAGGGGGAGATCGTCGAGGGGCCGGACGCGCTGGCGGCTCGGCTGGACCGCCTGCGCGACGCGGGCTTCAACACGGTCTACGTCGCCATGCAGGTGCGCGGCTGCGTGACGTATCCCGGCAGCCGCATTCTGCCGCAGTGGGACGGCATGAAGGACCAGAGGCCGGACCTGATTGCCTGGCTGGTCGACCAGATCCACCGCCGCGGCATGAAGGCCGAGGCCTGGACGGAATTCGGGTTCTACGCATACCACACGCCGGACGCCGGCAAGGACCCCAGCCGCGGGGCCGTCCTGGATGCGCATCCGGAGCTTGTGGCCGTGGATGTGAACGGCAACACGTTCCTGCGCAATCCGCAATGGGGCGATTTCTACTCGCTATGCCCGTCCCATCCCAGGTCGCAGGCCGTCCTGCGTGATCTGTATGCCGAGATGCTGGAGCGATTCGCGTTTGATGGGCTGAATCTCGACCGCATCCGTTACCCATCGGGCGATTACTGCCACTGCCGGTACTGTCGCGAGCAGTTCCAGAAAGACACCGGCCTGGTCCTGGAGAAATTCGCTGACGGCTCGCCCGGCCAAACGGCGTTTCTGCGCTGGCGGAAGGAGAACCTCGTTCGGTTCGTGGGCGAGTTGTCGAGCGAGCTACGCCGGCGATTTCCGGGTCGACGGATCACCTCGGCCGTCGTGCCCCCGGGCATGATCGACGAGAAGGGCCAGGATTGGCCGGTGTGGGTCGAACGGGGCTACCTCGATGCGGCCATGCCCATGCTGTACGCGAAGGACATTCGCCAAAGCGTGCAGTTCATCCGCGAGCGCGTGGGGCCGCAGGCCAACATCTTCTACGGCCTGGACGCCGGCCAGGGCATGGCCGTGCTCGGCCCGCAGATCGACGACCTGCGGGCGGGGGGCGCCCGGGGCCTCACGATCTGGTACTCGAAGTCTGTCGACCCGCTGCTGCCGGAGCTGAAGGCGAAGTTCCAGCCCCCGGCCGTCTCGCCGCTGTATCCCTGACGGGTGTGCCCGCGTCCCGAGCGGATTGACGTACCTCGTTCGCAGCGACCGGCTTCATATGCCGAAACGGGCTTCCACGTGCAAGCAGCTTCCGCCGACGGGTCAGGGCCCCCAGCGTCAGTTGTTGGTACGGGCCACCCTGGACTGTTCTGTGGCTTCTTGTGGCAACCAGCCGGCTTATCGAGTTTCGTGAGGTCTGCTGGACGGCCGGCCAACTGCGTTCCCCCTTCGATTCTCGCCCATTTCGACAATGGCGGATCGCCGTATGCCGGATTACCGAGGCGGGGTGAAGATGGGTTACGTCGTACGCAGTTTTACGGACACGGACGTATCGTCCTCCCGTACGTAGTTCTACGGGAGCGAGGATGGGAATCAGGCCTCCGTACTTGATCTGATCTGCGCTGCGCGTTAGTGTGTATCAAGGAGTAAGGGACAGGGAGCCGTCATGTGCTGCGTCGATTCTCAGAGGATTGCCACATTCGACAGGAGGCGACGGCCTCGTAACGATTGAGAGTATGCGGTTTGCATGTGGTCGGCGCGGGTTTGCCTGTCGGGGAGAGCCAAGGCCCGGTCGCCCGCTATTCGCAGTATCATGCAGGTGGTTATGAACGTACGTGTTTTCCGCAGGAGCCAATGCGTCGGGAACACACGGACGAGGCGACAGGCGACTTGGGGAAGAAGTGCCTACGCATGTCGATTGAACGGTGACTGATCATCTTGAGAACTGCGTGTTTTCCTTAGGAGGACAGCACCGTTCGGAAGTCGAATAGACAATTCGGGCTTCACGACCAAGGCGCTGGTCGTGAGGGACGGGTGTGTTGTGCCGTTTCTCAGTGCAAGGAGACGAAACCATTATGAGGCCGAGAACCGTAAGAAAATCAGCGGCGATCTGCGCGTGTTCCGCCGTGCTGCTCATGCTGTGCGGCGGCATGGCAGGTTGCGCGAGTGAGTTCAACGAGGAGTTGATTGGCCAGTACCCGGTGGAGGGTCATGCGATCGGACGGCCCCTCGTCAGCGACAACGCACCCAGCTGGGTTCTCCGGGACCCTCAGCAGACGGGTGACGAGGTGTATTTCGTCGGGCGTGGCGTCAGTTTTAATGTGATTGATGAGGCGGCAGCGGTTCGCGCCGCCCGGGAGGACATTCTGGCTCAGTTCTCTCAGTTGATCTCCACTCGTGTGACCACGAGCGCTCGCCAGGGCGACCTCCGCCACGACGGGGAGGCCTCGTTCTCTCAGAAGCACATGCCGGTCCAAGCGGCGTGGTCCGATGATACGTATGGAATCCGCACGCTGCCTGGCCCGGAGTTACGACAGTTCATTGAACGAGAGGCGGCGCAATTCACCAGCGGCATTGCCGGGGACCTGATCGATCGAGGTGTGTACTTCGAGAAATGGGACATGCGAGAAGAACCGGCCGGGAGTTTGGGTCGTCCATCCCGCGGCATGATCCGCTACAAGTGCTGGGCGCTGATGTCCATTCCCAAGGCGACGCTACAGCAGCGGGTAGAGGAGTTCCGCGGCCTGGTGCGCGACGCGTATGCCCGGTTCCAGGAGGATCGCAAGAACATGCTGCGAATTGCCGAGGAGAACCGCAAGCGTGCTCTGGCCTGGGCGGAGGAGGATCGCCAGATCCGCATCCGCCGGGAAGACGAAGATCGACAGTGGAACCACGAGATGATCATGGGGGATCGTCGGGAGGCGGAGAACCTCCGCCATCACATTGCGAAATCGAGACTGGGCACGTTGTACCGCGTCAGCGCCACACATTGACACGGATCACCCTGAACCAACAAGGAGGCCAGAGCATGTGCCGATTGCATACAGGTTGTTTCACCTTGCTGCTTGTGACGGCGTGCCTTGCCATCGCGGGATGCTGCCAGCCACGCTGTGAGGACAAAGCCATCTGCGTATTTCTCGACAAAACGCTGACTCGCGATCTGAACCGCCTGAGCGGCGATCGACAGGTACGCCTCGCTCGCGAGAAGGTCGACCGGGCTGATGCTCGCGCTCTCGTGGCCGTGGAACGACGAAGCGAGCCGGAAGTGCAGGCGATTGTAGACTGGCTGTACGGGCCGGACCCGGCCATGTCGGACAAGTGACCATGCCTGGAGAACAACCCAGCCGCACCTTCGTGCAGGAGAACACCTTCATGTTTCTGACTCGACTGAGCGTCGGCATCGCACTGATCATGGCAGTTGTGGCGGTTGCCGGCTGCGATTGCCCCTCTTCGATAACGGTGTACGATCCGCGCCCCCTCGGCTGGAACCGGGACGCGGATCTCATCCGGACCAACTACAGGGCCGTCGATTGTCTTCTGAGAGGCAGGCAAGCCGATACGGCCAATAAGCGCATCTTGGTGGCTACCGTGGTCGATCTCGACGACGTCTACGATACGTCTACGTTCGGACGATTGACCAGCGAGTTGCTGGCGAGCCGGCTTGTTCACCATGGCTATGCCGTCGTGCACATGACCATCCGTCGAGATGACGTGGTGATCAACCCGGACGGCGAGTTCTTGCTCTCCCGCGACATGCGCGACCTGGTCAAGGATTTCAACGCCGCCGCGATCCTGGTCAGCACCTACACGCCCGCGGTCGACAAGGTCTATCTCTCGGTGAAGCTGGCCAACGCGACCGATGGGGCGCTGCTGGCCGCCGTCGATTACGCGATTCCGAGGGGCCAGCGAACGCGAGCTCTTCTCCGAGAACGGAAGCCGCAAGCCGCTGCGGCGTCTTACGCCGCCTCGTGGTGAGCGAGAACCGGCTGATCCCCCTTCGATCCGGATGTGTGATCTGGATCGGAGGGGGATGACGAAGGCTGGCCCGAAGATCGCCCAAACGCAGTCCGCCTTGGACGCACGCACCGACTCCGGCACGTCTGCGATCACGCACTGTCGTCCGCTCCTTTCCCGGTGGCCGCAGCCCACTTGCTTGCGCTGAGAGGAAATAGGCCGGATGCGTCACTCCGCGAAGGCCGTAAGGAACTCAGTCACTGCTGCGACACCGAAATGGGCGGGCCCCGGGGCGTCACGTCTTCATACGAAGCACCCTGGGTTTGCTGACCTCGAGCGCCTTGGCGGTAATCCTGCAAGCGCCGGATGTCGTCCTCGTGATAGCCTTGGACAATCTGTGGGACGATGCTGCCTGGGCCGATGGTTTCAATATCTCCGCCGGTGCTCTCTGCAGGGCAGCTTGTCTCGCTGCCCCAGGCAGCGATTGGGCGGCACTCGCATCGGCCTTCTCCTCCGGATCCGGTCAAGTCGGCCGGACAGTGGCCGCGCCGGTCCGGCAATTGTCGCATAAGACGCGTGCCGGAACCGGCTCTCCGTTCTCGTTACGCCGGACGCCGGGGGACCGGATCGGCCAGGGCGACAACAAGCCGGCCGAAGTCACAATCAATGTTCCAGCGCCCGGCCGTCTCGCCGCTGTATCCCTGAGCGAGCCCGTGTTATTCTGGAGGCGGAGGTTCCTCGATGTCTTCCGTTCCTTCCGTCCCCGCGCGAGTACACGTGCTGCTGGCCCGCAGGGCGCCGCTCGGTGTGGTGATTCGCCGGGGTCCGTCCAAGCACTTCTGCACCCTGTTGTGGGACCGCCGCCACGACACGTTCACACTGGGGCAATGGCTCAAAGGCCGGATCTACGAGCGGCGCAGCGACCTGTCGCCCGATGGGAAGTACTTCATCTATTTCGCGATGAGCGGGCAGGTTTCGCCGGAGGCCGGCGGCGCGTGGACTGCCATCTCCCGGGCACCCTGCCTCAAGGCGATCGGCCTCTGGGGCAAGGGGAGTACCCGGCACGGCGGCGGGCTGTTTCTTGATGACGGCTCGTATTGGATTCACGACGGGCCCGGCCACAAGCCGCTCCGTGTTCCGCGGCAGCTCGTGCGGGCACCGGAACGTCCCGGTGCCGGTGAGGCCGTGGATGAATGCGCGGGCGTGTACTACCCCCGGCTTCGTCGAGACGGCTGGAAGCCGGCGCACCTGGGAGACGAACTGGCCGATCCCCTCGCGACCACCTTTGAGAAGCCGATCGGAGGGGGCTGGATCCTGCGGAAGCTCGTGTACGCCGCGCCCCCACCGGGGTGTGGAGCGGGACACCGGCAGGAGGGGCACCAGCTTGTGCAGGTGGAAACCGATTGCGTCGGCGACTTCCCGCTGTGGGAGTGGGCGGACGTGGACGGTGAGCGTCTCGTCTGGAGCGAAGGCGGCCGGCTGCTGGCCGGCCGGATGAAGCCGGACGGTCTGGACGAGGCGCGGGAGCTGTTCGATTTCAACAACATGCGCTTCGAGCGGATTGAGGCCCCGTATTAGCGGCGGCCTGCATCGCGGGCCGTGAATCACGGAGCGACCGTGGCGTGTTCGAGGGGCAGACGCCGGCCGGCGGCGGTGACGAGGGTGACGGCGTCGTCGCCGAGGAGGGCGCGGGCTTCATCCAGAAAGGCGGCGGAGCAGGGGACGCGCAGGTCGGGGCCGCAACTGATGGTGGCCACGAACGGCTCGGACGTCTGCACGTCGAGATAGGCGCCCTTGGTCCCGCGGCCGCCGGCGTGGGCCTTGAGCAGCTCGATCACCGGATCCAGCAGTTCTTCGCCTTGGGGGCCGCTCGGGATCGTCAGGATAATCGATTCGGTCAGGGCGGCGGTGGCCTGGGCGGCGGGGATCACCTCGTCCACGCGGATGGACGGCTCCTCGCGGCGTCGGTCCACCGTGCCTCGCAGGAAAATGATGGAATCCGGCGTCAGCAGCGGCTGATACCGCTCGTACTCGTCGCCGAAGACCAGCGCCTCCACCTTGCCCTTGAAGTCCTCCAGGGAGATGACGCCCATTTTGCCCGGCTTGCGCGTGTTCTTCGTGTTGATCGTGCGTAACTGGGTGATCATGCCGCCGATGACGACCTTCGCCCCCTGGGCGAACCGCTTGAGGGCGGCGGTGGTGGCCGTCGACCCCGCCTCCACGAGCCGGCCGAACCGGGCCAGCGGGTGGCGGGTGATGTAGAACCCCAGCGCGGCCTTTTCCCGGGCGAGCATCTCGGCCTCGGACCATTCCTCGGTGGACAGTGACGGCTCGGGCGTCGGCGATCCCCCGTTGTTGCCGAAATCGCTGAAGAAACTCATTTGCCCCGCCGCCCGGTCGCGCGAGGCGGCGGCGCCCGATTCGATGGCTCGCCCCGCGGCGCCGATCAGGGCCTTGCGCATGGCGCCGGTGCTGTCGAACGCTCCGCAGTTGATCATGGCCTCCAGCGCCGCGCGGTTCACCACGCCCGAGTCGATCCGTTCGCAGAAGTCGAACAGGTTCTTGAACCGGCCGCGGGCGTGCCGTTCGCGGGTGATGGATTCCGTCGCCCGTGCCCCCACGCCCTTGATCGCGGCGAGCCCGAACCGGATGGCCGCTCCCTTCTCACCATACGTGACGGTGAAATCCGTGCCCGACTCGTTCACGTCCGGCGGCAGCACGGGGATGTTCATCCGGCGGCACTCGTCGATGTGGTCCATCACCTTGTCCGTGACGGACATTTCGAAGGTCATGAGGGCCGCCATGAACTCGACGGGGTGGTAGACCTTCATGTACGCGGTCTGAAAGGCCACGAGCGCGTAGCCGGTGGAGTGCGCCTTGTTGAAGGCGTACTCGCCGAACTTCACGATGTTGTTGAAGATTTCGTCGCCCTTGGCCCGAACCACGCCCTGGCGCTCGCAGCCCTCCAGGAAGGCCCCGCGCTCCGCCTCGATCATCTTGGTCTTCTTCTTGCTGATCGCCTTGGCCAGGCGGAAGGCCCGCTTGAGCTCCAGGCCGCCGAGCCGGTGGACCAGCCGGGACACCTGCTCCTGGTAGACCATGATGCCGTACGTCTCGTCCAGCACCTCGGTCATGATGGGGTGGGGGGTGGTCCACGATTCGCCGTGCTTGCGGGCGATGTAGGCGTCGATGTAGGCCATCGGGCCGGGGCGGTAGAGGGCGGCCGCCGCGATCAGGTCTTCGATGCGGGTGGGCCGCATCTTCATGAGCACATCGCGCATGCCGCCCGACTCAAACTGGAAGACGCCCTTCGTCTCGCCGCGGGCGAACAGGGCATACACCTGCGGGTCGTTCAGGTCCAGCTTCTCGAGGTCGATGTCCAGGCCCTTGCCCTGGCGGACGAGCTGCCGGGCGCGTTCCAGGGTGGTCAGCGTACGCAGGCCCAGGAAATCCATCTTCAGCAGGCCGACTTTCTCCACCGTGGGGCCGTCGAACTGGGTGACGATCTGCTCGTCGCCGGCCGGCTTGTAGAGCGGTAGAAAGTCGTCCAGCGGCTGGTCCGCCACCACCACGCCGGCCGCGTGTACGCCGGCGTGCCGGGCCAGCCCTTCGATTTTGCGGCTGATGTCGATGATCTTGCGGACGGTCTCGTCCTCCTGGTAGCGCTTTTGCAGGTCGGGCTCCTGCTCCAGCGCCTTGTTGATGGTCATCTTCAACTCGGCGGGAATCAGCCCGGTCAGCCGGCTCGCCTCGTTGAAGTCGAGCCCCATCACCCGGCTGACGTCTTTGACCGCGGCCCGGGCCTTGAGCGTTCCGAACGTGATGATCTGGGCCACGTGCCCGTACTTGTTGCGGACGTATTCGATGACCCGGCCCCGGCCCTCCTGGCAGATGTCCACGTCGATGTCCGGCATCTCGTCGCGGTCCGGGTCCATGAACCGTTCGAAATACAGCCCGTAGCGCAGGGGATCGGGCGCGGAAATGCCCAGGCAGTAGCTCACCACGGAGCTGCACCCGCTGCCTCGCGCGCTGCAGGGGATGCCCTGCTCCCGGGCGTAGTGCATGAAGTCCCAGACAATCAGGAAGTAGCTGGAAAAACCCTTGTCCGCGATGACGCCCAGCTCGTAGTCGATGCGCTCGCGGATTTCGTCCGTCAGGTTGCCGTACCGACGCGCGGCGCCCTCGTACACGAGCTCACGCAGGTATTCCTTGTCGGTGCGGGCGTCCGGCAGCCGGTACACCGGCGCGTAGCGCTTCGTGAAATCCAGATCCAGGTCGCATTGGCCCGCGATGCGAAGCGTGTTGTCGACCGCCTCGGGGTAGTCCCGAAACAGGGCCCGCATCTCCTCCGGCGTCTTGAGGTAAAACTGGTCCGACTCGAAGCGGAACCGGTCCGCGTCGCTGACCTTGGCGCCCGTGTTGATACAGCACAGCACGTCGTGCGCTTCCACGTCGCCGGGCTCGAGGTAATGCACGTCGTTGGCGGCCACCAGGCCCACCCCGAGTTGCCGAGCCAGATCGGCCAGTTCCGGATTGGTCTGCGCCTGTTCCTTCAGCCCGTGGTCCTGCAGCTCGATGAAGAACCGGTCCGGACCGAAAATGCGCAGGTACGCCTCGGCGATTTTGCGGGCCTGCTGCGGGTTTTCGCGGAGCAGGGCCTGCGGGATCTCGCCGCCCAGGCACGTGCTGGTGCAGATCAGGCCCTCGCTGTGCGCCGCCAGCACCTCGCGGTCGATCCGCGGCTTGTAGTAGAACCCCTCGAGATACGCGATGCTGGCCAGTTTCAGCAGGTTCTGGTACCCCGTCCGGTTGCAGGCCAGCAGCAGCAGGTGGCTGCTGGCCTCTTTCATGCCTCCGGACTCGCGAGCGCGGCGGTCGCCCGGGGCCATGTAGACCTCGCATCCGATGATCGGCTTGACGCCGGCCTTTCGGGCCGCCTCGTAGAACTCGATGGCCCCGAACAGGTTGCCGTGGTCGGTCATGGCCACGGCCGGCATCGCCAGGGCCTTGACCCGCTGCATCAGGTCGGTGATCCGCGTGGCCCCGTCCAGAAGCGAGTAGTGGGTGTGCAGGTGCAGATGGACAAACGAGCCGGAAGAGGCGACACTGGAGTTTGTGGCCATGGCGTACTGAGGCGTTATCGCTGGATCGGTAACCGCGCGAACTCGAACCGCCGCTATCCTACGGAATCGCCTGCCCCGGGCAATGTCCGTCCACCCGCCGGGCGTGTGAAGGCCGCTCCCAACGTCCGATTGGGCCGGGAGCTGCGAATTTCCGCGGAACGCAGAATATTTTTGGACGATTGCCGGTCCGCCAGCTAGGATGTGCCAGTTGAGGGTCGTTGGGTCGGTTCCCGCGGCGCGGCGGGTGGGGACAAGACCGGGGCCATGCGCAACAGACCAGACGGGAGGGAGTTACGCCATTCCTCCCCTGCCACGAGTGGCCGGCGGACGGGTGTTCGGCTGATTTTGGTGGGGTCCGTACCCCCGGCCGACCGATTGAGTCTCGGAAGAGTTAATGACACAGACGCAAACTGCATACCGGACCGTGCTTCTGACCCTGGGCGCCGGCGCGCTGACCACGGTGTTCGGCGGCTGCGCGGTCGGGCAGAAGCCCGGCAACGGCCTGTGTACGTACCAGCATGAGCCGACGACTGGTGCGGCCTACTGGCTCTACCTGCCGGAGGATTACGTCAAGCCGTTGCCCCGGCTGGTTACCGCCCGGCGGTGGCCGCTGGTCGTGAGCTTCCACGGCATGAAGCCGTTTGACAACGACTCCCGGCAGATTCGCCAGTGGCAACAGGAGGCGGACCGGTACGGGTTTGTCGTTTGCGCTCCGCTGCTTCGCACCGCTGACCTGATGTATGAATTTCCGTTTCGACGTGTCACGCCGTCGCTGCAAAAGGACGAGCAGAACGTCATCGCCATCCTGAATCATCTGGCGCAGACGACGGACATCGACCCGAACGCCGTGCTGTCGACGAGTTTCTCGTCGGGCGGGTACCTTGCCCATTACATGGCCAATCGTCACCCGGACCGGTTCTCGTGCGTGGCCGTCTTCCAGTCGAATTTCTCGCCGGACATCCTCGATCCGGCGCGGATCCCGGAATATCGCGACCACAAGATCGGCGTCTTCATCACGGAGAACGACTTCGCCATCTGCCGCCGGGAATCGAAACTGGCGGCCCAATGGTACGCCCGGCAGGGTTTCGATGTGACCTACGCACAATTCAGCGATCTCGGTCATGAACGGACGCCCAGCCTGCCCGCGTCCTTCTTCGCTCGCACGTGCGGGGCCGCGCCCAAGACGCCGCCCACCGAGTTGGCCGCCCTGCAGATCATGGACGTGCCGATCGACCTGTCCGGACCGGACCGCCTGGCCATGCAGGGCCTCCCCACCGCGATCACCGCGTCCCGGCCCATACCGCCCGTGCCCGGAGGGGCGTCGGATCCCTCCCGCTCGCCCCGCGTCACGTCGGTCCCGCCGGCGTACGAGCGCACTTCCAGCGGCGACGGCCGAACGCCGGCGCCCCAGCGTCCGTACGCCAGTCCGCCGGCCGACCCGGCCCCGGCCGACCGAGCGCTGCCGACCACGCCGGTGCCGTCGAGCCCTTCGCGGGGCCGGACGCCGGAGCGGACGCAGGCCACGCCGGCGCCCCGGGCCGAGACGTCTCCCATCCGCATGAGGCTGAGCTCGACCATCGGTATCGCGCCGTTGCTCATCAGTTACAGCGCGGTGGTCCCGGGGAATCTGCGTCGCGGCGCGTATTTTCTCTGGACGGACAACAACCAGCCCATCGCCAACGGCATTAACGGACAGACGTACCTCACCAGGCCGGGCGAGCACACCATCGAGGTCGTGATGACCGCCGCCGACGGCCGCGAGCACCGCGCCAGCCAGACCGTCACCGTGCTGGAACCCATCACCCGTTCGCAGGATCATTGACGGCGTCGCGGCATCCTTGCGGCGCGGCGAATGGCCCACTCTGCATCCTCGACAGGGGAAGCCCGTGCGGATGATAGTGACAATTATATGGCACTACGTGGCCTGGCTGCCCCGCACCGCGGTGCTGGCGGCCATTCTGGCCTACCAGGCCGGCATCCGGCCGCTGCTGGGGGGATCGTGCATTTACTGCCCGTCGTGCAGCGAGTATGCCGCCCAGGCGGTTCGCACGCACGGCGTGTGGCGCGGCGGGTGGCTGGCCCTGCGCCGGCTGGCCCGCTGCCATCCGTTCGCGACTGGCGGCATCGATCCGGTGCCGCCCGCCTCACCGAAGAAACGCTGATTTCCTGCTGGCGAGATCCCAGCGGCGTCATGGGAACCGCGGGACGGGAATCGATTCCTGCCAGGCGTGATTGGCCTGGTATCGCTCCAGGCGCCGTTGATACATCCGGGCCCGCCCAACCTGTTTCTGCTCTTCCGCCCGTCGGACGGCCAGCGCGGCTTTCTGCACCGCGTCCTGGAATCGGCCCTGCGCGGCATACGACGCGGCCAGAAGATCCAGATTGGCGGCCGAGCCGCCGGACTGCTTCAGGATCAGTTGCGCGAGGCGCTCCGCGCGTTCGCCGTCACGAAACTGCAGCTCGGGGCACGTGGCCCAGCGCCACGCGGCCTGGATCACGAGTTCCGGATCCACGTGCCCGCGCTCGTTGGGCCGCTGGAGCCCTTCGGCGAATTCGCGGAACCCCTCTTCGTATCGCCCGAGCGCCAGCAGGGTCTCGGCCCGATGCACGCGGGCCGCGCCGTACGACGGACGGCGCTTCAAGGCTTCCCGATAGTAGTTCATCGCCGCGTCGATGTTCCCCCGCGCGGCCTCCTGCCGACCCAGATTGTCATACGCCTGCGGACAGTCCGGCGCGTCGATCAAGGCGGCCTTCAGTGCCGCCAGCGCGTCCCCCTCCACTCCCTGGCGGATGTAGACGCCGTACAGGCCGACGGCGCCGCCTGCCGGGTTGAGCTCGTCCGAGTAGATGAGCGTGTACTGCTCCCGGAGAAACTCCAGCATCGGCGTGGTCATGGGCATTCGCCAGCCGCCCATCACAACCTGATCTGGCGAGTACTTCCGCAGAATGTCCACGATGTCCTCGTTGGACATCTTTGTGGTGAGCAGGCGCTTGCGGGACGTGACGCTCAGCTCCGGCGGAACGGGCACCCCGGCCGCAAACGCGTAGATCTGCCGATCGGAGAACACCCACCGGCTCTGGTCGGCGTACTGCTTCATCACGGCTGTCAGATACCGGTCGCGCGGGGCGTACTCCACCATGCCGCCAAGCTGCTTCGAGGACGCGTACTTGCCGTATTCACCCGGAATGCCGACGATCACGCTGATCGCGCACGCGACCGCCGCCAGGCGCAGCACCACCGTGCCCACGACGCCGGCCGTCCGAGGAAGGGGCGCGCGTCGACGCGTCGTGGGCACAATGCCCCCGATCGCGACACCGGCCAGCAGCGCCACCGGAATCATCACGAGCGGAACATGGTGGTACCAGATCGGCGCATGGTAGCTGAGGCTCACGTACGATGCCGCCGCCCAGGCGGCGGGGACCAGGGCAGCCCAGCGCCGCTGCACGAGCGTCAGCCCAAGGCCAATCACGCCGAGAAGGATGATGTCCTCCGCACCGCCCGGCTTGCCCTCGCCGGTCAGACGCCAGGCAATGTTCGCGGTTTCGGTTACCTTGGCGTACACTTCCTGCGCTTCCACGTGCGGCCGGACGAGCTGGGTTATTCCTGACGGCCGCACGATGACCAGCAGCATCAGCCCCGTCAGCACCAACCACGCCGTGGACCACGCCGCCGGCGGCATCAGCCGCTGCACAGGCTTCACCGACGGCCGCCCGTCCCACCAGGCCTTTACCAGCACCGTGGCCCCGAAGATGGGCACCAGGAAACCCGTGAACAGCTTGGTCATCACGGACAGGCTCAACGCCACCGCCGAAACCACCAGCCACACATTCCCGCCCCGCTTCATCCAGACCGTCAGTGCCCACAGCGAGACCACGGCCCACATCAGCGCGGGAAGGCCCAGCATGATCGAAACGCTCAGGGCGATGTAGTACGGCGTGAGCAGCAGCAGAATCACGGCGGCGATGCCCGCCACGTGACCGGCCAGCAACCGGGCCGTCTGGTACACGCCCCAGAGCGTGACGGCCGAGCACACGATCATGAACACGCGGGCGGCGTTGACCGTCCAGCCGAACAGATTGAACCACCCTTGCAGGGCGTAGGAAAACAGCGGGGCCTGGTCGCTCCAGATCTGCGAATACAGGTGATAGCCGCGGTCCAGCAGCAGCGACTTGATGACGTTGTTTCCTTCGTCGGGATCAAGCTCGAAGTATGTGCGGAACGGATGGACCGCCAGCATGACGGCGAGAAACCCGACGGGCACCACCACGTGTGACGCAAGGTCTGCCCAGCGAAGCCATCCGGGCCGGCCGGCGGGCGCGCCGTCCGGGACGGCGGGCGCTGGCGGCGGGTTCTCTTCCGTTCGTCGTCGGCGTTTGGCTGCCATCCCCTTGTTCTACCCCAACCCGCGGGCGAACGCCATTTGCACGGCGCGGCCGGTTCGGCGGCGAGGTGCCGGTGGTGACGCTCGTTTCAGAACGGCTGAATCCAGCGGTCGTACGCCCGGTCGGCGAAGAATTCCCCCGCCTTGTCCTCCCACGGCGAGCCGAACGTCAGGCCGTGGATCAGGCCGTTCTTCTCCACTAGCACGGTGTGCAGAATGGCGTCGTCCGGGTTGTTGACCAGTGTAAGCTCGATCTGAGCGCCCAGTCCGGTGAATCGCTCGTAGCGATCGGTTTGCGTGCGTTTGAGGTCCACGTCCCGGCCCAGGCGTTCCGCCATGCGCTGCGTTTTGCGATACGTGCCACCCGTCGGCCCCACGACCAGCTTGCCGTCAATCCGGATCCGTCGGTCATCGTACGCGATCACACCCAGGTGGCGCCTCTTGTTCGTCCGAAGCCAGGCCAGAAGCTTGTCACCGTGGCCCTGCTCGTCGTCGTAGCCGTAATTCGCGTCCAGGAAGACGATGCGGTCGATCCAATCGGGAATTCGCTCCACCTGGTTCAGGTACCCGAAGATCAGGCTGCCGCCGCCGCTGTGGCCGGTGAGCGCAACCGTGACCTCGCTGCCTTTGAACGTGTCACGCAACGATTCGATCAGCCGGACGAGGATGGCCCCGCCGTCGGGGTGCGTTTGCCGCCAGTGCGGCCAGCTTCGCCCCTTGGCCTCCAGGTAGACGACCACGATGTTTGCGTCTGTGACCACCTCGCGCACGCGGCGAATCTGCGCCCCGATGTGCTGAATGTCAAAATGCCAGTCCAGCCCCGGCTCCATCCGCCGCCCGATGGTCTGGGCGGTCGTGTTGCCGTTCGGCAGCGCGAAGACCACCACGCGGACCGGCCGCTCCGCTTTGAACGCCTCCGGGGCCGGCGCGTTGATATGCACTAGCACGTCCGGCTCAAACGCGTCGCTGCGCAGCTGCTCCCCAAAATGCGGACTGGCCTCAAACCCTGACAATGACCCGACCGCCGGCTGCGACGCTTGCCCCACGGCCAGCAGCCCGAACACGACCAGCCCAAATTGAACATGCACCATGGCGGTCTATCCCCAGGCGCGTTGCCTTATCATGGACTGACTGTACCGGATGCTCGCGAGACGTGCCACCGGCCGCTCGTGGCGCCGACGTTGTTGTGGGGTGGGCGTCCTCGCCGGCCCTGGCGCCTGGATGACGCCCGCTTCTTCTTAGGGTCCGCCTCGCGGACCGCGAACTGCTGATATGATGGAACGCGTTGTCCCAGGCTCCGGCGGTCCAGCACCCGACCCTGGCGGAGGATCCAATGCATCCGCGCCGATCCATCTACATCCACCTCTACCCCGCCGCACCGCGGTGGAAGACCCTTGCGGTCGGCGCCGCCTTGGGTCTCCTCAACGGCGTACTGCTCGTATCCGCCCCGCGCGTCTCCCTTCCGGCGCTGCTCATCGCGGGCGTGCTGATTGCGGGTCTCTGGTGGCTGACCCCGCGCACCCGGGAGTGCCCCTGTATGACACTCCTGCTTGCGTCGCAGCGGCGGACGACGCACCGTTCTCGCCCTCCTTGTCTCCACGTCATTCCCACTGCACGCCCAGCGCGGCGGCCACGCGGTCAAACTCGTCCAGGTTGTTGTAGTCGATGATGATACGGCCGCGCCCTTTGCCTCGGCGTTCCTGAATGCGCACCTTCAGCCCCAGCGCCCGCTGGAACTGCCCTTCCAGGTCCGCCACGTGCGCGGACGCCTCTTTCACGCGGCCCGCCAGAGGCGATGTCGCGCCGCCGTCCCGAGCCGTCGGGACCCGTTCCCGCCGTACGATCTCCTCCAGCGCCCGAACCGACAACTGGTTCTTCGCCGCCGACCGGGCAAGCTGCATCTGCCGATCCGGCGCAGGCACGGCCAGCAGACACCGTGCGTGCCCCATGCTGATGTCACCGCGTGACACCATGGCCGCGATCTCACCCGGCAGATCGAGCAGCCGCAGGTAGTTCGTCACGGTGCTCCGGTCCTCGCCGACCCGCCGCCCCACCTCTTCCGGGCTCAGCGAGAACTCGTCACATAGCCGGCGATACCCGCGCGCTTTTTCGATGGGGTTCAGGTCGCTGCGCTGAATGTTCTCTACCAGCGCCATCTCGACCATTTGTTCGTCCGTGGCCGGCCGGATGAGCACCGGAACCAGATCCAGCCCCGCCTCCCGGGACGCCCGCCACCGCCGCTCGCCCGCAATGATCTCCAGCCGGGTGCCGGCCCGACGGGCCACGATCGGCTGCAGCATGCCGGTCTGCTTGAGGGACTCGGCCAGGGCACGGATCCCCTCGGTGTCCATGTCCTTTCGCGGCTGGAACGGGTTGGGCTCCAGCGCCTGCGGCCGAACCATGAGGGCATCCACTCCTGGGCGCCCTGCCACCGGATGGCGCTCCCGTTCGCCTGGCTCCAGGGTTGTCGTAAGTGCCGTCTCGACGGCTTCACGCGATACCAGAGAACTCAGACCCTTCCCTAACCTCTTGTCATGCTTGACCATAATACAGGATTCCCAGAAAGCGTCACCGTTTTGCGTGACACGCACAGAACCCCGCGTGCCACAACAATCCACCCGCGCCTTTGTTGTGCGAAACTACCGCGCAGGCTGCGCCGTGTAAACGGAAATCCGAAATCGGCGATCCTCTTTTGCGGCGTACCGATTTACTCCGGGCGATTCGGCTGCGGGCGATGAGCGAGGGGCGAGTAACGAAGCGTTGACGTGACGCGAGCGTCCGGCGTCGACGACCGATCGGCATGGAGTGAGAGATGATGGACCGGCCTGGGCCGCTCTGTTCACAGTCGGGAGGTGGGTGGTCACGGTCAGGATATCAGCCAGTGCTGCCCCCAGATTCGGGTCGTCCAGGGGGCACTCCGGCCTTCCTGTCGCCTGCCCGCTGTCCATGAGGCCGGCCTGACGGGCCGATTGCCCGAAGACGCGCATGGAGCTGGGTGGAGAGAATCCGGATGCGAGTGGAGGCGGAAGGTTTGGGAAGGGGGTGGACGGCTGGCAGCCCGCCACGCTTCCCTTCGGGACGATTCGAAGGTCCATCGGTCGCTTCAAGCCTGTCCTTATGGAGGAGCCAACAACCTGGATAACACACTTGCGCAAGCGTGAGCGCGGGCAGGAAACTGGAGATTCCGCGCTTGGAAGCGGGTCGGTCCTCCGTCACCGGTCCTGGATCGATCCGCTCAACTCGGATTGGGGCCGTCGACAGCAACTGTCGCTGCCCGACTGGGATCTCGCTGCGGTTGTGGACCGCCCTGGGGTTCGCGTCGTGGTGAAGGGGACGGGCCGTTTCACGTGAAACGAGCGGGTTACGCCCCCGCGATCAGGCCCGGGGCTACGTGCCGCGGTCCCCTTCCGAGGTAGACGGCAGCGGCACCCAACCCGAAACGCGCCTCTGTGCCCCGTCCACGGTCCCAACTGTCCGAGTGGGTGGTTCTTCCGGCTCGCCGCGCACCGGCTTGCCTCGTTCGCCTTGATGTGGTCAGGGTGTTCTCCGATGGGAGGGCCCCGGTCGCCCGGGTTGGCGATGGGCGCGACGGCCGGACGTGCCGATGGCTGTGCGGCGCCGCCGCCGCGAGCGTGAGGCCCATTCGTACGAGGACAGCACGACAAATGCCCCGTTCCCTCTTTGTGGTACAGGGGTCGGCACCCTTCCCGTTCGGCGTAAGGCGTCCCGCCCGCACCCCCGCAAGTCGTTTCTCCTGAGTTGTTTCATTCACGGCGCGGGGCGTTTCGACGTAAGCGAAGCGCGAGCAATAATGAGGAAGAGATCAAAGCGCTGATCGCTGCAACCTCGTATTCTGGTTCGCGGTCGAGTCTTCTCGAAACCGATTCGAAGCGGTCCATGCCGGGATCTATCTCGTCGCTCGGGTTGCGGAGGGAGGCCATGCCCACCTGAGCGGGAGGAGCCCGTTCGTTCGAGCCAATGGCGCCTCTTTGTCTTGCAGGGCGGTCGAACAAGGCATCGGGAACAAGAGGGTCAGATCCGCGCATGCGCCGTATTCCGTTTGACGTGCAAGAGTCGCGTTTCACGTGAAACAGGCCATTCGAGAGGCAAACGCCGATCCGAGGTCCACCGATTCCAGGTGAAGCCGCCTGTCGATTACGCGAAGGGCACGGGCGGGCGATGGGTTGTCCCAAGTGGGAGGGAACGGGGAGGCTCATTGGCGAACTTGGGTCAGCCAAGTCGTGCCACGGAACTGTGCGTGCGTGGCACGCGCGGTGGTGTCGTGAGGCGGGAGGCGTGAAAGGCGGAAAGTCAGCGCTGCAGGGCGGGCGCATCGTGGATGGGCCGCGGCAGCGTTTGACGCGTACCGCCACGCCGGAGACACATAATTGGCACGAGCCGCATCCGGAAGCGCGTTCGTTTGCCGGACTGGATTTAGCCGTGAGCGTCGGGACGCCCTTCACGCGCGGCCTGACCGGCACGCTGTGGTTCGCGCGTCGAGGCCTGAACCCGGGCCGAGTGGCGCAATCTCGGAACACGGCGCCGCATCCAGATCCTGCGGCGCGGGCAAACGCGGGCGGCAATCGGCGTTGCGACTTTTCGAGTCCTGACAGAGAGACACACGCGGCTACTACGGTGTCAGCGCTTGGCGCTTCGGTGTCAACGATGTCGGCCCGGGCGCCTCGCAAGCGGGAAAAGCCGGCATGAGGCTGCGGGCGTATGAATGTTTCTGGTACCGGTCTTGTGCGCAGCGAAGAAAAATCTTTCCGTTTTTTTTCTCCGTAGCGGCAGCGGCCTACAATCGTCTCGTTCAGGAGGGGCGGCGGGTGTTCGTCCGAAGCGTGCAGTCCAGGACACTCGTAACACGCGCCTCACTGTTCTTCTGTTGCAGTGTGCATATGGTGACGCGAGGTTGCTGAGCGTCGCCCGGACGGTATGCCCGCGGTGTCGTAGCGGACGGAACCGTCTGGCCGGCGCTTGGCGGCTTGTTGCCTGGGCAGCAAGGCCCGTGAACGGGCCTGAACACAACGCGAGGGACTCATCCTGTCCCTGCGGGACGGAAGGAAGATTGGGGGTCTTGTGCGGCGAACCCGGCCTTGAAAGGCCGGGCTATCCTCGACTCGCCCCACGGCCGAAAGCTCATTCTTGTCCTTGCGCTGCAAACGCTCGAATTCTCCGCGCCCCGCGCAGCTCCTCCCGCGCCGCGCAGATTTCCACGAAGCCACTGGCGCAAGCTCTTTCTCCGTCGCTTCGTCGCGGAGCCTGCCCTCCGAGGCGGGTCGCTTGGATTGCGGACGCAGCCCGCGTTGCTCTTGTTTCTGCGTTTCTCCTGCCCCCGGTCGCTTCCCCTTTCGACCGCCTCGTCGCCAACCCGGTGGATGAGTTTGTCGACATGCAGGGCGTCTGCCTTTCGATCGTCTTACCCGGCCTGCGCGCAGCATGCCTGCGGATCCGGTCAACTCGCCACAGGCTGCCCCTGCCCGGGCTCGAGCCGGCAGACGAGGTCGAACAGCTCGCAGCCGTAGTGGCGGGCGACGGACACGTTCTTGATCATGGCCACGCGGAGGCTGTCGCAGCGGAAGGCGGCCTGCCAGTTGCTTTCCACGGCCCGGCCCATGCCTTCCAGCACGACGAAGTCGCAATCGGCCGCGGCCGCCGCGCACTCGTCACTGACGTCCGCAAGGTCAATCAGCGGATGCGTGTGCCCCGTGCCCACGGTCGTGAGCCGGCCGGACTTCAACTGACCGGCCAGCACGGCGTCCATGCCCGCGGCTTCCGCCAGCACGCGGTCCAGATCCGCGCGTGTAATGTCGTTCAGTGCGAAGTGATCCGTGGCCGCGACTACCACCCGCACTCCCAGGCTCGCCAGATGCCGCGCGAAGGGCAGCACGCCCAGCACGGCGTCGGCCCCGGCGTTGTCCGCGAAGATGATCGCCTTGCGATAGGCCGGACGGGCCGGGTCGAGCCGCTCGGCCAGGGCATCCACGTCATCCCGCCACCATGGTTGCGGCTTCACGCGGGCCAGCTCCGCGAAGAAGTCCATGCCACCGGCGGCATATTCGCGGGCGGTTACGGGTGATCCCAGATCGAAGCGATTGCCCGCGACCATGCCGACCAGAAGCGCCTCCACACGCCGATCTGCCGGCACGTCATCCAGCCGCCGTACCACGTCCGGGTACAGCACCAGGGCTGCGTGGTTCTCCGCCGCCTTTACGTCCACGTATGGATCGCCGATGTGGAATTGCAGCAGGAACTCGTCCCGCAGCGCGCAGAGCGAGAGAACGTCCAACCGGCCGCGAGCGTTCGGCCGGCGCCGCAGATGGTCCAGCCCCGCGAAGAACGCCTGGCGCATGGCCGCCGTTTGTTCGGCGGGCGGCGGGTTGCGGCGAGCCGCTGCGTAGGCCAGCATCGAGTCGGCGTGTTTGCGGAATTCGTCAATCCAGTGCTCGCGACCCGCCGGATCGTTCGACAAGTCCCAATCGCACGCCTGGTATCCGGCCGGATCGGCAAGCAGAGGTAGAACCGCCATCGTCTATTGCGCTCCCATGTTCCCGGGGACGAAATTCGCCTCGCCATGCCCGATCCGCCTGCGGCGGAAACGGGCCTGCCGCCCCTCTGTGCTGGCGTCGATTGCGGTCACACCTCCAGGTGGTTCAAGAGGTCCGGCACCGCGGCCACCTGCAAGTCGGGCTGGACATCGGCCGGAAGGACCGCGGAGCCCACGAGCGCCGTACGCATCCCGGCGCGGGCCGGACCGGCCACATCCGCATCGGGCGTGTCACCGACGAATAGCACCTTGCCCGGCGAAACGCCCGGGGAGTGCGTGCGGGCGTGTTCCATAACAGCTTCGTAGACAAAAGGATGCGGCTTTCGTCGCCCCAGGCGGCTGGAAAACTCGGCAAACCGCAGGCACCGGTCGAGCCCCAGCCGGCTCAGTTCCTTCTCGCACGCCCAGGCCGGCGCGGCGGTGTTGCTCATCAGGCCCAGGACGTACCCGGCCCCCGCCAGGCGCTCCACCGCCTGCGGCACTCCTTCGTACGCGTCGAGGCAGCCGATCCACCGCTCCCAGCAGGCCGTCAGAATCCCGTCCAGCGTGCCGTCCGGCGCGGGGAGGCCGCACGCGCCCCGCAGCCACTCCGCCAGGACGGCCCGGACGTCGTACTCGCGATACTCGGGCGGCTCCGCCGGCCGCGTGGCGTAGCCGCGCCCCAGGTTCAGCAGTTGGCCGACCGCCCCGGGCGACACGGGCAGCCCCGCGCGGCGGGCGGCCGCTACGGTCGCCTCCGCACAGGCGGCCATGACCTCGCGTTCCCGGCTCGCGCCGCAGAGCGTGCCGCCCCAGTCAAAGACGATTACCCGGATATCCGATCGCTTCCAACGCATCGTTCTGGCCCTTCTCTTGCCCGCCGGGCCGTCCCGCGGGCGGGTCGGCAGTGTACCCGGCCGGGGCCCGCCGGTCATTCCCACCGCGGGTGGAAGGGCGCCGGCCTTGTTACCGGCCCGTTACTTTGCCGGTTTGCGGGGTGGTGGTACGATGCAGGGAGCGCGTGACAGTCTTTTCACAGGGCTCCCGTTGGCCGGATCGTCATGCGTTCGGCCGGGGCGGTCCTGGATCACAAGCGGACAGGAGGAGCGTTCCATGTTCACCAAGCAGGTTCTGGCGGTGTGGTTGTGCGCGGGCGGGCTGGCGATGGCCCAGACGGAGGGCGAGCGGGTCGTTGTAGCGCAATCTTCGGGACAGGCGGCCGTTGCGCCCGACGAAACACAGGGCCTGACCCCCGAGTCTGTTACGGGGGCGCCCAAGATATACACGGCCGAGCCGGAAGTGGACCTCGGCACCATTCGGGAAGGCGAGACCCATACGGCGAAGTTTCGCGTGGAGAACCGCGGCGACCAGGACCTCAAGATCGGGGATATCCGCTCCACCTGCGGCTGCACGACCGTGAAGCTGACGGAAGAGCAGAAGACCGTCCCGCCGGGCGGGTCTGTCGAGATCGAGGCGAAGTTCAACTCTCGGGGCAAGTCCGGCAGTCAGCGGTATTCTGTGACCATCAAAAGCAACGACCCCGCGCGAAAGACCCTCCGACTGACGCTACGGGCGTTTGTCGAGACGTTGGTGAACGTCAAGCCGGGCCCCGTGCTGAACGCACAGAACATCCGGCCGGGGGATGCCATCTCCCAACCGATCGACCTGATCCCGGGGGCCGGCGAAACGACGCTGCAGGTGGAATCCGTCCAGATCAGCGCCGGCGGCTTGAGCTACACTCAGGAGCCGATCACGGAGGGCGAGCGAACCGGCGTTCGGCTGCGCTTCGCGGTGGAGGATACGGCGTCCACCGGCACTCTGAACGGGATCGTCACGGTGGGCGTGAACGTGGGCGGCCAGGCGTCCAAACAGACCCTTCGCGTGTTTGGACGCATACAGGGCGACGTGGATTTTGCCCCTGCGAATATCCAGGCCGTTCAGCCCGCTCCGCGCGGGACCCGGCTGCGGGCGGTTACGGTGCGTTCCACGACGGACAAGCCGCTGCGGATTCTGAGTGCGGATGCGGGGTCGCACATCCACGTCGAGTTGACGCGGCCGCCCGGCCCGAGCGACGTCTATCAGATCGTTCCCGTCGTATCCGAATCGGCCCCCGACGGCCCTCTGGGCGCGATGCTTCGTGTGTTCACCGACAACACGGCCCAGCCGGTCATCGACATCCCGGTTTTCGTGAACGTCTCCCCGCGGGTGCAGGTCTCGCCGCCGTGCGTGGTGCTGCGCACCGGCGATGACGCCAAGGCCCGCTCCCGGCGGATTCACCTTTCCACGGATCGCGGCGTCCCATTGACCGTCACCACCGCCGAGAGCGACCAAGCCTTCGTGACGGCCGAGATTGTGGAGGATCCCGCCGCCCCGGCCGGCCGCAAGGCCGTGGAGATCCGGCTGAACGGAGAAGTGCCGGTCGGTACCCACGAAGCGGTGGTCACGGTCGGGACCAATGTGAAGGAGGCCGAGCGGATCCGGGTCCCGGTGACAATTGTGAAGGGCGAGGCGACGGAATCCGCCGCCTCTGCTGCGCCGCAACCGCGGTCCGGCGTCTGAGGCTCGTCCTGTAGAAACCCGATGCGAAAGGCACGGGCCGGCTCCGGCCGGTCCGTGTACTCTTGCTCCGCGGGTGGTCTGCCTGCACAATGGCGGCCCTGGAGAGCACGGTATCGCTCACCCGGGAGCCAACGCCATGACGGAGTCGAAGTCGGGACCCACCGCACCCCCTCGCATCAACTGGCAGGACCCGACGGTTCCTGCCGGAAACGCCCCGCCCCTGCCCCGCGGGCCGCTGGTTGCCGGGTTCGTCGTTTTGGGCCTCTGGATGGTGTTTCTGATCGCGATGGCCGTCTTCCGCGTCGTCAGCACCCATTGATGCGTTGTCCGTCCCATTGCTCTTCGCTACAGTGCGCCCATGCATGCATCGCAGGGCAACCCGGTCCGTTCCCCGGATGATTGTCTCGCTCGGAACCTGGCGGCGCTGCAATCCGTCGCGCCGGATCTGGCCGACGCTCTTGCCGCCCAGCCCGTTCCTCCGACCGTTCAGCCGACGCGCGGCCGTGACGGAACGCCCACGTACCTGTTGACCGAATCGGACGGCCGTCGGTCGTGGTTCGGCGGAACGTCGATGCCCACCATCAGCGCGCCGGCCATTCTCGAATGCAGCGAGGCCGGTCGGGAGAGCACGCTGTTGCCCGGCATCGGCTCCGGCATGGAGGCTCGGTTGCTGACGGAGCGGATCGAGCCCCACTGCGCCGTGTTCGTGCATGAGCCGAACCCGTTGCATTTGGCATTGGCCCTGCGCCTGCATGACGTGGCCGACGCCCTCGCCGACGGCCGACTTGTTCTGCTGAGTGGATTGAAGTTGGCCGCGGCTTTGCTGCGCTTCTTCGACGAACACCCGGGCTATGAGTTTCCCACACGCGTCGTTCGCTCACCGGAATCCTCTGCCGCACAGGTGCAGACCCTCAAGGCCGAGGTGGAATCGGCCGGGCGCGCCGTGGCCGGGCGGCAGGCGGCCCGGGCGGTGGCGCTCGCGAACACCTGGCGGGGTCGCGCCGCGCCCGATCCCTCCGCGCCGCCGCGCGTGGCCATCGTGACCGTGGACCCTCGCTCCGCGGCCTGTGACGACGTGCGGCGTCTGGCTGCGACCGCCGAGCACCTGGGCTGGCCTGCCGCCACGTGTGCGCCGGACCACCCGTCGCGATGCCACATCGTGGCACGACTGGAAACCATTGATCGCCACCGGGCGGATTGGGTGTTGTGCTGCCACACGTTCGGCGGCCGGATCGAGGCGTTCCTGCCCGAGCGGCTGTGCATGGTGACCTGGTTCGGACCCACGGCCCGGCTGTCCGCCGCGCTGTCGGAGGGCGTGCCCAAACGCGGCCTGCACCTGGCGTCGACTCCCTATCAGGCGCAGGTGCTCCGTGAGGCGGGCGTGCCCGCAGAGCGTGTCGACGTGCTGGAAGTTGGGGTGGACGCGTTGGCCCTGGGGCCGCCTGCGCCGAGCGATGCCCCGTGTCCCCCGTTTGCCTGCGACGTGGCGATCCTGTGTGACGTGGCCGACCTGCGGGCCGCCGGCCACGTCTCCGCCGAGAGCCAGCAGCGTTTGTTCGAGGCCATCGTGCATGCGGCGCCGAGTTGGGCGGAGACCTACGTGCCCGATCACGCCGAGGGCATTCTGACGGCCGCGGAGCGACGGTGCGATCGGTCGCTGAAGGACGATCGGATTCGGGCCGGCTTCGTCGGGCTGATCCAGGACCGGATCGCCCCATCCGTGCTTGCGAGATTGGCCGCAGAGCGGCTGATCCGGCAGGGACTGCGCGTCCGCCTGTGGGGAGACGGGTGGTCCACGGCGCCACCGCTGGCCGAACGGCACGCGGGGCCCGTGCCGCCGGTGGAGCAGCGTAATGAAATCTACCATGCCGCGCGGGTCGTGCTCTGCCCGTTCTTCGGGTCTTTGACCGCGCGAACCGCGCTGGAGGTTGTTGCGGCCGGCGGCAGCGTGCTCTGCCGCGAATCCGATGTTCCGCTGCCGGAGCGTCATCCGCAACTTGCCGACCTGCTCGCGGCGGTGCCGACCTACCGCCGCCTGAGCGAACTTCCCCGCGCGATTACGCCACTGCTCCGCACTCCCGATGCCCCGCCCGATCCCGCCCTCGTCGCCGCGCACGAATCGCTGCGGGCGAAAGTGCTGGACCAACACACGATCGCCCACCGGCTGCACACCCTGCGCGCACGCGTGCAGGCCGCACCGAAATAGCCCGATCGGGACTGCTCGTCCGGATCCGACACGGCATGTCCCCGGCCGCGGCCGGCGTCCCGGTTCGGAATCCCACGCCCCGCCGTCGCCCCTATCTTCCGTGATTCAACTGCCGGATGTGAGCGAGCAGGCGGTCCACCACCTGGGGGATGCTCATGTGGCTGGTGTCGATGCGGATGGCGGCGCCGGGGGCGTACAGGGCGGCCCACTGGCGGGCGTCGGTGGCGTCGCGGGAATCCAGGTTGCGGCGCACCTCCGCGATGTCCACCTCCTCGCCGTCGGCCACCAGCTCCGCGTAGCGACGCTCGGTCCGCTTGTCCAGCGAGGCCTCCATGACGAACTTCGCATCGGCGTCCGGGAAGACCACGGAGCCCTGGTCCCGGCCCTCCGTGACCAGCGCGCCCAGGCGCCGGCCGATCTGACGCTGCTTCTCCACGAGCAGGTCGCGAATGGGTTGGTTGCGGGCGACGGCCGACGTGTGCCGGTTGACCTCCATGGTGCGGATCGCTTCGGTCACGTCGCGGTCGTTGATCTTCACCCGGGTGTGCGTGGGACCGCAGTCCACCTCCAGGTTCACCTCGCGGGCCAGGGCCGCGAGGGCCTCGTGATCCTCGAAATCCACGCCGTGCTCCAGAGCGGCCCAGGCGATGGCCCGATACATGGCTCCGGTGTCGAGGTAGGCGATGTTCAGCCGGCCCGCCAGCTTGCGAGCGGCCGTCGACTTTCCCGATCCGGCGTTTCCGTCAATGGTGATGATCATGTCGAGGACGGATTATAGCCAAGGGAAACGCAGAAACCAAAAGGAAGGTGCGGAGATGCTCTCTGCGCTACGCGGCAAACGTCCGAATTCTTCGCGTCCTGCGCAACGTCTCCCGCCCGCACCCGCGCCAGCCCCTTCTCCTTCGCTGCGCCGGGACGGCCCCACACACCAGAGGCCGGTGCTGCAAACACCAACGAGGAAGAGGAAAGGTGTCACGGAGGCAGAGCTGTCGGACAAACGGGTTGTTGGGAGGCAGGTTGGGGGCGTGGGGCGGCTTGCACGCATCACGGAACCAGGGGTGGTGTACCGCCGGCTGAACCGCCGCGTCGTTCGCGGATTCATCCGCTGCCGCGGTGCGGTCGTACGGGCTTTGCGTTTCCCGCCGCGGGTCCGTAGGATGGCAGCGTGGGGCTCGGGCGGGTGACGACCATGGAACCGCAACCGACTGCCGATCCGTCTGCCGTGCGGCTCCTGCTGATCGAGGACGATCCGCAGGTGGTGGAGGCCGTGCGCGAGGGCCTCCCAGGCGGGGCGTTCACGTTCGAGCACGCGGCGTCGGTGGCCGAGGGTCGGTCCTGCCTGGGGCGGCAGACGTTTGACATCCTCGTGCTGGACCTCAACCTGCCGGACGGAAGCGGTCTGGCCATTGCGGATGACTTGCGGGCGGCGGGCCGGGAGCTGCCGATCCTGATGCTCACGGCGCGTTCCGCGGTGGACGAGCGGGTGGACGGGTTCCGGCACGGTGCGGACGATTACCTGGTCAAACCGTTTGCCATGCCCGAGTTGCGCGCTCGGATTGACGCCCTGCTGCGCCGGGCCCGCCCGGCACGGCGGCACACGATGACGTACGCAGACGTGGAGCTGGACTTGGTGCGTCGCGTGGTGCGCCGCGGCGAGATCGAGGCCGCGCTGTCCGCCCGCGAGATGGACCTGCTCGTCCATTTCATGCGGCACGCGGAAGAGGTGCTGACCCGCTCGGGCCTGCTCCAGGAGATCTGGGGGGCCGACACGGAAGACGACAGCAACGTGCTGAACGTGTACGTGAACTACCTGCGCAACAAACTCGAAGGCGGGCTCTACTCCCGCCTGCTCCACACGGTTCGCGGCCGGGGCTTCATGCTCTGCGTCACGCCGCCGGCTGAGGCAACCTGAACGGCATCCCCTGGACACTCCACACGTCGCGCACGTCACGCGGTGCGCATCAGATGCGAACCTGCCCGTTCATGGCGGCGGAGACGGCGGCGGCCAGTGCGTTCAGATGAAACGGCTTGATGAGCTGAGCGCAGACGTGGGGCTCCAGGTCTGCGGGGAGTACCCGCTCCTCCAGTCCGGTGCTCAGGATGATTCGCAGTCGGGAGTCCAGCTCCACAAGCCGCCGCGCCACGTCCAGACCGTCGGCGTCCGGCAGGCCCCCGTCCACGATTGCCAGGCCGAATGGCGTGCCGTTCGCGCGGTCGGCGACGGCCTGCTCGGCCTCGCGGCCGGAGCGGGTCGTCACCACCGAGTATCCCCACGAGGAAAGCGCGTCGACGCACAGATCCAGCACCTGCGGCTCGTCCTCCACCACCAGAATGCGCCCCTGGCCCTGGTGATCCGCGGCCGCGGGGGGCACGGGCCGTGGCGAGACGATCGGCGGCTCCGGGCAGAGCGGCAGGAACACGTGGAACCGGGTGCCGACGCCCGATTCGCTTTCCACTTCGATGAATCCGCCGGCCCCCTGCACGGCGGCGAAGACGATGGCCAGCCCCATCCCCCGTCGCCGTCCTTCGGTTCCCTGCCGGGTCGTATAGAAGGGTTCGAAGAGGTGCTGTCGTGCGTCGGGGCTCAACCCGCCGCCCGTGTCGGCTACGGTCAACCTTGCGTGCGTGGGCGGCGCGGTGTCCGGGCGGTCGGCCGGCATCCGGGCGGGGCAAACCGACACGCGAAGATCGCCGCCTTCGGGCATGGCCTCGCGAGCGTTGATGACGAGGTTGAGAACGATCTGGGTGAGTTGGTCGCGGTCGATCCGCACGGGCCCGGTCTCCTCCGTATCGACGTGCAGGCGAATGTCGCGGAGGAACTCCTCGTCCAGCGAGTCGAGAATCAGTCGAACGGTTTCCGGCAGTGAGAGCACCTCCGGCCGACCCGGTCCGCGGCTGGCGAACGACAGGAGCTTGCGGGACAGGCGGGCCGCCTGCCAGCTTGCCTGCAGGGCTCGCTCCAGCCTGCGTCGGGCGAGTCCCTCCCCCAGATGCTCACGCATGAGGGACAGGCTTCCGATGGCGCTGGTCAGCAGGTTGTTGAAGTCGTGGGCCACGCCTCGGGCAAAGGTGACCGTGGCCTCCATCGCCTCCGCCTGCCGGGCTTTGCGTTCGAGCCGGGCCCGCTCGGTCACGTCACGCAGGATGATCGCGACGCATCGATCGTCTCCGAAGACAGCAGGGTAGGCGATCAGATCGACCAGGGCAGGCCCATCCTCCCCTTCTCGGGGCAGCGGCACGTCGTTTCGCCGGACCTGGCGATCGTCCTGCAGCACCTGGGCGATCAGGGCCGTCCAGTCGAGTTCCGCCTGCGACCAATGCGGCCAGACCTCGGTGATGTCCCGGTCCCTGCTGTCGGCGAGGGTCGGGCCGAGCAGATGGGTGTCACCATCGTGGCACTCCAGAACGCGGCCCTCCGCATCGCACAGCATGGCCGCGTCTCGCAGGTTCTCGAACAGAGACCGGTACTTCGCCTCGGACGTTCGCAGGTCCGCCTCGGCGGCCAGCAGGGAGTCGGCCATATGGTTGAGGGCCCGCCCCAGCGCGCCCAGTTCGGCCGGTCCCGGCTGGCGCACTCGGTGGTCCAGCCGGCCCTGTCCGAACTCCAGCGTGGCCTGGTGCAGGTCGCGGAGGGGCCGCATGATCCATCGCCGGATCAACGCCACACCCACGGCGACCAAGCCGGCTCCGGACACGCCGATCAGAAGGGAAAGCCACAGAATCTGCGTCTGCGTGGCGACCAGCGTGCCCAGAGATTCGTTCCGGGCCGAGTCCAGCACTCCCGACAGCGATCGTAGCGAGGCCTCCCAATCGGGCAGGATCTCCTGGGCAAACCTGGCATACAGGGCCAGCGCCTCCGACGTTCGACCGGCGCGAACCGCCGCTACGCACCGTTGCGACACGTCCCCGAATTGCTCCGTCAACTCCGCAAGGCGAGCCGACGCGGGCGTGTCGGGAACATAACGGCCGGCTTCCGCCAGACGACCCGCCAGGGACATCCAGCGGTCGAGCCGGGACGCCTCCGCCGGCCAGCGCCCCTCCACGGCTTCTCGGAGGTCCAGCCCGTACCCGCGCAGATCGATGCTCAGGTTGGCCAGCCAGTGCGCCTGGTCGAGCGTCTGCTGGAACTCGCTCATGGCCTCGTCCACGTGGAGCTGGATTCCGTAGATCGTGCCGAACGCGGCGGCCAAGGCGAAGGCCGCGAAGGCCGTCAGCAGGTAGGTCAGACGGCGCTGCAGACTCATTCTCTCAGCTCCCGGCGCCGCGCGTCAGTTCCCGACCTCGGCCTGGTACTTCCAGTCCCAGGATTCCGCCTCGGGCCGGCGGCTCTTGAGCACGTGCCCGCCCACAAAGGCCACGCAGGTCTGACCGGCGTGCCGCGGGGCGGGGAACCAGAATGGACCGTCCGCGTACGGATCGTCCACGCCCGGCAGAGGCGGGGCCATGTAAAAGGGGACGATCCCGCGGGATGCGGCCAGGCGGCCGTCCGCGTCCAGGGCCAGCGGGATGTGCGGGTGGTTGAGCACGTCCGCCCGGACGTGCGTGGCCGCCACCGGCGCCAGCACGGGTCTGTTCATGAAGGTGACGACGGCCTGGTGCAGCCGTTTGTTCAGGGCCACCGAGACGTTCGGCAACGGGTCGAGGGCGCCCGGCCCGCACGGCAGCCCGCGGGTCTTGCGCAGCCGGCCGGCGCCGGCCGGGCACAGCATCAATTCCTTCGGGGCGGAAAGAACCGCGGTGTTCTGGTCGGGCAGGTCCCAGAATTCGTCTATGCCATAGAGACTCTCGTGAAAATCATCAATGAAGAAATGGGACCGACCGGATTGATCGCTGTCGCCCCGGCCGCCCGGCCGCTCCCCCTCCGCGAAGAGTTGGAACTGAAACGAGACGCTTCGCAGGTTCGACGCGCACTGCAGCGTCTTCATCTGTCCGCGCACGCGACCGAGCGCCGGCAACAGCATGCCCAGCAGCAGGGTGATAATGGCCACCACCGCAAGAAGCTCAAGAAGCGTGAAGGCCCTGCGACCCGCCCGGCACACCGGCCACCGCCGCGACCCTCGGGCGGCACACGTCGACCTGCCATGCGTGGATGTGTCCTGGTCCATGTCCCGTCATCCCCCGCCCGGTCCGGTCATCGCTTCGATGAGCCGCACGGCGTCGTGCACGTCCACGTCCCCGTCCAGGTCGGCATCCGCCAGGCCGCAGAACAACGGGCCGTACGGAACGAACGCACCGGACAGACACGCCTGCATCACCGCCACGTCAGCCAGGTCCACGGTTCCGTTTCCGTCCAGGTCGTGCGGTGTGCTGACCAGCCATTCGTCCAGTGTATCCACAGCCCCGTTGTGATTCACGTCGAACACGCGGAAATCCGGGCCGAAGCCGGGGATGATCACGCGACCGTCCACCACGCCGTCCTCCGCATCGTGGGCGGCCGTGAACTGGCTGATCAGCAGCCGGTCGGCCTCGTCCGCCGTTCCGTCGCCGTTGACATCGCCCCGCACCGGTTTCGGCCACACGTCCGTCCAGACGAACAGGGCCCCGTCCGGGTCGGGGGCGGTGTAGCTGGTCCCCAGCAGGGCATAGAGTCGCCATTCCGTTGGGTTGAGGTGGTCCTCCGGTCCGTCCGGATCCCACTTCCACCAGTCGATGATCAGCTCTTCCTCGGGCCATCCCGTGGGGAACATCGTCAGGAAGAGGGCACTGTGGTGCAGGTCCAGCAACGCTTCCCGCACGGAGAACTGGTCGGACGGGTTCCCGTTCGACGGCTCGGGCGGCTGGCCCATCATGAGGGCGGCCCCGCGATTTTTGCGGGGGAAGACGAGTGACACTGTTGTGACATCGTCTTCCGGATTGTGGGCAAATCGCAGCGGGCAACGTGGCGCGTACTCACCCGGCAGGGCCCCGCCCACCGCGAGGCTGAACGGCTCGTACCCGTGCGCGCGGTGAAACCACGGGGCCTGGATGTTCCAAACCTCACCCGCCTCAAAGACCAGGTCTCCGTCCCCGACAATTTCTTCAATGTCGCCCGGGCCAAAGAGATGTCCCAGCAGGGCCAGGTGGAATTCCTCGCCGCTGCGCTCCACGAAGGGGGGTGTGGTAAAATCGCCGTCAAATGCTGACGCGTCCGCCGCCATCCGATCCGGAACCTGCGGCAGATTCACCCACCCGCCGAACCGGGCCGCATTACCGAAATACCGGAACTCCGGGGCCTCCAACTCCCCCCCGGTTCCGGCCTCCTCGTCCATGTCGATCTCGACGAAGCCGTAGATGGGGTGATTGCCGTACTGGAAAGGGTGGAACGACTGCGGATCCGTGTTGCCCGGGGGGTTCACCAGCCCGTCCAACACAATGTCCAGCCGGAAGAACTCACCGCTGCTGTGGAACGTGCCCGTAAACACGTCCGCCTGCGGGGCCGTCGGCCTCCAGAAGCCGATCGTCATCTCGATCAGATCAATAAGCCGGTGCTGATCCGGGTCGATGGGCCCGTCCCCGCCGGGATCGGTCCGCCGCGCACCCGCATCGCCTTTGCCGTCCACGTAGGTTACGACGGTCGGGTCGGCCGTCGCCGGCATTGCCGCTACGCACCCCGCCAGCAGGACCGCCGCCGCCAACGGCGCGCGACCGCGGGCCGGGCAACCGCTGCCCGGGAGACGGGAACGTCTGGATACGTGCGGCAGCACAGGAACGACCCCTCCGCCCAGGTGAAACTTGCGGCAAACCCCGAGCGCTGACGTGCGTGGCCACGCGCTCCATTCTAGCCAGTCACACCCCGCCGGATCAACGTCCGGGCAGACGGAAGGGACGCTCACATGCAGCCGGCCGGAGGTTGCGGCCCCCCGCAACCACTCGCTGTGGGCGGCCCCCGGAGATGTCAAGACAACTGTTCCGCTTTCACGACAGGTTGCCCATTGCCCGTCTGCGACCTCCGCAGGGGCGTGTGCTTCTCGCCCTCGAATGGCATTTTTGCACACACCTGCGATGGAGGTGTCGCTGCCCGTCCGGTCCGCGCGCCTCGCAGAGACCGGATTAAAACGGTCTTAACATCCCGCATTCGACGTGAACGTCCGGGTACTATAAACCTCGCGTGCGAGTGAGGGACACCAACATGTCACATGACGTTCACGTGTCGCGCTGAATCGGGTCTCTCGCGAGGGCGTCCGATCGCCCGTGCCAGCGGAAAGGAGTGTTCTGATGCTCGCTCGACCGACCACCGGCTCGCTTCGGATTGCTGCTTTCGCGCTGTCTTCGCTCGCGCTGGCCGTGTCGCCCGCGGCGGCGAAGAATCCGTACCGCAACAACTTCCTCAGCGCCTACCCCTCGGCGGCGGGTTCAGTGCTGGCCACCGTGCCGAGCGCCACGAATCATTGCGGTGTCTGCCACTTCGACTTCGGGGGCGGCGGACCGCGCAACCCCTACGGTCTGGCGGTGGAGGCGACGGACAAATCGGCGGCGGCGATTCTCGGCCTGGGCCCTCTGGACTCCGACGGAGACGGGTACACCAACAACGTCGAGATCACGGATACGGTCAACTACGTGAACACGCCGACCTTCCCCGGCCTCACGCCGGGCAACGTCGCGAGCGTGTCCAACGTGAACCTGGCCGAAATCCAGGGCCACCTGGTGCCTACCGTGGGGGCCGACACGATTCCCCCTGCCGTTACGGTGATCACGCCGAACGGCGGGGAGACCATCACGGCCAACCAGGGCACGACCGTGCAGTGGTCGGCGACGGATGCCGGCGGCGTGGCGGCCGTGAACCTCTACCTCTCCGACGACGACGGGGCCACCTTCAAGCCGCTGATGATGGGGCTTGGAAACTCGGGCAGCCAGATCGTCTTTCTGCCGAATCGGCCGACGACCGGCGCCTTCATTCGTGTGGAGGCCATCGATAACGCGTTCAACGTCGGATACGACGACAGCGATGCGGCCTTCACCGTGCAGGCCCCGCCCGGCGGCATCGCCCCCACCACCCTGCGCGACTTCGACATGCCGGGCAGCCAGCCGTTCGACGCGGGCACGCTGAACGACCCCTCCGCCTGCGTGGCCTGCCACGGCGGATACGACCTGAACGTGGAACCTCACTTCAACTGGCAGGGCAGCATGATGGCCCATGCCTCGATTGATCCGCTCTTTGAGGCCTGCCTGGCCGTGAGCAATCAGGACGCCCCCGATTCCGGCGACCTGTGCCTGCGCTGCCACATCTCCAAGGGCTGGCTGCGCGGCCGATCCGTGCCGACCGACGGCTCGGCCATGCTGACCTCGGACCTGACCGGCGTATCGTGCGACCTCTGCCACCGCCTGGTCGATCCATTCTACCAGGCTGGGAACCCGATCGAGGATGTGGCCATCCTGGCGGCCCTGGATGATGTGCCGACCGTGTTTGCCAACGGCATGTTCGTGGTGGATCCGACCGGTGCCCGCCGGGGTCCGTTCCTCAACGCCGCGAGCGGTCACCCCGTACTGGTCTCACCGTTCCATCGCGAGGCGGCCCTGTGCGGCACCTGCCACGACGTGAGCAACACGGCATTTGAGAAGGACATAGAGGGCAACTATCCGCCGAACGCGTTCGACACCCCGGCCGCGGATTTCGCCTCGACTACGCTGATGGCCATCGAGCGCACCTACAGCGAGTGGTTCCACAGCGCCTACAACACGCCCACCGGCGTCTATGCTCCCCAGTTCGGCGGGAACAAGGAGTTCGTCGCCACCTGCCAGGACTGCCACCTCCGCGACGTGACGGGCAAGGGCTGCAACATGGCGGAAGCCCCGATCCGCGAGGACCTTCCCCTGCACGACATGACGGGGGGTACCACCTGGCTGGCCGGGCTGCTCAGCACGCTTCACCCCGGGCAGGTGAATGATGCGGCCATGCAGGCCGGGATTCTCCGCGCCCGCTACATGCTCCAGAACGCGGCAACCCTCGAGGCTGCCCAGGCCGGACGGACGCTCAACGTCACCGTGACCAACCAGACGGGGCACAAGCTGCCCACCGGGTACCCGGAGGGCCGGCGAATGTGGATCCACGTGCGTTTCTACGACGCGGGCCTGAATCTGCTGGCGGAGTCCGGCGCGTACGACCCGGTCACGGGCGTGCTCTCGCACGACGAGGGAGACAGGATTTACGAAGCCAAGCCCGGCCTCGACACGGACACCGCGTCCCTGGTGGGCGTGGACCCGGGGCCGTCGTTCCACTTTGTGCTGAACAACAAGATCTACAAGGACAACCGAATCCCGCCGCGGGGATATACTCTCGTGTCATTCTCAAGCTTTGGGGGGAAGCCCGTCGGGGCCGTCTACGCCGACGGGCAGTACTGGGACGTTGCGGCCTACGACATCCCCGCGGCGGCGACGTCGGTTGAGGTCGCTTTGTATTACCAAAGCACCAGCAAGGAGTACGTGGAGTTCCTGCGCGATGAGAACGCCACGAACAACGCCGGGCAGGTGCTTTACGACCTCTGGAACAACAACGGCAAGTGCCCGCCTGAGTTGATGGCCCAGGTGCAACTGGCTCTCACGCCACCGCTGCCCGGAGACCTCAACGGGGACGGCGACGTGGATGACGCGGATTACGTGCTCTTTGCGGAGTGCCTGAACGGGCCCGGCGTGCTCACGCCGCCCGCCGGGTGCCCGCCGGAACAGTTCGCGGCCAGCGACCTCGACCAGGACCTCGACGTGGACCTGGCCGACTTCGGAGAACTGGCGATCGTTTTTGGCGGCCCGTAGGGACTGCTTCAGGAGACAACTGCTCTTGCTCGGCGAGTTTCGGGGTCAGTCGCCGATCGGAACTCGCCGTCCAGGCTTCCCCTTGGTGATTCCCGGCGTGGCCGGTTGGCTTGCTTGTGTCCCGGCGAGTCAACACACGGTCCACGCCGGGGTCACCAACCCTTTCTCACCAGTTGCGGATTGCCAATTGCGAATGGACCACCCGCATCGACGGCCGGTTGATGCGGGTGTATGCTTGCCACGCGCAGGCCGCACGGCGGGGCCCGGGTCCGCCTGACGCAGCAGCGGGAACGCAGAGCCATGGCGAAGGAAGCCGTCGAAACCGGACCGGCCAAGCCCGACTGGCAGCGGCGCCTGGCCCAAGTCGTGCAAACCATGCGGGAGATGAGCCTGCATACGGACCCGCAGGCCATGGTGGAGGCGTATCGCAAGCGGGTGGCCGACCTGCTTCACTTCGACCATAGCATCTCCGTGAGCCGCCGCGATCTGGACCCCCCGAAGTTCCGCATCACCCGCAGCACGATGTGGGCGCACGACGTAAACCCCTGGAAAGAAAAGGACCGGCTTCCGCTGCTGGAGGGCGGGCTGCTGGCGGAGCTTCTTTACGATGACGAGCCGCGCATACTCGACGACTTCACCGTCTCCCCCGACGACCCGGCCGCGGAGTACCTCGCCGGGCAGCGTTCGCTGGCCGCCCTGCCGCTGTACGACCAGGGCGTGGCGTTGAACATGGTGGTCCTGACGCGTGCCCAGCCGCGCGGCTTTGACCCGGAGAAGCTGCCCGACGACGTCTGGCGTGCGAACCTGTTTGGACGGGCCGCCCAGAGCCTGGTGCTCTCCTCGCAATTGCGTGAGGCGTACGAGGCGCTGGACAAGGAGTTGCGGGTCGTCGGCGACATCCAGCGGAAGCTGCTTCCGCCGGCGCTGCCGAGGATCGACACGATGGACCTGGCCGTCCATTACGAGACGTCCAAGTCGGCCGGCGGGGATTACTATGATTTCTTCCCGTTGCCGGACGGGCGATGGGGGATTCTCGTCGCGGACGTGAGCGGGCACGGCACGCCGGCGGCCGTGGTGATGGCGATCACGCACAGCATCACGCATTCCTTTCCCGGCCCGCCGGAGCGTCCGGGCGTTACGCTGGGCTACATCAATCGCCGGCTGAGCGAGCGCTACACGACGGGCATGGGCAGGTTCGTCACCGCGTTTTACGGCGTGTACGACCCGAAGACGCGCGAACTGGTCTACTCAAACGCCGGGCACCCGCCGCCCCGGGTCAAGCGCTGCGCCGACGGCAGCGTGCTCTCCCTGGAGGGGGCGAGCGGCTTTCCCCTGGGCCTCGATGCCGACGCGGAGTTCGGGGAGGCCTCGCACACGCTGGTGCGCGGCGACCAGGTGGTGTTTTTCACGGACGGCATTACCGAGACGTTCAACCCCGCCCACGACATGTTCGGGCTGGAGGGCGTGGATCGGGCCATCGAGTTGTGCCGGGCGGACGTGAACGAGGTGATCCGGGCCATTCTGGGTGCGGTGAACGAGTTTGCGGCCGGCCGGCCGGCGGACGACGATCGCACGCTCCTGGTCGGCAAAATCTGGTGAGAGGAGGTTCTCGGATCGGGACGCAACGTGTGATTCGAACCGGTCTTGCGTGTGGACTGCTGTGCGCCGCCGGGTGCCTGGACCCGCGGGCGGCGGACCTGGCGCCGGTCGAGACCGACCCGGCCCTCCAGTCTCTGGATTGGATGGTGGGTTCCTGGGCCGGGCAGGACGAAGAGGGCGGCCTGCACGAAGAGCACTGGATCGCCGCCGCCGGCGGGACCATGCTGGGCCTGAACCGCGTGGTGGCCAACGGGCGGACGGTGTTCTTCGAATACCTGCGGATCGAACGTCGGGAGGACGGCATCTACTACGTGGCCAACCCCCGCGGCCGCGGTGAGTCGGAGTTCAGGCTGGTCGCCCAGGAGGACCGGCGGGCCGTGTTTGAGAACCCCGACCACGATTACCCCGTCCGCATTCTCTACTGGCGAGCCGGAGACGTGCTGGCCGCCCGGCTGGAGGGCGAAGTCCGCGGCCGCCGCCGGGCCGAGAAGTTCGAATGGCGGCGGGTGTCGCGGTAAGGGTGCATCGCGGTGCGGCCTCACCCATCGCACCGGGTCGATGTGCTACGAACGAGAACACGAAAGAGGAGGCAAACATGGCAGGGCTCCCACCGATGGAACACCCCGAGCAGCGTTTCGCGCCACCCCTTGCTCCACCGGCATACCCGGGACCGGCCGAACGCGCATCGTGGCCCGGGGTGGTTGGTGTCATCTGCATCGTGTTCGGCGGGCTGGGCATACTGGGCGGAGTCTGGGGGATCATTGCACCCCTGTTCAACGAGTGGTTGGCGTCGCTCATGCCGCCGGAGCAGCAGGCAACGATGGAGGCGGCTGCGAAAGTGAATCCGTATCCGGTGGCGACTTCTCTCTTCATGCTCGCGATAGCGGCTCTGTTGCTGGCCGGGGGCATCGGCCTGGTTCGACGCCGCGGCGGCGCCATCGGGTTGCTGAGGGCGTGGGCCGCAATCAAGATTGTCTGGGTGATCGTTGGGACGTTCGTCGGGCTGCACATGACGCATGCATTGATGGAAGAGATGCAGAACCAGATGGGCAGCGGCCCGGCGCCGGGAATGGAAGCGATCATGACGGCCAGCCTCGTGTTCGGCGTGGTTGTGGGCATTCTCTGGGGTTGTGCGCTGCCCGTGTTCGTGCTCATCTGGTTCAGCCGACGGAAGATCCGCAACGAGGTGGCGTCGTGGGCGTAAGATCGCCCACTGGTCCTAACGGGACCGGATGATTGCTGGTGGGCGTCGGTCACCCGCCCTTGAAAGGGCGGGCTCTATCCGACGGTATTGCCGCGCGATTCGTGAATAACCGCGCGTGTATTGTGAATAAAGCCCGGCGATTCATCGCCGGGTTCGGGTGTGACATAACATGGTCTCAGCCCTGTAAGGGCGACTGAACATCGGATGGACAAGCCATGTCGCACACGATCGTCAATTGCCTGATTCACGGCGTGTTCAGCACCAAGCACCGGCGTAACCTCATTTCGGACGAGCTGCGTCCGCGACTCTGGGCATACCTCGGTGGCATCGCCCGCGAGAACTCGATGAAGGCTCTGGCGGTCGGTGGCACGGCGAACCATGCCCACATACTGCTGGCGTTGCCGTCCACCCTGTCCGTTGCCAAGGCCATCCAGTTGCTGAAGGGGGGTTCGTCGAAATGGGTTCACGATTCGTTCCCCACGCATGCTGCGTTTCAATGGCAGGAGGGCTATGCGGCATTCAGCATCGGCATCAGCGGCGTACGGGAGACGGTTGCCTACATCGAGAACCAGGAGGCCCATCATGCGTGCCGGTCCTTTGAGGAGGAATACAAGGCGTTTCTGGATCGGCACGGAATCGCATGTGATGAGCAGTACGTGTTCGACTGACCTTCAGCCGTCCCTTCGGGACTTGGTTGTTGACCGTGTGCAGACTTACCCGCCCTTGAAAGGGCGGGCTCTATTCGACCGAGTCCTCACACGATTCGTGAATGCAGCCCGGCGATTCGTCACCGGTGTTTGGCCGCCAGCCCGCCTCGCGGGGACCGCGACCTGTCTCGGCGTGACTGCGGATCGGCCCGCGGCGGCGCCGCAGGACGCCCGGCGCCGGTGAGTGTGGCCCGGTGATTTATCGCGAGGTTCAGGCCTGCAAACGATCCGCGTGCCGGTTTGGCGTGTTGGCGGCCCACCGGCTATCATGCCTGTACGACCATGGTGATCGAATCGATCGCCGCTGATCCGAATCTGATGCGCCTGGTTGAGCGGATGCGGTCCGAGACGGGGGCGGTATTCGCAACCGGGCTGTGGGGATCCTCTGCGCCCATGCTGGCCGCCGCCATCGCGGAAGCCGCCGGCCGGCCGATTCTGTACGTCACTTCCCATTTCGACGAGGCCGACAACGCCCGCGAGGACATCGAGTTCTTCCTGGGTCGGGGCTGCGACTTGTTTCCCGCCTGGGAAACGCTGCCCGGCGAGGGCGCGGCGGCGGGCGAAATCGACGCGGAGCGGCTGCGGCTGTGTAGCCTGCTGGCGAGCGGCGGCGACGATCCGGGGAGGCCGGGGCTGATTGTATGCCCCGTGCTGGCCCTGATGCAGCCGGTGCCCACGCCCGCCGCGCTGGCGGCCAACGCGCTGCACATTGCGGTCGGCCGGCCCGCGAATTCGGAGGCCATCGCCGCCTGGCTGGTGGAGCGCGGATTCACCCGGCTGGATCTGGTGGAGTCGCCCGGCGACTTCGCCCTGCGCGGCGGCATTTTCGACATCTTTGCGCGAGGCGATGATGAGCCGGTGCGAATCGAGCTGTTCGACGACCAGGTTGAGTCCATCCGCCGGTTTGACGTCAGTTCGCAGCGATCGACGGAGACCCTGCGCGAGGTCACCCTCGCGGCCCTGCCGGAGGGGAAGCTGGCCGGTCAGCAGCTTACGGAGTTCCTCGCCTACCTGCCCCGCAACGCCATCATCGCCCTGGACGAGCCCGCAGAGGTGCAGGAGATGGGCCGCACGCTCCGTCGCCGGCTGGGCGACCCCCGCGAGCTGTACCCGGTGGAGACCGTTCTGCGCCGCGTGAACGACTTCACGCAGATTCATCTTGCCCGCTTGGTGGGGGCCCCGACCGGCCGGGGCGAGGACGTTCACAAGTTTGACGTCGCCAGCCTCGCCCGGTTCGAAGGCAAGTCGACGGAGGTCATCCAGACCCTTTGTGAACAGGCCGTCGGCTCGCGGGTGATCGTCGTCTGTGACAACGAGGGCGAGCGGTCCCGGCTGGCGGAGCTCATTCGCGAGGCGAAGGGCGACGTGCCGCGGAACATCGAGCTGCGCGTCGGCCTGCTGCACCAGGGGTTTGAATGGCGGACCGCCCGCACCATCGTGGTCGGCCACCACGAGCTGTTTCAACGACAGCGGCAGCGGCGCCGGCTGCGCCGATTCCACGCGGCCCGGCCCCTGGAGACGTGGGCCGAACTCCAGCCGGGCGACCTGGTGGTGCATGCCCAGCACGGCATCGCTCGTTTCAAGGGGCTGGAGCTGGTTCGCAAAGGCGACTCGGCCAAGCAGGAAGAGTTTCTCACGCTGGAGTTCGACGAAAAGGCCGTCCTGCGAGTGCCGTCCAGCCAGATCGACCTGGTACAGAAATACATCGGGGCCGCCGGCGTCAAGCCGCGGCTGTCCAGGCTGGGCGGCACGCGCTGGCGCAGGACCAAGGAAAAGGTCACCGGTGCCGTTTCGGACCTGGCCGAATCGCTGCTTCGCATCCAGGCGGCCCGCCGGCTGAACGAGGGCACCGCCTATCCCGCGGATACGCAGTGGCAGCGGGAGTTCGAGGCGGCATTTGAGTACGAAGAGACGGAAGACCAGCTTGTGACGACCGAGCAGGTCAAGCACGACCTGTGCGCACCGCGCCCCATGGACCGCCTTCTGTGCGGCGACGTGGGCTACGGAAAAACCGAAATCGCCCTGCGGGCCGCGTTCAAGGTGGTCGAGTATGGCCGGCAGGTGGTGGTGTTGGTGCCGACCACCGTGCTGGCCGAGCAGCACTACCAGACGTTCTGCGAGCGGCTGGCCGACTACCCGATGTCAGTCTCGTGCCTGTCGCGATTCCGGACGAAGGCGGAACAGGCGGACATCGTGTCGGCCGCCCGCAAGGGGCAGGTGGACGTCGTGATCGGCACGCACCGGCTGCTCAGCAAGGACGTGGGCTTCGCCGACCTGGGGCTGGTGGTGATTGACGAGGAACAGCGCTTCGGCGTGGAGCACAAGGAGCGGCTAAAGCGGTTTCGCGAGACGGTGGACGTGCTGACCATGACGGCCACCCCCATCCCCCGCACCCTGCACCTGTCGCTGCTGGGCATTCGTGACATCAGCGCCCTGGAAACGCCGCCGGTGGACCGGCGCTCCATCGCCACGCAGGTCTGCGCGTTCGATTCGAACCGGATCCGCCAGGCCGTCGTGCGGGAGATGAACCGCGACGGCCAGGTCTTTTTCGTACACAACGTGGTGCAGTCCATCGATCGCGTGGCGGACGAGGTGCGGCGGATCGTGCCGGAGGCCCGCATTCTGGTGGGGCACGGGCAAATGCGGGAAGGGGCGCTGGAGAAGGTCATGACGGCCTTCATGCGGCACGACGCGGACGTACTGGTCTGCACGACCATCATCGAAAGCGGCATCGACATCCCGGCCGCCAACACGATCTTCATCGACCGTGCCGACCGGTTCGGCCTGGCCGACCTGCACCAGCTTCGCGGCCGCGTGGGGCGGTCAAAGCACCAGGCGTATTGCTACCTGCTTCTCTCGCCCGACCGGCCGGTGACCTCCAAGGCGGCCAGGCGGCTCAAGGCCATCGAGGAGTTCTCCGAGCTGGGTGCAGGCTTCCGCATCGCCATGCGTGACCTGGAAATTCGCGGGGCGGGCAACATCCTCGGTCCGGAGCAGAGCGGGCATATTGCGGCCGTGGGGTACGAGATGTACTGCAGCCTGCTGGAAAGCGCCGTGCGGCGACTCAAGGACGAGCCCGACCTGCGCCCGACGCCCGTCCACGTGGAGCTGGACATTGCCGCCCACATCCCGCCGCACTATATTCGCGCGGAACGCTCGCGGATCGAGATCTACCGCCGCATGACGGCGTGCCGGACGGTGGAGGAGCTGGAGCAGCTCCGGACAGACCTGGAGGATGCGTTCGGGCCGTACCCGGACCCGGTGAGCCGGCTGCTGGAGCTGGCGGAAATCCGCGTGCTGGCCCGGCGATGGCGCGTCCGGTCGATCATTCTGCGGGAGCCGGACGTGGTGTTCAGCGTGGAGAACGTGGGCCTGGCGGATCGGCTTTTCGCGGACGCCCCGGGCACGGCTCGGATGCCGGACGCGCACACCGTGCATCTGCGAATGCCGCCGGCCTACCTGGAGCCCCAGACGTTGCCGGCCATTCTGCGCAAAATCCTCGGCCGACCGGCCCCGGAGACGAACTCATGATCAGCAACCCAGCGATGAAATCCGCCGCGCGGACGGTCGGCCTGACGCTCCTGGTGATCGTGGCCGGCGCCGGCTGCCCCAGCGCGA